>Ga0156159_1006_pt1 | contig 52464 bp, 50 predicted proteins | sample RifCSPlowO2_12_FD_107812 | JGI IMG/M metagenome (GOLD analysis project Ga0156159, IMG submission 107812) | Gammaproteobacteria bacterium RIFCSPLOWO2_12_47_11
CCTGCTCTAAACTTTGTGAAGTATCAATCCCATCAAAAGTCGTTTCCGGATTGGCGAAAATATGGGTATCGGTCAACTGGATCAGTTCGATATAATCAGGGTTTGATTTTGATAACACGATCGAAGTCATAAGATCATTTTAGTACGAATCTGGCCATGAAACGCAAGACCATTAACATTACCGATCAACTGTATGATTATTTGCTTTCTGTTTCGCTCAAGGAAACGGAACTCCAGCGCGAATTGCGTGCGGACACAGCAAAGCAGCCCCAGGCCATAATGCAGGTCGGGCCGGACCAGGGACAGTTGATGGCAATGCTCATCCGGTTAATGCATGCAAAAAAGATCATTGAAATAGGTGTGTTCACCGGTTACAGCTCGTTGTGCATGGCCATGGCATTACCCGATGACGGCCATATTGTGGCCTGTGATATCAATAAAGAATATACAGACATTGCCCGGCAGTATTGGCGAAAGGCCGGTGTTGCGGACAAGATAGAACTGGTCCTGGCCCCGGCCATCCGGACCCTGGATAAACTGCTCGCCCAGGGCGAACAGGGAACTTATGATTTTGTCTTTATCGACGCGGACAAGCCGGAATATCCGGATTACTATGAACGTTCACTGCAATTGATCCGGAAAGGCGGATTGATAGCCATTGATAATGTGCTCTGGTACGGCAAGCCCGCCGATCCGGTCGAGAAAGACAAGGACACACTGGCAATACGGAAATTCAATCAGAAACTCTACCAGGACAGCCGGGTCATGATCAGCATGTTGACCATCGCGGATGGTTTAACGCTGGCGCTTAAACTCTAGTAATAAAGAAATTTTCTACATCTGCAATATTGCCGGTGATATTCATCCTGGGCAGGCTGTTCAGGAATTTTTTCCCGTAGGATTTTGAACGTAACCTCGGATCACAGATCATCAACACTCCGTAGTCATTCATATCACGGATTAACCGGCCCACACCCTGTTTCAGAACAATGATGGCCTGTGGTAACTGGTAATCCATGAAAGGATTAATTCCCTGTTCCTGCATCTTCACTGCGCGTGCGCGGAATACCGGATCATCCGGCGCGGCGAACGGCAGTTTATCGATGATGACACTGGACAATGCCTGCCCTTTAACATCCACCCCTTCCCAGAAACTGCTGGTGCCGAGTAAGACAGCATGTTTCGTACGCCTGAATGTCTCGAGTAATTCTGTTCTGGGCGCATCACCCTGTACCAGGATTGGATAATCAAGTTTATTCTTAATCAGATCTGTCGCTTCCCGCAGGGCGCGATGACTGGTGAAGAGGATAAAGGCGTGGCCCTGACTGGCCTGTATGACCGGTAGTGCGGCATTAATGACGGCTGAAGTATAAGCCGGCTCCCCCGGCTCAGGCATATTTTCAGGGAGATACAGCAATGCCTGTTTTTGATAATCAAACGGGCTTGGCCAGGTTTGTGATTTGATTTCATTCAAGCCGAGTTGCCCGGCAAAATGACTGAAATCATCACCCACTGCCAATGTCGCTGAAGTGTAAATGCACTGGCATTCATGTTGTGAAAGGTGTTGTTGAAAAATACTGGAAATATCCAGCGGTGTCTGGTGCAACAAAAATCCATGGCCCCGGCTCTCCAGCCACTGGACAAATTCATCACTCTCGCGTTCCCTGAAATCCTTCAGCATACCCAGCAGATTGCCTGCCCGCTTCCAGCAATTTTCCAGTGACTTTGAACGTGATGATAACTGGTCCAGTGCACTTTCAAGTGCAGCCAGCTTTTCATATAGCACATCAAATGTACCGCTAATGCTTTTATCAACTGATACTTCCAGCCAGGCTGAGCGTCGATCACTATTCCCAAGGGTAAGGCGGAATTTTTGCAAGCTGGTCTGCAATACATCGGGAATTTCAGTAAATCCCGGAACATCATTGGCGTCACTCAGATAAGCAGCACGCGTATCATTAATGAGTTCAAGTAACTGGCGGCTGCTTACCGTGCTGCCAAAAAAATCAGCGGCCAGTTCAGGGAGTTGATGGGCTTCATCAAAAATAATGAAACTGGCCTTGGGCAACACCTCACCGAAACCGGTATCACGCAGGGCCAGATCCGCCATCAGCAAATGATGATTGACGATAACGAGGTCTGCTTCATTTGCGTTGCGCCGTGCCTTCAATACAAAACATTCATCATAAAATTCACAGTCCTGTCCCAGGCAATTGTCTGCAGTTGAGGTAATGCCGGACTGTACCGGTGAATTCTCCGGAAGGTCCGCCAGTTCAGTCAGATCGCCGGTCGCAGTCTGTGCCGACCAGTGTTTTATGGATACCAGGCTGTCTTGTAACTGGACCGGCATGGCCCGGTTATGCTTTTCATATTCAACCAGTCGGAATTTACAAAGATAATTGGCCCGGCCTTTAAGCAAGGTTGTATTCACGGGCAAACCCAGCGCCCTGCTGACAACAGGAAGGTCTTTGTAAAATAATTGGTCCTGCAGGTGTTTGGTGCCTGTAGAAATAATGATTTTTTTTCCTGACATCAAGGCCGGTACGAGATAAGCAAATGTTTTACCGGTGCCGGTACCGGCTTCGCAGATCAGGGATTCTTCATCTGCCATAGCCCTGGCTATAGCTGTGGCCAGTTCCAGTTGTTGTTCCCTGACAGCATAATCCGGTAGCTGCCTGGCGATAGCCCCCTGTTTTGAAAAAACATCCGCTGCTTCTAGCAATGCAATACTCCGCTTGTCTCTCAGGCCCGGTCAACCGGGAAAGCAATTACTTCACGGATGTCTGTGCAATGATGCATGGCCATCAACAAACGATCTACCCCGACAGCCACCCCGGCACAGGGTGGTAATCCATATTTCAAGGCTTCAATAAATTTCTCGTCAATGAAAACTTCCGGTTTGCCTGACTTTTCCCGTTGCAGATTGTCCTGCACAAATCTCTTTTTCTGTTCACCGGCATCACACAATTCATGGAAACCATTGGCTATCTCCAGACCATGAATGAACAGTTCAAATCTTTCCGCAACCGGCGGATCGGAATGCCTGATCCTGGCCAGCGCGGACTGTACAACCGGAAAGTCATAAATCATGTGCGGGCATTCATGGCCGAGATGATCGCAGACACAGTGACTGAAAATAAAATCCAGTAAAACCGATCTTTCATCACCCTGTGCGGTGTATCCATAATCAGTTGCAGTCTTTTGTAATTCCACCAGTGCCGTGGTGTGGGGATCTAAATCAGTCTTTTCTTTAAATACTTCGGCATAGGTTTTTTTCTGTGCAGGTTTGAAATTCAATACCTGCAGTAATTCATCCAGTTCATCCATTAACTGATGATGATCATATTCAGGGCGGTACCACTCCAGCATGGTGAATTCCGGATTGTGATATTTGCCAATTTCGTTGTCCCTGAACACCCGGCATATCTGATATATCGGACCACTGCCTGATGCCAATAATCTTTTCATCGCGTATTCAGGAGAGGTATGTAAAAAATGTTTTCGTATATGACGGCCACCCGGATACTGTAAAGCAGTTTCAAAACTCTCGATATGTGGATCGGATACAGCCGCATCGACGAGTATGGGTGTTTCAACCTCAAGAATCCCATGTTTGTTCATAAACTTACGCAACTTTTCAAGTAACCGGGCACGGGCGAGTAACATCTCAAAGGATACTGCCGGTTGCCATTTGGTTTTCATTACCAGGGGACTATCTAGGAATTTCCCGGTCAGGCACGGCTCATGTATGCGCCGGTGCGGGTATCAATCCTGATTTTTTCACCTTTTTCCACAAACAGGGGGACCTTGACGACTGCACCAGTTTCAAGCTTCGCCGGTTTGGAACCACCTGTGGCTGTGTCACCACGTATACCCGGATCAGTATCAGAAATTTCAAGGACAACAAAATTAGGCGGGCTGACTGTCAGGGGAGCCCCATTCCACAGGGTCATGGTGCAGAGTTCCTCACCCTTAATCCATTGAGCAGTATCTTCCATGGCCTTTTCGCCGGCCATATATTGTTCGTAGTTTTCCTGATTCATGAAATACCAGAGTTCACCATCGTTGTATAAATACTGCACTTCCAGATCAATGACATCTGCGGCGTCAAGTGTATCACCTGACTTGAATGTACGCTCTATCACACGCCCTGTCTTCAGATTACGCAATTTGACGCGGTTAAATGCCTGGCCTTTCCCCGGCTTTACATATTCGTTAGTAAGTATCGCGCAAGGATCGTTATCAAGCATTACCTTGAGACCGGCCTTGAATTCATTTGTGCTGAAAGTTCCCATATTTCCCTCGTGGTGTTAATTCTCATATGATAAAGGCCGCTATCATACATTGAAGAAGGAAAATTATGCAGCAGGCAAATTGGCAGGCAGAGTTACGAAAAACAAAAATCGGCCCTGCCACATTACTCGAAGATATCGGATTGGCTCGCAATGCCCCGGCATTGGCAAACCAGGCCGCCATTTCTTTTCCTTTGCGTGTCACCGAAGGGTTTAAAAACAGAATAACCAATGGAGATGAACATGACCCCCTGCTACGCCAGATTTTACCCCTGGCGGAAGAGGATCGGGATCACCCTGATTTCAGTTTCGATCCACTCGCTGAATATGCAAAACAACCCGTCCCGGGTCTCCTGCATAAATATCATGGCCGTGCCCTGCTGGTGGTGACGGGTGCCTGTGCCATACATTGCCGCTATTGTTTCCGCCGTCATTTTCCTTATGCTGAATCAAACCCGGCCAGCCAGCAATGGCAAACTGCCCTGGATTACCTCGCCCGGGACCAGACTGTTACTGAAATAATATTAAGCGGTGGTGATCCCCTGACTGTAAGTGACGAACGTTTATCCGGACTGGTACAGTCTCTGGCAGATATCCCGCACATTAAACGGTTACGCATACATAGCCGGATACCTGTCGTCCTGCCTGAACGGATTGTTGATACATTGCTGGACTGGCTGACCGGTACACGCCTCAGGCCGGTGATGGTGGTGCATGCCAATCATGCCAATGAACTCGATAATTCAGTAGCCATGGCCATGGAAAAGTTGAAGCGTGCCCATGTTCCGTTACTGAACCAGTCAGTTTTATTGAGGGGGGTCAATGATTCAGTCACTGCACTGGCTATGCTCAGTGAACGGTTGTTTGATTACGGTATCCTGCCCTATTATCTGCACATGCTTGACCCAGTAAAGGGGGCCGCCCATTTTGCGGTTGATGAAACGCAGGCAAGGTCGATCATGCAAGGCTTGCGTGAATTACTGCCCGGTTATCTGGTACCGAAACTGGTCAGGGAGATTCCCGATACTCCCAGCAAAATACTTTTATAATCGTTAATTATCCGGGGTTAATGTTGTTCACGGCGTACTGCTATATTCGCCCATGATGGGATATACTTCATCCCCTGAATTAACCCACTTATCTGAAGTGCCTGAAATATAAAAATAATTTAGCTGATTATAATGTCTGTACTTTCGATTCAAAACATACTCATCATCGATGATTCAGCAGATTACCGGAAATTACTGACGACCTTCTTCAGGAAAGTCTGTCCATCGGCCCATGTTGAAGAATATGACCCCGCCAAAGGCAGGCCACCGGAATCATTTTCCTGGGGTGACTTTGATCTGTTGATACTCGATTATGATCTTGGCAACGGTGAAAATGGTCTGGAATGGCTGCGCCAGTACAAGACATCAGTCGATTTTCCGCCCACTATTATGCTCACGGCAAAAGATAATGAAGAACTGGTCGTTAATGCTATCCGTTTCGGCGCCCAGAGTTTTCTGCGCAAGCCGGGTTTGACCAGGAATCTTCTTATCGAATCTATCAACGATGCGCTCACTAAATATAAACAGGAAAAGCATAAAGCCAGTTCCCAGAAGATCCAGGTCCATCTTTTTAACAAGGAAAAGTTTTTTGAAACATTAAAGACTGTTAAAAAAAATGACGCAGTCTATCTTGTGGAGATTGATAAATATCAATCCTTGTATGAAACACTGGGGATTTTTGCAACAGACAAATTTGTAAATTTCTTTATCGACACGATTTCCAGAACAATAAAAACAGCCGGTTATCGGGGCCAGATGACCCGGATTGCAGATTCCACTGTGGCCGTTTTGCTTGCGAACAATGACCCTGCAGTGGACATTGAAAATCTGGCCAAAAAACTTTGCAATGCATTTAATCATGCGGAATACAAAAATGATAATGTGACCGTGAAATTTTCCGTAAATATCGGTGCTATATCCATAGATGAGGAAAAATCAGATGTGATGAGCATCCTCGCAAAAATCGAGCATGCCTGCCGCAAGGCGCGGGAAACAGATGGTAACTCTTATATTATTGAATGGCATGAGATTGTAAAAGTACCGCCGGCTTTTGACCAGGCATTCGGCATAGAGGTCACCAATGCTCTCGAAGAAGACCGGCTGAAACTGTTATTTCAGTCACTCATACTCGTATCTGGAACAGCACATAAGGATTACAAGGACATCTATCAGGCACGTGTATCCCTGCTGGATATAAACAATAATATCATCGAACCTAAAAAATTCCTTCCGGTGCTGGAGAAATCCAAATCCATGAAAAAGCTGGACCGCTGGGTGATCCGGTATTGCGTGTCTGAACTGGCAAAACTGGTTTCCGGAAAAGCGAAAAAACCCGGGATACTGGTCCCATTATCAGCACAGTCCATTGACGACAAGGGTCTTACCGACTGGATCAATAAATTAATTGAGCATGTAAAATTACCGGGGCTGGGAAATTCACTTATTTTTGAGGTCAATGTCAAGGATTTCCTGCCCAACATCCGGCAGGCGAAACTACAGTTCAATAAATTGCGGGTGAAACTCAATGCCTCAATCGCCCTCATCGGGTTGAATGAGTTATCCGTTATGGAAAAATGCCTGCTACAGGAGAAATTTGATTTTGTAATCTTCTCGCCTGAACACACAGGCAAGGAGAAGATGCCGATGGATCAAATACAGAACATAATAAACATGGCGAAAGAATACAAAGTTCTCACTGTAGCCAGTAAAATAGACAGTGGTGAATATCTCGCTTTGTCAGCCAGTGCCGGTACGGATTATGTGCTGGGTCATTTTGTACAACCCCCGATGGAAAATATTATTTCTACCGAAGAAGTTGTCGTGCGCTAGGAAAAAAATCAATCCGTCACCTTGAGTCTGAAAACATTCCGGTAACCTCTGGGCAACAGGTTCCCCCGCCTGCCACGTTCACCGGTGTAGGCTACAATATCCTTCGGTTTTAATACCAGCTTGCGCTGTCCTGCAAAGACTGTCAGACAGCTACCGGCAGGAATGACAGTGACAGCAACCACATACTCTTCCCTCGCTTTTAATTTTGCCGAAGGAATATTGATAATCTTCAAGCCCTTGCCCCTGGGAAGAACCGGCAATTCACTGGCCCTTATAACCAGGAAATGACCGGCAGAGGATACGGCCGCCACCTGATCAGAAGGCATATCGTTGACTGCTGCCGGGATTAATACCTTTGCCCCTTTAGGAACAGAGACAATCGACTTGCCACTCTTGTTTTTAGTGATCAGATCATCCAGTCTGGCAATGAAACCATAACCACTATCAGACGCCAACAGGTAATGGCTGTCCGGTAGTCCCATCATCACACCCTCAAAACTGGCACCTTCAGGCGGATTTAACCTGCTGGCAACAGGCTCACCGAGGCTTCTTGCGGAAGGCAACAAGTGTGCGGGCAAGGCATAACAACGGCCCGTCGAATCCAGGAACACCGCGTTCTGATTGCTGCGGCCACAGGCAGTGGATTTGAAACTATCACCGGGACGGTAAGCCAGTTCTTCCGGCACAATATCATGTCCTTTTGCAGCCCTTACCAGCCCCTTGTCGGATAGTATGACTGTCACAGGTTCCGTCGGGATAAGATCAGTTTCATTGATTGCCTTTGCTTCTTCCCTTTCCTTCAATGGTGAACAGCGGTCATTGCCAAAGATTTTTGCATCATCTTCCAGTTCCTTGCGGATCAGTGTTTTCAAACGTTGCCTGGACCCCAGTATCTGATCAATTGTTTTGCGTTCATTCTCGAGTGCCTTGAGTTCTCCCTTGATGCGGATCTCCTCCAGTTTTGCCAGTTTGCGCAGTTTCAATTCCAGAATCGCTTCGGCCTGGAGATCAGACAATTTGAAACGCTTCATCAGGACCTGTTTAGGATTCTCTTCCTGCCGGATAATGGCAATGACTTCATCAATACTCAGGTAGGCGATCATCAATCCCTGCAGGATATGGATCTGGGCCAGCACTTTTTCCAGCCGGAATTGCAGGCGCCGTTTTACCGTTTCCGTGCGATAGGACAGCCATTCCCTGAGGACCATTTTGATGTCCTTGACCTGTGGCCGGCCATTGATACCTATCATATTGAGATTAACGCGGTAACTGCATTCGAGGTCGGTCGTGGCAAACAGGTGCGACATCAGTTCATCCAGATTGATCCGGTTGGAACGTGGGACCAATACGAGGCGCACCGGATCTTCATGATCTGATTCATCTCTGAGATCTTCCAGCATAGGCAGTTTTTTTGCCTGCATCTGGTTCGCAATTTGTTCCAGTATTTTTCCACCTGAACTCTGATATGGCAACGCGGTGATAATGATATTGCCGTCATCTTTTTCCCAGACAGCGCGCATCTTGATCGATCCATGGCCTGTTTTATATATCGCCCGGATCTCTGATTTGGGAGTGATTATTTCCGCCTTTGTAGGAAAGTCCGGTCCCTTGATATATTTGCAGAGTTCATCGATTGTTGTGTTGGAAGATACCAGCAGGCGGATACAGGCATTGGTCACTTCACGCAGGTTATGCGGTGTAATATCGGTGGCCATGCCAACTGCAATGCCAGTTGTCCCGTTCAACAGGATATTCGGCAGGCGTGCGGGTAACAGACGGGGCTCATTTAAAGTACCGTCAAAATTCGGCAACCAATCCACGGTCCCCTGCCCGAGTTCACCCAACAAACTGTCTGCATAAGGCGTAAGTCTGGATTCGGTATAACGCATGGCAGCAAATGACTTTGGATCATCCATGGATCCCCAGTTGCCCTGTCCATCAATCAATGGATAACGATAGGTAAACGGCTGTGCCATCAACACCATGGCCTCGTAACAGGCAGAATCGCCATGCGGGTGATACTTGCCGATCACATCACCCACGGTACGTGCTGATTTTTTATATTTTGCCCCGGTCTTCAGACCGAGTTCTGACATGGCGTAGATGATCCTGCGTTGCACAGGTTTAAGGCCATCACCGATATGTGGCAAGGCACGATCAAGAATGACATACATGGAATAATTCAGGTATGCCTTCTCGGTGAATTCATGCAACGGTTGTCGTTCGTTGCGTTCGAAGTCGAGACTTAATGTTTCAGCCACTGTTTTCTCCGGATAAATTAAGCAATTAAAAGTTTGTCATCATAAATTCATACTGCTGACATTTCTCTATCATACTTTTCACGCAAGATTGGCGCGTAACTTAATATGAAAGGAGAAATATCATGCGAGTTGATCATTATCATATTCAGCGGTTTCTGGCATTATCTGAACTGTATTTCAGACTGACGGATAAAACGGCCTCCGATGTCAGCAGTGAAGAGATGGAGGAATTTCTCGAGGCCATCAATGAATGCTCGCCGCCTTCGATGTCACCAGAACAATACGTGGCCTGAAGCCTGGGCATCATTCCAATTGCGCAATATCGCCCTTCGATTCCAGCCACTGCTTGCGATCCTGGGCGCGTTTTTTGGCCAGTAACATATCGAGCATTTCGTCTGCTTTTTTACCGTTTGGCAAAGTCAATTGCACCAGGCGGCGCGTCTCAGGCGCCATTGTCGTCTCACGCAATTGCAATGGGTTCATCTCTCCCAAACCCTTGAAACGTTGCACATTGGCCTTACCCTGTTTTTTTTCTGCTGCAATATGGTCAAGGATGCCTTCCTTTTCCGCATCATCCAGTGCATAGTAGATATCCTTGCCAATATCGATGCGATACAACGGTGGCATGGCCACAAAGATATGCCCTGCCTCGACCAGCGGGCGGAAATGTTTCACAAATAATGCGCATAACAGTGTGGCGATATGCAGGCCGTCAGAGTCGGCATCAGCGAGTATGCAGATCTTCCCGTATCGCAAACCTTCCAGATTTCCTGAACCCGGGTCAACGCCTATAGCGACCGCAATATCATGCACCTCTTTGGAAGAGAGCACCTCGCCGGAATCCACTTCCCAAGTATTCAGTATCTTGCCACGCAATGGCATCACCGCCTGAAATTCCCGGTCCCGCGCCTGTTTGGCCGAACCACCGGCTGAATCTCCCTCGACCAGAAACAATTCTGAAACGGAGATGTCCTGAATACTGCAATCCACCAGTTTGCCCGGCAGGGCTGGCCCACCCGTGATCTTTTTTCTGACAATCTGTTTGTTGGCCTTGAGTCGCTGCTGTGCACTCGATATGGCAAGTTCAGCTATTTTCTCACCCGTCTCAATATGCTGGTGTAACCAGTGACTGAAGACATCTCGTACTACACCGGCAACAAAGGTCGTGCATTCACGTGAAGACAGGCGTTCCTTGGTCTGGCCGGCGAACTGGGGTTCATCAAGTTTTACGGATAATACATAGCTGCAGCGTTCGCAAATATCATCAGCTGTGAGCTTCACACCACGTGGCATGAGATTACGTGCGTCACAGAATTCACGGATTGCATCCATCAATCCCTGACGCAGACCGGTGACATGCGTGCCACCCTGAACAGTCGGCACAAGATTCACATAACTTTCGGTTATTATCTCACCTGCTTCCGGACACCAGTGGATGGCCCAGTCGACGGCTTCATGATTACCTTCCATCGAACCCATGAAGGGTTCCTGCGGTAATAAATCCTTTCCGGCGAGTTGTTCCGAGAGATATGTCTTTAATCCATCCTGATAACACCATTCCATTTTTTCATTGGTGTTTTCGTCTTTCAGTTGCACGATCAGACCCGGACACAAAACGGCCTTGGCGCGCAATACATGAACCAATTTGCTGAAAGAAAATTTTACACTGTCAAAATATTTTGGATCCGGCCAGAAACGGATGGTCGTACCGGTATTGCGCTTGCCGACTTCTCCAACCACTACCAGTTTTGATTTCTTGTCACCGCCGGCAAAGGACATGTTGTATTCCTTGCCATCGCGCCTGACCCATACTTCCAGGTGTTTGGAAAGTGCATTGACAACGGACACACCGACGCCATGCAAACCACCGGAGAATTTATAATGCTTGCTGGAAAATTTACCGCCAGCATGCAGGCGTGTAAAAATAACTTCCACACCAGAGACTTTCTCGCCTGGATGAATATCCGTTGGCATACCACGGCCATCATCGGCGACGGTGACTGACCCGTCTTTATGCAATGTGACCTCAATCTTCTTCGCATATCCGACAATGGCCTCATCAACGCTGTTATCTACAACTTCATGAATGAGATGATTTGGGCGGGTAGTATCAGTATACATACCCGGTCGTTTACGCACCGGGTCGAGACCGGTCAGGACTTCGATGTCAGCTGCATCGTAGCTGCGGTTCATATCAGCATATCTGAACAGTAGGCAGGCATTAACATGGATGCGAAATGTACCATAAAACCACAAATTATTTGCAGCATTTCATTCCATGCAGACAAAAGTGACCGGAATCGGTCAGGATTAATTCAGTACTGTTTAATCAGTCCAGATCCCGGATCAATGAGAGGCAAATATTTTCGGGGACCGGGTCTACCGTATGCCGGTATGCATCGTGATCAATACCGGCGGAAAGTGATGCGCCCTGTTTCAGGGCGTTGATCATTTTGTCAGTTAATTCAAAGCGTAGAAAATGCACAGAGGAAGTCTTGCCTTCAGTAGTACGGTCCATGTCTTCGTCCGCTACGGGAATAACCCGCTCCATATCATCCACCTTGATCCACACTGCGGTTTCAATATTGATCATCCGGGTCAGTTGTTTTCTGCGTTCTGCTTCATCGTCAAATTCGATCATGAAGGTGGCCTTCCAGTTCTTCCCGTCCGGGATGAGTGGATTGTAGGCGTCCAGTTCTTCCTGGATCCCCCCCGCTTCAAAAATCCGCTCGACCCGCAACATTTCCTGTATCTGGTATTGCATGGTCAGCGCATCTTCAAAATATAACGTGGCATTCGGGCCGATGGGCAAGTGCCGGTTTTTTTTGTGTTTGATAACTTTGTCACGGAACACCTTGCGGGCTTCTGCATATTTTTCGAGGGTAAATAGTTTATCTCGTGTAAGTTTCTGCATGATTATTGATGCTCTGATTAAATTGTTGGTGTCATATTAAATTTCAGACGTGTTTGGTATTTCACCCCACCTCAATCCTCCCCCTTCAAGGGGGAGGAAGTTGTGCTTGAGGTGGGTTCTATTTTTCGGAGATCCTTAAATACCATATGCCTGGCGTAATAAGGTAAATGGACTTTCGGCATGGTTGCCATTCTTCAGCCCGTTTTCGATCTGATCACCCGCCATAGGGCAATCGCTGATATAATGATCAACTGTAGCATGCCTGATCTTGTTCACGACCGGACGGCAGATCTTCATGGAGATGTTATGAAATTCACTCTTGACCGCATAGGTGCCGTCATGGCCCGAACAGCGTTCAATGACATCGATAGAAGTATCCGGCACCAGAGCCAGAATGTCCCTGGTTTTTAAACCGATGTTCTGCACCCGTTGGTGACAGGGTGCATGATAAGCGACTTTCCCCAGGGACTTTTTAAATTCAGTTTTTAACTTGCCTTCCTTGTGACGCAGCGACAAATATTCAAACGGATCGTAAATCGCGTCTTGTACCTTTTGCACCTGCGTATCAGATGGAAACATCAGCGGGATTTCCTGCTTGAACATCAAAACACAAGAGGGGACCGGCGCGATAATGTCCCAGCCATCATCAACCAGTTTTACGAGTTCCGGAATATTGAAGTCCCTGGATAGTTCCACCGCTTTCAAATCACCCAGTTCCAGTTTGGGCATACCACAGCATTGCTCGCTATCGGTCAGCCGTACCTCAATACCATTGTGTTCAAAAACTGCGATGAGATCTTCAACAATCTGCGGTGCGTTTTTATTGCCATAACAGGTCACAAATATTGCCACCCTGCCACGGGTATATTGACCGGGTTCTGCGCTGATACCGGTGATCTTCTTTTTTGCATAGCGTTTGCGCAGGTTGTTGCTGTGAAATTCAGGCAGTTTGGCATCCGGATGTATGCCGATGGTTTTATCCATGATTTTTCTTGCCCATGCGTTGTTGTTCACGGCATTAACCGTCTGTGCGATCACCGGGATACCGGCGATACTGCCAATGGCATCGGTAGAAGTCAGGACTTTGTCCCGGAGTTTGTCCCTGCCTTGTTCATGCCTGATGGCCTTGGCCTGCAACATCAGGTGCGGGAAATCCACGTTCCACTCATGCGGAGGCACATACGGGCATTTGGTCATGTAACAGAGATCACAAAGATAACAATGATCAACCACCTTCCAGTAATCTTCTTTTGCGACACCATCCACTTCCATTGTGAGAGATTCATCCACCAGGTCAAACAAGGTGGGAAATGCGTTACACAGACTTACACAACGGCGGCAACCATGACAAATATCATAAACACGTTCCAGTTCCTTGAAGAGATCTGTTTCATTGTAATATTCCGGATCCTGCCATTTGATAGGATGACGGATCGGCGCATCGAGACTGCCTTCTCTTTTGCCTGTATTTTGGTCGTTCATAAGATCAAAAATAGAAGACTATACAACAGAAATCAGAACCGGGCTTAAGCCCGGTTCTTTAGTCTTGAGTGATTTAGCGCCTATCAGGCTCCCAGTCCATCCAGTGCCTTCTGGAACCGGTTGGCATGTGATCGCTCGGCCTTGGCCAGGGTTTCAAACCAGTCAGCGATTTCATCAAAGCCTTCTTCACGCGCTACCTTGGCCATACCCGGATACATATCGGTGTATTCATATGTTTCGCCGGCGATAGCCGCCTTCAGGTTATTGGATGTACCGCCAATAGGAAGTCCGGTGGCCGGATCGCCCACTTCTTCCAGATATTCAAGATGACCATGTGCATGCCCGGTTTCACCTTCAGCCGTGGAACGGAATACGGCGGAGACATCGTTGTAGCCTTCCACGTCAGCTTTCTGGGCGAAGTAGAGGTAACGGCGGTTAGCCTGTGATTCGCCGGCAAAAGCGGCCTTGAGATTTTCTTCGGTTTTACTGCCTTTCAGTCCCATAATATTTACCTCCTGAAATGGATAGAAATTATTTATTCTGGATACTTTAGACTTCGTCTAAATTATAGTTGACAACTTACCCCAAGGTAAATTTACTGTCAATGTCATTATTCAAGCCTGATTTTAACAGTTTCACCGTTATGGAATGGGTCGAATATGGTAAAAAATAATGTAAAAAATTGGTCATCCCTTAACATGTTGCAATAGAATTGATGCTTTAATTTTAACCACCGGCCCGGAGAGTGGAGAACACAGTGGCAAAAAAACAAAATGAAATAAATTTTGAGCAATCTTTACAGGAACTTGAGGCGCTGGTCGAAAAAATGGAGGCAGGAAACCTCAGTCTGGAAGAGTCACTAAAGTGTTTTGAGCGTGGTGTTGCCTTGACCCGGAATTGCCAGAAGGCCCTGGCTGAAGCTGAACAGAAGGTTCAGATATTGCTGGAGAAAAACGGCAAAGAAAAACTGCATGACTTTGAAGCAGATGAAATCCGGAAGTAATACACGGGCATTAACCTGCCAACACTAATCACTATGTCTTTGAATGAACGTCTGAGGGTCTATCAGGCCTGTATTGAAAACGCACTTGAATACTGGTTGCCCGGGAATGATATTCAACCCTGCCATCTGCATGAGGCCATGCGTTATGCCGTGCTGGGCAACGGAAAACGAATCCGGCCTGTCCTGGTTTATGCCACCGGTGAGGCATTTGGAGTAGAGCTGGAGGCCCTGGACAGTCCGGCCTGTGCGGTCGAGATGATCCACGCCTATTCATTGATTCATGACGATCTACCGGCGATGGACAATGATGATCTGCGGCGCGGGCGCCCGACCTGTCACAAGGCATTTGGTGAAGCAACCGCTATCCTGGCCGGAGATGCACTCCAGGCACTGGCTTTCCAGGTACTGGCCCATTCACCAACAAACAGGGGCACCCCTGAACAAAGGTTGAAAATGATTGATATCCTGGCATTGGCCAGTGGTTCAAGGGGTATGGCAGGCGGCCAGGCCATTGATTTGGCCTCAGTGGGCAAAAAACTGAATATTGCCGAGCTGGAAAATATGCACATCCATAAAACCGGTGCCCTGATCCGGGCCAGTGTGGAACTGGGTGCATTATCTGCCGAAGGCGTTGACCCTGACGCATACAATAAGGTTTCGCACTATGCCAAATGTATCGGTCTCGCCTTCCAGATACAGGACGATATTCTGGATGTGGAGAGTGACACCGACACCCTGGGTAAAACACAGGGTTCTGATTTAAAAAGGAATAAACCCACCTATCCCGAGTTATTGGGACTGGACGGGGCTAAAAAAGCAGCGAAAGAACTGCATGCTGAAGCCCTGCAAAGCCTTCATGAATTTGACCATAAAGCAGATCCTCTACGCTGGATAGCTGATTACATTGTGCAACGCCAAAAGTAGTACACTACATCATGAAACACCATTGTTTTTGGTGCGTACCGCTTAATTATTGGAGAATAACAGTTACAGCTAGTAAACTTAGAATCAGACTAAATCAGATTATGATACGTAATGAGGCAATAAACTTAAGATGAGCCGACCAGCAAAATTAACAACAGAAATACCGGATACCCAGAACAGCAGGGATACCCGGCATATCCCCATCGAGAAGGTCGGTATAAAAGACATCAAACATCCCGTCGTTATCGGTGATCGTAATGGTGGCGAACAGCACACGATTGCCCGTTTCAATATGTATGTGAATCTGCCACATAATTTCAAAGGCACGCATATGTCACGCTTTGTTGAGATCCTCAACCAGCATGAATATGAAATCACGGTCAAATCCTTCAAAACGATGATTGAAGAAATGACCAGCCTGCTGAATGCCCAGTCCGGACATATTGAAATGACATTTACTTATTTCATGACCAAATCTGCGCCTGTATCCGGGGTCAAGAGTCTGATGGATTATGAAGTCTCATTCCTGGGCCAGATTAAAGGCAATAAACCGACAGTACTGGTCAAAGTAGTCGTGCCTGTCACCAGTCTGTGCCCATGCTCAAAGAATATCGCCGATTACGGCGCCCATAACCAGCGCTCACATATCACAGTCACTGTGCGGACAAGGACATTTCTGTGGGTTGAAGAACTGATAGAAACTGTGGAAAAGGTGGCCTCCTGTGAACTCTATGGTTTGTTGAAACGGCCGGATGAGAAATACGTCACCGAGAAAGCCTATGACAATCCGAAATTTGTTGAAGACATCGTCAGGGATGTGGCGGTCGAATTTAACAAAGACGACCGTATTGCAGCCTATGTGGTTGAATCAGAGAATTTTGAATCCATACACAATCATTCAGCCTACGCCATGCTGATGCATGACAAGGATGCTGACAAGTAATACCCACCTTACGTTTAATTGATTCCGAAGGTACTGCAGTTAATCACTGCACCTGGGATCAAATATCAATAATATACATTAAATAATATTGTTAACTTCATGATATATATTATTATATATAATTATTTAAAGTATTACTTTAATTCTGTTCAATAGAATTACAACGTCATTGTGACTGTGTCATGAATTTACCGGGAACATCCACGCAATGGATAAATCTGATATTAATGAACCTGAAACCGGTTATTACCTATTGAAAAATTATTCCACAATAACCGGTGTTCTGTTGTTGCTCAGTCCCGCAGCGTTGGCTGACTCGGTCTCCATGCAGGATTACAACCTGCTCTCGAATGGCATGTCAGAAGCTGAAGTGTTATACCGGCTTGGGCCCTACGATCATGAAACTGTCGCTGTCGGTCTTTATAATAATATCCTGCACAAGACCTGGTATTACATACCGTTGCCGGATGAGAACAGCAACCGTAAATGGATTACGGAGATCCGTTTCGATGGTAATGGACGGGTAATCACACGCGACCGTTACAAGCCAAAGTGATGTTATCTGCTCATGCTGGACTTTGATTCTTCCCAGAGTCTGTCCATTTCTTCCAGTGAAGCATCTTCCAGCGAACGATGTTGTGCATGCAGGCTTCCCTCGATATAACGAAATCGCTGTTCAAACTTTCTGTTTGCTGCCCGCAAGGCACTCTCGGCATCGATATCCATGTGCCGGGCGAGATTGACACAACTGAACAGCAAATCGCCCAGTTCATCCTGCAACCTCATCGGGTCTGTCAGGCCAGAGAGTTCACTGGTTAATTCCTTTATTTCTTCTTCAATCTTGAGCATGACATCCCGGATATTATTCCAGTCAAAACCGGCATGGGCCGCCCGTAACTGTATTTTCTGCGCCCTGCCAAGTGCCGGCAGATTGAGACTGATCCCGGCAAGAATGCTGACAAAAGCGTCCTGCGCTGCCGCCCTTCTCTCCTGTAATTTCTGCTGTTCCCAGGCTTGCGACTGTGCCTTGGCGTTGTCAACAGTTTCATTGCCGAAAACATGTGGATGACGTTGTTGCAATTTCTTGTTAATTCCTTCCACAACGTCATTGAATTCAAAGCAGTTCTTTTCGGCTGCTAATTGCGCATGGTAAACCACCTGGAAAAGCAGATCGCCGAGTTCACCACGCAAGGACTGCATGTCATTGCGGTCTATGGCATCCGCAACTTCATAGGCTTCCTCTATGGTATAAGGGGCGATACTGGAAAAGTCCTGTTCCCGGTCCCACGGACAGCCTTTAACAGGGTCGCGCAGTGTTGTCATAATCTCCAGAAGTTTGTCCATCGAATTCATTAAGTTCACCTGTTAACTTATAACCCCAATAACTTGATTTTATACTCGATTTAGAATAAAACATGCATGGCATAAACAATGCGTAATAAGCATTGCATTGATTCTTCCTTTATTGCATGAGTGTTGCAACACTGTTTGGAGCTGAATATGGTCCCTTTAATCTTGCGGCTTGATATGGCCGGCGCGCCAGTGACCTGGATTCCCTGGCAGGATGCCGTATGCCTGTATAGCCGTAACATGGTGGCCTGGACCGCCGGAGACAGTGTATTCAATATCCTAGGTGGGACGAACCGGCTCACCGGACTGCGTTCCTTTATCGATGTCAATTCAATTATTGCTATCAAACGATCAACCACACATAAGCATCCCAAACGTAACATTCCACCGCTGACCAATCGTGAATTATTTCTGCGCGATGCCTATATGTGCATGTATTGCGGCGGACAATTCAAGGAATACTCTCTCACACGTGACCATGTGATCCCGATGTCTCGTGGCGGAAAGGACCGCTGGTCCAATGTCATTACAGCCTGCCGGCATTGCAATACCTCCAAGGGCAACAAAACCCCGGAAGAAGCCAGGATGTCTCTGCTGGCTGTCCCCTATGTCCCCAACTGGGCAGAGTATCTGGCGCTTTCCAACAGGAAGATCCTGTCTGATCAGATGGAATTTCTGAAAACGCAATTTTCCAATCGTCCCATGCCGTTTACCCGGCAGTAATCTGATCATTAACTGACCGGTTTGGCTGCAAACATGCTTTCTGGCGGTGATAAGTTGATTATCGCTGCATTGCTCTATTGAATTTTATCTATGCAAAATTCAAAACTCCTGTCTGAAGGTCGTATGCAAGCAGTACAAACACCGATCATTCCTGTAATTGCCGAACTGATTGCACAAACACCAGGGACCATCTCGCTGGGGCAGGGCGTCGTCTATTATGGTCCGCCCCGGGCCGCTTTTGACCGTCTTTCCATTCTCAATTCAGCCAACGGCATGCACAAATACGGAGACACCAGTGGCTTGCTGGAACTCAGAGAAATCATTGCCGGAAAGCTGTTAAAAGAAAACAGGATTAATATTGATAATGGCAGCAAGGTCATTGTAACTGCCGGTTCCAACATGGCCTTTCTCAATGCCCTGTTTGCCATAACCAATCCTGGGGACGAAATTATCCTGCCAGTACCCTATTACTTTAACCATGAAATGGCCATCAGGATGCTGAACTGCAAACCTGTGCTGGTTACTACAGATGAGCATTATCAATTGCGCCTGGATGAAATACGTAAAGCTATCAATGCAAAGACCCGTGCCATTGTAACCATATCCCCGAATAATCCGAGCGGTGCAGTTTATCCGGAATCCAGCCTGATTGAGATCAATACTGTCTGTCACGAGCTTGGTATTTACCACATCAGTGATGAGGCCTATGAGTACTTTACTTATAATGGTGCCCGGCATTTTTCACCCGGCAGTATCAACGGCGCCAGCAGGCACACTATCTCATTATTCTCTTTATCAAAGGCCTACGGGTTTGCCAGTTGGCGTATCGGTTATATGGTCATCCCGGACCATCTCACCAACGCTGTTTCCAAGGCCCAGGACACCAATCTTATTTGCCCTGCCCTGCCATCCCAATATGCGGCAATAGGCGCGATGAAAGCAGGGATAGAATATAGCAGGGAAAAATTAAAAATTATTGAAGAAGTTCGTAATATAATGCTCCGGCAAATGGAAAAAATCAGCGGCCTTTGCAGGATTTCCATGAGTGATGGTGCATTTTACTTCCTGTTAAAAGTAGATACCGGCATGGATGACATGACCCTGGTCGAACGGCTGATTAAAAAACATCAGGTTGCCGTGATACCCGGCCATACCTTTGGACTGAAGGATGGCTGTTATTTACGGGTGTCCTATGGAGCACTCGATATAAATAATGCCGCAGAGGGAATCCAGCGACTCACAAATGGTCTCAGCACTATTACCCGGCAGGTTAGGTAATCATAAATAGAACATTAATGATCGAGGAGTTCCAGAGATGAGATTTTACAGCATGATATTTTTATTAATTTATGCATCTGCTTCAGTGGCTGCTGACAAAAAAGGCAACTATGCCATCTGGGGGGCAGGTAATTCACCCTGTCATGGCTATAATCTGGCCCGCGCAGCAAATGAAGACAATAAATTCAGGGATTATATTATGGGGTATTTCACGGCCTATAATCACGAGGCGGCTGATACCTACAGTATTTCAAGGGACATGAACCTGAATGAGATTCTGAACTGGGTCGATGAACAATGTGAATTGAAACCGATTACCAGTATTGAAGAGGTATTGACTAACTTCATCATTGAAAATTATGAGAATCGCATGAAATCAGCGCCCGGGAGCAGGGTTGGCCGCTGAATTACTATGGAATACCATTGAACCAGTATAACTGATAGTTACACTCCAATGCTGGGGGCCATTGCCGGAGACATTATCGGTTCTGTCTATGAACGAAATCCTGTAAAAACCAGGGATTTTGAACTCTTTTCTTCAGACAGTAATTTCACTGATGATACTGTCCTGTCAGTCGCCGTAGCCGAGGTGTTGCTCTCGGATACAGATTATGAAAACGCATACCGGGAGTTTTACCGGCAATATCCAAATCAGGGTTATGGCTATGGTTTCAGGCGCTGGGTCATGGTAGAGACAAATAGTCCCTATAACAGTTACGGTAATGGCTCAGCCATGCGGGTAAGCCCTGTTGGCTGGGCCTTTGACTCCCTGCCCGAAGTCCTGTACGAAGCAAAGAAAAGCGCCATCGTCACGCATAATCACGTTGAAGGTATCAAAGGTGCTCAAGCCGTGGCAGCAGCCATCTTTCTGGCAAGAACCGGACATTCCAAAGCAGCTATAAAGGGCTATCTGAGCGACACCTTTCAATATGATCTGGACAGATCGCTGAACGAAATCCGGCCGGATTATTCATTCGATGTCAGTTGTCAGGGCTCGGTACCGGAATCGATCATCGCCTTCCTGGAATCAGACAATTACGAAGATTCCGTGCGCAATGCCATTGCGCTGGGAGGTGACAGCGATACTATGGCCTGTATCGCCGGTGCTATTGCCGAGGCATATTATAAATACATAGACCCGGAGATAATTGCTGCGATATTCGACCGGTTACCTGGACATTTAGCAACCATAGTCAAACAATTTACCGGAAAATATTGCCGATACTGAGCCCATATACATTATAAAAAGCTTGTAAATTCGACCTATATTTCACAAAATTAATCACAATTTTTCACCAAATTAATTGATAATCCGGCTAAAATCGGTCATTATTCCATAGACATTAGAACTGGGGAAAACCTCAGCCATAGGTTAAAGGTTTAACGGGAGAAAATAGATATGCAAAAACTCATTAAAATTTCAGTACTGGCTCTTTCCATGGGACTGGTTGGTGGTTGCGCTGACATGACACAGATTGATGCGGCCAAAGCCGCTGCAGATGCGGCCATGGCCAGAGCCAATGATGCCTACAATTTGGCACAAAATGCTCATACCGTGGCTTCAGAAGCTTCTTATGCTGCTGACAAGGCAAGCAAAGATGCCCAGGCTGCCCTGGCTTGCTGCAATGAAAATTCCAGCAGACTGGATCGCATGTTTGAAAAGGCAATGATGAAGTAACAAATCAAGAACTGCAGTAACCAAAAACCCCGAAATTATTTTCGGGGTTTTTTATTTGGGTAGCCTCGATTTGTTGTTACTGTCCAATCTCTGTATCCAGTTTTAATTCAACCTTGATCATCTTACCGGGCTCAGGGTTTAATTTTTGTTCAGTGATTATCTTTTCAACCGATGCCTGTTTTATTTCAGGTAAATGCAACCCGATCGGGACAGGTATGCCCTTCGAATCAGCTACGATTTCCTTGACAAGTTCCCAATCAATTTCATAACGATTCTGCTCGGTTGACTCAATAATGTATTTAACAACCTCGGTAAGACTATTTTGTGAAAAATGTTCGCCATCCTCATCAAGATACGGATGAACTTCAAGATAGATGATGCCATCCAGCTCGCCAATCTTGTAAGGCTGATTAATGATATTCACCGGCGTACCAATCTTGACCCTGTTGAACAGGTCTTCTATATGTTCCGGATACAGGCGGATACAACCGTGGCTTACGCGCATGCCTACGCCATAAGGTTTATTGGTGCCATGTATTAGATAATCACCCAGACCGAGCCGCATGGCATAAGCACCAAGGGGATTATCAGGTCCGGCTGGTACTACGGCCGGTAATATATCACCTTTTTCTGCATGTTCTATGCGGATAGATTCCGGCGGGGTCCAGGTGGGATCCTTTTTCTTTTCTATAATATTCGTTCTGGTATACGGAGTTGACCAGCCCTCACGGCCAACACCTAGCGGATAAGTGATAACCTGTTTATCTTCTCCGTCCTTGCTCTCCGGAAAATAATAAAGCCGCATTTCCGGAATATTCAAAACAATACCCGTTTTCGGTGCATTCGGTAAAACAAATTTCTCGGGCAATAATATCTCTTTTCCCGTTCCGGGGAGCCATGTATCAACATCAGGATTGAGCAATTTCATATCCTGATAACCGAAACCGTTTCTGCGCCCGATATCCAGCAATGTATCATTGAGTCCGGCAATTTCAGTACGCAACTCGCCAATAACAGTGTCACTGCCCTTGAGATAATAAATAACGGCCGCCATTGCATTGGCAGATACTGCAAGATTTATGGCAATGAACCCGATTATGGCTGATTGCCGTATAGTATTTTTTTTCCGATTAAACATAACTTGTTTCAAAATTAAGCTTCAAAAATTACTGGTAACAAAAATATAATCCAACAACCTGCAATTATGACACAATTACGCAAAAAAATAACAGGATGCATATCCAGACCTTAACAAAGCTTGTGCTTGCCGGTTTCCGGCGATACTGTGTAACCGCAACCCGCACCTGACCCTGTACATTGAATAATAATAAGGCCCGAATAACCTACATGATACTCAGATTCCTTTTACCCATTCTGGTTCCATTAACGTGGCTTCTAATAACCTTTCCGTCAGTCTCCATCGCCGAATCAATAGCTGAAATTGAGCAATTCGATTCCACATACTCCAACGAGGCCAGCCTCTATGAATTTAATCTTCTGGCGATAGCAGTCTTGTCCAACCTGACCATTGACGGGTTCAAGGTTTCGGAATTGTCCGGACTGGCATGGGATGAAGATGAAAATCTGCTGTATGCCCTCTCTGATAATGGCTATCTACTGCACTTACGGCCGCTCTTTGATGACAATAAAATGACAGATGTCCTGTTCCTCAAGGGTTATTCTTTACGTGACAAGAACAAACGTGCACTGAGATACAAGGAGTCCGATAGCGAAGGACTCGTTGTCAAACATGGCAATAACGGCATTCAGGGTGACAGCCGTTTGATAATCTGTTTCGAGCGCATCCCCAGATTGGTGGAGTACAATACTGATGGCGCCATGCTAGCCGGGATCCCGTTGCCTGCTGAATTGTCCGATATCCGGAATTATCAGGGTGAAAACAAATCTTTGGAGGCCGTCACCATTCATGGCAAATTTGGAATAATCACCGGCCCTGAACACCCCTTGATTTCACAACCAGCCAATAATGCCCTGGATATATATTCACTCGACGGCAGGCACTGGAATTTCCCCGTGCATAATGAACATTACGGTGCCCTGGCCGGTATGACCACCATGCCTGACGACGGTATGCTCGCCCTGGAAAGGGCTTACGGTGGCATATTCCCGGCGACGGAAATTACCTTGCACCGTATTTTGCTGGGTGAGGACAAATCTGAAATCAACACAATTTATACTTTCGACACTGATGCCGGCATACTGAATGAAAACTTTGAGGACATTACACGATTCAGAGGAGATACTTACTTCATGGTGAATGATGACAACAATCACCCTTTGAAACGAACCACACTGGTATATTTCTCCATTAACAAAAAACAGGCAAAATAACAATAATAAATCTTCTCAAAAATTCGCTGGCCGTATATATTTTTGATAAGGTTTAATTATTTTTCGAGCAACCTCGGCATTAACTCCACCAGGTTACAGGGCCGTGTCCGGTAATCCAGCTGAAAGCTGATAATTTTATCCCAGGCTGTAGCACAGGCATTCATTGAACCCGGCAGGCAGAAAACAAATGTGCCGTTTATTACGCCAGCAATAGCCCGTGACTGTATGGTGGAGGTATTGATTTGTTCGTAGGAAATAATGCGGAAAGTCTCACCAAAGCCCGTAATCTCTTTATCCAGTAATGCACTCACCGCTTCCGGTGTACCGTCTCTGCCGGTAATACCGGTCCCGCCCGTTGTGATGATCGCCTGAATAGTGTCATCTATACACCAGTTCGAGACTGTCGCCCGGATCCGGTAAACATCATCCGGAACAATTTTTTTCTCACGCAACAGATGACCGGCTTCTTTAATACGTGCAACTAACAGCTGGCCAGATTTATCATCCTGTTCCTTACGCGTATCAGAAACCGTCAATACGGCAATCCCGATGGGCATAAATTCTCTCTGCATAGTCCCGGCCCGCCCCTGTTTTCAAGTAATATACTGACAGTACTATACAATATTCTGATCGAGTATACCTATGAAGTCTGAACAGAATCACAATGAAATCTCCACCATGCGCCTGGATAAATGGTTATGGTGCGCACGTTTCTACAAGACACGTGGCCTGGCTGCCGATGCCATCAAAGGCGGCAGGATACTGGTCAATGAAGAAAAGCCAAAACCCTCCAAAACCATACAGGCAGGCACCCGGCTCAAAATACGGCGTACACCCTATCAGTTTGATATCACAATAGTGTTACTTGCCAAATCAAGAAAATCAACCAGGGACGCTGCGCTACTTTATCAGGAATCTGAAGAGAGCATCAGAAAACGTGAAGAGATATCTGCCCGGTTGAAGCTTGATGCCATAAATAACCCACGAACGATCGGTCGCCCCACAAAACGTGACCGGCGGCATATCATCCGTTTCAAGACGAAAGGAAACTCTGACTAACCCGTAATTTCAGGATTCAATCCTGATTTTCCCTATAGGGATTGCCCCAGGTCCCTTCAAAAAAATTCATGCCCAGCGGGTTACGTGCCCGTTCGGTAATTTCACGTTCCCTCACTTCTCCATCTATTTTTTCAAGCGGTAATTGATACCCGACTGTTATCATCGCCATCGGCATATATTGTTCGGGAACAGAAAACAGTTTTCTCGATGTATCTGCGTTAAATCCGCCCATCTGGTGCACCATCAGACCAAGCTCCGTCGCCTGTATGCATAAACTCATGGTGGCGGCACCGGTGTCATGCTGCCCCCAACGGTTGGGTTTGCCGGTTTTCGACATGATGCTGTCCGCAACAGACAATATCAGCACCGGTGCATCCTTCGCCCAGGATTGATTACCCTCGGACAGACAGGAAAATGCCTGGTCCCAGGCGGCCTGATTTTTATGTTTATTGCAGATGATATAACGCCAGGGTTGATCGCCAAAACAGGAAGGCGCCCATCTCGCGGCTTCCAGCAGTGCAATTATATGTTTTTCCGGTACAGGCCTCGTTGAATCGTAAGCACGCCCGCTCCAGCGTCTTGCAATCAGATCATTGACCGGGACCGAAGTTCTGGGTTTTTTATCAAACATGGATGTCCTTTATTATTTGTCATTAGGTTACAATTGGTTATATTGTTCAATCATATCCAATAATGAAAATTAATCCCAATGCCGCAGGAAGTAATCTACCAGAAAATCTTCGATAACCTGGAAAGGGTAATCAAGGGCCAGGCCGGATCAATACGGAAACTTCTGGCTGCTTTTTTCAGTGGTGGTCATGTGTTACTCGAAGATGTTCCCGGCACCGGGAAAACCACCCTGGCCAAGGCACTGGCACGCAGCATTGCTGCCGATTACCGGCGCATACAGTTCACCCCGGATTTGTTGCCAACAGATATACTCGGAGTATCCATATTCAATCCACGCGATCAACAGTTCAGTTTTCATGAAGGCCCGGTTTTCACGAATATTTTACTCGCTGATGAAATTAACCGTGCCTCGCCTCGTACCCAATCCGCATTACTCGAAGCCATGGCCGAATCACAGGTCAGTATAGATAATGATATACGGCCACTGGAGAAGTTGTTTTTTGTCATTGCGACACAGAACCCGATTGATTACCACGGCACCTATCCCCTGCCTGAAGCACAAATGGACAGGTTTGCCATGCGCCTGAAACTCGGTTATGTAGCACATGAGGAAGAAGTATCTATCCTGACTGAGCAGAATTATATGCATCCTCTGGCTGCAATCACGGCATGTGTCAACAAGGAGGATGTTATCAAAATCAAGGAAAGCATATCTTCAATCCGGATCAGCGAGGAGATTAAACATTATATTGTCAGCATTATCCGTGCTACCCGTCATGCTGAAGGCGTTATCAATGGCGCGAGCCCGCGTGCATCGATATCCCTGATGAAAACCACACAGGCCCTGGCCCTGATTGATGGCATGGAGTTTGTGACACCTGATCATGTGCAGGAAATTATTTTGCCGGTCGTGGCGCACCGCCTGATACTGGATTCAAAGGTGCGTTTCTCCGGTAAAACGGCTGAAGATATAATTGGAAAAATACTTGAGACCATACCGGTTCCGGTATAGTTAGTGTTTATGTGATCAAAAAACTCCTCTTTCATAATTTTTTAATCGTATACCGCGCCAGCCAATGGATACGCCGGCACTTTACTCATACGGGCATGTTGATACTGGCAGGCCTTGTTGTTTCAGCCATATTTGGCCTTAATATCAGACAAACCCTCTCCTACCAGATTTTTACATTGCTCCTGGGCATATTGCTGATGTCATGCATTTCCGTCCTGGTTTTCAGAGGTAAATTCAGGTTCAAACGTGTATTGCCGGAATATGGCACGGTTGGTCAAAAACTGGAATACCGGATCCTGTTGGAAAATTTGTCACCAAAAGAATTCAATAATCTGACGTTACTGGATGAACTTGCAACGGATCTTCCCTCATTTGAACATTTCCTCAAGGCCAGGGACATTCAGGACAAACGTCGGAATTTCTTCGATCGGATAGTGGGCTATCCACGCCTGGTATCACTGATCCGGAAAACCCGTGGTGGACTGATACAACCCGGGAAATTGGAAACGATTTCCGGGAAAGACAAGATTCAGCAAAGAATTACATTAATACCGGTGCGGCGGGGTTATCTGAGATTTGCCACAACGGCTATCGGCAAATGCGATCCTTTCGGTTTGTTTCGCCGCTTCAAAAAATATAATCATCAGGACTCCCTGCTGGTATTGCCACGGCTGTATGAATTTCCACCAATCAATCTGGCTGGTAGAAGAAAATATCAGCATGGCGGAGTCAATCTTGCATCTTCCGTCGGAGATTCTGAAGAATTTATTTCACTGCGTGATTACCGGCCAGGTGATCCAATGCGGTCTATTCATTGGCGCAGCTATGCAAAAAAAGGTGCACCGGTCGTCAGGGAATACCAGGATGAATATTTCTCCAGACTGGGTCTGGTGCTGGATACATTTGCAGGGGGTTATACGGAAATCGTATTTGAAGAAGCCGTCTCCGTAGCTGCGTCCATAGCGGTATCCAGCCTGCAACAGGACAGCCTGCTGGACCTGATGTTTATTAATAACCAGGTGTACCGGTTCACTGCAGGGCGGGGACTCGCAGGTGTCAATAACATGCTGGAAATTCTGGCCTGTGTTGAGTCTGCACGGGAAGAAAATATCAACGAACTTGAAACACTGTTGCTGCAACATATGAATGATAGCAGTGGATTTATTTGTATATTACTGGCCTGGGATAAAAAGCGGCAAAACATGATAGAACGGCTCAGGTCTGCAGGCATACCTTTGATGGTTTATGTGATCAGCATGAGTGCTGATAGTGACGGTTTCAGTAATATGACATTACCGGACCATCCTGAATACTTTCAGGTATTACAGGCCGGTGACATCGAACATTCCCTGCAAGAAACACACGGGCGGAATCGATGAATGATATGAAAACGCAAAATCCCGGCAGTGTGTTACTGCCTGCTACTCCACCGTTTCTGAATGGATGCGCCCTCCTGATCTGGGGCTGGCAATGTGACTTTATACTCTATGCAATTGGTATGGCTGTGCTGCTCGAATCTGCGCGGTTTATCCATTGGCGCACTCCGATCACTGACAAGGAATTTAACCGTATATCCGATTTAAGCAGTGTCATATTTATGATTACTGTCGTTTATGTCTTTGCAACGCGCTCATATCACGGAATTTTTACGATACTTGCCCTGTTGCCCTTTCTTCTCTTTCTTTTGATACTGGCGCAAACCTGGAGCGTGCAGGGCAATATAAAACCCGGGGCTTTATTCATCAGTATGCGCAGACTCAACCCGGATGAACCCGGATTCAATAATCCGGGTATTGATCTGTCATTCCCTTATTTAATGGTCTGTATCATTTCAGCCAGTGCAGGAAAGCAGCAGGAAAATCTGTTTTTTATTTTCGTGATAATACTTGTCGCCTGGACACTCTGGGCATTGCGTCCACGACATACCGGGAAATACCTTTGGCTGTCTCTTTTAATATTATCTGTTGCAATTTCTTACGCAGGCCAGTTGGGTTTATTCCGATTGCAGGAACTCACAGAAAATACCTTTTTGCAGTGGTTTGAACAATACATGTGGCGCAGCCGCGACCCGAGTCGCACTACAACGGCGATAGGTTCACTCGGTAAACTGAAACTATCGGACCGGATCATGGTGCGGGTTGATACTCACGGGGAAAAATTAAGCAGCCCGTTATATCTGAGGGAAGCCAGTTACAATAATTATGGTTACGGAGTCTGGACCAACTTCCAGCACACATTACGCCTGATAGACCCATTACCCAAGGGGCGGTATTGGATAATCAATGATCAGATTGCCGGCAATGACCGTATTTCCATCAGCTTCTATATGGATGATCAAAAAGCCATCATTCCGGTTCCGATGGGACTCAACAGTATCAGCAAGGTCAACGCTATAGAAATTGAACACAGTCCATATGGCGCATTATCGATGGAATTAAATCCGGGCTGGGTAAAATACGATGCAAAATTCAATCATGAACGTATCGATGATGCTCCACCCGGCAAGGAGGAACTGGAGATACCGCCCGTCTACCAGAAAGAACTGGCCGGACTGGCAGACCAATTGGGTCTGGAAAGGCAATCACCGGCACAAAAAGTCGACACCGTAAAAAAATTCTTTGCTGATAATTTTGTCTATTCGCTGACCCAGACTGAACGCTACCCCCGCGGCAAATACCTCAGCAAATTTATTTTTGAAACCCGGAAAGGCCATTGTGAATACTTTGCCACAGCAACTACGCTGTTGTTACGCGCCGCCCAAATTCCCACCCGTTATATTGTCGGTTATGCCATTGATGAATACAGCCCGCTGGAAGGTCAGTACATCGGCCGGGCACGGCATGTACATTCCTGGGTATTGGCTTATGTGGATAATCACTGGCAGATGATAGATACCACACCATCCGTATGGGCGCCGCTAGAGGCTATGGACCGATCCTTCATCGAACCCCTGGTTGATCTCTGGTCATGGATTTCCTATAAACTTTCAACCTGGGACGCAGATGATACTGATAGCAATACCTCAGGTTTTTATTACTGGCTGCTGGTTCCGGTATTGCTTTATTACCTCTGGCGTATGTTCATCAAAGACCGGGTACAAAACATCAGGCGCCGGGCAAAAGATAAACAGATGGCTATTCTTCTCGCCGGAACCGATTCTGCATTCTTTCAACTACTCCCTGCACTGGAGGCGCGTTACGTCCCGCGTAAACCGGGAGAAACACTCACCTCATGGCTCACGAAAATAGAAAAAAATATTCAAGGAACTGAATTACGGGAATTACTTGCCTTGCATTACCGTTACCGTTTTGATCCTTCCGGCCTGAGCAAGGATGAAAAACAAAGGCTGGAACACAAGGTGAAGGATCAACTGGCAACACTACACTAAGAAAGCTCCTCCCCTTATGAGGGGGAGGACACATGTGGGGGTGGGAGCTTAAAAATAGTAACAAGGCTCCAGCAATTCATCCCCATCCTGGCCTTCCCCTTCAAGGGGGAAGGGATAATATGTTTACACAGTCAAAGTAGACAAACCTGATATCTTGAATCTATACTCCCATCCGAACCTGCTATTGAAAAAAAGATCCTTTCCATAATGTCCACTTACAATCCCCATATATCCTTATGGAGCATTCGGCTCCCTTTTACTTGTTAGACGCCCTCTCGCACAATTTACTATGGGAATAGAAACCTGGGAATTAATAAGCTATGTAGTCACAGCTATCGGCTTACCTTTAGCTATCGCTGTTTTCATCTATGAACAGAGAAAAGGGAGAGATAATGACGAAGAGGAAGTCTATCAGCTGCTGTCGGACAACTATCAGGATTTCCTGAAAGTTGCTCTCGATAACCCTGATCTCAGATTGTTTTCAGCCGAGGGGACACCAAAACTTACAGATGAGCAAAGGGAAAGGATGGCCATCATTTTCAGTATGCTTATTTCCTTATTCGAACGCGCATACCTCCTGCTGTATGAGAAAACTATGTCACCCAAGCAGATGAGGCGATGGCTTTCGTGGGAGGATTATATGCGTGAGTGGTGTCAGCGGACAGATTTCAGGGCTTCTCTACCGAGACTACTTCGTGGCGAGGATCCTGAGTTTGTGAAATACATCCAGCAGATTGCTGTAGTTGAATGAAATAGCATACAATTAATCGTATAAGTCACGCCGCATGTACGGCTCGCAGTTGGACTCAGCGCAAAATATCACTGACAGACTACCAATACACCTCCAGTACCCCGTCCGTGGTCCTGGTCTCGTATTTTCGTAAAGGGCGGTCACCGTTTTTTATGCATTCACCGGTTGTAATATCGAATTTCCAATGATGTTTCGGGCAGGTGAGTATATGTTCGGTCAAGGCCAGGCCGGGAATATTGGTGACCTGGTGCGGGCAATGGCTGTCATAGACATTGACCAGATCTTTTTTACGGTAAATAAAGAGTTCACGATCATCACATTTAACCCGTGTCGTTCCCTCGTTAATCTCGTCAAATGCCATGACCTGATGCCAGGTGGATTGTCCACCAAGCATTTCCGGCCTGAATTCGGGGATGTCCAGTTCAATAATGATATCAATGGCCCAGATAATCTTGCTCAACCCCAGAATTGGGAATGCGGCAAACAATGCATCAATAATTTCATCAGCTGCTACACCCGCCTGCAGGGCCCTTGAAAGATATTGTTTAAATCCTGTTTCAGTCTGGTTATCGACTTTGGTAATGACCGAAATCAAGGCACGGGTTTTTTTATCAAGGTGCTTGCCGGATTTCTTGACAAAATCAAAATAGGATTGCATGGCCTCCGGCCGGACTTTCATCAGATAATTCAGGGCATCACTCATGTTTTACTCCCGACTTTCATCCGGTTCGGGACTGGCCAGCCCCATCCGTTTAGGCATTGTGATGGTGAGCTGTTTCCCTTCCAGTGACGGCAAGTCCTTCGTCATGATTGATTCCACCGGACTGGCATAATCGGAATGTATGAACATGATATGCAGCATGGGATCTTCTGTATCCACCAATTCTTCACCTTGTTTGAATATGTGGGAATGGGTGATTATTTTGTGAATGGGGATCTTGAGCGACAGCATGCCTGCTATGCCGTTGTTAACCTCGCTGCAGGCATTGCGATTTTCCTTCTGAAAACATCTGACGTGGGCATGCATTAAAGGGGCGCCCGTTTCTTCATCAACCATTTTGAAATTAACCTGAACATAGTCCAGCACTGTTATTTTGCTGGTCCCGAACCAGGCCAGATAATCGCCCAGCAGGAATAATAAAAAACCCAATGTGGTGACAATCAGAACAATATATGTATTTCTCATTGACTTCAGTCTCTCCTGAGGTTGTCAGCCACGGCAATGGGCGTTGGATAATTCAATACTATAATATAGGAAGAAATGATAAATGTGAGCAGCGTGGTGAGTTGTATAAGATTTGATGTCACCTCGCCTATAAATCCGGATTGCACTGCAAGCACTGTGATCAGTAATGAAAACTCACTCGCCTGCCCCAGCCTGTAACCGACTTCTCTTGATACATTTATCTTTTCACCCGCCATATTCAACAACCTGCTGAATATCACCGGTTTCAGCACAATGACCAACAGCGCCAGTACAAGCGCCGGAATAATAATACCTCCGATTGTAAATATATTGAAACTGGCACCGAGAGAAAAAAAGAAAATAATCAGAAAAAAATCGCGCAGTGGTTTAAGTCGCTCCGTTATAAACAGGGCAATCGGGCTGGAGGCCAGGGTTACACCGGCAATGAAGGCACCGATTTCATGTGATAAACCCATGATAGTGGCCAACTCTGCAATACCCATGCACCAGGCAATGGCCAGCAGGAATATATATTCATGTATCTGATCAAATTTCTGTATCAGTTTGATCAAAATAAAACGCTCCAGCAACCAGGCTATCGCAATCAGTATTGGTAAGGAAACCAGTTGCAATAATATATCCAGCATCAGATTATTGCCCTTGCCATATCCCTGTAACAGTAACAGCACAACAATAGCAATCAAATCCTGTATCAACAATACACTGATGATGATCTGGCCGGTATGTCGATGATGTAAAATCGTTGTCGGCAAGAGCTTGAGTCCAATGATAGTGCTGGAAAACATCAGCACTGTGCCGATTAATACTGAATCCAGTACGGGATACCCGAATAAATAACCTGTACCATAACCGATTATCCAGAAGGCCAGGGAACTCAGCAGTGTGATCTTCAACGCTTCGCCCAGCATCTGCCATAATTGTTGCGGCAGAAGATCCAGACCCAGTAAATAAAGCAGAAAAATAATACCAATATTGGAAATGTCCTTGATAAGTTCAGGGTCATCAATCAGTGACAACCCCCACGGACCCAGCAAGATGCCCAGCAATATATATCCCACGATCATCGCCTGCCGGGCATACAAAGCCATTGTTGCCAGTATGGCCGCCCCGGTAAAAATCAGGAACATGGAATATTCTATTGATGCCTCTTCAATCATGGCTAGTCCAGATATCAAGCATTTTTTCCAGCTTTCTTGATTAAGACACTGCCCGATATATTTCTTATCGAATCAAGCTGACGCTGCAACCGTTCCGGAGATATAGATATTGCCGTACCCAGTTCCTGGGCAAATAGCGATACCCTGTATTCCTCAAGCATAAACCTGAATGCATCCAGACCCGGACAGATATTATCTGATGTCCTGTTTAATTCCTCGATCTGGATATATACCGCCCAGTAAGGTTTTAATTTATTTAATTGTATCTCATCTTTGTGTGATACATAGGCCAATTTTTCCAGGCGTTTTTTAACTGCATCAAGATAACGCGGATAATGTTTCAATAATGTCAGCGGTACTTTTTGCAGAAACCCCGGGAAAACCAGGCTGGCCAGATGCTGTTTAATGTCATCAATCGAATTGGTCATCGCCGTGAGTGATTTGTCACTGATCCCGAGATTGATTTCATTATGGCTTTTCAAGATGTTGCTGACGAGGAGGCAAATATTGTTAGCCTCGGTTAACAACACTTTACTGCCCTGAACTTTGCGGTGATCAAATGACTGACGTGTTCTGATATCTTGTTCATCCGTAATGAACACCTCGGTTGCAACCAGATTCAACAGGTCATTTTTCAAATCCTCAACCTGCCCCATCGCAGAGTAATACAGACACATCTCGCCGATACGGGGCAGGTTTTTCTTCATATAATTGAAGTCCCTGGCCAGTTCCAGCATGAACAGCCGTTTTAGTCCTGCCTGCATGTTCAACTGTGCTTTCTCTTTTGTATCAAAAGAACAAATAGTTACGGAATCCTGCCTGTCCACCAGGGCCGGATAGGCTGTTACCGGCATGTTATTGATTTTGATTTCTATCTCTGCGGGCAGATCATCGAAATCCCAGCGGGTTATCCCTTCGCGGTTCAATCCGGTTGATGAAATGACACTGAAGCGGCTCTGCAGTTGTTTGGAAAACCTGTTTTTGAGTTTGTCCAGATCACGGCCTTGTGCCAGCACATGATTATCTCCATCCATAACCCGGATATTAAACCGCAGATGATCCGGGATGCTGGCAACCTGCCAGGCTTCGGCCGGAACCCGAATGCCGCGGCTGCGAAAAAGATACTCAGCAAGATTTACCGCAAGACCCTTGTCGCCTGTCTTTATGGTTGCGGCACATTCCCTGGCCGTCTCCGGGACAGGCACGAGATTACGCCGGATATTTTTGGGTAATGCCCGCAGCATGACTGTTATTTTTTCTTCGAGCATGCCGGGCACCAGTCCTTCCAGTTGATCATTACTGATCTGATTTAGCATCAATAACGGAATATCGATATTGACGCCATCGTCAATTTCACCCGGACTGAATTTGTAATTCAGCGGTAATGGATTCCGGTTGATCTCCAATGTGTCCGGAAATCTCTCTGCAGTGACGCTTTCGGCCTCGTGGTAAATGATGTCCTGTTTATCAACGCACAACAGATTTTCATGCTCTTTTGAAGCGGTGGTATACCATTGTTCAAATGCCGGTCCATTGGAAATATTTTCCGGAATATTTTTATCATAAAAATCATAAAGCGCCTCTTCATTGTAGATATCAAGGCGACGTGACTTCTGTTCCAGCAGTTTAATTTCTTCGATAATCTTCTGGTTATGTTTGAGAAACACGGCCCTGGTGTGAAAATTATTTTCCACCAGTGCATGACGGATAAAAATGGCCCGGGCCTCACGGGGATTCACCTTGCCGTAATTTATTTTCTGACTGGCAATCAGTAATAATCCAAACAGTGTGACTCGTTCATAACCCATGACCTGTTGTATTTTGCTGTCCCAGTGTGGTTCAAAATATTCCCTTTGCAACAGGTGTGCGGCAGGTTTGATCAGCCATTGCGGATTGATGGCTGCTACTGTCCTGGCATAAAGCCGCGATGTCTCTACAAGTTCTGCTGCCACTATCCATTTAGGTAATTTGGAAAACTGGCTAGAACCCGGGAAGATATGCAATTTGATACCGCGGGCGCCGGTATATTCCTTTTCGTCTGTTTTGACCGCGACATGACTCAGCAGGCCTGGTAATAATGCGCTATGTATCGCATCGTAATCTGCCGGTTGTGAGTTTGCGCGGATATCCAGTTCCGCCAGTAACACGATCAATTGTTTGTGCACTTCTTTCCATTCCCGGATACGGACATAGGAAAGAAAATTCTGCTGGCATAGTTTATGTAACTGGTTCCGGCTCAGCTGTTTTACATGCTCGTGATAAAACCGCCAGATGTTTAAAAACATTATGAAGTCAGAACGTTCATCCCTGAACTGTTCATGGGCCGCATCGGCCTTTTCCTGTGCATCCGGTGGACGTTCCCTCGGGTCCTGTGCACTCAAGGCACTGACAACGATCAATATTTCACTGACACAACCCAGTGCATTGGCAGCCAGTAACATGCAACCCAGCCTCGGGTCCAGTGGCAGACGCGCGAGTTGTTTGCCGGTCCGGGCCAGAAGGCCGTCCGCATTAATCGCCTTGAGTTCGATTAATAACCTTAACCCATCATTGATGAAACGTGGATCAGGTTGATTGATAAACGGGAAATCCCGGATATCCGGAAGATTGAGGGCCTTCATCTGCAAGATTACTGATGCCAGGTTGGTGCGTAATATTTCCGGATCGGTAAATTCAGGACGTGTTGCGTAATCTTCTTCGGAATAAAGCCGTATGCAGATCCCGTCGGCGACGCGTCCGCAACGTCCCTTGCGTTGCTCTGCGGAGGCCCGTGATATTTTTTCCACCGGTAATTGCTGTACCTTGCTGCGCCGGCTGTAACGGCTGATCCGTGCATACCCGCGATCGATCACATAGCGTATTCCCGGTATGGTGAGTGAAGTCTCGGCAACGTTGGTAGCGAGAATAATGCGGTGGCGTTTGTGTGGTGCAAATATCTTTGCCTGTCTGGCACTGCTCAGACGTGAATACAGCGGCAGGATATCGGTATTTCCGGGTTTCTGCTTTTCCAGAAACCGGGCCGTCTCATGAATCTCTCTCTCGCCTTCCAGAAAGATCAACATATCGCCATGGCCGTCCTGTGAAAGTTCGCAAACGGCTGCAAGCAAGGCAGATAATTCCGCATCATCATCACGTTCATCATCTACCGCTTGTTCAACCGTCCGGTAACGGACTTCAACCGGATAAGTGCGCCCGGAAACTTCAATCACGGGGGCCTGATCAAAATATTCAGAAAACCGTTCCACATCGATTGTCGCAGAGGTAACGATCAATTTCAGATCCGGCCGCATGGGCAGGAGTTGTTTCAGATAACCCAGGATAAAATCAATATTCAGACTGCGTTCGTGGGCTTCATCAATGATCAACGTGTCATATTTTCGTAAATGCCGGTCACGTTGCAGTTCAGCCAGTAAAATGCCATCCGTCATCAGTTTGATGCGGGTATTATCAGACGTCGTATCGGTATGCCGGATCTTGAAGCCAACCACATCACCCAGCGGCACTTTTAATTCCTCGGCTATCCTGTTGGCTACTGCCCTTGCTGCAATACGCCGGGGCTGGGTATGGCCGATCTGGCCATCTTTTCCCCTGCCCATGGCCAGACATAATTTGGGTATTTGTGTGGTTTTTCCTGATCCGGTTTCACCGGAGACTACCAACACCTGATGCTGGATGAGGGCCGCCCGGATGTCATCCAGTTTTGCATGAATCGGCAGATCCATGGCGAAAGTCACCGCAGGTGTTCCTGTGGTCTGCTCTGATTTGGCTTTTTCCGATCTATCAATTTTACCGGGCCGTCGCCGCAGTCGTTTCAAATCGCTTGGCATCACCCGGTAATTTCCTGTTTGGATTTATCTGTCACCATCATTAACCCGCTTCCAAAATTTGATTTTCATCCCATAATCAACAATTTACTTTGTAAAATATACGGAGACTGGTAGGATAAGTTTATTATTGTAATGAGGATTTAATGTCCTTCTCATAAGTTCGAGGATAAGATACTTTTAATCGTTGCAATAGGCCATTCTACTCAAATAACCCTGTGAAATAATTAGAATTAATGACCCTGAGTTTCGAAATTGCCGGTGGCCAGATTGACGGGGCACGTGACTATCAGGAAGATGCCTTTCTGATCACCCATTTGGCTGGAAACGCAGCTCTTGTTGTCGTGGCTGATGGCATGGGTGGCCATGCCGCCGGAAATGTGGCCAGCAACATGGCGGTACAGGCATTCAATAAGTATGTTTCCAGTCATTACCCTGCCGACCACGTACACGAAGTCCTCAATGGCGCCGTATTAAAGGCCAACCATTCTATCGCTGAAACAATCAAGGAAACGCCTGCACTGGATGGTATGGGATGTACCATGGTGGCGGCATTATTGCAGGGCAACAATATCTGGTGGGCCAGTGTGGGTGACAGCCACCTCTATCTCGTGCGCAATCGAGAGTTGAACAAGATTAATGCCGATCACAGTTATGGTGGTTTCCTGGATGCCATGTCCAAGGCTGGCACACCGGTTGAACCGGAACCTGGTCTGGCCAGGAATATGCTGATGAGCGCCATAACGGGTGTGGATATAGCAGATATCGATTGCCCCACTTCACCTCTGCAATTAAAGCACGGGGACAGGATAATCATTTGCAGTGACGGAATGGACACACTCAGTGACGGCAAAATCATCCAGTACAGCGATTGGTCAGAATCCCCCAAGGAATGTGTTGACGCATTGCTGAATGCAGTAGAAGAAGCAGAGTCGCCAAAACAGGACAACACTACTGTCCTGATCATCAATATTATTGATAAGGCTATCCAGGCCAGCGCCGCTGCCAAAACCGAAGAAGAAGTTGATGATGAGGACATTACTGATACTCGGGGTAACGAGAGAGCAGCTGCAAGCAAACTGGAAAAAACTGTTGAATTGACAGAGGATAGCGCCGAAGAGCCGGACGAGATTGAACTGCCTGAACTCGATGCCGAATCAGTACCGGAACCTCCTGTCCCTCCAGAGCCGGTTGTTACTCCCAAAGATGACAAAACAGGACCCAAAAAAAATACGGGCCTGATGATTGGCATTGCCGCTGCAGTCATCATCGCAGTTGGAATCGGCGGCTTCTTCATGTGGGGCAAAGAAAAAGCGCCAACTACAACCCTTGAACCGGATACCACAAGTATTACTCCTGCCGAACCTGAGGAAGAAATTGCAACCGAAGTTGAACCGGAAGAGGTTACTGAAGAACCCTCCGTTGAAGAAATCGAACCTGCAGCAGCAGAACCAGAGCCTGCAGTGACCGCAGAAGAACCTGTCACAGAACCGGAACCAGAACCCGCACCTGTACCGGAAGCCACAGTTGTTACGAAGGAGGAAAAAGCGTTTACCGATGCCTTGAAGAGTGGTGGTAGCGGGCCTGAGATGGTGTGGATGCCGGCTGGATCATTTGAAATGGGTAGCCCAAGCAGCTCTACCAATGCCGAAGAACGGCCACGGCATTCTGTGAAGATAAAGAAATTTGCCATCAGTAAATATGAAATCACCTTCAGCGAATATGACAAATTTGCCAAATCGACGGGGAGAAAAATCCCGGATAACATGTATATGGATCGCGCCACCACCCCGGTTATCTTCATCAGTTGGGATGATGCCTATAACTATGCCAAATGGTTAGCTGAAGAAACGGGCAAAAAGTACCGTCTGCCCAGCGAGGCGGAATGGGAATATGCAGCTTCAGGTGGAAAGAAAAGCACCTTCTGGTGGGGTTTCAATGAAGAGGTTGGCAAGGCCCATTGTTTTACCTGTGAAAGCCAGTTTGATCCACGCAAACCCACCAAGATAGGCAGTTTTCAGCCTAACCAGTTTGGCATCTACGATACAGCGGGTAATGTTGCCGAATGGGTACATGACTGCTGGCATGAGAACTACAATGATGCGCCAGGTGACGGCAGTATTTGGGAAGGGGGTGATTGCACCATGCGCGCAGCACGTGGCGGATCATACATCAGTCCACAACAATCCATACGCACAGCCAAGCGGGACAAGTTCAAATCCAACTCGGGTTATGACCATATTGGAATAAGGTTGGTACGAGAAGAATAAACTGGTGATTGGTAATTGGTGAATAGTGATTTGTAACAAACACACCAATCATTAATCACCCGCCGCTCCTGCGCATCCTTGCGCCCGCGGCATACCGTACTTCCTGTACATAATCACCATTCACTAATCACTTTTATTGTCGCTATGCCCTAAATCTTTCCCGGGCGCAATCACATCCCGCACCAGTTGTTTTATCTCTTTGGATTCAGGGAATCTGCCGGCAGCCTTCCTGGAAAACAATAACTTTCCATTCAGCCTGATTTCGAAGATCCCGCCCTGCCCCGGGATCAGGGCGACCTCACCCAGTTCTCCTGCAAAGGTCATTAATAATTCCTGTGCCATCCAGCCTGCCCGGAGGATGAACCGGCACTGGGTGCAATATTCAATTTCCACACGATGGGAATTTTTCCCGGCAACCATAGTCAATTTATGTAGTCTATAAGCTTATCTTGAATGATATGAGGGGACGAGCATGAAAATGCGCCCGAATAGTATTGCTGTCCTGGTTTACGGTATTTCACTATTACTGGCCTCCACAACCGCAAAGGCCGGCGATTCCTTTTTTTCCATCAACTTCGGTTACAGCAGCCATGGTCATTATGCCAGCCCCTACAGATATATTTACTCACCTGCCTATTATTACAGTATACCCTCACCATTTTTCTTCGGTTATACAAGCTATTATTACCCGGTTTTCCCCTACTATTATACTCCTGTAGTCTATTACCGGCCGGTTTTCCCATATTACAATCCCTATGCGTATCAACCATATTGGTACACGTATCGCGTAATATATCCATATTCCTATATCTACGGTTATTATCCGTACAACAGTTATTATTCCTATTACCCGCTTAAATATTACAAGTATCAACATGATCATCACTATGATCATTTCTATGGTCACGGCAATAAACAACAGTATGCCGGGTCATATAAAAAATATTCCCCGGGAAACAAGCGGGATGTGCTACAGAGATCAGGCAACCGTGATATTAAAACTGCAACTGTTATAGAAACTAACAACACGCAGCAAAGAAGCGTGGAATTGGTAAAACAAAGGACCTTATTGCAACAAAGACCGGTCAATCAAAGAACAGGACGGCCTGCTGTCAGACCTTCAAGGAGCGAACAGCAAACACTCGCAGCCACTGATCCACGGTCTGTCCTGCAACGACGACAGAACAGACAGGACATGGAACGCGGCAACAACCGGAATCAACTGACTGAACAATCAAGTCAGTCAAAACGTAACGCCAATAATGCAAGGATAGACCGCCTGATCAATCGGGACAGGAAGCCGTCACCAACGGAAATGGAAAGCTCCAACAGGCCAATTCAACAGAGACAGGCCATTAATCAACATAGTGACCGTCGCGCCCAGACCCGGGTAACCACAATAAATAAAAGAGTGATAGCACCGCCAACACAGGCAAGGCAGACTTATCAGCAACAACCCGTTCGCAGAAATTTGGACAGCCCGGGCAACGGTTCATTTCGCCAGCCACCCGCTGTGACTGTGCGCAGCAATCAAAACATCCAAAGACAGGTTGCCCGGCAACAACCTGTTCCAACTGACTGAACAATCAAGTCAGTCAAAACGTAACGCCAATAATGCAAGGATAGACCGCCTGATCAATCGGGACAGGAAGCCGTCACCAACGGAAATGGAAAGCTCCAACAGGCCAATTCAACAGAGACAGGCCATTAATCAACATAGTGACCGTCGCGCCCAGACCCGGGTAACCACAATAAATAAAAGAGTGATAGCACCGCCAACACAGGCAAGGCAGACTTATCAGCAACAACCCGTTCGCAGAAATTTGGACAGCCCGGGCAACGGTTCATTTCGCCAGCCACCCGCTGTGACTGTGCGCAGCAATCAAAACATCCAAAGACAGGTTGCCCGGCAACAACCTGTTCGCAGCAATATAGAAAGGCCAGGCAATAGAAGCTCATTCCGGCAGGAACAAATCGTATCAGCACGAAACCAACAGGACGGCCAGCAGGCACGTCCTGTTGCCAGGGAAAGGGAACCCTCCACCGAAAAAACGATAAGCATGCGTGTTGGAGAGCGGAGATCTTTAAATCAGAATTACGGCTATGGCATGCAACAAAGGCAAATGTCCCAAAGAAGTTTTGCCGGCGCCGGTAAAAGGCGCTAGGCGATAATATCTCCGAAGACCTGAGGAGAGGTATTATCGCTTGAGGGCGTGATCAAGCTGCATGAATTCCGGTTTTAATTTCAGTAACAAAACAAGCCCCGGCAACGCCACCAGGAAGGTTATAAAATAGAACTGAGTCCAGCCAACCCAGGCGATAAGATGCCCGGCAGGCGGGCCAACAAATACACGGCCAATCGCAGCCAGTGCCGATAATAATGCAAACTGCGTGGCGGTATAGCGGTGATTACATAATGCCATCAGCAAGGCCACAAATGCAGCAGTCCCCATGCCACCGGCAAAATTCTCCATGCCGATGATCATCACTGCACCTGAATAACTCTTGCCATACCAGGCCAGCACCATAAACCCCAGATTGGTCAACGCCTGTAGTAATCCAAACCACAACAAGGCATAAAAAAGTCCAATCCGGAACATCAGGACACCACCCAGCAAGGCGCCCATGATGGTCATGACCAGACCGATAAACTTATTAATTACAGCCACATCCGACACACTGAAATCCATACCGGATATAAGAAAAACTGTTGTGAGTGTACCGGCGAATGCATCACCCAGTTTATACAGCACGATAAGCAACAGGAACAACCACGCTGAATCACGCCGTAAAAACTCCATGAAAGGTTGAATCACAGCCTCGTCCAGGGTAGCAGGAGGTTTCACTTCCTTGCCGATATCCGGCCCCAGATATACGCCGATCATGCCAAACACAAACAACAGCGAAATAATCAGGAATGCCGCCTGCCAGCCGATATGATCGGCCATAATCAATACCCCGGCACCCGATACAATCAACGCTATCCGGTAAGCCGTGACAGATATACCGGCACCCATCCCGCGTTCTTTCTCAGTTAACATATCGGCACGGTACGCATCAAAGGCAACATCCTGTGACGCAGACAGAAAGGCAATGACCAGAGCCAGAATGCCCATGATGTGGATACTCTCCCTGGGATCTGAAAATGCCATCAGAATAATCACCGTGATCAAAAGGCATTGAGAAAAGAATATCCAGCCGCGGCGCCGGTCAAAACCCGGAAGAGAATAACGATCCATCAGGGGCGCCCAGAGAAATTTCAATACATACGGTATCTGTACCAATGTAAACAGGCCGATGGTCTTGATATCGATATCTATGCTCGCCATCCATGCCTGCAAGGTACTGGTTGAAAGCGACAACGGTAGCCCGGATGAAAATGCGAGCAGAAACATGACCGACATGCGGCGGTTAAAAACCAGACTGCTGTGACCTTGCGGGAATAATTGCATCAGAGATTTTTATTCACGAATGATTTTTTACAGGCTACGATACTGTTATGGCAAAAGAAATAGAAAGAAAATTTTTAGTTGTTAACGATAACTGGCGTAATGATGTAACAGACAGCATTCATTACATTCAGGGTTATTTCACCACAAATAAATCCTGTTCTATACGTGTCCGTGTGTCAGGTGCGGAGGCCAGCCTGAATATCAAAAGTGCCACACTCGGTATAACCCGGACCGAATATGAATACCCCATCCCTTCCCAAGATGCAAAAGAGATGCTGGAAAACCTGTGCAACAAACCTCTGCTCGAAAAAACACGCTACCATATACAACATCACAATCATCTGTGGGAGGTTGACGTCTTCTCCGGAGATAATGAGGGACTGGTCGTGGCCGAAATCGAACTCCAATCAGTTGACGAACCATTCAGTAATCCAGATTGGTTAGGTGCAGAAGTTTCGGGTGATCCACGTTACTACAATGTCTGCCTGGTTGAGCATCCTTACAAGAACTGGTAACTCTGTAGTCCCTGCTTATATGAACAGTTTGGCGGCGCTCTTCAACGTCTGCCAGATGCCCCATGACAGCGGGATACCGACCAGGGTCCAGAAAATTACCACCAGAGGCAGACTTGCAGGATTGGCATGCCAGGACAAGGGACCCTTCTGCGCCAGCTTTTCATGGGCGAGTTTACGTTCCTTTTCCAGATCGGCTTCGGACATATAGTGTTTTTCAGCCACGGGCCTTACCAGCAGATTGCACAGGAATCCCAGCACCAGCAACCCGGCCAGGATATACATGGTCGTGTTATAAGCTTGTCTGGCCGGGACACCTGCATCAAGCTGAAATTCCCGGATATAGTTCACCAGTACCGGGCCGAGAATTCCGGCAGTCGACCAGGCGGTCAGCAGGCGCCCGTGGATGGCACCCACGAAGCGGGTACCGAACATATCGGCCAGATAAGCCGGTATGGTTGAAAAGCCACCCCCGTACATAGTCAGGATGATACAGAATATAGCCACGAAAAAGACCACGCTGCCGATACTGCCGGCAAACGGTGCGGCAGAATACAGGGCGATCCCCAGGCCAAAGAAAATATAGTAGGTCAGTTTGCGTCCGATATAATCAGATAACGAAGCCCAGATAAAACGCCCGGCAATATTGAACAGACTCAGCAGTCCTGCGAATCCGGCTGCCACAGTTGCAACGGCAATACGCTGGTCTTCCGCGAGTTGATAAAGACCGCCTTCCACCCCGATCAACCCGCCGCCAAAGACCTCCTGCAGCATGGGCGAGGCCATGCCGATGACGCCGATGCCGGCGCTGACATTCAGGGTCAGGATGCCCCATAACAGCCAGAATTGCGGGGTTTTGTGTGCTTCATTCAGATGCACGTGACGGGTGGTAATCATGGTGTTGTTGTTTGCCGGTGCTGTCCAGCCCTCCGGTTTCCAGCCGTCCGGTGCCACCCGGTAGCCAAAAGCACCACACAACATGGCAATGAAATAGATGATGCCCATGGTCGTGAATGTCTCCCACACCCCCACTGATGCCGGTGTTGCGTAGAAATTCATCAGCCTGTCGGCCAGTGGTGCACCGATCATGGCCCCGCCGCCGAAACCCATGATGGCCATGCCGGTGGCCATACCGCGCCGGTCCGGAAACCATTTAATCAGGGTCGACACTGGAGAGATATAACCCAGACCCAGGCCTATGCCACCGATCACGCCCGAACCCAGCCACAACATCCAGATCTGGTGGAAATAGACACCTGCTGCGGAAATCAACAGGCCGCCGCCCCAGCAGAAAGCCGCCGCCACACCGGCCTTGCGTGGCCCTTCGTGCTCCAGCCAGTGCCCGAAGACCGCGGCGGATGAACCCAGAAACACAAAGAACAGGGTATACATCCAGCCCAGCATGCTGATTTTCCAGTCACAATCGGTAGTAAGTACGCTGGCAAAGAAACCCATGTTTTCCGGACAGGCAACAGGCTCAGTAATACCGATCGCCTGGCTCAGGGGCAACCAGAACACACTGAAACCGTAGGCCATCCCGATACAGAGATGGATGGCCAGGGCGGCCGGCGGTACCAGCCAGCGATTAAACCCCGGTTTGGCGATGGTGCGTTCTTTGGATAACAATCCTGCCATTACGATCCCCCGAATTTATTGTTAGTTATTATCAGCAGTTATCTACGATGGTTTATACTGGCCTGTATCTTGGAGTTTTCTTTAAGCCGGAAGCATGGCGAATCAGGGCAGTTTAGTCAAATAAGCCTATAATTACGATTATTGTACAGCAACATACTGTGTCACTGTTTTGACCCACCATACAAAGGGACGTAGAATTGATAATACTGTAAATTCATATATATCAGATACTTTTCAAATCCAACAGACTCTGATTATTAAATGCCGCAAACCGCGAATTCATCTGCCGAAAGACTCATCGACCGCCATGGACGGACCGTCAACTATGTGCGTATTTCCGTAACGGATCGTTGTGATTTCCGTTGCGTGTATTGCATGTCCGAAGACATGGAATTTGTTCCACGGGCACAACTGTTGACCCTGGAAGAGATTGCAACTATTGCCAGGGCCTTTACCGAACTGGGCGTCGATAAAATCAGAATCACCGGCGGTGAACCGCTTATCCGCCGCAACGTGATCAAGTTGTTCCGCGATATCGGCGAATTGTCCGCTCTGCGCGAACTGGTATTGTCCACCAATGGATCACAACTGGCGCATATGGCAATGGATTTGAAGCAGGCCGGCGTGAAACGTATCAACATCAGTCTGGATTCACTGAATGCTGATAAATTCCGGCGTATTACCCGCGTTGGAGATCTGAACAAGGTCATGACCGGTATTGAAACTGCACTTCAAACTGGTTTTGAACGCATCAAGATCAATGCCGTCATCCTGAAAAACCGTAACCATGATGAAGTGACCGGTCTGGTACAGTATGCCATCGACAAGGGCATCGACATCAGCTTTATTGAAGAGATGCCGCTCGGCATGATCGGTGATCACGATCGTACAGAGGTCTATTATTCCAGTGACGAGATTCGAAGCGATCTGGAAAAGAGTTATACGCTCATCGCCACCACGGAATCCACTGGCGGACCTTCAAAATATTTCAGAATACCTGGCACCAATACACGGGTCGGATTTATCTCACCTCACAGTCACAATTTCTGTGATACCTGTAACCGTGTGCGCATCACCTGTGAAGGAAGATTGTTGCTCTGTCTGGGGCAGGAGCATTCGGTTGATCTGCGGCATGTCGTACGCGGCTGGCCCGGGGATATGGAGAAACTCAAACAAACCATCAGGGATTCCATGTTGATTAAACCCAAAGGCCATGAATTTGATCTTGATGCCAGGCCCGTTATTCTGCGACACATGAATGTCACTGGGGGCTGATATGCCTCAGACTGTTTACCGTCCGGAAATGACTCATGCCGGACTCCCGCCGACACAGGCTGTTACCGCCGTTGATGAATACCAGAATATCCGGGATCAGCATATTGCCGACGAACGTCCACTGACGATATATCTTGACCGTTATGAAGTCGTCACCCTGATGACGCTCGGCACACAACCGGAATTGCTGACCCTGGGTTACCTGAAAAACCAGGGCCTGATAAAAAATATCGAAGATATCAAATCCATCCAGGTGGACTGGGACGTGAATGCCTCAGTTGTCACCACCATAAGTGAAAATAATGAATGGCTGGACAAGATGAAGAACCGCACGGTCACTACCGGTTGCGGCCAGGGAACGACCTTCGGCGATATCATGGAACAACTGGAAAATATCAGACTGCAACCGATCAAGTTGAAGCAGTCCGATATTTATAAATTGCTGAAGAACCTGAACGAGTTCAATGATGTTTACAAGTCAGCCGGGGCCGTACATGGCTGCGCCCTGTGTCATGGCACCGGGATTGTAACTTTCATGGAAGATGTGGGACGGCATAATGCAGTTGATGCCATAGCAGGTTATATGTGGCTGGAAGGCATCCAGGGAAATGATAAATTATTCTATACCACCGGCAGATTGACCTCGGAGATGGTCATCAAGGTCGCACAGATGGGCGTCCCCGCCCTGCTCTCCCGTTCCGGGATTACCCAGATGGGACTCAAACTTGCCAAGGATGCCGGGGTGATCATGTTTTCACGCGCCAAAGGGCAACACTTCCTGGTCTATAACGGCGCAGAACATATTGAATTTGATACCGAATTGCCGCCGAAACTCCAGGTGGCGCACATAAAGTCCTGATGCTATCTTGTCACTCCAGCGCAATCGTTCCTTTTATGTCGCAACTCAAACCAAGCAAGTCAACGCTGAGCACTATCTTTGCGTCCAGCTTTTCAGTGCCCTGTAATGCGCCGGAATTTATTCCATTATGCACCGCCTTTTCGATCTCGCGTTGTGATGTGATACCGACCTTTTTCAGGAATTTACGTAATTCCATATTAAATGTATCTTCATTCATAATGATATCTCCAGAACCAAACCCGTTATGGATAATATAGCTGTCGCCAGACGAATTTTCACAGGTGTAATACTGGCCGGAGGTCAGGCGCAGCGTATGGGCGGACAGGACAAGGGCCTGATTGAACTGAATGGCAGCCCCATGGTGCAATATGTACTGGATGTGATGGTACCGCAGGTAAACAAGGTCATTATCAACGCCAATCGTAACCAGGATATTTACGCCCATTACGGTCATGAGGTCATCGGTGATGAATTTGAAGGATTTTGCGGACCACTTGCCGGCATGGCCAGCACCATGCGTGCAGTCGACACACCCTTCATGCTGACTGTGCCCTGTGATTCACCATTTGTACCGGATGATCTGGCTAAACGACTCTATCTGCAGATGATAAAAAAAGACGCTGACATCAGCGTTGCGCATGATGGCAACCGTATACAACCGGTATTCGTATTGTTAAAAGCTTCTTTACTGGATTCGATGCTGGCTTTCCTGAATAAAGGCGAACGCAAGATTGATAAGTGGTTTGAACAACATAACCTGGCTGTCACTGATTTTTCGGACAAACCGGATACGTTCATCAATATCAACAACCGGGGTGATTTATCCATGATTGAATCGAGGTTGAAAGAAAGGGGCTGATGGAAAACCCGCCTGAAATACCTGTGCTCGGTTTTGCCGCCTACAGCGGCACAGGCAAGACTTCCTTGCTGGTAAAACTTTTGCCGCTGTTGGGTGAAAAAGGCATCCGTGTCGGCGTGATAAAACATGCCCATCACACCTTCGATATCGACCATGAGGGCAAGGACAGTTATGCACTGCGCAAGGCCGGGGCAAAACAGATGTTGATCGGTTCTGACCGGCGCTGGGCATTAATCGTTGAAACCGAAAAAAGAACCGGAAATATATTAAATGATTTTATCCGGCGCCTGGATCATGAAAGTCTGGATCTGATCCTGGTCGAAGGCTTCAAGCCGGAAATTATCGCCAAGATCGAACTGATCAGACCATCACTGGGCAATCCATTGTTTTATCCGGAAGACAAGAGTGTCATTGCTGTCGCGACCGATGCGGACTTGCCTGTAAAAACCACTCTGCCGGTACTCGATCTGAACAATCCACAGCAGATAGCAGAATTCATTATTACGCGTTTCATTAATCAAAAACAAATCCAGACAGGCACCTGAACGATGCAACCTGATACCATAAAGAAAGAAACCAGTTGCATGGATGATCATGATCCTGCATCGCTGCCGGCCGATGTGGCATTAAAAAAAATCATTTCTGCCATAGAACCCGTTACCTCCATGGAAAAAGTCGCAATCCGTACTGCACTCGGCCGCATACTGGCCGAAGATATAATTTCTACCATCAATGTTCCGTCAGGAACCAACTCGGCGATGGACGGATATGCGATCACCAGTGCTGATATTCCGTCAACTGGAACGGCTGAATTAAAAATGATGGGGACAGCCTACGCCGGGAAACCTTTCCCCGGCAAAGTTAGCAGTGGTGAGTGTGTACGCATCATGACCGGCGCCATTATGCCGTCCGGATCAGACACCGTGGTGATGCAGGAGCATGTTGAACACAGGCATGGCTCCATCAGGATAGACACCGATACGAAGGCTGGTGCGAATGTGCGTCAGGCAGGTGAAGATGTAACAAAAGGTGATGTTGTGCTTGGCAAGGGCACAACATTGACACCTGCTGATATTGGTCTCATTGCCTCTCTCGGTCTTGCTGAAGTCAATGTCAGCCGCCGTCTCCGGGTTGCATTTTTCTCAACCGGGGATGAATTGAAATCAATAGGACAACCACTGGAAGATGGGCAAATCTATGACAGCAACCGCTATACACTGTACGGCATGCTGGCGCGGCTGGGTGTCGAGATCATCGATATGGGGGTTATCTGCGATAATCGTACTGCATTACAGAATGGATTTGAGCAGGCCGCAGCAAAGGCTGATGTATTAATCACTTCGGGCGGTGTATCGGTCGGAGAGGCTGATTATGTCAAGGAGATACTGGAAAAAGTAGGGACAGTGAATTTCTGGAAAGTTGCGATGAAACCCGGGAGACCGCTGGCCTTCGGGAAAATCAACAACACCTGGTTTTTCGGATTACCGGGAAATCCGGTCTCTGTCATGGTGACATTCTACCAGTTCGTACAGCCTGCCCTGCTTTACCTCATGGGCGCCCGGCATATTGAACCTTTCACATTCAAGGTACTGTGCAAATCAAGACTGAAAAAGCGGTCGGGCCGTACTGAATACCAACGAGGCATATTGGGCTGCGATGGTTCCGGACAACTTGTTGTGGAGAAAACCGGTGGCCAGGGATCAGGAATTCTCAGTTCCATGGCGCAGGCCAACTGCTTCATCATCCTGCCGACGGACAGTGGTAATGTAGAATCGGGGGCAATTGTTGATGTACAACCCTTTTTTGGTCTTGTATGAACAGGCTACTTCAGCCTCCGCCCGATCTCATCCACCACCAGCTTGCTGAATGGAAAAGCACAGGTGTAAGCCGGTGATACCGCATTCAGGATATGAAATGAACGATCATCGCCTTCAAAACAGAAATCCATCTCCAGCGTCATCGTTTTTGTATTGAGTAACTGTGCCCTGATCCCCGGCCTGCTCCATTTCATAAAATCCTTTTGCCGGACGCCCTCAGCCAACCGGGATGCCAATAAGACCAGTTTATTTTTCCTGGCCTTGCTCAATGCTTCCATCGCCAGTTTCCGGAATCTAAAATTGTTGGTAACAAGCAGCCTTGCCTCCATGCCCAGAATTTTTATTAACTCTGAAAATTGAAAATTGTCCAGGCCCTGGTAATTCTCCCGCCAGAATGCCGGTAGGGCAGTTGGCCCGATTTTCACCACGCCATCCACGCCCACAGTTATATGTACACCCAGAAAGGGGTTATTCATATCCGGCACAGGATAAATATTACATCTGAAACTTTCAGCATTGTTTTCTGAATAGAGGGACAGACCCTTGAATGGCAATATTGTGTAATCTTTGGAAAAACCGAAGGAACGGGCAATGTGATCGGCATACAGCCCGGCTGCATTGATCACATATCCTGCACTGATCATGCCCTTGCTGGTCTTTATCTCACTCCCTTTACTGGAAATAAATGCTGTACCGGTCAGTATCCTGATCCCGGCCAGCAATGTATCCTGATAAAGTGATTCATTTACATGCACCGGGCTGATTGTCGAAGTGGTTGGTGAATACAGCGCCTGTTCAAAGGTCCTGGCCTTTGGTTCAATTTCCCCGGCTTCACTGGCGGATAGCAAATAAACATCTACCCTATTCACCCCTCCTCTTCTTATTAATTCATGTAAACCTGCAAGCTCGTTCTGGTTCCGGGCAACAACCAGTTTGCCGCACCGGTTGATAGGTAATTTGTGCTCGATACAATAGTCAGTCATTGCACGGTTACCTTCCCGGGTCAGCCTGGCCTTGAGAGAATTTGCCGTGTAATAAAATCCTGCATGCAATACTCCGCTGTTGCGGCCGCTGGCATGCTGGCCTGTCTGTTGTTCTTTTTCCAGCAGAACGATGCTGGCATCCGGAAAGCGCGTTTTCAGTTCGAGGGAAATGGTCATTCCGATAATACCACCACCGATGATCAGAAAATCAGCCTGCAGTGGAAGCCTGGTGTTAAGGACCAACAGATTTCTCCCTTCAGTCGAAATGACAAAAAATCATGTCATTCCGAACGAACGTGAGGAATCTTTATTTTGCGGTATAACTCCCTCACCCTGGTGTATTCTTTTCCACCCAGCGTTTGCCATTCTCCAGAATTTCCTGTTTCCAGAATGGCGCCTTTGATTTCAGATCTTCCATGATGAAACGGCAGGCATCGAATGCGGCTGCACGGTGTGCAGACCACACACACACCAGTACGATCGGATCACCGATATTAATCTCACCGACACGATGCAGCACAAGTATATCGATCAGATCCCAGTTTTTATCAGCCTCGGTACAGATTTCCTTCAGGTGTTTCTCCGTCATCCCGGGATAATGTTCGAGCTGCATCTCCGTGACCCTGTCTCCTTCGTTAAAGTCACGCATACTACCGACGAAACTGGCCATGGCGCCAAACTGGCCGCTCTTTAACATCTGTTCCTGATGAATCTGGATTTCACTCGAGGGATTAAAGGGTTCCGGCCGGATTTCTATTTTCATCGTCAGCCACCCGTCACCGGCGGAAAGAATGCCACTTCATCACCATCCTTGACGGCCGTATCCGGCTTCACATATTCCATGTTGATTGCGGTGAGGACATTCTCCGGCAAGGATTTTTGTTCGTCTGCCACCTGTTTCCAAACCTCCGATACTGTGATATTTCCATCCCCGATTTCGAGGCTGTCTTCACTGCGTCCGAGGATCTCGCGCAAACTGGCAAAATATTTAACTTTAATTGACATATTTTCTATATTAATACGAATGATTACTTGATAAATTAGCTCCGTAATATACTGGAAAGTTCCTCCCCCTGGCAGGGGGAGGATACAGGTGGGGGTTGAATCCAGACCATTTGTCATTTACCCCCATCCTTGCCTTCCCCCTTAAAAGGGGAAGGTATCCGATTTCCAGATTTTCACACAGGTTTTGGCTTAATGATTAATTATAAATCACACTGCAAAATCATTCCTGACTATATGGCAAAACTGACACATTTCAATCAGCAAGGTGAAGCACATATGGTGGATGTCGGGACCAAGCCCGTATCACAACGTATTGCCGTAGCAGAAGGGACGATCCGGATGCAGGCGAAAACCCTGGATCTGATCCTGCAGGGGAAACATAAAAAAGGCGATGTACTGGGTATTGCCCGCATCGCCGGCATCATGGCCGCCAAAAAAACCGCTGAACTGATCCCGCTCTGCCATCCCATCTCCATCACCCGTATTGAAATCGATCTTGAGCCGCAAAAAAACAGCAACGCCATTTATTGCCGGGCCACCACGGAAACCCGCGACCAGACCGGTGTGGAAATGGAAGCCCTCACCGCCGTGCAGATCGCCCTCCTGACCATCTACGACATGTGTAAATCGGTGGACCGCGGCATGACCGTCAGTAACGTGCAACTGCTGGAAAAATCCGGTGGCAAATCC
>Ga0156159_1018_pt1 | contig 48940 bp, 52 predicted proteins | sample RifCSPlowO2_12_FD_107812 | JGI IMG/M metagenome (GOLD analysis project Ga0156159, IMG submission 107812) | Gammaproteobacteria bacterium RIFCSPLOWO2_12_47_11
TTTTTTCTTTTGTGTCTTCTGTAGTGGCAGAGGGCGATATTTCAGATGCCGTTACCGGTTCGGCAATAACTTCCTTTTCGGGTGGCGCTACAACTGCGGTTGCTGGAGAGGTAATGACATCTTCGCTTTGGATTATTTCCAGCGATTCCATACGCGGACGTGTGAGATCAGATATGGGGGTTACGGTTTTACCCGGTATAAAGATGGGTTTCTTTGCCTCTTCAGCAAGGGCTGGAGGCTCCGGAGTTTTTATTTCCGCTTTAGCAGGAATCTCATGATCTGTTTCAGGTACAGCCACAACCAATGCGGGTTCTTCCACTTCTGCGATGACAGGAGTGGTTTTTTCAATCAATACTTCATCAACCAAAGGCTCCGGCGCTGGTTCAGGTGTTGCCGCAGTCTCCGCAGGTTTTGTTGTTTCTAAAGTTGCAGTCTCAGGTAGTGGAATCTCTTCCGGCTTATTGGACTTGAATATATTTTTTAATTTTCCGAAAAGACCACCGGATTTTTCCGGTTCCTCAGCCGGTGCTGGCACACGTTCAGCGGCAACCACAGCCGGTTCGCTTTCGGTTATAGTCTGCGCCACGGGTGCTGCGACTATTCCTTGACTGGCAGTGGCTTCTATCTTTTTTTCTACGGGTGTAGTGATTGTTTCAGTTACTGCAACGGGTTGTTCTTTTTCAACAGGGGGTGCGGGTAGGGGGGTGGTTTTTTCCTTTGATGCCCCGGCTATGCTGCGTTCCAGGCTCTCAACCTCGGTTTTTGCCGCTTCATAATTCTGATCGGCGGCCAGCCGGTACCATTTCAATGCCTCGTCCGTGTTTTTCTGTACACCTTTACCGGCACGGTAAATAGACCCCAGGTTATATTGGGCCACGGCATTGCCCTGGCTGGCAGCCTTGCGGTACCACTCAACCGCTTTTGCATAATCCTTGGGTAACCCATCACCGGTATGGTATAGACTGCCGACCATGGCCTGTGCATTTTCATATCCGGCCTCGGCCGATTTCATGAACCATTCAGCCGCCAGTTTTTCATCCTGGGGGACACCTTCACCATAGGTATAGGAAATGCCCAGGCTGTATTGGGCAATGGCATGACCCTGTTCGGCCGCACGCCGGTACCAAATGGCGGCTTCTTTATAATCCTGTTTGATCCCTTCCCCAAAGGCATAGGCCACGGCATAGTTATACTGGGCATCACGGTCACCCTGCACCGCAGCCTTTCCATACCAGATCACCGCTTCTTCGTAACTCTGCTGGACCCCTTCGCCAACATAATACAGGTAACCGAGATGGGATTGCGCCTTGGCATTGCCCTGTTCAGCCAGTTTTCTGAATTCTTCAGCAGCACGCACATAGTCACCGCTTTTCAATGCCTGGTTAGCGGTCTTTATATCGGCCAGGGAGACGGTGGGTGCCAGAAAAATGGCAATGGTCAGGATCAGATATTTAATCATCGTTACTGCCCCCTCTCAGCAACGAGCAAGGTAAGAACATGGTTGAAGTGAGTTATATCCAAAGCGTGCGAAAGGATATCACAAATTCTTGTAAGAAACCTGTACCAATCTGCAAGATAGCGTGGGAATTTCTGTATGTTAATTTCTGCTGATACGGAAAGTTAATTATTATGCGAGCAGCCCGCCGATCAGGGCGCCTGTCAGCAACGGAATGATATTAATGAGTATCAGCACAAAAACACCCATCCCCGCAACAACACCGATAATCGGGACGCCTGTTAACAGGGTGCCGGCAAAGAACAGGACCAGAGACAGCAAGATCCCGGGCAGCAGAGCCGCCATAAATCCGCCGCCAACACTGCCGGCGACCTTGCCACCGACGATTCCGGCAATCAATGGCCCGACAGCAGGCAACCAGAACAGTAATAATGAAATTATGGCCATCCAGATCATGCCCATGATCACACTGCCTTTTTCTTCTGCCATTATCCCCCCATATAAAGTGACCAATTTAATGCTTTTTTACTCAGGATAAAACCATTAGTCTAACGGCATTTACAATAATCCAATTCGCTGGGGAGATCACATGAAACTCTATCATTTTCCGGTGTCACCCAATTCACGCCGGGTACTGGCAGTCGCTTATCATCTTGGCATTGAACTTGAACTGGAAACAGTGCAACTCCCCAAAGGCGAACATCTGAAACCCGGTTTCATCAAACTGAATCCCAACCACAAGATCCCGGCGCTGGTGGATGGTGATTTCGTGTTGTGGGAATCTTCCGCCATCATGTTGTACCTGCTGAGCAAGAAACCGGGCAACACCCTTTATTCCAGTGATCCAGAAACCCAGGCGGACATCAACCGCTGGCTGTTCTGGAATATCGCACACTGGAACTCAGCCTGCGGAATTTTCATCTATGAACATCTGGTGAAAAAATTCCTGAATGCCGGTGATCCAGACCCTGCTGAAATCAAAAAGGGGGAAGAACTGTTTCACCGCTTTGCCAATGTGCTGGACCATCATCTGAAAGACAGGGAATGGCTGGTCGGGAACCATCTCACCGTGGCGGATTATGCGGTGGGCGCATCGCTCGACCTGAAAGAAGCGGCGCATTATCCTGCAGACCAATATCATGAAATCAAACGCTGGTACGGCAGTATCGAAAAACTGGAAACATGGAAAAAATCCGCTCCGGCGAATTTTATGTAGGATGCATTGATTTTAGGTGTCATTCCGAACGGATGTGAGGAATCCGGTTTTTATAGACAGGATTTCTCGCCAGGCTCGAAATGACACAAGCAAGAAATTTGCATGGATAGTTAATCAAGAAAGGGGGAAAAACATGTCCGCACAAAAAAAACCAACCCGCGTGATCCGTGAACTGCTGGAAGAACCCGGCATTATCTGCACTCTCGGCGCGCATGATGTTCTTTCTGCAGTTGTTATAGAACAGGCGGGATTCGAGACCGTGTTCATCGGCGGCTTCGGCACCAGCGCCAGTTTGTTCGGTTTGCCGGATCTCAATTTTGTCAACATGATGGAAATGGTCGATGCCACCCGCCGCATGACCCGTCGTGTTTCCATTCCTGTGATTGCCGATGCCGACACCGGCCATGGCGATTTGCATAACGTCATGCGTTGTGTGGAAGAATTTGAAGGAGCAGGGGCGGCCGGAATCATTCTGGAGGATCAGGTGTTCCCGAAACGCTGCGGGCATTTTGGCAACAAGCAGGTAATTCCTGCGCAGGAAATGGTTGCCAAGTTCAAGGCTGCGGTCAGCGCGCGCGCAGACAAGGATTTCATTTTTATCGCGCGTACGGATTCCCGGGAAACCGACGGACTGGATGAAGCGATTGACCGCATCAACCGGTACTGCGATGCCGGGGCGGACGTCGCCTTTATCGAAGCGCCATTATCGGTGGATGAACTGGAAGAAATCTGCAAGCGGGTGGAATACCCGAAATTCGTGAACATGCTGGCATTCGGCAAAACGCCGATCCTCACTGCCAAGGAACTGGAAGATATGGGTTTCAAGATGATGGTGGCGCCGATTGATTCGGTATTGCTCACGGCAAAAATCATGCGCGATATGGCTGAAGTCTTCAAACGCGACGGCCATACCAAGGCACTCTATGATCAAATGGTGGATTTCGACGGTATCAAGAATATTCTTGGCCTGAAAGAATATTTGTCATTACAGGAAAGGTTTAAATAACGGTCACCAACATGTTCAGTGAACCGTCGGTGGATAGACGCAATAAATAACCTGTTTATGCCGCAGATAATTGTTTTACATTTTTGACGTCTGATTTTTGTTCAGCGAGCCATAAGTCGTATTGAACCTGTTGATTAAGCCAGCTTTCCGCTGAAGTGCCGAAAGCCTTACTGAGCCGAAGTGCCATTTCCGGACTGATGCCTGCCCGACCATTCAGTATTGCTAAAAGTGTCTTACGACTCACCCCGAGTGCTTCTGCTGCACGGGTTACGCTCAAACCCAAAGGCTCAAAACAGAATTCGCGTAAAATTTCCCCGGGGTGGGGTGGATTGTGTATTCTCATAACCTGTATCTCAATGATAATTCTCATAGTTGACGTCGATTGCATCTGGCCCGTCAAATTTGAACGTAATTCGCCAATTCCCGCTAACTTTTACGGCCCAGGTACCTTAAAAGTGGTGCTAGTTCAGCGCGCGCCGCTCTTGCGCACGATGCCCCTTGATTCCAGAAATTCCACAGGAACATCTGCCTTCTTTCTGCCAGCTATCGCAAAATAGTAAAGAGGTTCTCCTTCGATTGATAACCTATGCCGGTAGCGTTCGATAATATATACATCCATGTACTCGGAAAATGCTATTTCGCGAATCATCTTTGAAAATCCTGACTCATCACTAGTATCAAAGAATGTTTCTTTGATGTTGAATGCTACCCACCCTTTGCTCTCAATGAGGTTAAATGCAACGATAAACGCTTTTGGCGGAATATCGCCAAATCCAAGGGCTGCAACGGATACCATGCAGTTACATTGCCACGACGCTATTTCCTCTCTTGTATCGTCGTTAAGCTTGGTAAAATCCTCAATGTAATAGTTATCATACAATCCAGGCCTGTCTCGAACAGCAGCATCGCGAGCTTCAGAGATAATATCAACACCTATCAGTCTTGACACACCATGCTTCTTTAGTGCCTCTCCCATCATTCCATTGCCGGCACCTAAATCCAATACACGAAGTTCCGTGAAATTATCTTCGGATTGATTTATAGCTGATTGCAGTATGGATGTTACCTTGCCCGGAGATGTACATTTGAGACGGTCATAGAATATTTGTTCATACAATCCTTGTACTTGATAAATCTTATCGTAGTCATGAAATCTTATTCTTCTTTGTTTTCCTGCTTCCTGGAGGTAAAAATAGGTTTCGTTTTGGCGCAGACTATGAGTCTTCTTCCTCGGGAACTGAATTTTATGTTGTCTTTGCATCAAATCCTCTATTTATTGAATTCTTTGTTGGCCTAACGACTAAGCCCAGTCGTGCGGCGGAGCCGCGTCGAACTGGGGCGCCATGTTAGCATTCATCTACTTAACGCCTTTAACACAGTTTTTGGTTCTTTTGCCACAACGTTCAGCAACACTAATGCTGGGCCGTGAGGTGTCCGATCACCACGTTCCCAATGTCGCAGAGTACTAACACTGATGCCGAATGCAGAGGCAAATTCGTTTTGAGACATGCCTGTTTTGGAGCGAATGTTTTTTACGTCAACAGACGTGAATTCATGTACAATGGCTTTGCTTTTCTTTCCCTTTGAATATTCCAGGGCTTCATTGAGACCCCGTTTAATGCTTTCGAACGCTTTGCTCATGCTACTCACCATATTGTTTTAAAATTTGCGAAGTAACTTTGACTAACAGATTACGTTCACTTTTGGAGAGGTTAGACTTTTCCCCTTTTCCAAATACTGTTAACAGAAATAGAGGTATTGTTTCGTTGTGATAATAATATATGACACGCACACCGCCACTTTTGCCTCTGCCTTGTGCAGACCATCGTAACTTACGGATTCCACCCGTACCTTGCATGATGTCGCCAGATGCCGGGTGTTGCGCCAGGTAATTAGTGATACTTGACCTTTCTGCAACTGTGAGTAATTTCTCTGCTCTCCACTGGAATTCAGATAACTCAACGATGGTTTGCATAATATTGAAGTATAATCCATTGGATTATACTGCGTCAATCCGGATTATGAATGCTAACGTGTTGTTCTGCGGCGGGCCATGACGACGGTTCCCTTGGCGCGGCGCTTTTGCCGCGTCCCTCTCGAAGCGGTTGTTAGGCAATATGCCCGATTGCGCAATTGCTCAAGTCGCCCCCTCGCTTATCGTTATTTCCTATGCCACCCGACAAATAAATCTGTCCCTTTTTTGTTGATAAGATAGTCCAACGTGTATTCAAACGTACCCGGCAGGATTTGTTTGCTGAAGGCAATGGGGATCAACTTGTTCTGCTCGTAACAGACCGTTTTATAACGCGCCATGATAGTCTCCTGTTATGCAAATGGGTCATCAACCCTGATTAACAGATCAGATCACAGGCAAAATCAGAAGTTCCGGACTTTTTCTACAGCTTCAACGATAAGGGTGAGACGCGCGCTTTAGCGCGTCGAACTCGACCCGCTTGTTAGATACGCTATGCATTACCTTGTGCATCCGAGAATTCTAGTGCCTTTAAAAGAAAAGCTTCTTTTTCAAATATTAAATCTTTACCACTCTCTACAAGAGGTTGTACTGCAGCAGCCGAAAACATACATTCATGAGTCAGAATTGTACCGTTTGGCAGTTTAGGTAATGTCCATCCTGGGACATTTTCAGTAATTACAATTCTTGCTAGTGCCAGCATTCGGAACATGACTGCTGCAGCCTCAAAATCAAGGGGTCAGTGTACTTGAAACTTAAGAAACACTAGATTTTCAAGTACACTGACCCCTTGATTCCTCTCCAGCAAGTTAATGGCGTCATTGCAATATGGGACCGGCATGCGCTTGATTGAATGTGTCCGCCTGAGGGTAATGGATATTGATTTTGGCTATTCACAAATTGTCATATATCAAGGCAAAGGCAAGAAAGACCGGATTGCACCATTACCTGATAAATTGGTTGATTCTTTGAAAGTACACCTTGAAAAAGTCCGTCAATTACATGATAAGGATCTGGCAGAGGGTTATGGTGAGGTTTTTCTACCGGGAGCATTGGCAAAAAAATATCCGAACGCGGCAAAGCAATGGCGATGGCAATATGCTTTCCCCAGCGGCAAGCTTTCGATTGATCCGGAAACCGGGATTACCCGCCGGCACCATCTTCATGAAAGTACAGTCAGGAAAGCCTTAAGCAATGCCGTGAGAAATGCCGGTATTGTAAAACGGGTGACCACACACACTTTAAGACACAGTTTTGCCACGCATCTTCTATCAGATGGTTACGATATTCGTACTGTGCAGGAGTTGCTCGGACATGCCGATGTTTCGACAACTATGATCTATACGCATGTACTAAACCGGGGTGGCAGGGGTGTCAGGAGTCCGCTGGATGAGGTTACTATGCGTGATGACTAATTCCGCCAGAAGCCAGGTGAGAGGATGACGAGCAGCGGGAATATTTCCAGACGGCCGAGTAGCATTGCAATGACAGCGATCAATTTCCCGGAGTCACTGACACTGGCAAAAGTGGTACTGACTTCACCGAGACCCGGACCAAGGTTGTTCAGGGTGGCAGCAACAGAGGCAAATGCACTGACCTGATCCAGACCTGCCATCATCATCAACAATGTCAGTAATGCAAATACAATAATGTAAGCTGCGAAAAATCCCCAGATGGCCTGAATCACATTGTTATCCAGTACACGTTGACCGATCATGACCGGGCGGTGGGCTTTGGGATAAACCAGAAGAAACAACTGCTGTCCCGCCTGTTTGAACAGTGTAACTATCCTGATGACTTTAATGCCGCCGGCGGTCGAACCGCCGCAACCGCCGATAAAGCTGATGAAGATCAGCATGACAGGCAGAAAAGTTGGCCATACTGAAAAATCTGTGACCCCGAATCCGGTACTGGTGATTACAGAAGTGACTTCAAAGAGCGCGATGTCCAGTGTCTGGAAAATATTATGGTAAACACCTTTGTAATAAAGAGAAAGCGTGTACAAAACCACGAACGCAGATACCATTAAAAGAAACACGCGTGTCTCAGTATCAATAATATAAAGTGAAGGGTGCCTGTTTTTTATTGCCAGAAAATGTATGCCGAAATTAATTGCACCGAGCAACATGAAAACAACTGCAATGAAGTTCACCACAGGGTTGTTGAAATAGGCAAAGCTTTCATCATGAGTCGAAAATCCGCCGGTGGATACCGTGGCAAAGGCGTGCTGCAGGGCATCGAACAGGTTACCCCCCGCCAGCCAGTAACCGATCGTACAGGCCAGTGTCAATCCTATGTAAATCAGGCACAGGTTACGCGCCGCATGTGCAAGTCTGGGTACGAGCTTTTCGTCTTTCATCGGGCCAGGCGTTTCGGCACGATATAGTTGCGTACCACCTACACCCAGCATGGGCAGGACCGCGATGGCCAAAATCACCAGACCCATACCGCCGAAGAATTGTAGTTGCTGGCGGTAGTACAGAATGGATGGAGGAAATTTGTCGAGATCAAGCACGACAGTTGCGCCGGTGGTGGTAAATCCTGATGTCGCCTCAAACAGTGCATCCACAAAACCAAGATGCCCGCCGATAATAAAGGGCAGGGCGCTGGCAAGACTTAATATCATCCAGAACACAGCCACGACCAGGAAGCCATCGCTGCGCCGCAATTCCACAGTTTGATGCCTGAACTGGAACCAGAGGAGATAACCGGTTGTGATCAGCAGCAGAAAGGTAATGAAAAAATCTTCAAGTTCCCCATCGTGAAACCAGAACGACACCAGCATCGGTGGCAGCAACGTCAGGCTGTGAGCAATACACAGCATGCCGATAATATGTAAAACATAAATTCGGCTTTTCATTATTTAAGGTTATTCCTCAGCCAATGGAATTGGCTGAAGTCATGATAATTTAATTTGGTGCGATGCACCATGCAATTAAAAATAACCTTTAAAATTAATCATGTATGCGATTGATCAGGATTATTTAGCGAAGAGGTAGTAGTAAGTTAACCCGATTATTACGATGGAGATTATTAACCATTTCAAACCGTGCAGGGATGCACTCTGCCGTACTTCAAATTGTGACTTTATTGCCGGATTTTGTTTTACATAGTGTTCCACCAGTTCTTTTGCTTCTTTCAGACCCAGGCCGGTTTCTTCCCTGACGATCTTGATGGCTTCCAGCTTTTTACCATTTTCCATGGCCGAGACTGCCGCAGCGGGAATCTGATCAATAGCGTTTTGAGATGAGTTCATGGTATTTAACACCGGACAATATTTTTAATAATAAGTTTTACCCGCAACAATATAATACCGGCATTGTTGATGTATGAAGGTCCACGATGAACCCATCATTGCAGACTTCTGATAAAAAAGTACAGGGCGGAAACGATTAACGCACTTACTTCTGTTTCCAGCTACCGCTGGTGTCCTGGAAGAACCAGCCGCCGGGCGCATTCGCGATCCAGCGCCGTGCAAATGTGTTGCGTATATCGCTCTCCCATTCCGGATGACCATTGGCACTGGCGATTTCCGCATAAAGCGCATTGCGGTCCTGGTTTTCGGCCGCCACAAGTTGATTAACGGTATTACGGTCCTTGATGGAGACGGCCTTGGGATCACGCAGGGTAATGAGTCCTTTGCTGTCCATCCCGATGGCGCCATTGTCATAGAAAGGTTGCAACTGGTTGTGACGCTGTGTCATCGAAGCCTTGAACTTGTTGATGGCGGGCGTGGAGATATCCATATTGGCTTCCTGTGCATAAGCTGAGGGCACCAGGAATTCCAGCAGGCGTGTGGCGACTCCCTGTTCCGGTAATTTTTCGTAAGAGGATTGATCATCGGGTTGTGCCGGTGTGTCAGGCTGCATTTTTTCCAGCTTGTCGCCGTAGACTTCCTTGATGATCCGGTCCGCGGCCTGTTCTGCAGCGGCGGCAGGAAAATAGACATTCACAGTTATGCAACCGGTCACAAATACTAAAAGCACCAATAGCCTGAATTCACGCGTATAAGTCATTGCTCGATTCCTCTTTATTTCCGTTCGTATTGCCAATTTTTTCTGCAGCACCTGATTAATCAGATTCCAATATCAGGTTATGGTTCATAATGTATAGCTTACTTGAATTCAGGCCTGTTGCTACTGATGGTTTTCAAACCTTCAACCAGTGCAACCCAGGTAATGGAATGCCCGGTGCCCTTGACTTCGATCCAGGGCGGCAGCAGACCGCCACGGGAGACGATAATAAATCCCTCCGGCGTGTCACCGACGCCGCCCATTTCGCACGATCCATTATATAACCGGCAACTGATGCCCAGTCGTCCGTAAGAGTATTCCTTGAATATCCGAAGAAACCCGCTCGACAGGGCACTGACCGCGCCACCGCCGATATACCCCAGGTTGTCCACCGCCTGCTGACTGATGCGATGCCGGGTTTGATCATCTTCCGGTGTTGCCAGTGCCGCTTCGAAATACACCGGTTGCCACGCCTTCAATTCCAGCTTATTTACCCCGCCGCTTATCAGGCCCTGGATCTTGCCAAAGGAAAAATGCCCGGTCAGCAGTTCCAGATCAAGCTTGTCGATATCGATATCTGCATACAGCGCCGGCGCCAGGCCAAACAGATCTTCGATGCGCAGATTGCGCACGACCACGTTGCCATCAAACAGTCCCAGGTTAATCTGGCCATCAACCACCAGGTTGCCTTGACTGTAGGTGAGACCATTGATGGCGCCAGTCAGCTGACCGGACATGATCGGCCAGTCCATGGCCTGGGTGAAATCGGTCATGGAGATCGGGGTCAGCGACCCGTCGATCCTGATGGTCATGTCATTCCTGCCCACATTAATAATATTGAACGCATCAATTTGCAGCATGCCATCCAGCACCGGAACATCTTCCCAGCTTATGATATTTACAGTCTGGTCCCTGGACTCGAGTGCCAGTTTTCCGGCACCGATATCGATGCGGTAAATCCCGGCGCCACGCCATGACATGCCGGATTGTATCGGTATCGCCTCGTCGGTGACCCTGAACGCACCATCCAGTCCGGCGATGTGAAAACGTCCATTGCCATCATAGGCATGCAGATCGTCAAAGTGCAGGTCCAGATGCCTGAGTTCGTTGGCCGTAATTCGCACTTTGGTTTCAAGGGCGCCTGCAATTTCCAGGGCATTGAACTGCGTATCGAGCAGGAAGGGTTGCAGCCAGGTGGTATAAAATTTACCGGCATCGGTGGCCGTCAATGCAATGTCCGCACGGTTAATGTTTATTTCTTCGCCCAGTTCAGCTTCCACCTGCACCCGTGCAGTCATCACGCCCGGATGACTGATATCAAGCCGATGCAGGTTGACCTGTTGCAGCGACCGATCAAGATGCATATCGACGGCGAAACGCAGCGGTTGATCCGTAATTTCCAGCGCAATGCCGGGACGGACATTGCCCATACTGATCCCGGGTTCCACATAGAGTGCGCCGTTGCCGAGATTTCCCCCGGCTTTGATGTCCCATCCCTCCAGTGCGTTCACGTCAAAACTCACTTCACTGGAAAGATTTTCTGCCGCATTCACACCGTAGAAACTGATAGCATGGGTGCGGATGATGCCCTGTACATGGTGCACATCCGCATGACGGCCTTGTATCCGCGCATCGACATCCACGCTGCCGCGCTCATCACTGTAATCCGGGGGCCATACGCCAAAAGGTTCAACTATTTTGCGCAGCCACGTAAGGGCTAACTTGTTGCCCTGTATCCCGGCCTCCCAACCGCCGGCATTAAATGTCAGATTGCCTGCAATCGTTCCATCACCGGCAGCGATACTGTCCAGCACGATTTCACCTGCGCTGCCATCCAGGCGGTAGCTCAAACTCAGGCGTCCGTTAATTTCCCCGTGGTCTTGATGCTGTGCGTAATAAATACCCTCACTGCACCGGAGCATGGCGGCAGTCAGGGAACCCTCTTTACAGTTGATTTCCAGTTGTTCGAATACAAGGGAAGGGGACAGTGACAAACGGGTTGCGGAAATGCGTAATGTTGCAGACTCGCCGTGGCCGAAAATTAATGCTACGGAAACATTGTCTGCAGAGAGGCTGTCATATTCAATGCGATCCAGGTTCAGCCCCAGCTGATCGAAAGCATAGGCCGTCTGGGTAATGATCCAGAACAAAACAGCGCAGATTGTCTGGAAAAGCGTTCGTGCTTCAGTCCCGGCCGGGTGTGATATTTTTCTGAATCCTGCTGGCATGCCGCCATTTTACGTCTAATTTTCAATCCAGACCGGATCGATTTATCGGACTGGTAAGAAATACAACCGGTTAAAATTAAATACTCCGGCCCGTTTAGTTTTCCAAAGCCATTGTTAAATTTCGATTATCCTTTTGATTGTTTCTCCTTTATGTGCTCAACATGAACGATCAGTGTGTCAATTGTTTCCTTCAATAAATTGAGCTCATCGAGCGTCAGATCATTTAACTGTTCGAGGTTGTACTCTATCGTATCGATTATCTTTTTATGAGGGCGCTGCATTGGCCTCATAAAATAGGTTGTAACAGTTGCCACGATGGTCCCGAAAAACAATACTGAACCGATAACTATCCATAAGCCACCAATTAACAGAGCAATACCAGATGTTGGTGTATCCGCAATTCCTGCTGTGGAAAATGCGGCTACCCCCCAATACAACGCCTCTCCATACGAATTGATAGACGCCCCTCCAATACCCCGCTCTGCCAGATACACGCCAGCGGAAAACAACAACCACAGTACGATCAACATAAGCACCATTTTTGTAAATGGCGTGTGAATAGAGATATCTTTTATAAATCTGTTAAATCGTGTATGTAGCTTTGTACTTCTCATCTTTTAGGCCAACTCATTAAGAAACAACAAATTCGATATGTTGCCAGGATTTCCATTTTTCCCATCGAAATCTAGCTAGTTACGTGAGGGAAATCTGGAAGATAATTATATATATCACAACGCGGGTCATTTGGTATACCTCCTTATATTCAAACTGTTAAGCAACATTACCGAAAAAGCAATTCAATAACCAGTGTTCTCGATTTGCCGATTTGAATCAGTCAAATTTCTCCCTGGAAATTATACGTCAGGAACAGCTCGATATAATCATCGCGGTGTTATGAGAAGGCCGGGCCGGTCCTGGCCGATGAAGTCACAGATGACAGCAGAGCTGGTGACCGATGCCTTGATGATGGCGTTATGGCGGCGCGGGGATTGCCGGGACAATGCGGCATGGAGAGTCTCTTTTCCAGCAAGAAGACTGAGCACATTCATCGACGAATATACCGGAACCGGGAAGAAATTAGAGATAATGTGTTTGATTATATCGAACGCTATTATAATTCCCGGCGACGACATTCGACTTTGGGATATTTAAGTCCGATAGACCATGAAAAACAAGCTACATTAGCTTAACCGGATGTACGCAGAACCTGGGGCAGGCCAAATATCAGCCTGGTGGAATAACGACTCGAATAATAAATGACTACGATAAGTGTAATGCTGGGCGGCCTGGGATTATTCCTCGCCGGTATGTGGTTGATGACTGATGGTCTGAAAATGGCTGCGGGAGAAGCACTGCGTGATCTTCTGCACAGCTGGACCAATACCCGCATGCGGGGACTGGTGACGGGCTTTTCCATTACCGCGCTGGTCCAGTCTTCCAGTGCCGTGACCGTGGCCACGATCGGATTTGCAAATGCAGGTCTGTTGACACTCGAGCAGGCCATCTGGGTGATATTCGGCAGTAATGTAGGTACCACCATGACCGGCTGGATAGTTTCTCTGGTCGGCTTCAAGATCAGTATCGATGTATTCGCCTTACCTCTGATTGGTATCGGCATGCTGCTGCGTCTGACCGGCAGCACCGCCAAAAGAGGTGCACTGGGTCAGGCGATCGTGGGTTTTGGATTGTTCTTTCTGGGCATCGATGTTCTCAAAGATGGCTTTGAGACATTCGGCACAGATTTTCAGCTTCCACAGGTTTTTGATCATATTATTATCGGCTTATTGATTTATGTGTTGATTGGATTCCTGTTGACAACCCTGGTGCAGTCATCCAGTGCGGCCATGGTGATAATCCTGAGTGCAGCACAAGGCGGATTTATTCCACTTTCTGTCGCAGCGGCAGCGGTCATCGGTACTAATCTGGGGACGACAACGACAGCAATCATTTCAGTACTGGGAGCAACATCAACGGCAAAGCGTGTTGCCGCAAGTCATGTGATTTTTAACCTGCTGACTGCGACGATTGCACTCATGATTATCGTTCCATTACTGCATGTTGCGCACATTACCCAGGATCTGCTGGACTTGTCAGAAACGCCAGCAGTTACTCTGGCTATGTTCCATACGCTGTTCAACATCCTGGGCATTATCCTGATATGGCCATTTGCAAAAAAACTGGTGAATAATCTTGATACCCGGTTTATTACAAAGGATGAGATTGAAGGAAAGCCGGAATTTCTTGATGCAACCGTTCTTGCCGTCCCCATGCTGGCTGCGAATGCGCTCCTCAGCGAGTTGGGACGTGTCAATTTAATTGCTGTCAATGCCGCCAGAGAGGCATTGGGTGCTGATCATGTCTCCCTGCAGAAACTCGGGCTGGAACATGAAAACAGTATCAAGCTGGTATCTGAAATCGGAAATTTTACTGCCCGATTGAATCAGGCCAACTTAGCTGCGGACATCACCGGTATCCTGCCAAAAATCATGGAGTCCGGACAAAAATTCAGTGTCATTACCGGTTATGCCTGTGATATTGCCGAGTTGCAACACAAGATAAGGTTGCCCGATGATGAACATCTCAGGAGTCTGATCTCCCGCCTCAAGCGTGAAGCCGCAGATATCATTGTTGATGCCAGTGTAAGCGATCACAGGGTTAACATTCAGGCCATGGAACAAAAACTCGGGGTATTGGAGAACACCTATATTGACCTCAAGCGCACCGTACTGAACGCCGGTGCGAGAGGACAGGTAAGCATGATCATTATGGATGCGCAGTTGCAACAGGCCTTTATTATCCGGCGCATGGCAAAACAGATTAAAAAGGCCGTGAGTAACTATCCTGAAATTCTTGCGATCACAGGTGTTAAAACTGTGCCAGGTCAATAGTCTCTGTTCATAGTCAAGTTCGGCTTGATTAGATGTTATATTTGATCTGTACTCTGTACTCAATCCTCAGCACTCAGCACTCAGTCCTCAACACTGTATATAAACTTCCCGTAAGCGCGGCTGCCCTTGCCGGTTTCAATTTCATTAATCACTTCCAGTGTTTTCAGGTCAATGACCGAAACCTTGTCATCAAACCAGCTGGCAACATAAACAAATTCCTCTGATGGATGAATATCGATCCCTTCCGGGTATTCACCCACGGCAATCCTTTTAATTTCCCTGAAGCTTGCCAGATCGACCACGGACACATCGTTATCTCGCTGGTTGGTAACAAATAACCGGTTACCGCGTTGATCATGGGCAATGGCATAAGGAAACAGTCCTACAGCCACTGTTGCAATGACGGTGTCCGTCCGGCTGTCGATAATGCTGACATCACTGCTCTGCACGTTGGCCACATAAACCTGATCACCGGAGTCTGAAATGGTGATCCCGAACGGTGCCTTGCCTACCATGATAGTGGCAACGATCTTTCGTTCAGGAATATTGATGTGCATGACATTATTGTCATCACGGTTGCTTATATACATGGAGAGCCCGTCAGGAGAAACAGCAATCCCGGAAGGCGAGTGACCCACAGGAATAGATGAAGTTATCGCCAGCGTTCGCGAGTCGAGTATAAAAACTTCATGTTTGTACCAGTCCGCAATATAAACTTCACTGCCATCAGGATGTAAGGCTATACCCACGGGGCCATCACCTGCCGGGATATTTTTTATGAGGTTCCTGTTTTGGATATCAATCACGGAAACATCCTTGCTTTCGGGATTGGTCACATAAGCACGATGATCAATATTGCTGACTGCAATGCCGGCCGGCCGGTGACCGGCAGGCACAGTGGCGATGACCCTGTTCTGGTCCAGGTCGATGATAGAGACGTTATCGGAACCCTGGTTGGTGATCAGGGCAAAGGTGCCGGCCTGTGTCTGCAAATTGCAAACAGACAACAGGCCGGTAATCAGAATGTATTTAAACATTTAGCTAATGATGAAAATAATTAGTATGGTATTTAATAATCACCCGCCGCTCGAAAACATGTTCCCGACATTTTCTACCGCCTACTTCCATGTAGGCGTCCTGCGCATCCGTGCGCTCGCGGCATTTGTGCATCCTGCACATCATCACCAATCACCAGCTATTACTCAGCAAGTTTTTTGATATTTTCAAGTCCGGCATTGTAAAATGCTGACAAGGCCTTTTCCGCAGTTTCATCACTCAACTCGGGAGGTGGCGTTGGGCCAGGGAAGGAACGGTAGAATGCGCCTTTCCACTCGACGATAGTTTTGCCACCGGCATCCTTGACGCTAATCGTGGCGCCATGTGTATTGATTGGGAAGGCATCGACATTCGGTTCTACCAGCATGTACTGGTACAGGGTCCCTTCAGCGTTGAATTTCACCAGCTTTTCTTTCATCTTCTGGCCATTTTCCAGGGTAATGGTCCTGACGGAATCCGGTTGATTGCCATTGTCGCTTTCACATGCTGTTACAGCCGGATTCCAGTCCTTGATTGAGCAGAAATCGCTGATAATCCCCCAGACTTTATCTGCAGGTGCGTTAATCTCGATTTGATGGTCAACCTTGACGCGTGATGGACCATGCGCCAGTGACAGGGCGGGGATAAGCAGTAATGCAATCAAACCTGATTTGAAAAATTTCAACATCGTGTTGTCTCCGGATTTATTATTAAGGGCAATTTCTTACAAATTCAAAGCGCGCTATTCTAGTCGCTCATGGCCAAACCTGCCAGTTATCACCATGCTGTTATACTCAGTCCGGCCTGTTGGATACCCGATTTAATCCAAGGTTCAAGGCTGGTGGAATTGGGGATTGCACTACATTGCGATGCAACAATCTTGGTTCGGAATATGTATACTTATTCCAGGCTGCCATGAATATCGGAATTCATGATTAACTTCACATTATTACTACAGGGTGGCAGCAACTTTGGTTTTATACTTCGGGTCAGATGATATGTATCGAAAGGAGATAAAGAACATGAAAACTTTGCTGTCTGTATTATATGTAATATTGATGTTATCGGGATTCAATACACTGGTGTTTGCCGGCGAAGAAAACAGGCAAAGCGGCCCGGAAGTATCCGGTGAACATCAGTCCGAACAGGGTGCCGGGCATGGACAGGCCTATGCGGGCAGCAAGGAGAAGAAGGAGAAAGAAGACAAGGAAAAAAAGGAAAAGAAAGAAAAGAAGGAAAAATAATCCGGTTTATTTAATTGAGGGCAAGAACTATGCGTTACGTTATTTCAATAGTATTCATCAATTTTTTGATACTGACCGCCCCACCCGTATATGCGGATGATGATGGAGGTGCTGTTTTACGGGCCGGTGTCCATGCCGCATTCCATGAATTAGAGAGACAGATGATTTACAAATATTTCAAGGGTCATGTTTATGAACCTGTGGTCTATGAAGAAAGAGGCGGACCTCCAAAGAAAAAGGGTTTGCCGCCGGGCATCCAGAAGAAACTGGCTCGTGGCGGTACACTGCCGCCCGGCATAGCCAAACAGTATTTGCCGGATGGATTGATAAAACAATTACCAGCCGTGCCACACGGCTATGAAAGAAGAATAGTCGGCAATGATGTGTTGCTGGTTGAAATTAATACCGGTGTAATCGCAGATATTATCACTGATGCAATATTGGGAGGCTGAAAGATGATAATCAGTAAATTAAATAACTCGATCTACAGGTATTTTTTATCATTGTTCTTTATTTTTTCTCTGAGTGTATCAGGCCCGCTCTTTGCCGAAGAAGATGACACCTATGAAGAAAAAAGCATGCTGCAGGAGGCCGGTGATTTTTTTGGTGCGGGCGCAGAGGGGCTGGCAGATGTGATATCCAAAATATTCAAGGAACATGGCCGGCCCAATGCCTATATCAAGGGAACTGAAGGCAGCGGTGCACTGGTTGTTGGAGCACGGTTCGGCGAAGGCACGTTACAGCGAAAGGCAGGCGGCAGTGTCCCTGTATTCTGGTCTGGACCTTCAATCGGTTTTGATGCGGGTGGCAACCTGTCCAAGGTCTTTGTCCTGATTTACGATTTGCCGTCCATTGATGCCATATTCCAGCGTTTCCCCGCGATTGATGGCAGTTTCTATTATATTGGTGGAGTCGGGGCAAATTATCATCAAGTGGACGAAATTGTGCTTGCACCCATACGTCTCGGTGTCGGGTTAAGAGCCGGGGTGAATATCGGGTATATGCATTATAAACGCGAGAAATCCTGGAATCCGTTCTAGAACCTGCCTCAAAATAGCTGCGCTTGCCGATACGGCGTTGAAAACGGATTCAAAATGCGGGGCCGGGAAGCGGCAGACTATCGTGTACACTCGACTCTGGCTTCCTGCTTCGTTCTACCGCCTGCATCCATGCAGGCGTCCGCTTTTGAATCCCTTTTCGTCTTGTCTCGGCTGCGCTCGCTTGATTTTGAAACAGGTTCTTTATTTAACATTTAATGTCATTTCGAACGAATGTGAGAAATCTGCCGCAGGCATCCCGAACGTAGTGAGGGATCAAAAGTATCATTCAAGAGATCTCTCCTTGCAGTCGAGACAAGGATTTCTCGCTACGCTCGAAATGACAATATCATCTAAATCGGGCCATGTTTAAATCATGGCCTGGTTTTATTCTTACTCTTTGTATTTTGTTGGGTTCGATACTCACAATCATTTATATCACCGGCAACCATAAAATTATTTCAACAAATAACCTCGTCTGCGATGCAGGCTGTCTTGAAAAACGCTTGTACCGGCATATCCGGGTCCTGTCAGAGGAAATCGGCGAGCGCCATTTTGAGAATACCGGCTCATTAGAAAAAACGGCTGATTACATCGAGCAGGAATGGATAGCGGAGGGATTGCAGCCTGTCCGGCAATCTTATGCTGATAACACTTATCATAATATCATCGCCGAGATCAGGGGCAGTAAGCAACTGGATGAAATCATCATCGTCGGCGCCCATTACGATACGGTCTGGTTATCACCCGGTGCGAACGATAATGCCTCTGGTGTTGCGGCCTTGCTGGAGTTGTCACGCAACCTTGTCAAACTGAATCCTGAACGCACTGTCCGTTTCGTTGCCTTTACCAATGAAGAACAGCCTTTTGCCGGTTTAGATGAGATGGGTAGCAGGGTTTATGCCCGTCTATTACATCAGCAGGGAGAGAATGTTGTCGCCATGTATTCACTGGAAATGCTCGGATACTATTCGGACAAACCCGGCAGCCAGAGTTATCCGGTTCCATTGAGCTGGTTCTACCCGGACCAGGCAAATTTTATTGCCTTTGTGGGGAACATTCAGTCTGGCTGTTTACTATGGCAATCACTCAATGCTTTCAGGCGTCATTCAGATTTTCCGGCACAAGGTCTGATTATGTCAGAGAGACTGGTGCCGGACATCAGGCGTTCCGATCATGCTTCATTCTGGGATGCAGGTTACCCGGCAGTGATGGTGACGGATACGGCTGAATTCCGGAATATTCATTATCATACTGTCGGGGATGTCATGCGGACACTGGATCTGAAGAAAATGGCCGGGGTGGTCGAGGGGTTAACCATGATGCTAGCCGGTCTTGCCGGGATTAATGAGGATTGATCATTCTCATTATTATCCAGTTAACGTAATATAGGCCCGCAAAAAAACTATAACAAATTAGAGAGTAAATCAAAGTGAAGATCGTTATTGCACCCGATTCCTTTAAAGAAAATCTGACCTCCATGCAGGTGGCCACGTGTATTGAGAAAGGGATAAAAAAAGTATTGCCCAAGGCACGCTGTATTAAAGTGCCTATGGCGGATGGCGGTGAAGGTACTGTTCAGTCCCTGGTTGATGCCACCGGCGGAAGAATGATTAAAAAGCAGGTCGTTGGCCCGTTGGGCAAAAAAACCAGGGCAAGTTACGGAATACTGGGTGATGGGACAACAGCCGTGATAGAAATGGCCGAGGCATCGGGGTTGCCATTGGTGCCACGTCATAAACGCAATCCACTTAAGGCAACCACCTACGGGACAGGTGAACTGATCATAGACGCCATTAACAAGGGAGCAACAACCATCATTATTGGTCTTGGTGGTTCTGCGACTGTAGATGGTGGCGCCGGTATGGCCCAGGCGCTTGGCGTTCGCTTTTTAGACAGTGGGGGCAGATCGATTAAAGCACATCTTGGCGGTGGCCTGCTGGATAGAATCAGGGATATAGATATCAGTGCTGTTGACCGCAGGATCAAAAAAACAAAATTTATTATAGCCAGTGATGTGACCAATCCTCTTTGTGGAAAGACCGGGGCAGCACGTGTATTCGGGCCACAGAAAGGAGCGACCCCGGTAATGGTAAAAACCCTGGATCGCAATCTTAAACATTACGCTGATCTGATCAAACAGCAATTGAAAAAAGATGTCATCAAGCAGAAGGGTGCCGGCGCGGCCGGTGGGCTGGGAGCAGGATTACTGGCATTTACCCATGCCCGGATGAAACGCGGTGTTGATCTGGTGGTCGAGATCACAGGTTTGAAAAAACATCTCAAGGGTGCAGACCTGGTGATTACCGGCGAAGGACGGGTTGATTTCCAGACAGCATTTGGTAAAACCCCCGCCGGTGTGGCCAAGGCTGCCCGCGCCTGCAAGGTGCCCTGTATAGCTATTGGTGGCAGTCTTGCCGATGATGCACGCGGTGTTTTTGTCCATGGTATTGCCGGTCTTGAAAGTGCAGCAGCACGTGATATGGATCTGGCCACTGCGCTTGCAAATTCACGCAAACATCTGGAATTTGCCGGTGAGCGGGTGATACGCCTGTTGCTGATAGGGAAAGGCCTGGCGAAGAAGCGCTGACATTGCGTAACTTGCGGTAATAAACTCTCTCCGTAAAATCTCCCTGCATGGAATTTTCAAAATTTACAAGCCGATTCAGTTCACATGCCGGTATCGTGCAATTGATGGAAGATCTCGGCGCGGCACTTTCCGGTGATCAGAATGTGTTAATGCTGGGTGGCGGAAATCCCAGTCACATTCCGCAGGTACAACAAATTTTCCATGAAAGACTGGAGAGAATACTGGCAGACCCGGCTGAATTTGCCCATGTGATCGGCGACTATGATTCGCCACAGGGCGAACAGAAATTTATAGTATCACTGGCAAGGCTGTTACGTTCGGAACTGGAATGGAACATCGGGCCGGAAAATATTGTGCTCACCGCCGGCAGTCAGGCCGGTTTTTTCTATTTATTTAATATGTTTGCCGGTGAATTCAGTGATGGTGTCAACAAACAGATCATGTTGCCCTTGATTCCGGAATATATTGGTTATACAGATGTCGGATTGGTGGATAATCTTTTTGTTTCCTGCCGTCCGGAGATAGAAATCATCGATGATCATATATTTAAATATCGTGTGAATTTCCGTGAATTAAAGGTTGGTGGAAATATCGGGGCATTGTGTGTTTCACGGCCAACCAATCCTACCGGTAATGTACTCACAGATGACGAGATACGGCATCTGCTTGAGATTGCCAGCAACAGGAACATTCCCCTTATTATTGATAATGCCTACGGCCTCCCGTTTCCGGATATTATCTTTACCGGGGCCAATCCTGTCTGGACAGAAAACACAATTCTTTGTTTGAGCCTGTCCAAGCTTGGATTACCGGGCACAAGGACCGGGATCATTATTGCGTCAGAAGAGATCGTCAAAGTCATTACCAATATGAACGCGGTACTTAATCTTGCCCTGGGAAGTTTTGGTCCGGCGCTGGTCCTGGATATGGTAAAGAGTGGAGAGATTACACGTATTAGTCAGACCATTATCAAACCCTATTATCAAAACAAGGTGGAGCATGCTGTACGTTTGGTGCACAAGGAATTCAACGGAATAAATTATTATATCCATAAGCCGGAAGGTGCGATTTTCCTCTGGCTGTGGTTCCCGGGACTGCCGATAAGTTCAGAAGAACTTTATCAGCGGTTGAAGAAGAGGGGGGTGCTGGTGATCTCCGGGCATCACTTTTTCCCCGGTTTTGAAGAAGACTGGGAGCATAAGCATGAATGCATCCGTGTTACCTATTCCATGGAAACGCGTGTAGTTGAAGAGGGGATCAAGATCATCGCAGAGGAGGTCAGAAAGGTTTCCTGAGTTCAGGAAAAGTGATCCAGCAATTTTATACCGAATGAAATTATTTTTTCAGACATCGATTTTTTACGTTCATAATCAATCTCAAAAATATCCGCAGTATTCACAGATGAACTCAGATAATCATCACTGGTCCGTAATTCATCCACCAGTTTGAGTTCCAGTGCCCGTTTACCGTGCCAGTGTTCACCCGTGGCGATTTTTTCCACATCCACCTGGCTTCTGTTTTCATGGATAAATTCCTTGAATAACAGATGTATGTCTGCCAGTTCCTCCCGCATCTTTTCACGGTCCTCGTCAGTATTCTCACCAAACAGTGTCAGGGTGCGTTTATATTTACCTGCTGTTATCTCTTCAAAATCAATATCATGTTTTTTCAGCAGGCGATTGAAATTGGGCATTTGTGCAAGAACACCTACAGATCCGATAATGGCGAACGGCGCTGCAATAATTTTGTGCGCGACACAGGCCATCATATAGCCACCACTCGCTGCTACCTTGTCTACAGCTATCGTCAGGTGTATGCCTTTATCACGTATGCGTTTCAATTGTGACGCAGCCAGACCATAGCCATGTACTGTACCACCGGCACTCTCCAGTTTGACCAGAACTTCATCACCTGTAGTTGCAACGGTGAGAATCGCCGTGATTTCTTCACGCAATGAAGTTACTTCTGTCGCCCGGATATCACCCTTGAAATCAATCACGAATACACGTTTGCGTTTTTTGTCCAGGTCAGTTCCCTTGTCTTTTTTCTTGAGCAGGGCCTTATGTTCCTTGACAGTTTTTTTAAATTCTTTCTTGGTCAGTATTTGCGAATTTAGCATGAGGCCCATCGTTTCGAATTTACTGTTCAGGTTGGTAATATTCAGATGACCGTCCATATCGGTTCTGGAACGGAATATCATGATAAATATTCCACCTGCAACGATCACCAGGACGAGAATGACTGTCATAAATTTTGCGAAAAATATTCCGTACTCGATTAAATGTTCCATTGATTGATTGTTCTCATCTGATTGGGGATACCTGAGGTTACAAGATTAAATGTATCAAGTAATCTGTTTTTAATATGTTGTTATTTCTATATGCTAATTTACAATTAACCATATAACAACACTGATTTAAGGCTTAAAGGATTGCTTATGAAGTGGATATTCGGGTTTCTGGGACTGTATCTGGGTGCAATATTGGCGGAATGGGTTGGCGCGGCCGCCGGTTTCATCATCGGTTTTATCGGGGGTGCGGTCCTGCAGATGAACAGCCGTCTGGGCATGCTTGAACGGGAACTCCGGACAATACGGGAAAATCTGATGGATAGCCATGTTGACGTTAAAGATACAGATCAGCAAAAGCAACAAATCAATGAAGCTGAAATCAACCTGGAAAAACCAAATATTGGAAAGCCACCAGCCGTTGATGATAAACCGTCTGTCCGGGATGAAATACCACAGGCGCCAGGGCTAAATACAGTAAAGGAATTTGTGGTCCCGGATTACACGGGGAAAGTGTCCGGTTATTTGAAAGAGTTTTTTACTTCCGGCAATGTTGTTGTGAAGACCGGTGTGATCATCTTGTTCTTCGGAATCGCCTTTTTGATCAGCTACGCAGTAGAGCGTAATGCTTTTCCACCCGGCTTGCGTCTGATTGCAATAGGCACCGGCGGCATCATTATGGGTGTTATGGGTTGGCGTTTGCGTGTAAAGAAACCAGCCTATGCTCTGGTTTTGCAAGGTGGCGGGACAGGCGTCTTGTTCCTGACCATCTACGCCGCCGTTAATATCTATACAATAATGTCACCATTGGCCGGATTCCTGGCCATGTTCGTACTTGTCTTGTTGTCCGGCTGGTTGGCGTGGTTGCAGAACGCACATTCACTTGCCATCTTTGCCGCTACCGGAGGTTTCCTTGCGCCGGTTTTGAATTCTACAGGACAGGGCAGCCATGTAATCCTGTTTTCATATTATGCTTTGTTGAACGCCGGGATTTTCGGACTCGCCTGGTTCAAGGCCTGGCGGTTTCTGAACTGGCTGGGTTTTGTTTTTACCTTCGTGATAGCATCATTGTGGGGTTACCAGTATTACCAGCCCGAATATTTCAGTTCGACCCAACCTTTCCTGATCCTGTTTTTTGTTTTCTATGTGGGCATCTCGATATTATTTTCATTACGGCAGCCGCCTGTACTGAAAGGTCTGGTTGATGGATCCCTGGTGTTTGGCACACCATTAATCGGATTCACCCTGCAAAGTGCACTCGTGGGCGATTTCCGTTATGGTCAAGCCTGGTCGGCACTGGTTATGGGGGTATTCTATCTCCTGCTGACACACATGCTCAGGCGTACGGTGTCGTTGAAGCTGCTGGCCGGGGCATTTCTCGCATTAGGTGTGATCTTTTCCAGTCTGACGGTGCCCTTTGTACTGGATGGTCACTGGACAGCAACAGTCTGGGCACTTGAGGGTGCAGGAATTTACTGGATAGGCATACGCCAGCTAAGGCTGCTACCACGCCTGTTCGGGTTATTGTTGCAATTTGGCGGCGCCATCGCATTTCTGATTGCTACACAAGGTACGGGCATGGGAACTGCCGTGCTGAACGGTGCCTATATCGGCTCAGTTTTTATAGCAGTGGCGGGATTGTTTATCAGTTATGTTTTAGACCAACATAAACATAAACTTGCAGATTGGGAGCAGCCATTCAATGTGCTCCTGTTGGCCTGGGGATTGTTATGGTGGTTTGGTGCGGGCATCAACGAGATCGACAGGTATCTGCCATATCAGTATGAGTTACATGCATCGGTATTCTTTATCTCTGTCAGCGCCCTGGTTTTTTCGTTGCTGGCAAGAAAACTCAATTGGCATCCTGCGGAATCTACGTCAATCCTGCATTTGCCCGTCATTGTATTATTGCTGCTGATCTCTTTCATTGGTGACTCCCGGGACAATCCGTTTTATAACCTGGGTTACATTGCATGGAACACGGCCATTGCCGTGCAATATTTCCTGCTCTGGTACCATGAGCGAGTGTGGTCAGCCAGGATACTGGGTCACTGGCATGCGGGCACAATGTGGTTTCTTGCCTTTTTAGTAACCTGGACCATTGCCCGGTTTGCCGGTGATGTATTTATCGCACAAGATCTTTGGGTAAATGTCGCCTGGGGAATCATTCCTGCAATTACCATATTTATTTTGCTGTGGTTAAAAGACAAACCAAAGTGGCCGCTCCGGCCGTACAGGCAAAATTATTTATATATTGGAACGGCCCCGGTTTGTATTTATCTTGCTATGTGGGTGATCTATGCCTGTTTCCAGGAAGGCAATCCAGCACCACTAAAATACATGCCTGTCCTTAATCCGCTGGATATCGCACAGTTATTTACCATGCTGATAATCTATGAATGGTTAAGGCAAATTAATACCGGCGAGATCCGGAATGAATATAATTGTAATATTCATACCTTGATGTATATTCTGGCTGGCCTGGTTTTTATCTGGGTTAATTCACTGGTTGCCCATACGGTGCATTTTTATGCTGATGTCAGGTATGACTTGCATGCATTATTTAATTCATCTGTCTTTCAAACGAGCATATCAATTATCTGGACGCTGGTGGCCCTGGGGACCATGGGATTTGCAACATGGAAGGCCGCAAGAAAACCCTGGTTTGCCGGGGCCTCGTTACTTGCACTGGTCGTATTAAAGCTCTTTTTTGTCGATATGAAAGATTCAGGCACGGTTGAACAGATTGTTTCCTTTATCACGGTGGGCATATTGATGTTGATGATAGGTTATTTTTCCCCGTTACCGCCGAATGATGGGGAAACATCGGCAAGTCAGGGCAGTGTATAATCAAGATGAATAATCGTGAATTGACTTATCGCGGATCCGGAATTGAATCCATGATGACCCCGTCATGATTAAAAATGAGCAGTGAATTCCCGTATTTTCCCTGAAATGGAACAAAGGCCAGTTCACCATCTTTATAATTATTGTTTTTCAGATAATCTTCTTTAATGTGCAGGAATTTTTCGGGTGGGTTTTCCATGTTTTCCAGGGAGGCCATAAACAGTTTTTCTATATGTTGTTTTATGGGTTCCATAAGAAAAAATAATTTTGCAGAAATAATTCCTTCCATAAATTCATAGGCAAATGCACCTGCCTGTTCTTCCTCGGTGACGGCAGCCCGTGCATATACAACAGGTGGTTTACCAGTGTCCATTGCCTGTATATCGATGGGTGATTTTTCCTGCAAAGTCAGTTCTTCTTCAAGTACGGGATAGATTACGCCGTCCGATAATGACAACGCAACCGGACGCTGGGAATGTACAGCGAATGCGCCCCAGGTAAATGCGCTGATTTGAATAATTCCGATCATGCATAAATCAAATATGATCGCTTTCAGTGATTTCCCGGGATTGAATAATAATAGTGTCAGAAATGGTCCAAGGACGAAGTCGACAAACAGCATGATTCTGATCCCCTGCCAGCCGCCATTAACAGTAAAATGGGGCTTGGGATACCAGTGCAACAATATGTAATAAAGAATGATTAAGAATGCAATGGCGCTGACGGAAAGATGAACAGAAAACGCCTTTAGCCGGATCGGGGTAGATTTGTTTGCCATAAATAATGCTAATCGAAAATATCCTGAATATTTTTAAGCTAATTATGCAAAGAAAACGCAACCTGTCAACAGCATGCCGGTTGTATATAGCGGATATAAAATTACTGTAACATTGAAACCACTATCAGATTTAAACTATGTATCAGGAATGCGGGCAGTATCCGGGAAGACAGAATACTTATTCGTTATTTGATGTAATTTTTTCCAGTTCCTTGCGCCGGTATTCAATTACCTGGGTAAACGCCATTGCGACGCGGGGGACATTCTCAAAGTAGTGTGTCAGGTCCTCATATTTCGCCTTGAGTAATATTGCCGGATGAATCGCGCGTACAGACGCATTTCTCCGGCCACCTGAAAAATAACCCATTTCACCGATAGGTTCACCTTCACCGACCTGTGCTATGGGAAATTCATTGCCTGCATTATCTACTCTGTAAACCTCCACCAGCCCGGATCCAATAACATACATAGACGGATCTTCTTCCCCCTGCATGATAAATTGTTCACCCGGGGCAACATTTACCTCCGTAAAATATTTACTCAGTGCGGAAAGTTCAGTTTTGGTTAACGAAGCAAATACCGGACAGCCCGCCAGCCGGGCAATACGCTGGTTACGCAGGCTGTTATCAAGTTCGTCTTTGGTAATAATGCCCTGCTCGAGCAGAATTTCACCGATAGGTTTAAGCTGACCACTGCTGGCATAGGTTGAGATTTGTTTTTCTACGGCATTACTGATGGCGCCTTTGGACACCACCAGAAAGTCTCCCAGTTTCCTGGGGTCAGGTTTTTTGGGTTCTATATCAGTCACAGTTGTGTCACCCGGAAGATTGGATTATTAATCAGGATATTAGGTTAATGGTCAGTTTCAGGCAATGAAATTAGTCCGGATTCCTATCTTTTTACATATTGATCCCGGTAGGACCGGGCCAGATCTTGCGCCTCTTTGAGTTGTTCCGGACTTAAGTTAGCACTGACCCTGTCGAGAGTGATCTTGGCGTCAGTGATACCTTGTTCCAGCGCTATCGTTAACCAGGCATAGGCCTTGATGTCATTCTGCTGAACAGCCAGGCCTGCAGCATACATTTCGCCTAACCGGAATTGTGCGTTGGCAAATCCTTTTTTGGCAGACCGGCCAAACCAGTTGATGGCTTTGCGATCGTCCTTTTCAGTCCCCAGTCCGTTCAGATACAACAAGCCGATTTTATATTCTGCATCAGGCCGTCCGTATTTTGCCGCCCTCTGAAACCATTTGAAAGCTTCAGTATAATCCTGCGGGACACCGTGCCCCGCAGAATACATGGAGCCCAGGGCATACATGGCCCTGTGATCGCCATTTTTCGCCAGTGGCAGGAATTCCTTAGCGGCAGTTTCGTAATCGCCCTGTTTGTAGGCCTCACCGCCACTTTTAAAATCGGCGTATGCCTGAAATGAAAAACACAGGAGGATAATAACGGTAAATATTTTATTCAGCATGGCCAGGTCAGTTGAATGATTATTTCGAACTCACTACGAAATTCTATCAGAAAGATAAATTCTCCCCCTTGGAGGGGGAGGGTATGGGTGGGGGTAGAATACCCATAGTCTGGAATACACCCCCATCCTGGCCTCGGCTTTGGCTCCTGCATCGCTCTACCGGCTCCATCCATGGAGTCGTCCCCCCTGAAAAGGGGAAGGAACTTATCTGGTTTATCGCATAAAGTTCATTACATGATTAAGCATAGCCTAAAACAGGCGCCTGTGCGAAATCCTGGCAAATTTCACGAACGGATATTTTTTCTCACATAGCTATAAGTCACGGTTGACTTGCCTTTGGCCGGAACGTTCAATTCAAACTCGATTTCTTTTGAATTGACGAGTTTGAAATCGTGGGAGCTCTTTTTGATGTCCCATTCATCCTGCATGGGCTCGATGACCTTCAGGGTGGCAGGTGCGTCCTTGAAATTTTCTATCTCAATCCGAATCTCCTCATTGCTGTCATAGAGAACAATATGGTCATTCCGGTTACGCCTGATATTACTGCGCTCTTCGGTAACTTTGTGTTGTGTTACAGACAGATCCCGGCTGTCACCAATGTGCAGGGTCATTTTTTGACCGACAGGTGTGAAACCGGCCATATCTTCACCCAGGAATATGGTGCTTGTGCCGGCATCGTTCTGGTAGATACGGGCCTTACCACCCCATAAGGCATGTTGCCCAAGCTGGTTATTTTTCATATTTTCAAGTTCATAAGAGACAGGTATGCCCGGGGTTTGCTTTTCCTTTTCAGGTTCCCAGGGATGTATGCCGGCATTGAAAATAAATATTTTCCTGATTTTGAGATTACCGGTTTCAAAAAACAACATGCGCCGGGTTTCACCATCCAGAATGCTTTTTTCAAAATCATTTCCGTAGTCAAGCTGAAACAAGGCTGAGTCAAAGGACTCGCCGGAGAAATTTCTAAGCACGAGATAGGAAGACAGATCCAGTTTGTTTTCCTGATGATTGGTTTTTGCTTCATAGGTAATAACACGATCGATATTCGACAACAGATAACTGATCCTGATTTTCTCCTGTTGATTGTCAGGACTGAATATCTCCCAGACCAATGCCTGTTCATTGGGTGGGTAGCTGACATTAATCAGCCGGGTGCTGTCTGGATGTTGCAATATGGTGAGACGGAGGGAATCCGGGTCGATATGCACGCCTTTCCAGGAAAAATCGATCTGGTTGACCCCTTTGTGCAGGGACAAGGTCCGTTCTTCCTGTATCAGGGTAACGTCCGGATGATCGAGACGGATAATAGTATTCTCCCTTTCAGGCAATGCCACCAGTTTGGTGCGTGCTGTTGCCGGGTTGGTGAGCGATAAACCCGATATTAATAAAATAGCGATATAAATGTTTTTCATTTCAATACTCCTCAGGGCTATCCGGTTTGTCTGTCATTTTTTGAAATCGAGAAAACTGATACCTGCCATTGAACATTGCTTTCATCAGTGATTGGCATTCTGACGTTCACCTTCCAGATAGGTGATGTCATAGGCCAGGGTAGTGTTGCTGTAGGCAGCGATATCAAGTGTGTATTTCACTGTATCAATGTCCACCCTTTCAAACTTGCCTTTGTTCCCTTCCTGATTATTTATCTTCCAGTATGGCGTGTTGAAGTTACGGAACACCTCGATCTTGATCGGCAAGTCGCGATTATTTTCCACCTTGATTTCCCATTGCTGGATGCGGTCAAAACCGGAGATGTCACCATGACGGTTGAATCGATAGTTTTCTGATTTTTCAGACATCAACACCGGATCAATCTTCACATCACGGGCCGCACCAAAATCCAGTTCGACCTCCTGGTCAACCGGGATATATTTACTGGGTACATGGCCGATATAGGCGAGTTGCTGATCCTTGCTGACATGTTTGAAAATCTTGATATCGCCATCCGGCAGAGGTTCCTTGCCAAGTTGATGTACGGTATCGTTCCTGAAAATAACTAATCGTTGTGTGGATTTTCCGTAGCGTTCTTCTTCATAACGGTAAAGATTCTGTACTGGTATTTTGTCCACGCTGAACGAGGGCAGGCGCTTGCCCCAGCCATCGGGAATATTCTCTGTGCCTTCTATTGTGTACAGAAAATATTCTGATAATCCTTCCTTAATGATGGATTTGACCTCCATGCTGGCTGCAGCCTTGGCCATATCCTCGGCAACACCCAGGGCACGGTAGGCATCCAGTCTCACATCAGATTCACTTCTTGTCAGTGGCAGGTATTGCGGTGTTCCCGGACGGTTGTAAGGTGAATCTCTTCCAGCCAGCGCCATGATTTCATCCAGTAAGTGTATCGTTCCTACGATCACACGTGTTGATGCATTCTCGTAATCTTCACCGCTGTGATTCTGGATAGTGACATAGGCATCCAGATGCATGTGCCGTTCGTCCTTCGACAACGTGCCCATGTAGAAGGCCCGCCAGTTCAGTCCGGAGGTAAAGAAAGTGATTTCAACAGCAACAGGCCCGTCAATTTCCGACTCAATACTCCACACTGCACTGCCGGTAATATTGGCAGGGAAATTGACCTCCAACAGACGTACCTTGCTTTCATTGCCGGGGGCATAAAGTTGCACAGAGGTTGGATCAATAAGCGTATTCTCCCAACCGAATTCCAGACGATTAAGGCCTTTCTTCAATATGAGTGTGCGTTGTTCTCGCACCAGGGTCAGATCGGCTGAGTTGTATATGGTCAGTTGGGTCTTGTCCCGTGCAGGTAATGTCACCAAATCGATCTTCGCATCAACAGCAGTAGACCAAACCAGCAAACCAGTGAGCAGTAAATAGAGGGGTTTCCGCAGCATGTTCTAGTTCCCGTAAAAGATTGTGATGCCGCTGTAAACGGAATGGATTTGAAAAAGGGTTAAATCGGGTAGAAAATTTTGTAAGAATTGTGGAATCTCTGAATTGCCTTAACTACTATTGTTATACCTGCCCATATTCAGAACTTAACATTGATGGACGCCTTTTTACCTAATACGGGATACAAAATGAATCTGCTCGAAGAACAACAGCTATCATGCCCTTATTGTGGTGAGTGTATTACCGTGTTAATTGATTGTTCACTTGCAGAGCAGTCTTATATCGAGGATTGCCAGGTATGTTGCCAGCCGATAGTGCTGGATGTGACGATCAACGATGAAAATGAAATCAGCGTAATACCCAGATGTGAGAATATTTGATTGGAGACTACGAAATAAAAATTTTATTCTGCCCCATAATATTTATAATCATTTAAACGAACGGAACATGTCTTACTCTTACAAATATTTGGATATATACTCTGGACATGAAAGAGAATTATCAGGAATTGGAAAAACAGGCGCGGGCCTTGAGCTTCCGGCAAAAAGCAGCGCTTGCGCGTACCTTGATTGAAGATCTGGATTCGACTGAAGATGGTCAAATTGAAGATTTGTGGATCGAGGAGGCACAAAGGCGGTATGAAGCGTACCTCACTGGTAATTTGGAGGCTGTTCCAGGGCAGGAAGCTATGCAGAGGGCCCGCCAGCATTTGAAATGACTGGTTACCGGTTTCTTCCTCCGGCAGAAGAGGAGATGACGGAAGCGGCACAATTTTATGAAGATGCAGCCAATGGCCTTGGTAATGAATTCCTTGATGATGTACAACAGAGTTATCGATAGACTTTGTGACCACCCAAAATTGGGCGAGATAGTATCCGGAAATTTACGTCATAGTCTGCTCTCCCGGTTTCCATTCATTTTAATTTACTCAATCGAACCCGAGGGTATTTTAATCGTTGCAGTCGCCCATCAACGCAGGAAGCCGGGTTATTGGGAAACCCGTGTCACTCCATAGCATGACCATCACCAATCAATGAGCTATGCTTGTCAAATAACAAAAATTGTATGGGGATTGTTATGAATGCAGAAACGGCAACTGTAAATAAACCCAGGGCCATGCCAATCGACCGGGGAGCAGGGTGGTTGCTTGAGGGCTTTGGTTATTTTTCCAGGAGCGCACTCGCCTGGATCGGCGTTATGATCCTGTTATTTATCATTAGCCTGGTCATGGCATTGATCCCGTTCATCGGTACTCTGGCCGTTAATCTGCTGATGCCGGTATTCATGGCGGGATTGATCCTGGGTTGTCATGCACAACATCAGGGTGGTGAGTTTACTGTCAATCATCTGTTCGCAGGATTTTCCAATAATACCGCACAGCTCATTGTGCTGGGTCTGATATACCTGCTGTGTGTGATTGCAATAACGATAGTTGCATTAATCATGATCTTTTTTATGTTGGGTGGACTGGTGTTTCTTGAAAATATGCAATCAGGCAATCCGGATTTGATATTGCAGAACTTTAATCGGGTCCTGCTGGTGCTACTGGTTGCCTTGACCCTCTATCTGCCCTTGTTGATGGCTTACTGGTTTGCACCGGCGCTGGTGGTATTGAATGACGTTTCTCCTGTAGATGCATTAATAATGAGTTTCAAAGGCTGTCTGACCAATATCCTGCCATTTACCTTGTATGGCATAGTGGCACTGATTCTGTCTGTGATTGCCATCATCCCGTTGGGGTTGGGGTTATTGATCCTGGGGCCTATGATCGTGGCCAGTGTTTATATTGCCTGGAGTGAAATCTTTAACACAAAATAAATTGTCATATGTTTATGTTCAGCACTAAAACCCGGATGCCATCACCAGGTGAAGCATTATCTGGCCGCAACGAGGCCATGCCCGTTATGAACAGGCATTATGTGAATGGCCATCCGATCAAACCACCCTTCCCGGAAAATATGGCCACAGCCATGTTTGGCATGGGTTGTTTCTGGGGAGTGGAACGTAAATACTGGCAGGTTGAGGGTGTGTACACTACAGCTGTGGGTTATGCCGGAGGTTATACGGCCAACCCGGTTTATCAGGAAGTCTGTACCGGCAAGACCGGACACAATGAAGTGGTATATGTGATTTATGATCCGGCGCTAATCAGTTACGAACAGTTATTGAAAATGTTCTGGGAAGGGCACGATCCGACGCAGGGTATGCGCCAGGGCAATGATACCGGCACACAATACCGGTCCGCTATTTATACCTGTACCCGGGAACAACAGGCTGCGGCCGAAGCATCCCGTGACCTCTACCAGAAGGCATTAAACAATGCCGGTATGGACACTATTACCACGGAGATCATTGCTGCACCTGAATTTTATTATGCCGAGGATTATCATCAGCAATACCTGGCAAAGAACCCCGGCGGGTATTGCGGGCTTGGTGGAACAGGGATCAGTTGCCCGATGTAATGTATGGAATAGGGATCATGCTCGCCCACATCATGGCGTACGGGACGCACTACACGATGAGTAAAAAAGATATTCTGTAACCCGGGATGGTCCTGGTATCAGTCGTAAAAATAATAACGCTTGTTCAAACCGTGGCTTTCTGAGCGGATTTCAAATTTTGGCGGGTTGGACTCATCATTGAGTACGATATGGGATATGCCTGCTACCGGCGCAAGCGATGGACCTGACTGCTTGAAATTCATTTCAATTACAGCACCGCCCTGGGAACGAAAACAATTTTTATTATGTGTGCTCATGCATGCTGATGGCTCAACCAAATGAAGGGAACCTGGCAGCAAATCGGGTTATCCATTCCTGGGCTACCCGCTCGGGACTGACAAAAGGCCCTTCATGGTGGCGTTTGTGTGTGAGATAGGCCTCGATATGACAAATTTGTTCAACCATGCGGATACGGCTGGCATCGGATTTGGACGTAAACCATACTCCGATTTCATATACCTCCCCTTTATTCCTCACCAGTATTACCCGTCCCGTAAACTTCTGTATTTCACCGCGTATCTGGATGGTAATTTCCAGCCTGGTGTCCGGTTTGATGTATTGATCTGTCTCAAAACACAGCCCGATATTCCCTCGTCCAATCAGTCCGTCCTGACTGGTTTTCTGTTTCTGCCGGAGGGTGTGCCATTCGATGGGGAAACCCGGCGGGTGGTGAATAAATCCATGCAGATTACTGTCTGTCCTGGCGGCATAATATTTGGTATGTGGATGCATAGCAGGTTTAATGGCCGTAGCGGATGACCGGTCTCTGATCTGGTCGCTGTGGATGGTCATAACTGGTTACCCCTAATCTATTTATTGGACTTTAATAAGGGTATAGGTATAGAACCTAATCAATAGAAAATCAAGTATAATTCTATATAAATCTTTATGTTAGGGCATCTAGTTAATTAATAAAGTTAAAAATGTTATATAACTATAAAATTATAACTAATTGAAATTTATGTATTTATTTATACAATATATCCTGTATCCAGGCCCGGAAAGCAGGGCATCAGTGGAGGTAAATAATTGAAATATATATTAAGCATCATATTGCTGCTGATAGCGGCGACGGTTTATTTTATTATCCGCCCGCAACCTGAATTTGAAGTCGGGAATGTGCGGATTAGTGCCGAATCTGCAGAGGAAATGGAGGAAGACGAGATTGACCCCCAAGCCACTATGGCCGCTCAACGGCGGGCCGTAATGGAAGCCGAGTTTGAAAAACTCAAGCTGGCCAGGAGAAATCTTGAATCACGACTCAGCCGCCTGAAGGCCATCATGTGGGGGAAAAAAATTTCCAGGGAAGAGGGAGACGCAATTAACGAACAGATGAAAAACGGTTATGCCCTGTTGAAGTACCAGAAATTAATGGGGGCCTATACCGACGCCGAACAGATCAGTGTTGAACTGGCAAGAATTGAATTTATCAATAATTATTTGAAAGAAGTCGAGGACGGGTACCGGGCAGAGAGGCGTCAGCAGTAGGTATTGAAAACTAATGATTGTCCGACAAGACTTTAAGGTGTTCTGCGATACAACGCGGCAACATCTTAAGATTATATCCACCTTCCAGTAATGAGATCAGCCTGCCTTTCGCATAGTTGTCAGCTTTTTCCATCAGGACCCGGGTCATCCAGCCATAGAACTCCGTGCTGAGATTGATATTGCCCAGTGGATCATTCACATGGGCATCAAACCCCGCAGAGATAATGATTATCTCCGGCCGAAATTGATCGATCTTGGGCAATATTTTTTTCACGAAAGCTGCTTCATATTCCAGATCGCCTGAACCCGCAGCCATCGGGCAATTCAGTGTCGTCCCTTCACCCCGTCCAGTACCGGTTTCAAACCATGCACCGGTGCCCGGGTAATAGGGATATTGATGCGTGCTTATGTAAAGCACAGAAGGATCATCTTCAAAAGTATGTTGGGTTCCATTGCCATGATGCACATCCCAATCAAGGATCATGATTTTATCAAGCCCATGCTGTTGCTGCAGATAACGCGCCAGGATCGCTACGTTATTGAAAAGGCAAAAACCCAGGGCCATAGTGTTTTCGGCATGATGACCAGGTGGCCGGATCAAGGCAAAACCGTTATCGAGCTTCGCAGAGATAATCTGATCCGCAAGTTCCAATGCACTACCTGCGGCTTGTAGTGCGACATTAAATGAATTCTTGCTGACACTGACATCCATGGAATCCAGAAAAGGGGCGCCCGCATCACAGGTGGTTTTGGCCCGATGAATATAGTTGCGGTCGTGAACTGTTTCTATCCATTGCAGATCTGCCGTCCGTGTTGCCACCGGTTGCAGCTGCTTAAAGAAGGGTTGATCCTTGAGATACTGCATAGTGGCAGTCAACCGTTCGCTGCATTCAGGATGCCCCCTGCCGGTATCATGTTGCAGGTAAACAGGGTCGTAATGGAATCCGGTTTTCATATAATTAATGATAATAGCAATAAATAGGGTTCTTACCTTAACCAGAATATTCCTTTATCATTAAAATAATAATTTCAATCCTAAATGCAGGTAAGTCATCCATTCATGAGCCTTTGTCCGGTGATACTCGCAGGTGGAGGTGGCACACGCTTGTGGCCATTGTCGAGGGAGCACTATCCCAAACAGTTTCTGTCTTTATTGGGTAATTATTCCCTGTTACAGGAAACTTTGTTACGTCTTGCCGGATTGGATAAAGAAATAACATTGACCAGTCCACTGGTGGTCTGTAATGAAGAGCACAGGTTTTTGGTGGCAGAGCAGGCTGAAGAAACAGGAATAAAAATCCAGACCATCATACTTGAACCAGAGGGCAGAAATACGGCACCGGCGCTGACAGTATCAGCCATTCATCTTCTGCAAAAAGGTGACGATCCGGTAATGATCATGATGCCGGCCGATCACAATATTGCAGATACCGGAAAATTTCAGAATGCAGTCAACGCAGGATACCAACTGGCATTGGAAAATTATCTGGTCACTTTCGGTACTAGGCCAAAATATGCAGAAACGGGTTATGGTTACATTCAATATGATGGCAAGATAGATTCTGCAAGTAATGAGAATGTCTATCGTATTGCAGGTTTTAAGGAAAAGCCGGACAAGGCACTTGCTGATAGTTATCTTGTCGCAGGAAATTATCTCTGGAACAGCGGTATCTTTATGATGAAAGCGTCGGTCTGGTGTGATGTGATTATGCGTCTGCATCCGGACATCCAGGCAGCCTGTCATGAATCGCATATTAAAGGGAAAACTGACAACCAGTTCTTCAGGCTGGATAAACAGGCTTTTACAGCATGCCGTAATAAATCCATTGATTATGCCGTGATGGAGAAACTGACACATGAAGATACAGCAAGGACAGCAGTAGTGGTTCTGGATGCAGGTTGGTCGGATGTGGGCGCCTGGTCTGCGATATGGGAACTGGGTAATCGTGATGCAGATAATAATGTTTGTGCCGGCGATGTCATTTTAACAGATTCAAGCAACAATTTGATAAGGTCTGAATACAGACTGGTTACAGCTGTAGGCTGCAATAACATGGTCATTATCGAAACAGCTGATGCAATAATGGTTGCGGACAAGGATAAATCACAGGATATAAAAAAAATAGTAGACAGTTTGAAATCAGAGCAAAGGAAAGAAAGACTTACACATCGCCGTGTCTATCGTCCCTGGGGGAACTATGAAACAATTGATTATGGAGAATATTTCCAGGTTAAACGATTGACAGTCAACCCGGGCAAGAAATTATCTCTGCAATCGCATAACAGGCGCGCTGAGCACTGGGTGGTCGTCAAAGGGACAGCAACAGTTACCAGAGGTGGGGAAATATTTCAGTTGCAGAAGAACGAATCAGCCTATATACCGGTGGGGACCAAGCACCGCCTGGAAAATGCAACTGATGAACTGCTGGAAATTATAGAAGTGCAATCCGGCGACTACCTGGGTGAAGATGATATCATGCGTTATGAAGATGATTTTGGCAGGAAATAAAAAATCATGGCAACAATTAAAACGGTGAAAAATAAGGATATGAAGAAAGCACTGATTACCGGTGTGACCGGACAGGATGGTGCTTATCTGGCAGAATTTCTTCTCGGCAAAGGTTATGAAGTGCACGGTATCAAGCGTCGGGCCTCCCTTTTCAATACCGATCGGATAGATCATTTATATCAGGATCCGCATGACAGTGATCGCCTTTTTATACTGCATTATGGGGATCTGACCGATGCCACCAATCTGATCAGAATCATCCAGGAGGTGCAGCCGGACGAGATCTATAATCTCGGCGCACAGAGCCACGTTGCGGTATCGTTTGAAACACCGGAATACACCGCAAACTCTGATGCGCTGGGCACCTTAAGATTGCTCGAGGCTGTGCGTATTCTTGGATTAGGCAAAAAGACACGGTTTTATCAAGCTTCCACTTCCGAGCTTTATGGGCAAGCACGGGAAATCCCGCAAACAGAAAACACACCATTTTGTCCCCGCTCACCTTATGGTGTTGCAAAATTGTATGCCCACTGGATATGTATCAACTATCGTGAAGCCTACGGTTTTTATTCCTGCAGCGGCATTCTGTTCAATCATGAATCACCGATACGGGGAGAGACTTTTGTTTCCCGTAAAATTACACGCGGGTTGTCCAGAATAAAGCTCGGGATACAGGATTGTTTGTATCTCGGGAATTTTGATGCAAGGCGTGACTGGGGACATGCGCGTGATTATGTAGAGGCGCAATGGCTGATGTTGCAACAGGATCAAGCCGAGGATTTTGTCATTGCCACGGGCGTACAACATTCTGTGCGTGATTTTGTCAATACCGCTGCGGATGAACTCGATATAAATCTTGCCTGGGAAGGTGAGGGTCTGGATGAAAGGGTCATCGATAAAAATACCGGTAATTGTATTATCAGGGTGGATCAGCGTTATTTCCGGCCAACGGAAGTGGATACATTATTGGGGGATGCTTCGAAGGCCCGGACCAAACTGGGATGGAAACCAAGGACTACATTTAATGAGCTTGTGACCGAGATGATCAGGGAGGATTTAAAACTCGCAGAAAAAGACGCATTGATCGAGAAACAGGGATACGGCATGAAAAAATATTATGAGTAATCCCGGCTGGTTGTAAGCACAGGAATACACCGGATTTTCGAATGATGAACAGGAATGACAGGATTTACATCGCCGGGCATACCGGGCTGGTGGGTTCAGCAATCATGCGCCGCCTGCATGCAGAAGGCTGTTCCGAATTAATTTCAGGAACACATAGCGAACTGGATTTATCATCGCAGAGTGCCGTAGATGCTTTTTTTTCTGCAACCAGGCCGGATTATGTATTTCTGGCCGCTGCGAGGGTGGGCGGTATTCAGGCAAACAGCAATTTCCCGGCTGAATTTATTTATTCAAATCTGTCTATTCAGACAAATGTTATTCATGCGGCATGGAAAAATAATGTTAAAAAACTATTGTTTCTCGGCTCATCATGTATTTATCCAAAACACGCCCCACAACCTATCAACGAAGATTATCTGCTTACCGGACCGCTTGAAACGACCAACGAGTGGTATGCGGTTGCCAAAATTGCGGGCATAAAAATGTGTCAGGCTTACCGCAGGCAGTATGGATTTAATGCAATTGCAGTCATGCCAACGAATCTTTACGGTCCTGGAGATAATTTCGATCTGGAAAATTCACATGTTCTTCCGGCGTTACTGCGTAAATTTCATGAAGCAAAAATACGTAATAAGAACGAAGTAATTATCTGGGGCAGTGGCAAGCCAAGACGTGAGTTTATGCATGTAGATGATCTGGCGGACGCCTGTGTTTTTTTAATGAAACATTATGAGCAGGAAAAAATTATCAATGCCGGTACCGGCAAAGATATTTCTATCAGTGAACTGGCATATTTAATCAAGGAAATCAGCGGTTTTCATGGCAGTCTGGAATTTGATACCAGTAAACCTGATGGTACTCCCAGAAAACTGCTTGATGTATCGCGGCTCAGTGAACTTGGCTGGAAAGCCGGTATCGGGTTTGAGCAAGGAATAAAGGACACATATGACTGGTATGTCAGGCAGGATGGATGATCAGGACAGGCGTTTAATTATTGCCTCTGTATATTCCATGGTTGTAGATGAGCCCCCCAGATCCGGCGTCATGATGTTGTCCTCCTGAAGGACCTTGGTAATTGCAGTTTTCAGTTTGCTGGCAAGTTCCAGATGCCCAATATGTTCCAGCATCATTGCGGCCGCCAGCATCAGGGCTGTAGGGTTGGCAATACCTTTTCCGGCAATATCAGGGGCAGAACCATGTACTGCCTCGAATATCGCGGCATCCTTGCCAATATTACCACCGGGGGCCAGACCCAGACCGCCGACCAGTCCTGCTATTTCATCGGACAAAATATCGCCGAACATATTGGTAGTGACTATCACATCAAACTGGTACGGATTGAGGACCAGTTGCATGGCGGTATTATCCACAATCCGATCCTCGATGATCAGTTTTGATTCATAGGCCTTGCCAATTTCGAGAGTTGTCTCAAGAAACAGGCCGGTCAATATCTTGAGTATATTCGCCTTGTGGACGATGGTTACTTTCTTGCGGTTGTGTTTGACGGCATAATCGAATGCAAATTCGGCAATCCTGCGGCAACCGCTGCGGGTAATAATGCCTGAGGCTTCCGCAACCGCCCTTGGGTCGTCATCAATAGGGATGTAGTGTTCAACACCGACATAAAGCCCTTCAGTATTTTCACGTATCATGACCAGATCGATGTTGTCGAACCTGCCACCGTGAATAAATGTAATTGCCGGTCTGACGTTGGCATAAAGATGGAATTCCTCGCGCATGCGAACCGTTGCTGAGCGGAATCCTTTGCCAACGGGAGTCGTTAATGGGGCCTTGAGTGCAAGTTTTGTCTTGCGGATATTGTCCAGTGTAGTTTTTGGAAGTGGATCGCCAAATTCCTCGAAGGCCGACATACCGGCCTTGAATCGCTGCCATTCAAACGGAGCGCCTGCTGCATGCAGTACCTTGACAGTTGCATCGACAATCTCAGGGCCAATACCATCGCCCTCGATCAGGGTAACAGGGATTTTGTTTATATTGACTCCTTTGTGGAAATTGTTGTTATTACGAAAACTCCGATGAATTAATCAGAGGTTGTTTATCGCTTCCGGTTTGTCCTGTTGAATAGCCTGTAGCTCACGTGTTTCCATTCTGCCGATGTTCATCAGATCATAAAGAATATTCGCTGTTTCATTCAATAAAATATCATTTTTCATTTCATCAATTTCTTCATTATCAGTTTCAAATTCTTCCATGTCAGTATTTTCAGGAATGGGTTGGAGTCCCTGAGCCAGCCTGATCTCATTTTGTAAATTACGTTTGGTCCGGGCCAGTTGATCCCGTTCATCTTCCCGTTTTGATTGCAACAGGCTCAGACTCTTTCTTTCATTTGCCGCTTCAATGAAATTCCGTTCTTCCAGCAAAAGCTGGAATGCCCGGTCAGTTTTTATACGGGCCCTGTGTTTGTCATAAGCCAGGGGAAATTTGTCTACCGGGGCATTAACCTTGACATATTCAGCAGGTTTGACCTGGTCCCAAGGCAATGCATTATCAAGAGAACGTTCACCATATTTGGACGTATCTTTTGCTGTCGGGAAAATAATATCGGGTACGACACCTTTAAATTGATTACTGCCGCCGCTGATCCGGAAGAACTGGGCTATGGTGGTTTTCAAACGTCCGTGATCATCTTCCGAATTACGGACAAACCGGTTCAAATCAACAATATTCTGCACAGTACCTTTGCCGAATGTAGGTTCGCCTATTACGATACCGCGTTGATAGTCCTGGATTGCCCCGGCAAATATTTCCGAGGCAGAGGCGCTGTTTCTGTCAACCAATACTGCCAGTGGCCCGTTGTATTCAATGCCCGGATCCGGATCATAATTAATTTCGACCAGACTGGATGAATCCCTGGTTTGCACGATGGGGCCTTCTTCAATAAACAGACCGGTTAATTCCAGCGCCTCAGACAATGATCCGCCACCATTGCCTCTCAGATCCATTACCATTCCCTTTATATTTTCTTTCTGCAGGTCCCTGATGAGTTTGCGCACGTCATGCGTAGTGCTCTTGTAATCCTTGTCGCCTTTGGATTGTGCAGCAAAATCAACATAGAAGGTGGGTAATTTGATTACGCCAATGCGGTTGTTATCATCCAGATCAATAATTGAAGATTTGGCCGCCTGTTCTTCCAGTTTTATTTTGTTGCGAACCAGGGTAACAATCCGGTGTGGACCTTCAGGGCCGACATCCTTTGGCAGGAATTCCAGACGCAACACGGTATCCTTCGGGCCACGGATAAGATCAACTACATCATCAAGGCGCCAGCCAATGACATCGACAATCTCACCGGTTTCGCCCTGGGCGACACCAACTATTTTGTCATCTTTATGCAGTTGTTTGCTGAGATCGGCAGGCCCGCCCGGAATGATTTGTTGTATAACAGTATAATCATTGTCGCTGCTCAGGACAGCGCCTATCCCTTCCAGTGAAAGCCGCATGCTGATATCAAAATTTTCGGATGTGCGTGGTGAGAAATAAGCTGTATGGGGTTCTATCGATGTCGTATAGGCATTGATAAAAGTCTGGAATATATCGTTGGCATCCAGTTGGTAGGTGCTGGTACGTATCCTTTCATAACGCTTGTGCAGAGTGCTCTTGTATTCATCCTGTTTTTTGTTTGCAAGTATCAGATTCAGAATGTCATTTTTAACGCGTTGCCGCCAGATATCATTCATTTCAGCATCCGTGGCAGGCCAGGCCAGGTCACGGCGATCAAAAATATAATCTTCATCCTTGTTGAAGTAAAAATCCTCCTCCAGCAGATTAACGGAGAAGGTCACACGCTCATCAACGCGTTTGCGATATATTCTGAAAATCTCGAATGCCGGAGTTATGTCCTGCTTGTCCAGGGCGTCATCCAGTGTGTTCCGGTATTTTTCAAATGTCCGGATATCACTTGCCAGAAAATAACTTCTGTTTGGATCAAGGCTGTCAAGATAACGATCCAGGATAGCGGAAGACAGGGCATCATCCAGTGGTTTGTTCTTGTAATGATAGCTGCTGATAATATGAGTGATTATTTCAGTGGTCCGCCGGTGCCTTTCAGCAGAAACAAGACTGTCATCAGAAACTGATGGAATATCCGCATATAAACCATGGAACAGCAGGCCGAGGACCAGACAGCACAGTATGCGATTGATGGTCAATTTGCCGGAAATACGGAAATTTAGGCTAGTAGTCAATTGGATTCAGGGTTTGTGGATTTGTAAACGATTATATATTGTATCAACGTAAGTATCAGATATATTGTGCAATATTGGAAATCAGCAAAGTATAATTTCAGGTAAATTCATCATTCAGTGTTATCAGACTGAATTTCCAGTTCTGACAGACGCTTGCGAATATCTTCGGCCTTTTCTTGCCCGCCGCCCAGAAAAGACGGGGCCTGTTCATAAAATTCCATCAGATCAGTCAGGGCTGCTGCATTTTCATGGTCAAGTTCTACGGCCCGTTCCAGAGACTGCCGTGTTTTTTGAGACAGACTATACGCCCTGAACAGCCCTGAATTCCGGGCCAACTGGCCGTAACTCCGGCCCAGCCAGTGATGATATGACGAAATATCCGGCGCAGTCACAGCTGCTTCGGTAAATGCACTGATCGCAGCCTCATAATCCCCCGCACTATAGTAATTTTGACCAAGCCGGAATTGCTCATCGGCATTAATGTCAGCATACAGACTGTTGCTGATAGTCAGACACAGAACAGCAATGCCGATCATACGCAGGATCGTGCTGGCCGATTGTTTGCTATGATAGATCATGTAATGCGAAAAATTCGTCAATCTGGTTTAGTTGATTTCCGGGTTATAAAGGTTAAATTCCTGCAATATGCAATCAGGGTATCAATTATTTAATTACTGGTATTTAGATAAGCACCCAGCCATGAAGTTTTATAAGCCTGAAATATTTTGCCATATTTTCACTGGAAAATAATCAATGCCGACAGTATACGAACGCAATGTCTGTTTCCCCATCATTTTGTTGGGCCTGTTTGTCACGTCATGCGACAGTGATAAAGGCGGGCATTATACATCAGACGAGCCTGTTTCCGGTATTGCGCGGTTCTGTGACAAAGATAATGGCAGTCTGGAGTTACCGGAAGGTTTTTGTGCCGGTGTCGTAGCCGACAGCCTGGGCTTCATCAGACATCTCGCTGTTAATGATAATGGCGATATTTATGTAGCACTGAGAAACCACCGCCTGAATCTGGGCGGGATCATTGCTTTGCGTGATACTGACAAGGATGGCAAAATGGACTTACTGGAAAAGTTCATTGACATTCCGGGTATGGGGATAAAGATAAAGAATGGTTTCCTCTATTTTGCCTCTGATACTGATATTTATCGTTATACCCTGGGTCAAAAACTCATACCCGAACTGCCGCCACAGGTTCTTGTACGTGATTTACCTGCGCAGGGACCACATGCGGGCAAACCATTTGCTATTGATGATGATAACCAGCTTTATGTCAATATCGGTGCAATCACAAATGCCTGCCAGCAGGATGAAGAAACGGCAGGAAGCCCCGGCCTTGAACCCTGCACGGAGTTGCAAAACCACGCCGGAGTCTGGCGGTTTTCACTGGATAAATTAAATCAGAGTCAGCAAGCAGATGGCTATCATTATGCCAGCGGCATACGTAATGCGTATGCAATCGACTGGCACCCTGCAGATAAACGTCTTTACGTGGTACAGCATGGCCGTGATCATCTGCATGAAATCTGGCCTGATATCTATAGTCTTAAGGATGATGCCTGGTTGCCGGCCGAAGAGTTTATGATGGTCGATGATTCAGGCGAATATGGCTGGCCTTATTGTTATTTTGATCCGGTACGGAGTAAAAGAGTTGTGGCACCGGAATATGGTGGTGATGGTGTGAACACAAGTCGATGTGAAGAGTATCCCCCGCCACTTATTGCTTTTCCGGCACATTTTGGGCCGAATGATCTGAAATTTTATACCGGAAAGCAGTTTCCCGGGCACTATCAACATGGCGCCTTCATTGCTTTTCATGGTTCCTATAATCGTGATCCTTTTGAACAAGTGGGTTATCAGGTCGTGTTTGTTCCTTTCAAAGACGGAGTACCTGCGGGAGATTGGGAGGTATTTGCAGATGGTTTTGCCGGGGTAAAGGAAGTCAAGATACCGGAGGATGCCGATTACCGGCCAACAGGATTGGCCATCGGGCCGGAGGGTTCACTTTATATTGCGGATTCTGTCCAGGGACGAATATGGCGCGTGGTCTATACTGGAATAAACCCATCAGCAGAATCCCGTACCACCCAATAGAGACGGGAGATTACGGTTCTGATGATGTCATAGTGCTGTGACAGCAGTGGAACCAATAAATAATATGTGGCTCCCAGTATTGATAATTACAGAAAATATACAGATTCCATGAGGATATAAAAATCTTGAATAATAAGATTACATTGATTCTCGGCCTTTTTATCAACTGTGTATTATTTCCTGTTCATGCGGACGAGGGTGATGAATGGATCACGCCACCCGGGCAATTAATCGATCTGGGTGGGTACAAGTTACATATCTTTTGTGAAGGGAACGGCACAGGACCTGCCGTCATTCTTGATTCGGGGATAGGCGGGTTTTCGCTGGAATGGATCCCCGTACAACGGTTGTTATCCAAACAGGTCAGGGTTTGTGCCTATGACCGCGCCGGATATGGCTGGAGTGATCCCGGTCCGTCTCCGCGGACCACAGATCAGATAGTTGAGGAATTGCACACACTCTTGCAGGAGGCCGGGATTCCCACACCTTATATCCTGGTAGGCCATTCTTTTGGTGGATATAACATGCAGTACTTTGCAAAAGTCTATCCGGCAGAAACAGCAGGATTGGTCCTGGTAGATTCATCACATCCTGAACAGTCAGATCGTTTGCCGGAACTACCCGCAGTCAGGGAAAAATTGAAGACTAAAGATGTAGTTACATATTACCAGGGGCAGTCTACATTTGACTTGTATCCGGAAGATGTACGTTACAAAGCCATGCGAATACTGTCATTGCGGAAGATGTATCAAACCCACCGGCGCGAATCGGTCAATTTTGCTATCAGTGGTCAGCAGGTAATCGCCGCGGGTCCATTGCCTGATGTGCCGCTGGTCGTGATTACCCGAGGCAAACATGTGTGGCCCGATGATCCTTATGGGGAAATGCTGGAATCTATATGGCAACAAATGCAAAAGGAAATGGCCGGATTGAGCCCCGAAGGTATGCAAATCTTTGCCGCCAACAGTGGACATCTGATTCAGCTGGAACAGCCGGATGTTGTTGCCCTGGGTATAGCAACTGTACTGGAGGCGGCACGCCATCCAGGTTCGGCCCAGCTTAATGATTAATACGGCAGTCTTACTGCCAGATGATCCGTCAGTTGATACCCAGCAACTCGATATCAAATACCAGCGCCTCATTGGGACCAATGGAAGTACCGGCCCCACGATCGCCATAAGCCAGTTCGGCAGGGATGTAAAACTGGTATTTTGATCCCACGCTCATCAGCGGCAGGGCCTCCTGCCATCCCTTGATGACCTGGGCCAGTGATAATGAGATAGGTTCTCCACGATCATAGGAGCTGTCAAAGACCTCTCCATTAATATGTGTACCGTGATAATGCACCTTTACTTCACTGTCGCTTTTCGGTTTGGGGCCAGTGCCTTCCTTGAGGACTTTATACTGAATGCCATTCGGCAGGGTGGTCACCCCCTCTTTTTTCCTGTTTTCTGCCAGAAAATTTTCACCGGCAGCCTTGTTGTTATTGGCAGAAGCATTGCGTTCATTGGCCAGTTTTTCCTGATACTGTGTCAAAACTGCCTGTAATTCTTCATCGCTGAGTTTGAGCTCGGCCTTGTTTAATACGTCTTCCACGGCCTGCATAAATGCAGGGATGTCCATGTCCACACCCTGTTGCGATATCCCCTGGCTAAAGTAGGCGCCCAGGGCGTAACTGAGTTTCTGTTTTTCGGTATTGAGTTCAGCGGCCGCCCATGCGGAGGCTGTTGACAGGGAGAAAAGTGCGATCAAAAAGGAAAGAAAAACTTTTTTCATGTGGGCCTCATTCGGTTAAACGTTGATTACTTAGACCAGGGATTACATTCAGGTTCGCGATCATCCCACAAATATTAATTGTCTCCAAGGGGCTATGACGGAATAATACGGATTATGTGACCTATATAGGGAAGCTCTGATTAAGTCCCAATAATCTTTTGAGTCGTCATTCTGGCGCATGCCAGAATCCCCTTCCAAGGTAGGATGGGGGTAATTGTTTACTGGATGCTGGTCGCTACGGACTTCCTGTCCTCTCGCGACATTTCCCACATCCTGTGGGTCGTTTTCACCAGCATGACGGTGAAGATACTTAATCAGAGGTTCCATAGATTATTTTATAGAGATTTCAATCAGGTGAAATTAACACTGCATAAGAAAATAGCCAGGTACTTCGGCTATGAATTTGTCAGGACAAGTCAGTTAGCTTATCGGGACATTAATGCTCATTTGATAGCATTATTTAAACAACTTGATATCAATTGCGTGCTGGATGTGGGTGCTAATATGGGCCAGTTTGCAAGTAATCTTCGTCGTGCCGGTTATCAGGGACAGATTATATCCTTTGAACCAATTATGGAATGTTTTGAACATCTGAAAAAACATGAAAACAAGAATTGGGTAGTCCATAATTTTGCTTTGGGTAATGAAGAAAAAACGCTGGATATCAATATCACCAATAAAAATGTTTTTTCATCATTTCTTAAACCCAACGAGTATTCAGTTCACCGGTTCAATGAATCCGCCAAGGTCAGCCGCACTCAGCGTGTGGAAGTAAAAAGACTGGACGATATCTTTAATGGCATTGTCAGCATTAATAATCCACGAATCTTTCTGAAACTGGATACCCAGGGATTTGATCTGGAAGTATTGAAAGGGGCACAACAATCATTACGTCATGTCTTCGGATTGCAATCGGAGATTTCGTGCAAGGCCATTTATGCGGGTATGCCAACACACGTTGAATCCTTGCAGTACATTGATCACCTGGGTTATGAAGTTACGGACATCTATCCATTGGCACATGACAAATTGGACATGAGCCTGCTGGAATTCGACTGCATTTTCAAAAGATGTAATGTTTAAGTTATCGTCATTCATCCTGCCTCATTTCAGGTCATAACCGAAGCAATCCAATGCTTCCCCTCCCTGGATGGGAGGGGATTGAGGGGAGGGTGTTTATATACCTATATTTACCATCCCCCATCAAGCGGAGGGTTTCCTTGAGATCGCCACGCTTACGATGTGAGCTCGCGATGACCTGTTGTGAAGTCATTGCGAGGCCCCGGCCGAAGCAATCTGGCTGTTTAATCATCCGGCAATTTTGCCGCGTGCTGATAAATCCCCGCAAACTCACGCGTCCACCACAGTCCTTCATTTTTTAATTGTTCCCTGTTACTGAAATGATATTCATACACCAGCGCTCTTACATATTCGGGTGGTTGTTCCGGAAAAGGGTTATGAGCGAGCAGGCGGATCACCTCGGGGCTGTTCTGCAGCAACCGGTATGAGAGATTCCTGAACCAGGGGTGATTATCAACAGATCCATAAACGGCAAACCACATCTGCCAGTCCAGCCGGGGCTGGTGCGGGATGATCCACTGCGGCCGTTTGTGCAGATCACCCGGTTTGTATTTGAATTTGTATTCATGCCAGTATTTTCTATCATCGGAACCTTCAATGATGATCTCATTACGAACAGTCGTCATCACGGAAAAAGGACCGTAGTTATTCACGATGTTTAACGGTGCAACGAAACGCGCCACGCTGCTGACCACGGGTAATTCCGTTGGATTGAAAAACCGCCATAACAACGCCGTGCTTGCAGAGAGAATAACGGTTGCAAGAACAGCAGCAGAGACAAAACCGGTGCGCGTCACGGGCCGGGAAATATTTTTCAAGGTATTGCGCTCAATCAGTTTGCGTGGAAACATCCAGCGTATAGCGGCATCATCGAAAAGAAACAGGCAAAAGGTGAGGGTCAGCAGGTTGAAGTAGTTGTAATTACCGGTGAGGATGATCGCAACTTGCAACAGGATGAAACCAAAGGCCGCCAGCAACCGGAAATTGCGGGTCAGGAAGATAAAAAACGGCAATAACAATTCAACCAACAATGTCGCGGCAGTCAGGCCCATCAAGACTGTCTCAGGCAGATGATGTCCATACCAGGCCAGGGTTGTGGGCAAGGGTTGCGTTTCAAAATGGTAGCTGAGGGCAGTGAGGTTGTCCCAGGTGGGATCGGCACTGGCAATCTTGACGATGCCGCCCAGCAGCATGAAGCGGAAGGCCAGCCAGCGGTATAACCAGACG
>Ga0156159_1058_pt1 | contig 42359 bp, 49 predicted proteins | sample RifCSPlowO2_12_FD_107812 | JGI IMG/M metagenome (GOLD analysis project Ga0156159, IMG submission 107812) | Gammaproteobacteria bacterium RIFCSPLOWO2_12_47_11
CTGCGCAGTCGCTCCCAGCATCCTGCTTCTCGCGACACTAATACATCCCTGTATGTCGTCCTGCGCCCGCGGCTACGACCGCCATGGATGGCGGAAGTGTCGAAGTCGCTACTACGCGTCCTGCGTCCGCGACATACAGTACTTCCCTGTACATAAATGTAAGGAACAATTTTCGACCCGTACCTCCTGTACATAATCACCAATCACCAATTATTACCATCCGCCACCTCCGCCTCCGCCACCTCCGCCTCCGGAAGATCCACCACCCCCACCGCCGGAGGATGAACCGGGCGCCGTGGAGGATGAGGATATGGCATTGGTGAATGATGATCCCAGGGATGACGTAAAATTGCCTACGTTGACACTGTTCCAGCGTGAACCATGATACCACGATGGAGAGTATGCAGTATCCCCGGTTTGGGCCGCAACCAATACATCAGCAAACTGCCCGGCCCATTGTTGTTCCAGCCCCAGCGCCAGGGCATAAGGTAAATAGGCTTCAAACAGCTCCGGACAACGTCCTTTGGGATGCCGGTAATCCAGCTCATGTTTCTCGGCAAGTTCGATGTAATTCCTGAATCCTTCGACCTTGTCCAGCAAATCACGCCCGGCCAATGTGGGCGCCTTGAGCAATTCATAAAACAGCCAGTTGATGACAATGGCCAGCAGGATGATAAATACCATACTGTAAGAGGCAAGTTCCGCCAGTTGATACGTTACAAAAATCTCGGCACCAATAAATGGTATGGAGAACAGAGTGATGAAGATGGCTGGAAAGATATATAAAACACTGTGTGTTACAGTCTGCCATGCACTCAATACCTGTTTCAACAGAACGATAACACCGAATGTCCATCCGGTAAGCCACACCACCAGAAACAGGGCTTGCGGATCAGTTGCCGTGCCTTTCGACAGGAAGGCCGCCATGATAACAATGACCGTGATTGCGATACCTAAGATAAAATAAGCACTATTGCTCACGAAATAGAGTTTTTCATAATTATTTTGCAGTGATTTTTTGTGTGCCTCGATGGCCTTGCCGATTTTTACATGGTTCGACTGGATCAGGTGGATTGATTTACTGCCGGAGAACAGTGATTTGGTCAAAGCTGATTCACCAGGTGACATCTCTACTTCAGTTTTGCCGGTTTTGGCCAGGGTATACTTCTTTTCATCATCTTCCGTGATCGTGAGATAACCTTTTACTGCAAGATTAATAAGCGCAGCGGCAAAGCAGGTGTTGTCATAGCCCATGTTTTCAATAAACCGCATGGAGGCCGGGGAATAACCCCTGGGTGGTTCGTAATGAGGAAAGATGACGCCTTTTTCAGGGTCCTTGCCTACCTTCGACCACATCACTGCATAGTAGGCCAGCAGTATCAGCAGGCCGGTGAGCGCGGTAAACAAATGACGATTGTCCCGCAGGGTGTATTCCAGCTTTTCCCTTGTTGTGGGTTCATGCACAAACCCTTTCGGCCAGCCAACCACAATAGTTATTCCCTGCTGTGGTGCCAGGGTTCGGGTTGTTTCAAAGTCAACCCGGGCATCATCATTGATCTGTGTTTCGTAATCTTGTGCCTTGCTGCCAAATGCACCTGTATATGCTTCAGCCGTAATCCGGCTGTGTGGAATACCGTCTGGCAGCCTGACAGCGGCACTGGCCTTGTCGATAGGGAAAGCCCATTCATTACCAGTGACATTCCAGTAGAGTTCATCGTGCTCCTTGAAAAATCCCAGTTGACGACTGGTCGTGTAGGTGATGCTGTAGGTATATTTTCCGGATCGCAGAAAAGTGTTTTTGTCCCCGATATAGATACGCACACCGTTGGACCGGTCTTCCGTATGATAGGGTTCGGGGTTGCCGTCCCGTAATATCTGCTTTATCCCGAAATCCACCTGATACCTGTTGCCATAGTTGTCCTTGTATGTGGTGGGGAAGTCACGATAAATTCCGCGTTTGATGTTATTACCTTCAGCCCTGACAGTGATGTTTTCCGTGACCTGCATACCGGCATTTTCAAACACCGTGATATCACTGTGAAAATTCAATATGCGTTCATCGGCGAACAGCGTACCGGAAAACACAATCAATAACAGTGTGTAAAGAATATGGAGGGGAGTTTTCATCTCTGCCAACTAACAGGTTGTTTCATCAAAATCGAAAAATTGCGCCGGTCTGAAACGAAACCAGCGTGCAATAAACATATCCGGGAAAGAATCGATACGTATATTCAGGTTGCGTACTGCACCATTGTAATAACGGCGTGCGAATTGAATGTGTTGTTCCACGTCGGTAAGGTTTTTTTGCAAATCGAGAAAGGATCGACTGGCCTTGAGATCAGGATAATCTTCTGCAATTGCAATCAGGTTATGCAGTTTATCGCCCAGTTGCGATTCAACTTCACTTTTTTTGGCAATATCTGACAGGGAGAGGCTTTGGGTACGCAACTCGGTAAGGGCGTGTAATGTGGAGCTTTCAAACCTGGCATATTGTTTCACTGCATCCACCAGCTTGGGGATCAGATCATGACGGCGTTTGAGTTGGACATCGATATCGCTCCAGGCCGCCAGTACCCGGTTTTTGTCACGTACCAGCAGATTGTAGATAATAATTGCCCACAAAACGCAGGCAAGTAAAATGACCAGTATGAAATCCATCATGGTTGCAGGCCCTTATTATTACTACTATTAATACACTAAATGCTGATCGGCATTGCACAGGGATTATCAGCGTTTACAGACGGTCTGTCACTATTGTTATTAATGGGTTGATACAGTAGTTTAATCGCAGAGGTGCGTTGGTTAACGGGGTTATGGTGAAAAAAAAGAATATCGCTAATTCAGAAGATATCACTGTGCTCAAGCAACGTGCCGAGCAGGGTATAATTGAGGCCCAGCTGACACTGGCCGGAATCTATGAATCCGGCTTGGTTACAGAGCGGGACTATGGTCTGGCGATCCGCTGGTTTCTGGCCGCAGCCAGGCAGGGTTCAGCCAAAGCACAGTCTACACTCGCGGAAAAATACCTGCATGGCTACGGAGTTGATAAGGATTTTGAAAAGGCCATCTACTGGTATGACAAGGCGGCAAAACAGAATGATGCAGATGCCATTGCCAGTCTCGGCTGGTGTCATCAGAACGGGTTATTTTTCAAACAGGATTATGCCGTTGCCTGTAATTGGTACAAGAAGGCTGCGGGCCTGGGTCATCTCAATGCCTGCTATAACCTGGCATATATGTTTGCCGAAGGATTGGGTACAAAAAAAAATGATAAAAAGGCATTGCATTGGTACATGAAAGCCGCCAGGCAGGGTCATCGCAAGGCCCAACTCAATGTTGGTACCATTTATGAGAAAGGCATCGGTGTTGCAATTAATAATATTGAAGCGGTTGAATGGTATCGCCGGGCGGCGGAACAGGAATACAGCAAGGCAGAATATAATCTTGCATCCATGTATGGCCGTGGTCTCGGTGTTCCCAAAGATCATGCCCAGGCAGCAGTCTGGTATCTCAAGTCGGCCAAACAGGGTTACTTCCGTGCCCAATATATACTGGGTATTTATCACCTGCGCGGGATTGGTGTCGCGCAAAATTATGCCAAGGCTTTGGACTGGTTACTCAAGTCAGCAGAACAGGGTTATCACAAGGCGCAATATCAAGTGGGTAAAATGTATCTTGAAGGTTTGGGTATAACAGTTGATCACGCTGAAGCGCTGATGTGGTTCCGGCATGCAGCCGCACAGGGGTATGACCGGGCACAGTTCCGGTTGGGTGAATTATATGCCGATGGAACTGCAGTAAAGCAGGACTACAAACGGGCGCTGGATTGTTTCAGGAATGCTGCCGAGCTGGGCTTTATACCGGCGCAATACCGTTTGTCATTGCTATATGCCAACGGCCAGGGTGTGGCACAGGACTACGCTCAGGCATACAGCTGGTGTTATGCGGCCGCCCGAACCAACCAGTCTTATGTGCTTAAGGCGTTGGAAAATATTGCAATTAAAATCAATCCATTGGACCTTGCAGAGGCCAGCCGGCTGGGTGAGGAACTGGTTGCAAAATACACTGGCATACCTGCTACCGATGGCCTGTCCGATACAGTAGAAATAGACATTGAAGAATTTTGATCTGCTGTAGCTGACGGGTTTGCTATCAATTGCGTTTGCGGCCGCCGCGTTGCTTGCTGCGCGGGTCATCAAACCGGACGCGCAGGAATTTTCCGTTAAAGGATTTGCCATCAAGACCGCTTACGGCGGCCCGGGCTTCATGCCCTTCCATTTCTACAAATCCGAATCCCCGGCATTTGCGGGTAAAGATATCGGTGGCTATCTGTATAGAACGTACAGTGCCGTATTCAGAAAAGAGTTCACGTACATTTTCTTCTGAGGCCTCGAAGGGCAGGTTACTGACAAACATTTTTTTCAAAGAATTGTCCTCGCCGGATTGCGAATGTAAAAAATAGATCTAAAAAGCAAAATATGAACCTCGTAGATGACTGCGAGGTTCTCGTGACTGTAACCGGATTATCAGACTTTGGTAGAGACGCGGGTAGCTTGTGGCCCCTTTTCGCTACGCTGCATTTCGAACTGGACAGTCTGGCCTTCAGTCAGGGTCTTGAAACCTTCCCCTTCGATAACGGAAAAATGTACGAACACATCAGGGCTACCATCAGACGGGGTAATAAAACCATAACCTTTGGATTCGTTGAACCATTTTACGGTACCTGTATTCATGTAACTTACCTCACTAAGAATAAATAATATTTGTGTATTGTGTTGCAAATCAGATGAAGCAAATTACAGTGAGATACCGTCTTGGAACTACTGAAATACCTTAAACTAACATGCAAACAAGGTTATATTAGCCGAGTATACGGAAAAATACGAGAAAATTTAGGGTCATCACGCGGGCCACGACCGGTCAACTACCTTTGCTTCCACCGGTATTTATTCAAAGTAAGTGTCTGGAAATGCCTGTCTCGGCACTGATCCATAGACGCAGAAAATTTGTCCCCTGTTTGGACCCGCAATCATCCGCGGAGACCAGCTGATGATCCGGGCCGTAGATTTCAACATGCGGTGTACCACAAACCCGGTAGGACTCTATGCGTGACTGCAACTCATCGGCTTCCTGTTGTGAACTGATGGAGAAATTCATACCTGATTCAGGGAAGTGTACCCTTTTGATCATGACATCCTGGCGCTGCTTGAGGAAAGGTTCGAAGCCTTGCTCAAGACGTTTACAGATGGTACAGCTGTCAAGATAGACTTCCACTACGGTATAGTAATTATCAGCGGCGATGGCGGAAAAAGGCCGCTTCTGATCAAACAGCGTCATGAATTCAACCCGATGGATGCCATTGCCGGAACGCTGCACCTGGGTATGCTGCGGTACAACAAAATCCCTGTCGCTACCACTATAGAGGTAATAAAACAGGGCCCCGCCGGTGATAAACCAGAACAGGTTTTTCATGTGATTACCACATTCGTGAACAACTTGCCGCAATTATAGCGGTTAATAAATATAAGTCAGACATTTCCCTGAACTATTTAATCCCTTTTCCCGGCAAGCTGAATCTGGCCATAGTATCGTCACGATTCTATGCTTTAATCGTATGTTATATTGGGTATCAAGTCAGACACGAGGTAATAAATCAATATGGACCGGACGTACGAAGAGTGGGCGCGTGATCTGGTAACAGCGGGGCGCATACTCTATGAACAAGGGCTGGTGCCCGCCACCAGCGGCAATTTTTCCGCGCGCATCACGCCGGACCGTTTTGCCATTACCGTCTCCGGCAAACACAAAGGCCATATGACCATTGCCGATATCATGCAGGTGGATGCCTGGGGCCACTCCCTGGACGGGCAGCGGCCCTCCGCCGAGACCGCATTGCATATACAGATCTACCGGCGATTACCCGATGCATCTGCAATCTTGCATCATCATTCACCGTATGCCACCCTGTTATCACAGCTTGTTTCGGACGAGGTTGTCCTGGCTGATTATGAGTTGCTGAAGGCATTTCCGGATATTGATACTCATCAAACCCGATTGCGTGTACCGGTATTCAAGAATAACCAGAATATCCCGGAACTGGCCGAAGCAGTGGATGCGTACATGGAGGGAAATTCACCGGTACACGGATATCTGATTAAAGGACATGGTCTCTACACATGGGGTGAATCCATCGAAGCAGCAATGAAACATGTCGAGGCATTTGAATTTCTTTTCAAATGTGAATTGATGAAAAGGGGGGCAAGATTATTGATGACAACTTTGACAATATTTTCTGACAATGGCACCCCGGCCAGTGAAGCACTGACAGACTTCCCTGACATCGCCCGGGAGTTAAACAGAATAGGTGTGGAATTTGAACGCTGGGAAGCCAGCCAGCCATTAAATAAAGATGCCACACAGGGTGAAGTGTTGACGAGTTATAAATCATCCATAGACAAACTGAATGAAAAATACGGATTCAAATCTGTTGATGTCGTCGCATTGAACCCGGATCATCCTGACAAGGCCGCCATGCGGCAGAAATTCCTCGCCGAACATACCCATGCTGATTTTGAGGTGCGCTTTTTTGTCGAGGGCAGTGGTTTGTTTTACCTGCATGCCGGCGACAAGGTATATACTGTCCTGTGCGGAAAAGGTGATTTGATCAGCATCCCGGCCAATACTACGCACTGGTTTGATATGGGAACCAACCCTTATTTCAAGGCCATCCGCTTTTTTACTACGCCCGATGGCTGGGTCGGAAATTTTACCGGCAGCGAGATTGCAAAAAAGTTTCCTGATTTTGATCAATATGTCGCTTCATTGTCTTGATTCGCGCTGTTCTTACTGACATTGAAGGCACAACTTCTTCAATAGCATTCGTCAAGGATGTATTGTTTCCCTATGCGCGCGAACACATGGCGGATTTCATACATTCACACGCTCTTGATCCGGAAGTCCACACTTTGCTGGATGATGTCTGCACGGAGACCGGACAGATCCTGAACGGCGATGAAATCATCGCGCAACTGATTCAGTGGATCGACGAAGACAAAAAGATCACGTCATTGAAGACGCTGCAGGGCATGATCTGGGAACAGGGCTATTTAAAAGGTGATTACACTGGCCATGTTTACCGGGACGCCGCCGAGAAACTAAAAGACTGGCATTCCCGGGGAATAAGACTCTACGTATATTCATCCGGTTCAATTACTGCACAGAAATTATTATTCGGGCATACTGATTTTGGTGATATGAACCCGTTATTTTCCGGTTACTTTGATATGCGTTCAGGTAATAAACGTGAAGCAAACTCATATCGGACTATTGTCAAGGAAATCGCGTTGCCGGCAGCCGAAATCCTGTTCCTGTCCGATATCGCCGAAGAACTGGATGCTGCCAGAATTGCCGGAATGCAAACCATGCAACTGGTACGAGATGGAGACGGTACACAACCTTCGCCCGATTATTTACAGGTAAAGGTATTTACGGATGTCTCGTTATAGGAAATGACTATTGAATATGATCAATGGAGTAATTTGTGTTCATAAACGGCAATAGTGCATCATGTTTTTCAGCTGTTGTACTGTCAGTATCAGGTTTGTTGCTGGTATTCACAATCGCTGTGTTACCGGCCGTTGCTGATGAAATTGAAATCGATGAGATTGAGTACAGGGAGTTGCCGCAGGAAACAGAGATACCGGAAACAGTGTCACCGGAAACAGTGCAACCTGATACATTAGTATCACCTGAACCTGATGAAACAACAGGTAGTGTTTATAATGAAGAACCGGTTGAGCCGGTCGAAATGCAGCCCTTCCGGTTGCTGGACAGTGAAGTACCTGCGGGGACCATGCAGCGTCTTTCATGGTATACCAGCGAGACCCTCACCGGGCTGGCCCAGGCGACTCCGGTATTGGTGTCCCATGGTGTTGGGCCCGGCCCCAGATTATGTATCATTGCAGCAGTACATGGGGATGAGCTGAACGGTATCGAGATCGTCCGCAGTCTTTTGTATGGACTCAACCCGGCCAAACTCAACGGCACCGTGATAGGCGTACCGATCGTCAATCTTCATGGATTCCGCCAAGGTTCACGCTATCTGCCGGATCGCCGTGATTTGAACCGTTATTTCCCGGGTAATCCGGGAGGCAGTTCAGCTTCCCGTATTGCTTATTCCTTTTTCAATTCTGTTGTTATCCATTGCGATTATCTGGTGGATCTCCATACCGGTTCCTTTCACCGAACCAACCTGCCGCAAATCCGCGCCGATCTGAATAATGAAGATGTGCTGCATCTCACCCGGGGTTTCGGTGCAACGGTGGTACTTCATGGTAAGGGGAGGACAGGTACCCTGCGCGGTGCTGCCACCCGGGCGGGTGTTCCGGCAATGACAGTGGAGGTTGGTGAACCAATGCGTTACCAGCCGGAAGAGGTCTCCCATGGTGTCAAGGCATTACGCAGTCTGCTTAACCATCTCAGGATGGTCTCGTCATTCAGGTTCTGGCGCGAACCACAACCCACCTATTACCGGTCCAACTGGGTACGGGCAAACAGTGAAGGTATACTCAAAAGCAAGGTCGAGCTTGGCCAGAGTATCAGTGAAGATGAATTGCTGGGAACAATCACTGACCCGATTACCAATGCCCGCAGTGAAATACGTTCCCCGCATAACGGCCGTATACTGGGAATGGCCCTGAACCAGACGATGATGCCGGGTTATGCCGCATACCACATCGGCATTCGCAGGACCGAAGTGGAGTTGGCGGAGGAAACCTACCTGGACGATATCACCACAGAGGACGAGGAAGAATTTGCCGAGAGTGATGATGGTAGAGATTGAAGCGTGTTAATCATGGCTGTTTATCAACGCAGGACCATTATTTAAAATTGATATGAATGATAAATTACACCAGATCAATGTGACGTATTATGGCAAGGAAGATCGCTTGTTACTGAAAGTCACAACACAGAAAGGTAATGAGTACCGAATCTGGCTGACCCGAAGGTTTACCGGCCTCCTGTTCAATGTCCTTAACGCTGAAATGGATAAACAAGGCGGTATCTCTTCTATAAGAACCAGCCAACAAACCCGGCAAATGTTCAAGTCGGGTGCTTTTGAAAAATCATTTGAAAAGGGAAAGACAGCAAGTTTTCCGCTGGGGGAACAGGGATTCCTGGCGTATGGCATAAAATCATCAAGTACACCGCAGGGTGAATTGTTACTTGAAATACTTCCGGAAAAAGGTGCAGGCGTTAACATAAACCTCAATAAATCACTCCTGTATATGTTTCATAATTTGTTAACACAAGGTTTGATCAAGGCAGAGTGGCATAAGCAGAGCATCAATCTGCAGGATGAAGCCTCAAGACACGTGCATTAATCCACGTTGGAGTTGATATGCATGCAATGGTGCTGAAACAGCAAGGGACGCCACTCGTACATGAAGAAGTCAGTCTGCCTGTATGCAGCCCGGATGAAGTGTTGATACGTGTTCTTGCCTGCGGGGTGTGCAGAACTGATCTGCATATCTGTGATGGCGATCTGGTTGAACCGAAGCTGCCTCTGATCCCCGGCCATGAGATCGCTGGCGAGGTTGTTGAATGCGGCACCGCCGTTACTACTTTGAAAACTGGTCAACGTGTTGGTGTACCGTGGCTCGGTTATACCTGCGGCATATGCCAATATTGCAGAGAGGGTCATGAAAATCTCTGTGACAATGCACGCTTTACCGGTTATCACATGGATGGTGGCTATGCGGAATATACACTGGCCCATCAGCAATATGTGTTTCCCCTGCCGGATACGGTTTCTCCTGTGGCCACTGCTCCACTCCTGTGTGCCGGACTGATCGGTTATCGATCATTGAATATGGCCGGCGATGCCAGCAGACTGGGGATCTATGGATTCGGTGCAGCCGCGCATATTATCACACAAGTTGCAGTTTACCAGGGACGCGAGGTGTATGCTTTTACACGCAAAGATGATGCCGTATCACAGGCCTTTGCCATGACTTTGGGAGCAGTCTGGGCGGGAGATTCTGCACAGAATCCACCGGGACGGCTGGATGCCGCAATCATCTTTGCTCCAGTGGGTGATCTTGTACCGCGTGCGTTAAGCGTGGTGAGAAAAGGAGGAATCATTGTGTGTGCCGGAATTCATATGACTGACATACCCGCCTTCCCTTATCTTCTGCTTTGGGGAGAGCGCAGCATCAAATCCGTAGCCAATCTTACCCGGCAGGATGGGGATGAATTTCTTGCACTGGCGGCCAGGATACCGGTGCGTACCGAGACTGAGAGTTTTCCATTGCAAGATGCCAACGAGGCACTGGACAAACTGAGAAATGGTGCAATCAAGGGTGCGGCAGTGCTCGTGATGAAATAAATGCAATATTGATTATGGAACACCGCAACTCACTACAATCCGGTTACCGTCTGCACTGGTATCTCATCGAGAAGATTCTGGGCCAGGGTGGGTTTGGAATTACCTATCTCGCAACGGATACCAACCTGAACCGGCAGGTTGCCATCAAGGAATACCTGCCCGTTGAAATGGCGGTGCGGCAAAACAATACATCTGTTTATCCGGTTTCAGGCGAACACGGAGAACAGTTCAAATGGGGCCTGGAGCGTTTCATAAGCGAAGCCCGGACGCTGGCCCGCTTTAAACATCCGAATATCGTGCGTGTGCATGCGGTCTTCAGGGAAAATAATACGGCCTATATGATAATGGAGTATGAACATGGCCGCGGCCTGGACCGCATCCTCAAGGAAAAGAAAACCCTGGCCGAAGATGAACTCATACAAATCATATCCCCGATCCTCAATGGCCTCGAAGCTGTACACACAACCGGCTTTATACACCGGGATATCAAACCACCCAATATCTATATCCGCGAAGATAACACTCCGGTATTACTGGACTTCGGATCTGCCCGCCAGTCACTCGGTGAACGCACACAGACATTAACGACAATGGTTTCCCCGGGTTATGCACCGTTTGAGCAATATGCAGGCAAGAGTATGAAGCAGGGGCCGTGGACGGACATCTATGGTATGGGCGCGACCTTGTACCGTGCCGTGACCGGCATCAGCCCGCCGGATTCCATGGACAGAAGCGAGGCCATTTTACATACCGGCAAGGACATCTATGTTACCGCCACCGAGATTGCTGCCGGAAATTACACTTCCCGGTTCCTGGCCGCCATCGATCATGCCATGGCCTTCAGGCCGGAGGACCGTCCACAGTCCATCAGTACATGGCAGGCCGGGATGGATGGCAATGCCTGTGTTCCTGACAAAAAAATCCCGGAAACAAACTCCATCAGCGAAGCGACAACCGTAGCAATGACGCCAGAAGTGGTGCATGAACCTCAGGCCGGGTTGAAAGAGAAGACTTTTAAATTGATCAAATGGTTATTGAAATGGGGCACTATATTACTTGTCATCCTCATAGTGCTCTCGGTGATTTCCCAGCATAAAAGCAGGAACAAAGATGTCTTTGAAGAGAAAGGCACTGACCATGAACTTGCCGGGCCGGTGGTTGAGTATCCCCAAACGGCAGAATCAGTTGTTCAGCCGGAACCTGTCAGTGAAGATACACAACAGGAGGCTATCCTGCAGGAAGACAACGCGGTAAAGATTCAGGAATTACTTGATGCGGCACAGGCAGATATTAACGCGCTGCGCCTGACATCACCCGCGGGCAATAACGCGCAGGAAAAATACAATAGAATACTGGTGATGGAGCCCGGTCATGCGTATGCGTTAAAGGGGCTGGATGGCATAGTCAGTAAATATATCAGGCTGATGGACCAGGCTTTGGCCAAAAACAATATCCCACTGGCCGAAAAATATCTGGAAAAAGCAGCCGGGGTTAAGGCTGATCATCCTGACTTGCCTGCGGCAGCAGCAAGGCTGACACAGGCAAAAGATGCCATACAAAAACCGGTACCCGTTCCGGAACCAGTAATAGAACCGGTCATTGAACCGGAAGTTAAAGAACCAGAGAGTCTTGTACCTGAATCTGAGCGCAGGCGCTTGGCAATTCTCAAGGAGAGAGTCAGGTCCAATCCACAGGATATGCAGGCACGCCAGGAAGTAAAGAATCTTGCAGAGCAGTTCGAAACAAATATCCGGCAGGCAGTGGATGCCGGCAATTATGATCTTGCCAGGGAATATATCAACGAATTGAAATCGGTTTTTGGTGATAACATCAGAAGCAGAAAACGGCTGGATGAATTGTTGAAGAAAATCAAGGAAAAGGAAAGACAGGCTGTGAAGAGATAAAAGAACATAATCTCCGGGGAAAAGTCATGAGTACAAACCATCATAAAAAATCCGTAGAAGAGCTGATTAAAAGCCGACGCACTATTTATGATTTCAAATCGGACCAGGTCCCTGTGGAAAAAATCAGGCGGGCTATCGATGTTGCAAGATGGGCGCCCAATCATCATCTCACGGAGCCATGGCATTTTTATCTGCTGGGACCGGAAACAGTTACGGCGGTAATCGAACTGAATACCGGACTGACCAGAGAGAAGAGCGGCGATGGGGCAGTTGACGCAAAACAGAAGCGCTGGTCAAAAATTCCCGGCTGGCTGGTGGTGACTTGTGATAAATCCGCAGACAAGCACCAGATGCAGGAAGATTATGCCGCCTGCTGTTGCGCGATTCAGAACATGATGTTGTATCTCTGGAGTGAAAATATCGGGATGAAATGGTCTACCGGGAAGGTCACCCGCGATTCACGTTTTTATGATTTATTGTGGATCGACCAGAATGCTGAAACAGTGGTTGGATTGTTCTGGTATGGTTATGCCGAGGAAATTCCTCAGGCCGCACGTAAACAAGTTGAGCAAATTACTGTAATGTTGCCATGAGAGATAATGCTGGAGTCTTGAGTAATATGATTAGTGATATCAAGCGATAAAATATATACAAACGAGGAATTGGTTATGAATAGGAAGAAAATTGTTATTACTAGTCTGGTCATTTTATTTAGTCTATTAATTACAGTATCAATCTTTATCCTCACAAATAATTCATTTAGGGTTTTAGTATCAGAACCGGAGAAGAAAAAAACCTATGGAGAAAAGGCCGACACGGCCAGAAAAAAACACACAGAAAACAGGGAATATATTACAAATTTCGCAAGGCTAACCGCTGAATTTTACGACATAGGCATACATGAGCTTTGGAATATGACAGGCCCTTTCGAATTATTAAATGAAAATGAATTTCTGCTCATAGCAAAATGTGGAGAAGTTTTTTATTAAAACTTACTGGTAAAAATAAATTACTCGAAAGCAAGAAAATAGGTCATGTCAAGAACGTAGCCTGTGTAGATAATTTTAAATGGGGTATTGTTAAAGATAGCCAGATGATTGGCAATTATCTATTGATAAGTTACCTGGAAAAAAATGACGATACATATGGTCTTGTCCTTGATAAGATTCCAAGACATGAAGACAGTTTCGATTTTAATAATCCCTCGCGAATCTTTGAATCAAAACCTAAAGTTCCTCTAAAGGATGGAATTCATAATCATACATATGGCAGGATTACTAAAAAAAATGAAAATGAAATATTCCTGGTAATTGCAGATTTTGGTGCGCAACAATACCTGGATGATAATGATGCAACATTAGGAAAGTTGTTCCTTGTAAATATCCATACAGGAACTTCATCGCTCATTGCAAAAGGATTCAGGAGTCCAGGTGGCCTGTATTATGACCAGAACAATGATTTACTTTGGGAGTCCGATCATGGTCCAGTTGGTGGTGACGAAGTAAATCTTGTTAAGGAAGCAAATAATTATGGTTGGCCACATGTATCCTATGGAGGGAGTAAAGGGGAAGTATCATTGTTCGAATTTCATCATGAAGGTTATGCAAATCCTGAATATGTATTTGTTCCCAGCGTAGCACCATCAAATATCATTCAATATCCGATTGATGGTGCAATAACACAATGGCAGGGCGATCTTATACTTGGAACACTACGCGAAAGAACCCTGTTCAGATTAAAGGTTGAAGATCAAACAATTATATATGCTGAACCTATTGCCAAAATTGGTTCTCGTATAAGGGATATTAAAATTGATCATGCCGGGGGAATTTATTTAAAAACAGATAATAGTGAATTAATTATTATACGTATTGAATCATTATAAAATTGGCAGTAAACATTCATGATAATAGTGAAATAATCACGAAAAATCAGAAATTAGCAACTATTTTTTAATATGCAATTTCAGACGCTGTATTAAGGTCGTTGTTTCTGTTCCATTTTCTGCTCGCGTGATACCAGCGAGACAATATTCCCCAGTTCTTCGTGCAGTAGTTCTATCAGGTCATCCATAGTAAAAATCCCCACCAGCAGACCTTTGGTATCAACAACCGGAATACGGCGTACTCCTTTTACACGCATTTTCCGGACTGTATCAAAAAGATCGTCATCTTCATTGGCAACCACCAGGGATTTCGTCATCAAGTCTTCTACTGCGATCTTGTCCAGGGGGACTTCTTCGGCAAGAACTTCCACCACAATGTCACGGTCAGTAATAATACCAACTGGCCGGTTTCCATCACTTTCTCTTGAAATGACCAGCAGGCTGCCAACATGATGCTGGCGCATGAGTTTTGCTGCTTCCAGTACATTACTACCTTTGTCGGTTACGATCACTTCCCGGTTACGTACTTTTCCTATTTTCATCATATAGCACCAATGATTTATTGCAGTGATACATCAATTGCCTGATGAATATTCATATCTTTATGTTATTAATAATGGCCGAAATATAATGAAATTTTATTGATCTGGATCAGTATTAAGCTTTTTTTATGTTCTATGCTTTTAAATCAAGCACTAAAAAATTCGCCGGGCATGTAAAAACTTAGGGAGAAAATAGAGATGAAAAAAGGTAACGGTAAAGATAGTTTCAATAATGATACGTATAAAATTCTGGACAACTACTTCCAGATTCAATTCCAGGCATGGAAAGAACTGGCTGAAATGCAAATGGATTTTAACCAGAAATGCGTTAGCGCATGCATGCAGCAGTTGTCTATACCAAATTATGCAAAGGATTTATTCACTGTGGATTCAGGTATGACACAGGAATATTACAGGAACCTTTCTGAAAACACGCGCCAGGTTATGGAAAAACTGTTCAAGGTGGAATGTGAATTACTGGAGTGTTTCAAAAATTCCGGGGATCTCTACAAGGACATGCCGTTGTTAATGCCAGCAGTCACCGGGCAGGAAAAACCGGCAAAACAAACGGAGAGCATATCTGCACAGGCATGAATGCCGGGAGAGGATTTGTATTTTGAATTAATCAGTTGTAAATAATACTCACGGAGGTGAGAAGGAGATGTCAAACATGTTAAAGGTAATCGAGGTACTGGCGGAATCTGAAAAAAGCTGGGAGGATGCCACAAAAAATGCCGTTAAACAGGCGGGCAAATCAGTCCGGAATATAAAATCCATTTATATCGAAAATTTCGAAGCCCAGGTTAAAGACGACAAGATAACCAACTACCGGATTAATGCCAAAATTTCGTTTTTGCTGGAAAAATAATCAAGCCATCTGCCATGCTGGGATATGCCCGTATGGCAGACATGCTTTGTTTTAATTACTTCATAATTCATCGAATTGTCACTTTAGGTCAATAATTCTGTAATAAAACCTGATCAGACTGCGAGCCCAGTTAACAAACTGGCTGAGCACGTATGTCAAATATCAGCACGATTGCACCAACGTATTACAGGGCCATTTTTATTTCTGATGTGCATCTGGGCTTTCCCGGATGCAGTGCCGGATACCTTCTCAATTTTCTGCGTTCAACTCGTTGCTATTATCTGTTCCTGATCGGGGACATCATCGATGTATGGCAGATGAAAAAGAAATTTTACTGGCCGCAGGCGCACAACGATGTCATCAGGACCATTCTTGGCAAGGCAAAACACGGCACGAAAATAATCTATGTGCCCGGAAACCATGATGAACTGTTAAGGGATTTCGAAGATACCATATTGGGGAATCTTGAAATCCATAATGAATATATTCATGTTACCCGTGGATGAATTCAGTGATGTTGTGGACGGGTTCATCATGGTCGATTCCAGAAAAACCAGCCGCAAGGTGCTGGACAAATACATGGGCAGTGAAAACGCGGCTGACTTTCTCCAATATCACAGTGTTTCTGGTGATAATCCATCAGGAGAGGCTTCATAATTTCAGCAGGCTGTGGTGGTTATCTCCACCCACGCCATATCTGATTGGCCGCCTTACGTACCATTGGCCAATGTAGTAACGAATTGACGTCCTGCTTTCGAATTCTTTTCACAGGCGTCTTGCAGTCATCAATGGGGACGATTTCCTCAAGTAATCGATTTAACAGGTCCCAATCAATCATCTCCTCAGCCGGTTCCTCAAGATCCATACGCCAGTTACTCCGGGGCAGTAGTTTATGCGGTTGTTTGCGGCCAGCTGTTCCAACACAGTAACGGCATGACATCAGCGGTTCGGTAGAAGTCAGGAAAGCAAATAATTCGTCCCGGAACGTTGCACTGTCGTTTACTGCAATGCCTTCTGTAACATCTATACCGGCGAGAGCTGGAACATACATGCTCTGTGGGCAACGATAAATCCGGCCTTTGTAAAGGGCATAACATCCCCAGACATTGGCTATCTTGCAGGCGCGAAAGATTTTTCCAACAAGTTCGTCATTTTCTGTGCGGCGCACAGTGAACGTTCGTCTGAAATCGCTGAAATTGTTGAGTGTAAACGACACGCCATGCTCTTCTGCCCGTCGCATGGCACGCGACAATAAATCTTCACTTAATGCACTTGCTTCATATCCGGAGATCTCGATTTCGTCTATCAGGCTCCATAGATCGTCTGATGCACGATCGAGAAGTATGCCATTGGTAACCAGCAAAAAGTGATTGGTAATACCACTGTTTCGAGCTGCACGGATCACTTCAGGCAGATTCGGGTGAAGTAGAGGTTCGCCACCAATTAATTTAAGGAACGCAGGTTTGAAAACTTTAGAGAGAATACCAAGGTCTCGTGCAACGTCCGACGGGTCGGCGTTCCACTTTGGAATGACCGGTGAACCGTGGTTGCACTGGCGGCATGCAATGTTGCAATGATCGACAATGATTAATTCCATCCCGGCTGGCGGGATGATGTGGTCACCCTCAATCCTGCATCTGACTTGTCTTGTCATTTCCAACCCCGGAAAAAGTCCATCGATCTTCTTTATAAGGATTATTTTGAGTACGCTGCCAGCTATACAACCGGGAGAAACAGGTTTTTTCTCATAATTCAGGATAAAATTCCAGAAAATATTGATCTGGATCATGATTTGATAACCCGATTTTTGCTAAATAAGGGATTATTTGAGGGAAATTTTATTCAATGTCCAGTCTTGTGTTATTTGATAAGGAACTCATCAACCGGTACGAACAGTCAGGGCCGCGTTATACATCCTACCCGACCGCAGTTCAGTATCATGACGGGTTTAATTGGGAGCATTATGTTCATATTGCCAGGGAGACCAATGAAGATCTAATACCCGCATCATTATCATTGTATTTTCACCTGCCATTTTGCAGCCGTGTTTGTTTCTACTGTGCCTGTAATAAAATTATCACAAAAAATCGCGAACATGCAGATCCTTATCTTGCTGATTTATCCCGGGAAATCAGGATGCAGGGAGAACTCTTTAACCGTGACAGACAGGTAGATCAGCTGCATTGGGGTGGCGGGACCCCCACATTTATAAATCATGCACAAATGCGCCAGTTGATGGACACTACCCGCCAACATTTTACACTTCGTAATGATGATAGCGGTGACTATTCCATCGAGATTGATCCGCGCGAAGTTGAAGATGAAACCATATCCATATTGCGGGACATCGGATTCAATCGCATGAGTATCGGAGTACAGGATTTTGAACCTGAGGTACAAAATGCAGTAAACAGGATACAGACACCTGAACAGACCAGCAAAGTAATAGAGTCAGCACGAAAATCCGGATTCAAATCCATTAATCTGGATCTGATATACGGTTTGCCCAGACAGACAGTTGGGAGTTTTCACGCTACATTAAAAAAGATCGCAGAATTACAGCCGGAACGTATAGCGGTATATAACTATGCACATTTGCCGCACATATTCAAAACCCAGAAACAGATCAATGCAAATGAATTGCCGAGTCCTGATGAAAAACTTGAAATTATGCAGGATACTATTTCTTTCCTGCATGAGAAAGGCTATGTCTATATCGGTATGGACCATTTTGCCAAACCGGACGACGAACTGGCCGTTGCACAAAGAAACAACACGTTACACAGGAATTTCCAGGGATATACAACGCATGCCAATTGCGATCTGATCGGTATGGGGATCACGGCCATCAGCAAGGTCGGCCAGTGTTATGCGCAAAATGTACGTACGCTTGAAGAGTATGAAAAATCAATCAGTCTCGGCAGAATCCCCGTTATGCGAGGTATCAAACTGGATGATGATGATCGGTTGCGCAGGGATGTCATTACCCGGTTAATCTGTCATTTTCACATCAAGTATTCGGAAATAGAGGAAGACCACTACATCGACTTCCAGGATTATTTCTACAATGAATTGATTTCGTTGCATGAAATGGAAAAACACGGATTGTTGAGCCTGGGAAAGGATGGTATTTCCATATTGCCGAGAGGGCGGTTGCTGATCCGGAATATTTGCATGGTTTTTGACAAGTATCTTCGCTCCGGCACGGCGAAAGGCACTTATTCAAAAGTTATCTGAACACGGCCTGAAAGGGATAACACAGAAAAGTCCTTTGACGGATTTACACTTCAACATGCTGTAAAAAAACTGTTGTCTCATTCCCGTTTATTATGAAGTTTGCAAGCTTGCGCCTGTTACCCGAGGAATATGTGATGCCGTATCTCTGGTATGAGGATATCGGCATGAATATGGTCTATTGAGTTGATCTAGATCAATGCGGGTAATTACGTGATTACCTAGACTGCTGGGCAGACAGGTACCGTATGGAGGGATTGATGAAGACTATTTTCGCTGCCTTGCCCGGGCTTATGAAGTTTATTATCCTGACGCTTTTGGCAACACTGTTTCCGGCTTTCCTCGCAGCAGCCGAAAAAGAGCATGCAGCCAGTGATAAACCAGAAACCGCCTATCAGGCGGCGCCGTCTCCAATAGAGGCCGCCAAACAAGTAATCACCCCCGGTGCTCCTCCCATTACGGCAGAAGAGTTTGAACACGCAAAAACAATATTTTTCCAGCGTTGTGCAGGATGTCATGGCGTCTTGCGTAAAGGGGCCACCGGTAAGCCGCTGACACCGGATATTACGCAGCAACGCGGTACCGATTACCTGAAGGTTTTCATCAATTTCGGTTCGCCGGCCGGCATGCCCAACTGGGGCACCTCCGGCGATTTAACTCCTGAAGAAGTCGACCTGATGGCGCGCTATATACAGCATGATCCCCCGTTACCGCCTGAATGGGGCATGAAGGAAATGAAGGAAACATGGAAAGTGCATGTGCCTGTCGATAAGCGCCCAACGAAGAAAATGAATTCATTGAATCTGGATAATCTTTTTTCAGTTACCCTGCGCGATAGCGGCCAGATTGCGCTTATTGATGGAGACACCAAACAGATAGTAAATATAGTAAAGACAGGTTATGCAGTCCATATTTCCCGGCTTTCTGTCTCAGGACGCTATCTTTATGTCATCGGGCGCGATGCCAGGATTAACCTGATCGATCTATGGATGGAAAAACCCGACAACGTTGCAGAAATCAAGGCGGGGCTTGAGGCACGATCTGTCGAGACGTCCAAGTATGAAGGGTATGAAGATAAATATGCCATAGCCGGAACCTACTGGCCACCACAGTATGTCATTATGAGCGGTGACACACTGGAACCATTAAAAATAGTATCAACCAGAGGTATGACGGTTGATACACAGGAATATCATCCGGAACCCAGGGTGGCCGCGATTGTCGCCTCACACCAGCATCCTGAATTTATCGTCAACGTAAAGGAAACGGGCAAGGTGCTGATGGTGAATTATGAGGATATAGGAAATCTGCAGGTTACCACGATTGATGCCGCACGTTTTCTGCATGATGGCGGCTGGGATTCGACCAAGCGGTATTTTATGACAGCGGCGAACCAGTCCAACAAAATCGTGGTAGTGGATTCAAAGGAGAAGAAACTTACAGCACTTGTGGATGTTCATGAAATCCCACATCCGGGCCGCGGCGCCAATTTCATCGATCCCGAGTTTGGCCCGGTTTGGGCAACCAGTGCAATTGGAAACCAGCATGTCACGGTTATTGGGACTGATCCCGTCAACCATCCTGAACAGGCATGGAAGGCCGTGCGGGTACTTGATGGACAGGGGGGTGGTTCACTATTTATCAAGACCCATCCTAATTCCAGTAATCTCTGGGTGGATACGCCACTTAATCCCGATCCCAAGATCAGCCAATCGATAGCCGTATTTGATATCAACCAGCTCGACAAGGGTTTAGAGGTGTTGCCGATCGCAGAATGGGCCGACCTCGGCGATGGACCCAAGCGGGTTGTGCAGCCTGAATATAACAAGGCGGGAGATGAGGTCTGGTTTTCGGTATGGAATGGCAAGGACCAGAAATCGGCAATTGTTATCCTTGATGACAAGACACGAAAGGTGAAACAAGTCATCAAGGACGAACGTCTGGTGACCCCGACCGGAAAATTTAATGTGTATAACACACAGCATGATATTTATTGATCGCGGGCTGAAGCTAAAACCATATTCAGTATTGCACATCAGGAAATATCTGTATACAGCAGGGCTGGCAATGCAATTGTTGTCCACTGCTGTGCAGGCTGAATTGCCGCTATCCAAACAAAGCGAGATATTACATCTGTTACGGCATGATTGTGGCTCATGTCATGGCATGACGCTCAAGGGTGGTCTTGGACCGCCCCTGACAGTGGAAAGACTGGGACAGAGATCAACCGGTGAATTGGCCGGAATTATAAGGAATGGTATCAGGGAAACACCCATGCCCCGGTGGGAAGGAATACTCAATGATGATGAGATCGCATGGATGGTAAAACAATTGCAGCAGGGTATACAGGATGAACATCAGGACTAACAGGTTGTCCCGCCACAGAACAGTTGTGCTTTCCCTGTATTTATTCTGCGGCATTTGTTATGCCATTGCGCAGGGTACAGACACACTCGGAATCGTCATCGAACGGGCAACGGGGAAGGTCTTGCTGGTCAATATTATTCAACGCGCGTCGATTGGTGAATTTGAGGGTCTGGGCGATCTTTCTCATGCTTCTGCTGTTTTCTCACGCGATGAACGTTATGCCTATGTCTTCGGTCGTGATGGCGGATTGACAAAACTTGATTTGCTGTCAGGCGGCATTGCCAGCCGGGTTGTACAGGCCGGCAACAGTATTGGCGGCGCAATCTCCCAAAACGGCCGGTTTGTCGCAACTTCCAATTATGAGCCAGGTGGTATCAGGATATTCGATGCTGATACGCTGAAACTGGTAGCGGACATCCCTGCCACTTACGGCAGCGAAACGGATCCACTGTTATCAAAGGTGGTGGGTCTGGTCGATGCACCCGGTCAGCGATTCATAGCCAGCCTGTATGATGCGGGAGAAATCTGGGTTATAGATATCCAAAATCCTCTGCAACCTTCAATCCGGAAATATCACAATGTGGGCAAACAGCCTTATGATGCGTTAATCACGCCGGATGGCCGCTATTACATTGCCGGACTCTATGGCGAGAATGGACTTGCAGTGCTTGATCTTCTTAATCCTGATGCAGGTGTCAGGCGCATTCTCAACAGTTACGGACGTGGTGAAAAAGAGCTGCCGGTTTACAAAATGCCTCATCTTGAGGGTTGGGCCCTCGCAAGTAATTACCTGTTTGTCCCCGCAGTTGGACATCATGCCGTACATGTCATTGATATCGGCCGCTGGGAGGAAAGCGCACGTATCAGAACACTTGGCCAGCCGGTGTTTGCCATTGCACGTCCGGATGGCCGGCAGGTGTGGGTCAATTACGCCATGCCTGATAACAACTACATTGAAGTTATCGATGTTGCGCAAATGAAGATTATCAAACAATTAAATCCCGGCAAGGTGGTACTACATATGGAATTTACTCCGGGTGGTGAGGAAGTATGGGTTTCCGTGCGGGATGATGATCGGGTTGATATTTATAATACTGGCACATTCGAAAAAGTTGCCAGTATTTTCGCCGATAAACCCAGCGGCATCTTCTTTACGGCAAGGGCACACAAGATTGGGCTATAGGGCCAGGCAATGCAAAACCATAAATATAAAATTGACGATACATTGCCGGGCAGTAATGACAATCATCAGGAACAGCAAAATTATTTTGAATACTGTTTGCTGAATAATTATCAGCACACTTTTCCCTTGACGGACAAACCATTTGCGCACATCGCCGATGATCTGCATGCGGATACTGAAATTGTTATAAACAAGATGAAAGAACTGCAGGACAGGGGTCTGATCAGCCGTATTGGAGCGGTGTTCAGGCCAAACACCATAAACGCCAGCATGCTGGCAGCAATGGCCGTGCCTGAAGAAAGTATTGATGAAGTGGCGGATATAGTAAACAGTTATGTTGAAGTCAATCACAATTATGAACGCGAACATTATTTTAATCTGTGGTTTGTTCTGCATGCGGTTGATGAAGAGCATATTCATGTCGCACTGGACAGCATGGAATCCCGGACTGGTTTAAAGACACTGCGGCTTCCCATAATCGACGATTTTCATATTGATCTTGGCTTTGAACTGCAATGGAAACAATAAAAAACAGGCTGGGAGGTAATAGCGTTCCCGAAATCATAGATAAAGCAATCGATGGTTTATTGATTTCATTATTACAACAGGGTCTGCCACTGAACAGACAGCCATACAAAGTTATTGCGGCGCAAATCGGCATACCTGAAGTACAGGCAATCGCAAGGATCTCGGCCTTGAAGGACATGGGTCTGATCAAGCGCTTTGGTGTTATCGTCAGGCATCACGAACTTGGTTATCAGGACAATGCCATGATCGTATGGGATATACCTGATGAACAGGTGCCTGCGATTGCAGATCGCTTGAAACAGTATCCCTGTGTCACGCTTTGTTACCGCCGGCCAAGGAGATTGCCGTTGTGGATATATAACCTGTTTTGCATGATCCATGGCAGGGATCGCAATTCAGTGTTGCAATCTCTTGACTCGATGATTGTATCCAATGGCTGGCAGCACTTCCCCTATGATGTGTTGTTTACCCGGCGTCGTTTCAAACAAAGGGGCGCCTGTTCCCCTGTTAATACCGGGAAAATGAGCGCATCAATCAGGTCGTCAACAGAAAGTTGTGTGCAATCCCATGATGAATGATCTGGACCGCAGGATCATCAATCATCTGCAGGACGGGATGCCTGTTTGTGAGCGTCCATTCGCGACGGTCGCGGAGCAATTAAACATTACAGAGGACAGGCTCATTGGACGTGTCCAGGCATTACTCGATGATGGTACATTGAGCCGCTTTGGACCGCTTTATGACGTAGAGAAAATCGGCGGTATATACAGCCTGGTTGCAATGCAAGTATCCCGGGAAGATATTGATAATGTAATCTCTGTTATCAACAGCTATCCTGAAGTGGCGCACAATTATGAGCGCGACCATGAGTTTAATCTCTGGTTTGTCGTGGCCCTTGATACAACGGAACGATTGCCGTCCCTGCTTACGGACATCGAAGATCGGACCGGATATCGCGTGTATAACATGCCGAAACTTGATGAATACTACGTGGGGCTTAAATTCCATGCCTGAAACAACCGTGAATAATATTGACAGATTGATCATCCTGGCCACCCAGGCCGGGTTGCCTGTGACGCGTGAACCTTACCACGATATTGCCTTGCGGACCGGTCTTGATCAAGACACGGTAATGGAGCGCATGAAAATGATGCTTGAGCGTGGTGTTATCAGGCGCATTGGTGTGGTTCCCAATCATTACCGGCTGGGTTATCGCGCCAACGGCATGAGTGTCTGGGATGTACGGGACGACAGGATAGATGAATTGGGTAAAAAAATTGGCGCACTGGAATATGTCAGTCATTGCTACCATCGGCCGCGTTATTTGCCGGAGTGGCCGTACAATCTGTTTGCCATGGTGCATGGACGGGACAGGGAATCCACTGAACAACATGTCAAACAGATTGCCGGGCTATTGGGTGATGCCGCCCGGGGTTATGATATTCTTTACAGCACCCGGATACTGAAAAAAACAGGACTGAGAATATGAATGGATTTACTGTAAATACATCAATGATGGATGAGTGTGACTGAGATGTTCCGTATCTCACAATATATGCAGGAAATCGTGCGTCCTTCCGCGTTAATGCCTGCAAGAACACCCACAGGTCCCGTAGTTATCTGGAACCTGATTCGGCGTTGTAACCTCGCATGCAAGCATTGTTATTCGATTTCCGCGGATTACGATTTTCCGGGTGAACTGTCAACTACTGAAATCCTTCAAGTCATGGAAGATCTCAGGTCATATGGTGTCCCGGTGCTGATTCTGTCCGGGGGAGAGCCCCTGTTGCACCCGGATATTCTTGTAATATCTGAAACGGCAAAAGCCATGGGATTTTATGTCGGACTCTCAACCAACGGTACTTTGATTAATGAACAGAACATCAAAGCGCTTGCGAAGATTAAATATAATTATGTAGGCATCAGTATCGATGGTATCAAGGAAACGCATGATCATTTTCGTCGAAAACAAGGAGCATTCGATGCATCCATGCGGGCTATACACCTGTGCCGGGAGCACGGGATTAAAGTTGGCCTGAGATTTACCATCACCAAGGATAATGCCCATGAGTTGCCCCGGGTGCTTGACCTGATGGAATCCGAAGGGATCGATAAATTCTACCTTTCACACCTGAATTATGCCGGACGCGGTAACAGAAACCGTAAAGATGATGCTACCCACCGGATCACAAGAGCAGCTCTGGATCTGTTATTTGACAGATGCTGGAATGATCTCCGGAGAGGCATACATCATGAATATGTTACTGGCAATAATGATGCCGACGGTGTCTATTTTCTGCACTGGGTGCAACGGAATTTTCCTGAAAAAGCTGGGCATATCCAGGCAAAGCTGGAACAATGGGGAGGTAACAGTTCCGGGGTTAACGTGGCCAATATAGATAATCTGGGCAACGTCCATCCTGATACCTTCTGGTGGCATTACAACGTTGGTAATGTCCGTGACCGGTCTTTTTCCAGGATATGGAAGGATACGTCGGATCCAATCATGGCAGGCCTCAAGCAGAAGCCCAGGAACATCAGCGGTCGATGTGGAAAATGCCAATACTTCAATATTTGTGGCGGCAATACCAGAGTACGTGCATTGCAGTTAACCGGGGACGCCTGGGCGGAGGACCCGGCGTGTTATCTGAGAGACAGGGAGATCGGCTTATATCATCAGGATATGGGCGAAGATGTTTACAGCACTGTCGCGTAACACTTACCAACTGCTTTCCGTTGTCATCATTAGTTTTTCGATAAATCCGGACGTCTGTGCCGATGCAGACATGCATGCATTGAATTTATACAGTCAGCATTGCGCGAGTTGTCACGGCGCTGACCGTCTGGGTGGAACCGGGCCGGCACTGCTGCCGGAAAATCTCACCCGGGTAAAAAAAGATCAGGCTTACAAGGCAATACTTGAAGGACTGCCGGCTACCCAGATGCCGTCTTTTCAACAGACGCTTGATGATACTCAGATCAGGTCACTTGCTGATTATATTTATACGCCCTTGCCTGAGATGCCCGTCTGGACCCTAAAGGAAATCACACAGTCACATATTCTTTACCAGTTAAAAAATCCGCAAAATGATAAACCTGTTTTTGCCGCTGATCCGCTCAATTTGTTTCTGGTTATCGAAACAGGCGATCATCATGCCACTGTTCTGGATGGCGATCGTATGGAACCGCTGTTCCGGTTCAAAACCCGGTACGCACTTCATGGCGGCCCGAAATTTTCGCCGGATGGCCGTTATGTTTATCTATCCTCGAGGGATGGATGGGTATCAAAATTTGATCTTTATAATCTCGAACTGGTCACGGAAATCAGGGCAGGCATCAATACCCGTAATATAGCGGTATCAAATGACGGGCGCTATGTGATTGCGGGAAATTATCTGCCTCATACACTGGTTATCCTGGACGCCCGGGACTTGTCGCCGGTAAAAATAATCCCTGTTGAAGACAGTTCAGGAAAAAGCTCCCGCGTGAGTGCCGTCTACGATGCACCGCCCAGGAACAGCTTTATCGTTGCATTAAAGGATATCCCGGAAATTTTTGAAATTATCTACGATCAGAATGCGGGCCCTGTCTATACAGGCATGGTGCATGATTACCGTTATCATGAAGGTATTCCGGCGGATTCACCGTTCCCCATACGCAGGATCCGGCTTGACGATTACCTGGACGACTTTTTTTTTGACAGGGAATACCATAACCTGATTGGTGCGGCACGCAATGCAAAGGATGGCCAGGTTGTGAGTCTGATTGTGGGCAAGAAGATTGCCGATATCGATCTGTCCGGATTGCCCCATCTCGGTTCAGGTGTGACATGGGAATACCGGGGCAAACCTGTTCTGGCAACTCCCGATCTTGAAGAAGGACTGGTCAGCGTTATTGATGTGGTTGACTGGAAAGTTATCAAGAAAATCAAAACACTGGGCCCCGGCTTTTTTATGCGTACGCACGAAAATACACCTTATGCGTGGGTGGATGTTTTTTCCGGGCCACATAAGGATGCAGTTCATATTATTGATAAAGCAACGCTCGAAATCGTTAAAACACTGGTACCGTCTCCGGGTAAAACATCCGGCCATGTTGAATTTACAAGGGATGGCCGTTATGCCTTGCTCAGTATCTGGGAGAACGATGGTGCGCTGGTTGTTTACGATGCAAGTACCCTGGAGGAAGTGAAGCGCATCACAATGAATAAACCATCAGGCAAATATAATGTATATAACAAGATTAAAGGATCGGGCGGGACCAGCCATTAGACGTCCCTGTCTAACAAATTATGGCCACCCAGTCACAAACCACTGAAATAGGCAGCCAGATTGTTGATGTCCTCATCGCTCAGCCCGGCAGCCATGGGTGCCATCATCGGATCTTTACGTGTTCCGTCCCTTAAGGCCTTCAGTTGCTTTACCGGGTAAGCAAATTTCTGGCCGGCAAGGTTCGGCCATAGAACATTTGCTGATACCTTCAGCGCCGTGACAGGCGGCACACATTGCAGACCTGGTTTTACCGCCCGCAGCATCACCCTCGGCATAGGCTGATGCAGCCAGTAAAAATGAAATAATCAGCATTAATTAGTTGTCAATAGACTTGAAAATATATAATGGAATCACTCATTGAAGACACAGAATCGGAATATATAAAACAATAATGCATTGTGAATACGTTCTTGATGTACCCACTGATTACAGACGGAACCTGGCTATTGTCTGGCTTTGGTTGGCTGTGTTGATGTTATTGGGTGCAGGGATATTCTCGGTATTGCTGGTACTGGCCAGGACACCAATGATTGGAGAAATGATTCCTTTCGTCGATTTTTTTCACACGGCTCTGGTGATCCATGTCAATCTATCTTCGTTGGTATGGATATTGTCTTTTGCAAGTGTTTTATGGAGTTTAAATAGCCGTTCGATTTTACCCTGGTTTGCGAAATTAATATTTGCTGTCGTGTTACTGGGAGCCTTAATAATTACATTTTCCCCTTTCCCTGGTAGTGCTAATGCAATTATGAGTAATTATATACCGGTCCTGGATAACCAATTGTTTTTAACCGGGTTAGCTATTTTTGGATTTGGCATCGGATTACAGGTTATTTTCAGCATGAGTGCGATGTTTAAAGTTGGTGAAGCAATTAGCGGGCAAGGTGTAATCCGATTTGGATTAAACTGTGCGGCTATAGGTGCCTTTATGTCACTGGCTGCTTTTGTCTGGTCATATATTGAATTACCGGTCCAGTTAACCGATGCAGTTTATTATGAACTTCTTTTCTGGAGTGGTGGACATGTGCTTCAGTTTACTTACACGTTATTGATGATGGTGGCGTGGTTATGGCTGTCATCAAGCGCAGGTATTTCTTTACCATTAAGTCCAAGGGTTGCTTTGTTTCTTTTTGGTGTAGGATTAATTTCTATTTTTATGACACCACTTGTTTACTATGCGTATGACGTCACTAATCCTTATCACCGCAAGATGTTTACCTGGTTAATGAGTTTTGGAGGTAGTCTGGCAATTTTCCCTTTAAGCGTGGCAGTTTTGTTTGCGCTGTTAAAGAAAAAACCGGATTTACCAGTTGAGGGATCTGCCTATACTGCATTGTTTACTTCATTATTATTATTTGGTGTTGGGGGTGTTATAGGTTTCATGATTGATGGCAATAATGTCAAAATTCCTGCACATTATCATGGTTGCATTGTTGGGATCACTCTGGCTCTCATGGGATTATGTTATCAGCTATTGCCTCTACTGGGTTTTGATAAAGTTAATTTTACTCTCACCAGGTTACAGCTATGGACCTACGCGACCGGACAGTTTCTGCACATTTTTGGCCTGGTCTGGTCAGGAGGGTATGGTGTAGAAAGAAAAGTAGCAGACGCTGCACAGGGACTGGACTCAATGGGTCGAGTTGCAGGGATGGGATTGATGGGACTTGGAGGATTATTGTCAGCTGCTGGCGGGTTTATATTTATTATCATCGTGATCAAAGCAATGACAACGAAACTACACATTAAATACAATTAATTATATGTACGCTTTAGTTTAATCAACATCGTTAGATTAATCATAGCGAACAATAAACCCACAGCCAACAGGTTATGCAGCGTATTGGTCCACAATGGCATATTCGTTAATATGTTAACAACCCCTAAAATAAATTCAGCGCATAAAATGCATGTAAGAATCAACATGGGTTTAACCAATACTGGTTGGCGGTGCCTGATAATCTGTAACGCAGTAATTACCAATACCAACAACATTATCGCAATTACCCTGTGCGTTATTTGAATAATACTGGATGCTTCATCAATTATGAGATGATGATTATTGTCCAATTTCAATTCCCGGAAAATATTATAACTGTCGAGCAAATGACTTGACACATTATCCATGTAGGTACACGTCACCAATGCAGGGCAGGCAGAACCAGTGTAATTGGCACTGGCCCAGGCACCACTAATGAGTTGTAAAGTTACAGTTGCGGATAAAATTAGCAGAATAGGCGATCCGGGTTCGGTATTTCGAATCCGTGTTTGTAATATCTGTCGCCAGATCAGCCCGGCTAGGACTATACCTCCCAGTATATTACCCAGTGTAACAATAGGAACACTTCGTGCCGGAGTAACAATACCCAGTATGGAAAGAAATAACACGATAAAAAACATGAATACGGGTAAAACAGGCGAGATTGTCTTGCGATACCATAAAGTTATCAATAAGATGATTAAGATGTTAATTCCCAAAACACTAGCAATAAAGCGGTGCATCGCCCGAAAGTTCCTGAATTCAGTGTCAGGTATTTCTAGCCCCTTGATACCATCTACCATAGAAAGCTGTGCATAACATTCCGGCCAGGGACCACATCCCAAACCGGCCTCACCCAGTCTGATATGTGTACTCAGGAAAACTATGAGCAGTGTAAGAATCAAAGCACTGCAATTCAGTAGAAAAAAAAACTTGTTTGAATATTGGTTGGATTTGTTATTCTGCATCGTTATTTCAATCACGTTCATATGAAGTTGTTCATTTTTAAATGACAAGTGATTAAAATAAAGGCGTCCCTGTCTATTATCCATTTTAATTTGTTGTTACATACTGCTGAAATAGGCGGCAAGATTATCAATATCTTCATCCGTCAGTGGGGCTGCCATGGGTGACATCATTGGATCTGTTCGTGACCCATCACGCAAGGCCTTCAGCTGTTTGACCATATAACCGAACTTCTGTCCCTTAAGGTTAGGCCAAAGATCATTTGGGCTGATGCCGTCAGCGCCGTGGCAGGCAGCACAGAGTGCGGCCTTTTCCTTGCCGGCGGCGGCATCTCCTGCTGCAGATACGATGCCAGCCAGACACATCAGTATCGATGTGGTAATCAATTTAGTGTATATATTCATTAATATGTCCTCCGTTTATTTGTGTTGAAATTAACCTGATTTACCATCTGCCCGCGACTTTAAATAAATCGGCATGAAATGTGATGATCATAAATAAGTGTAACGTCCAGCAAGTTCTATTGACCAGAATAACTGCATTAATATTAATTGTACCGAACCGGCAAAAAACATGACCTGGTGTGGCGCAGAAAAAAATGCAGGTATATTTTCAACATTCATAAAATCTGCTGAAAAATTTCCGGATTGTGATTTAAATTCACTCATGCATTAAATCCAGTTATCATGTAATAAAAATCTGTGGGTAACTATATTCCCAGATGTGTATGTAATCGTGCATCTTTTGTTTTGAAATGATTGGTAAACCAGTGAGTCAAACTGTCCCCGAGCTTTTGGCAGTCAACAATGTCTTTCTCATCATATTCATCCATTATATCAAGAATATCGTCGAGTAACTGTTCGTGGTCCTGTTTGTGATCCTCATACTGATCATATTTCTTCTCACGCATTATTTTCTCCTCGAGTGCAAAATGGGCTGATATCCTGGCATAAATTTCACCAAGATAATGTTGTATGACTAAATGTGAATCACTGCCAACAAGTTGATCGAATGATTCATTGATTAAGTCGATCAATTCGCGGTGTTCATGATCAATGGACGGTACACCTAGATTGAATTCATCTTTCCATTCAATTAATGTCATACTGTAATCGCCTCAATAAAACTGGAAACTACTGTTGCGAAAATCAATCACAAACTGCTGCAGGGGGACAAGATTGATATTGATACCATCTTCATAATCAAATCCCTCATCTCTGTTACTGTCTCTCAAACGTACTGTTAATTTATGCTGTCCGGGTGTTACCGGAATTTTTTCATATGCCGAGGCGGCACCATCATGGGCCAGGCCGGTTGGCGCGTATGATTTTCTCAATAATGTATTGCCATCCATTGTCATTTCAACGAGGACCGGGACCCGTTCCCTCGGACAATCCATGGGGCGCCGCATATTGGGAGCCAGTGCGGCAATTTCCTCGGGAGACAAACGGCGGCATTCTTCTTTATGTTGACTGGCATGGCTGAAACTCAGTTTGATTAATGCCATTTCGGGATCGTGGTGAGTATAAGTGGGAGAATTGGAAAAATAGCCAAGCCCGATTGCAAACAGTGTGAAGGCAATAACCTGTCCGACAATATAGCGCAGTTCAGGCATGGGTTATCTCTCGATCATTTTCTGATGCTGCAGGTGGCGGTTGTTTCTCTGGCTGTGAAGATGCAAGATTTTTCAGCCGCATACGAAATGCTGCCAGTTCCCTGAAAAAATCCTTGCGGCGGGTGAGACCAGCCCAGAAATTCCCGATCCGTTCCCGTCCCACCCTCTGACGCAGGCGGGGATCACGTTCACCGGCAATACGTGCATCAGTCCATTTGATACCAAGCCGGAAATAACAATCACCTGCACGACAACCGGTGAGAAAGACGCCATCGGCAAGTTTCTTCGATAGTACAAAATCAATAAAGGACGGGGGCAGCATACCGATGCATGGCATGGTCACGACACCTGCCCCGGTGCCTGCCATTTCTTCAGGGTTGAGGCTGTTCTGGCAGCCATAAACAATAACCCTGTCATTACCGATCAGTCGTGCTGATGCAGTAATTGTTTTTTCCCGCAATTCCTTAATAGGTTGATCGGGTAGTTCGATCCCCGGTGATAAATCTGATCTGCGCCGGAACGGGGTTGCAGTAGGGCAGGCACCGGCGCAGATACCGCAACTGGTGCAGTGACTTGCGTCAACAACCGCTTCGTGCTCGTAGGCACTGCCATCACTACGTGGTTCCATGGTAATCGCACTGAAGGGACAATCGGTGGCACAGCGACTGCAACCATTACAGTTATCAAGATTGACCACCGCAACCGGATTGCGTTGCCCCGGTGGCAACCAGGGTACCAGCAGCAGGAGTGCAGTCGCAGTTACGAGTAAAATCCAGACTGTTAGTCCCGGTACGTAATCAAGTAGCGGGTATATTGACATGTAAAACCAGTCCAGCCCGACTACTGCCGGTACGGTAGCCAGATCCGCGGGTGCATTACTGAGTGCCGGTTTGGCAATTGACAGCACCAGCAACATAATAAATGTCCCCGCAGCCAGTTCCAGGGGCGGATTGACCCGGGGTGAAGCGTGTCTCTGGATATGGATCCACATGATAAATAACAGGAATAACGGCAGTGCAATATGGAGAAAGACCATCAAGGTAAAAAACCGGCCGCTTAATGTCGTGTCGCTGAGAAAGTTACGTGCGATCGCTTCCCCGAATAGCGGCAGCGTGTCCAGCCATTCAGTGGTGGCGATGGCGATATACTGGGCAAGCGTATCCCAGACCATCCAGTAGCCGGTAATACCGGCGGAAAAAACAAACCAGAGCATGGGGACGCCGGTAAACCAGGCAAACCAGCGTGAACTCCGGAACCGGTCCATGGCGAATTCACGCAGCAGGTGAATCATCATCATGATGACCAGTGCATCCGAGGCATAACGATGCAGGCTGCGCATGATGCCCCCTGCATACCATTGTTCATACGTCAGGTAATCAAGGGATTGGTAGGCCTCAGTAATTCCGGTGTCGAAGAAGATATAAAGGTATATACCGCTGATGATGACGATCCAGTAATAGAACCAGCCGAGCGCACCGAGTTGATAAAAGGGATTCCATTTTGGTCCAAAGAGAACGTCGAACCCGTCCTCAATATGTTCGAATCCCGCTCGTAATAATTTTTTCATGAAAAATACTGCACTATATTAATTTCAGCATGCAAGTTGAATGCAGGGAACAGGTGGACCTTGTTAACTTTATATATCATAGATTTAAAATGGACAGCATGGTTCATTTTCAAAGGTTACAGGCAATTAATTATTTTCTGAAATTACAGTTTTAATTATGCCGTCGATTTATGCTGTCGCCAGGAACGCACCACAAAAATAGCAGTGGCACCGAGGGTGAGAATACCTATCCCGATAGCGATAAAGATTGAATAATCAAAACGGTAACGTTTCCTGGTTGGATCGTAGATTGTACAGAACAGACGAATGTTGTTTATCCAGCCGGTGAGAAGATCGGATTCCGTGTGCTTGCCGAACACCAGGTCCTTTAACGGTTCCACCAGGACGGGTGGTTCGAAATTATCACCATAGATCTGCCTGTAAACACGTCCCCCGGCATCCAGTAGTGTTATCTGGGCAAGGTGATCAAATCCCTTTGGGGAGCGGAAATAGATAAAACCAAGTTCGCTACTGAGTGCATCAATGGTGGATTGATCGGTGCTGAGAAATGACCAGATCGGCATATCAATACCGCGTTCTTTTGCGAATATACGCATTCGTTCCGGACTGTCTACCGCGGTATCAAACCCTACTGATATGACTGAAAAGCTGTCATCCCCCAATGCATCACGGGCAATCCTTACAACATCGGAGAGATGCTTGGTCAAAATCGGACAGGTATGGTAACAACTGGTATAGATGAGACTTACCAGCAGTGGCTTACCGAGAAATTGTGCCAGGTTTGTATCCTCTCCGTCACTGTTGGTAAAACGGTGATCTCCAATATTATTGCCCAGTGCCGACTGGCTGAATTTAAATGCCGCTGCTTCGTCCAGGGCAGGACCGCCGGAATGATGAGACTCCTCGTCATAGGAATAAGCAGGATTGGTACCGGACAGTACCAGGAAAATAATAATTGACAGGAGGCAGCTGAAACGTATCAGACAATCAGGACGGATTATTTTTCCTCTGTCTGTTACTCCCCGCCATTTAACCGCCATTGATCACCTGATATCCGCAATTATCTCAATGGCCATATTTCGGCCAGATATTTCCAGTTGACATAGTAATAGAGGACAAAGGTGGTAAAGAACACCGCTACCAGCACCATCGTACCGGGTACTGCGGGTGTTTCGGCACTGCCGTATTTCGCAACAACCGCGGCTTCCGGTTTATCCGGTTTTGCCTCTGCCAAGGTAATACGTTTGCCAAAGAAAACCGAGCCGACTGCAACAACGATAAAGATAATACCACCGAGACCGGCGAGTAGTGCGCTTATGCCATTCAATCCCATCATCAGGTTGGCGGCGCCCGGGAAATCGTAAGGCAGGACGGCATCCGCCAGTGAAATATCCCAGTGCCGTCGCGGTACACCAAGTGTACCCGCGCCCATCATAAACAGCGATATGCCGGTCACCCCCAGGCCGAACAGATACGGCTGCGCCCTGGCCCAGCCAGGCAGAATCAATTCGCGTTGAAAGATAAGCGGGATCAACAGGTAGGTCAATGCCATAAAGGCGAGTGTAGTCCCCGCTACAACGGTCGCATGAAAATGACCAACGACGTATATGGTGTTGTGAATAATCAGGTTGATCTGCTCTACGCCCATGACAACCCCGGATATACCACCAAGGAAACCAAACAGGATCAACGAAATAAACATCCCTGAAAAAGCCGGGTTGCCCCACGGGGCCTTACGCAACCACTCAAACAGACCATTGGTGTAACCTTTCCTGCGTTGAGCCGCTTCGATGGAACCCGGAACTGTCAAGCCGTGGATCATGCTGCCGAGTACGGCCAGGTACATGGCATAACTGGTATTGAAGATCTTCCATTCTGAACTGATGCCCGGATCAACAAGTAAGTGATGAGCACTGGCCAGTTGCAGAAACAGGATGTACAGCAGGAATGCAAAACGGCTTACTTTTTCTGATAAGGGTTTCGCGCCCAGGGTAACTGCGGCAATGAGATACCAGACGGATATATGGGCAGCCACATTGATCTGCTGCGAGGAGTGGCCAAACGCCCAGAAGACTGTCCGGTACATCAGGGTGTCTATGTGACTGACGAGTCCAATGGACCAGAGGAAAGTCGGGATAAGTATAATGGCACCGGATGCAATAGTGAATACCGCGATGATAGCAGCTGTTACGGCACCGAAAGTTACCAGTGGGACCGAACCTTCATAAGTGCGCTCCTGTTTGGCAATGACCAGGGTTCCGAAAAATATAAAACAGCCAATCAGGGCGCCAACAGCGAAAAGTATATATCCGAGATAGAAATGAGGGGCCGCCTTTAACGGTACGTAGGCAGTGAACAACACGCTGGAATGGCCCTGCAAGACAGCAATATTAATCATGACTGCGCCAATCAACATCAGGGCAAAACCGGCCCAGGCTATCCGCGGTGTAGCCAGCCGGCAGCCCAGCAAGACTGCAGATGCAAAATAGAGTACCGCCACTTCGAAAAATATGATCCACACCACAAGGACATTGAGACCATGTGCCGTGAGCACAAGATAAAACCACTCTGCGGGAAGCAGATGGACTGCTTTCCAGCGGGTCAGTGCCACCATCAGGCCAAATAGCCCCCCGATTGCAAGAAAGATTATCGCAATTACAGCATTGGCCTTGATCAGATTTTCAGCTGATCGATAGACACGTAACCCGGTCGCAGGACAAATACGGTATTGTTCATTTATTGCCATTTCTATGTCCCCTATTTTTCAATCACGTACATTCTGCCCACCATGGTGTGATGGCCTATACCGCAAAATTCGTTACATACTATTCCGTATTCACCGGCCTTATCGGGCTTGGCAGTCAGAACCATTTCATAGCCCGGGTGGATTTGCAGATTGATATTGACCGGTTGTAAAGAGAATCCGTGCAGCCAGTCCATGGATGAGATATGCAGACGGTAGCTCTGATCTTTTTCCAGTTCCAGAATAGGCCACCATTGCCAGAGACGGGCAATCAGATAGACATCACTTCCCGGTGGCGGATGCACAACCGGAAAACCGGCCTCATCACGTACCTTGTACTTTTCAATCATGGTGTTGGTCCTGGCGGCGAAATCCTCTGCAGTAATACGATAGGCCTCGTTTGACAGGTTCTGTTCTCCGACAGCATGCCAGTAGATCATCATGAAAAACATAATCAGGCCCCATATAAAGCCAACGATGATCCATATCAATTCGGATTTGGGGATGGGTTCATTCCACCAGAGCTTTTCCTGCGGAGGGCTTATAGACATGATGAAATCTCCATATTTTATTATTTAGCTATAGGGATCTGGACAATTTCCATTACCCCCCAGATGATGTAAAAGACAGTCGGAATAGTAACCCCCAGGAACAGGAGTAAAAATGGATTGTCTATGATTTGCTGCATAACCGGGATGCGTTTATGCTCATTGTCCTCGCTTTCAGGTGGTGTCTGTTCATCTGACATGGTATTTCTCCCAGAAAAATTATGTCGCGCCGATAGTACATTGATAGCTGACATTCTTAATTTGTTTAAGAGTAGTCAATGTATTTAATCTATTCCATCATTTCCTTGATTTATATCAATCTATTCCATTATTTCCTTTGATTTAGTCAATTCTTGTAACTTATTGATTATTAATAAAAATACGTATAGCAGTGAAGCTTAGAAGGGCGAGGAAGGCAAGGATGCAGAAAAACACCAGACTGCGATATTGGAAACGGTGTCCGGCAGCCACTTCCATGCGTTGTAACAACCAGTCAGAGATCAAATACAGGATAATGGCGGTCAGCGTGTATGATAATGTCTGAAGCATATTTTGTTACCCCACGGGGAAATTACAGGAAGATTATCTGCAAGGATCAGTGAAATAATCAACCATTGTCCGGAAAAATGTTTGGCATTGCGGAATATACCAGGACCATTCATATTGCATTTGCAGTATTAACCATTATTTCATTCACCCTGCGCGGCATGTGGATGTTGATGGATTCTCCATTGCTGCTGTCGAAACCCGCACGTATTGTGCCGCATATCATTGATACCCTGTTGTTGTTTAGCGGGATAGTGCTGGTAATCAATTACACCAGCTACCACCATGGATATGGCTGGCTGCTGGCCAAACTGGCTGCAATCATCCTTTATATCGGGACCGGTGCTATAGCATTGAAATATGGCAAAACCCGGATGATCAGGATTATTGCTCTAATCATTTCATATTGTTTGCTGGTGATTATCGTCAGTTTGGCACTAACGCGTTCGATAACACTGGGCTATTAAATCATCCAGTCACGTACTTCAACCGGTATTTATCCCAACCGAACTATTGGCGGTCCTCATACGCGATTATGGGGCACCTTGCCAGACAGGTTTCTGTGTGCAGCATTAACAGATGACTCTCTCCATGGGGATATTTAATGAAAAACTGGACAGTTTTGGGTTATATTGCCTTGACCTTAATCAAGTCATCATGACTGCCATTAGAAATATGCTGCAGAATAACGGGCAAATTGCCATAGAGTTCACCACAATTCCGATTTTTTCCGCCCTGAATAAGGCACAATTCCACACCGTATTGTCTACAGCAACCAAAATAGACCTTGTAGCCGGAGGTGTTCTTTTCCGGCAGGGACAACATGCCAATCATTTTTATTTTGTCCATGATGGCCAGATGCGATTGTCACGGCTTGCAGAAGATGGCAGTGAAAAGGTGATGGATATTGTTCACACCGGCCAGATGTTTGCTGAAGCCGTGATGTTCATGCCGAACCGGTGTTACCCGGTTAATGCAGCGGCCATCCAACCGAGTCATTTAGTTGCCTTTGATATGGAAACATTCAGAAATATATTAAAAGAATCCGTGGACACCTGTTTCCGGTTAATGTCCACCATGAGTCAGCGGTTGCATGTACAATTGAACGAGATCGACAGTCTGAGTCTGCATAATGCAACATACCGGCTGGCCCATTATCTGTTAAAATCGGTTCCGGAAAATTCAGCCGGGCAGACCGAATTCACCCTGGGTTATCCGAAAAACATACTGGCATCACGCCTGTCCATCCAACCGGAAACATTCTCGCGCATCATGGCACGCCTTAAGCGTGAAAACATAGTGGTTGTACAGGGTAACCAGATCGTTTTTCACGATATCCCCGCACTGCGGAAGTTGCTAAGCGAATAAAAGCCCAGTTTTCAACGCCGAATCATCAAACGTAGCAATATTAAGACAGGTTCTGCTAGCTCAGTTTACCCGTATTTGCCACGACAGTTCCTGCCGCAGAGTAATAATCAATAGATAACAATGCAGGGGCCGTTCAAGATGTTTATACAAAAGATCCAGGAACTGCATGAAGACGTGATGAATCATTTCATGAACGTGCCGGCCATCGCGGTTAATCTAATCGTTTATCATCCCGATATCTCCAGTGGCCAGAATAATACCTTCAATATCAATGCATTTGTAACCATACTGATGTCCCGATAAAACCGGTTTATTTGATCAATATCAAATACTCTTCACTTCGTTCAATGTAGCTTTATCCTGTCGATACCATCGGTGAATCGCGACAGATATGAAATCGGAGGAGTGTGCTTAAAATGATTCTAAGCGTAGCGCAGAAGAGAGAATTCCATGATAAGGGATTTATTGTGATTTCGGGTTTTCTAATGAAACCGTGATGAAAAAGCCTCCATCTGAATGTTTATATTATGTTTTGCCCTTAAAGTATGACAAACGCCGTGCAAACCAGATTGCCACTCACGCCAACAAAGCAGAAATACCGCGTAATACTGATTAATCCGCGGTTCCCGGAGAGCTTCTGGAGTTTCCGCTGGGCGCTGGAGAAGGTGTTACCGGGCAAGCGCGCCCTCAATCCGCCCCTCGGCCTTGCCACGCTGGCGGCGTTATGTCCGCCCGGGTGGCAAGTGCAGATCATTGACGAGAATATCGATCCTGTTCCTGTTGCTCCGCAGGTAGACCTTGTTGGGGTATGTGGTATGGCCGTTCAGTACAAACGCCAGTGTGAGTTACTCGATTACTACCGTAAGCGTGGTTACCACGTTGTAGCAGGTGGAAGCTATGCATCATTATGCCCGGAGCGTTATGCGGGATTGGCGGATACAGTGATAACCGGTGAGGCTGAATACATCTGGCCTTTGTTCTGCCGCGATTTTGAGCAGGGCAAGGCAGGCAAGACTTACCGGGAAACAGGAATGGTTGATCTGGCGGACTCGCCGCCGCCACGTTTTGATCTCTTGAAGCTGGATCGCTACGCATCGGTGAGCATGCAGTTTTCACGGGGCTGCCCATACCGTTGCGATTTTTGTGACATTATCGTCATGTTTGGCCGCAAGCCCCGCACCAAAAGCCTGGAGCAAATCGGCAAAGAGCTGGATCAGCTCCGTTCACTTGGCGTGCATAATGTCTTCTTTGTGGACGATAATTTCATTGGCAACAAACGGAAAGCGAAGGAACTGTTACGGTTCCTGGCGAACTATCAGCAACAACACGGGTATGAAATACAGTTCGGCACCCAGGCCTCGCTGAATCTGGCCGATGATACAGAGCTGTTGCAGTTGTTCCGGGAGGCCAGATTCAGCTGGGTATTTATCGGCATTGAGTCGCCTGATGAAGCAAGCCTGAGGGAGATCCACAAACCCCAAAATACCCGCCAGGATATCCTTTCCGCCGTGCGTAGAATCTATGGTTACGGAATCGATGTGTTCGCAGGCTTCATTGTCGGTTTTGATAACGATACTTTGAATACTTTTGACCGGCAGTATCGTTTTATCATGGCCTCGGGCATCCAGGTAGCCATGATCGGATTGTTAACCGCCTTGCCCCGTACCCCGCTGTACGAACGCCTGAAACAGGAAGGGCGCCTTATTGCAGGCGCGGAACATGCCAACAATACGGGACCGGCAACAAACTACCTGCCTATGCGTATGAAATATACTACGCTGGTGGAGTCCTACAAGGAGCTTTACCGGCGCCTGGGAAGCGACTGTAACATCGCCCGCCGCATTCGTCTCAAGACCCGTTATCTCAAAAAACCTGTCTATCAAGGTGAATACCCGTTCGTGCAACGTCTGGTAATCATTACAAAGCTGCTAACCCGGGGCATCATTCCCGGAGGTCCTGTACGCCTGTGGCACTTCCTGCGCACACTGATCGTTTGCCGGCCACGCAACTGGCCGCAGGTGGTTTCGGACTGGATCAGCGGACTGGCCATGCGCGATTACATCAAGCGTTACTTCAGTATTGACCCTGAACGTGAGTGGCGCACGGCACAGGCAACCATTGCACTGATACGCCGCACCTGTAATGGCTATCTGGGCAGGGGTAATCTTGAGATTTCGATAAAAGATACGGGGGCAGCCACCCTTCTCGCGGTCACACTGCGAGGAACTGTCGACCAACGGTTCTTTACACACAGTGTCCGCAGAATTGAAAGGCTATTGCGTGAAACGGCAGTTACATTGTCACTCCGCATTGAGGAATGTTCCGGAAAACAGTTGCAGCATCTTGATCGTGTTCTGCAGTTACTGTCATGTTACGGGGAGCGGATCTCACTCCGGTTAAACAACAAGATCCGGCCACTGCTGAAAACAGATTTAACCGTATTTCATATCATGGCGGATGATGGTTTCGCCACCCCGACTACTACAAAGTGAAAAGTAATACGCAAACCGGAATACTTGCCATACCGGCAGTTACATCAACACTGGCGGATTATGTTCATACTTTCGGTCAGTATGTAAAAAAACGTTATCATGAACGCATTCATAAAATTGCGATCGATGCAGCATTCACCTGTCCCAACCGTGACGGCACAAAGGGCCGCGGTGGTTGCAGTTTTTGCAATAATGCCTCGTTCAGTCCGAACGGATTGCGGCCGGCACCAATAGCCATGCAGCTTGAGTCCGGCCGGCGGGTGATACGTAAACGCACCGGCGCCCGCCGTTATCTCGCGTATTTCCAGGCCTATTCCAACACCTATGCCGATATCGATAAACTGCGCTCTATTTATGATGAGGCATTGGAACAACCGGATGTTGCCGGTTTGTCGGTCGGCACGCGTCCTGACTGTGTTCCGGATAAAGTACTGGGACTGCTCGCAGACTATCAGTGCAGAGGTTATGAAGTGTGGCTGGAGCTTGGACTACAATCCAGTTTCGATACGACGCTTGCACGAGTCAATCGCGGGCATGATTTTGCTGATTATTGCAGGGCGGTTCGTGCGGCACACCGTTACGGTTTGAAGGTATGTACGCACCTGATGGCCGGTTTGCCGGGCGAAGACAAGTCGCATGTCATCACCACGTTACATTGCGTGCTCGACCGTGGCGTTGAAGGGCTTAAAATTCATCCGCTGCATGTCGTCAAAGGCACCCGTCTGGCAAACGAATGGCGCCGGGGAGATTACACGCCGCTGTTACTGGATGAATACGTTGATACGGTTTGCGATGTGATTGAGATGACATCTTCACATGTGGTTTTTCACCGCTTGACCGGAACCGCTCCAATTCATCTGTTGCTGGCCCCTTTGTGGTGTGCAAAAAAGTGGCTGGTGTTGAATGCCATCAGGGATGAACTCAAACGACGTGGCGCCTGCCAGGGATCGCGCCTGTTTACTGATGCTGCTTGTACTGCATGAATAACAAACTCGAACTCGTTTGTCCTGCAGGCAATCTTCCGGCATTGCGCGCCGCAGTGGATAACGGCGCCGATGCGGTCTACATCGGATTCCGGGATGGAAGCAATGCGCGTAATTTTCCCGGTTTGAATTTTAGTGTTGAAGAAGCCCGCCAGGGCATCAATTATGCCAGTGCTCAAGGCGTTCGCGTTTTCCTTGCATTGAATATATATCCGCAGCCGCCGCAGTGGAAAACAGCGGTGCGGGCGATCGATGCCGCCGTCGATCTGGGGATAGATGCGTTGATCCTGGCTGACCCCGGTTTGATGCGTTATTGTGTACGAACATATCCTGAACTGCGGCTCCATCTGTCGGTACAAGCTTCGGCAACCAACCGCCAGGCCATCGATTTTTATCATGAACAGTTTGAAATCAAACGTGTCGTATTGCCACGGGTATTATCTCTGGCGCAAGTACAACAGCTGGTAAAAAAAGTCCCTGTTGATGTGGAAGTGTTTGGGTTCGGAAGTCTCTGTGTCATGGTGGAAGGCCGTTGCGCATTGTCATCATACGTCACCGGTGACTCGCCCAATACTGCCGGAGTGTGTTCTCCCGCACGTGCCG
>Ga0156159_1082_pt1 | contig 31894 bp, 36 predicted proteins | sample RifCSPlowO2_12_FD_107812 | JGI IMG/M metagenome (GOLD analysis project Ga0156159, IMG submission 107812) | Gammaproteobacteria bacterium RIFCSPLOWO2_12_47_11
TGACGGCAATGGAAACCGGTCCGGCCAGCGGGACAGTGATCGAATCACGTTTGGACAAGGGACGTGGTCCGGTTGCGACGGTACTGGTGCAGAATGGCTTGCTGAAAAAAGGTGATATAGTTTTGAGTGGTTACGAGTTTGGCCGGGTCAGGGCCATGCTGGATGAAAATGGCAATGATGTTCTTTCTGCAGGTCCATCCACCCCGGTAGAAGTCCTCGGCTTATCTGGCACCCCGCATGCCGGCGATGAAATGATCGTTGTACCGGATGAGAAAAAGGCCCGCGAGATAGCGCTGTTCCGTCAGGGCAAATACCGCGAGACCAAACTGGCACAACAACAGGCGACCAAGCTGGAAAATGTATTATCCCAGATGGGAGAAGGGGCCACCGTATCTCTCAATATTCTGGTGAAGGCGGATGTACAGGGTTCTGCCGAGGCCATTGTTGAGGCATTGACCAGACTGTCGAACGAAGAGGTCGTGGTGAATATCGTCAGCAGCGGTGTCGGCGGCATTACCGAATCAGATATCAATCTTGCTATGGCATCCAAGGCCGTTGTCATAGGATTTAATGTCCGTGCCGATGCCTCGGCCAGGAAACTGGTTGATGAAGAAGGTATCGATCTCCGCTATTACAGCGTGATCTACGATCTGGTGGATGATATCAAACTGGCTATTAGCGGATTGCTCTCACCGGAGGTGCGTGAGCAGATCGTGGGTATCGCCGAAGTCAAGGAAGTGTTCCGTTCACCCAAGTTCGGTGATATTGCCGGTTGTATCGTGACCAGTGGTGTAGTCAAACGCAGCAACCCTATCCGCGTATTACGGGACAACGTGGTTATATTCGAGGGAGAGCTGGAGTCACTGCGCCGCTTCAAGGACGATGTCAATGAAGTCAAGTCAGGTACCGAGTGTGGTATTGGCGTCAAGAACTACAATAATGTGCGGCCAGGTGATCAGATCGAAGTGTTCGAACGTGTCGAGGTGGCACGCACCCTCTGACGTAACCCATGGCTAAAGAATTCAGCCGCAGCCGCAGGGTTGCTGACCTCATCCAAAGAGAACTGGCCGGCCTGATACAACGGGACATACAGGATCATGATCTCGGTATGGTCACTCTGTCCACTATCGATGTCAGTCCCGATCTTAAAAATGCGAAGGTCTTTTTTACCTGTATTGGTAATACCGCTACCCTTGAGCAGGTCGTGGTCCGGCTGAATGCACACATCGGCCAGTTCCGGCATGAATTATCAAAAACCCTGATTCTGCGCAGCGTGCCAAAGTTGAAATTTGTATATGATTATTCACTCGACCGCGCCAATAAACTGACTTCCCTGATCGATTCATTACACATTGATGCATCAGACACAGAACAAAATCCGGACCAGCAGGATTAATCACTTCATTACACGCTAACAACCTGAATGGGAAATAAACAAAAAACTAAAGGACGTAATGTCCACGGTATTTTATTGCTTGATAAACCGGAAGGGATTACCTCCAACCAGGCGTTACAGCATGTCAAACACCTGTATCAGGCGCGCAAGGCCGGACATACCGGCAGTCTCGACAAGCAGGCCAGCGGAATGTTGCCCCTGTGCATGGGCGAGGCAACAAAGATTTCAGGTTATCTGCTGGATTCGGATAAATATTATCTGGCGAGATGCAAGTTGGGTATTACCACCCGTACCGGTGATGCCGAGGGTGAAATTATCGCTGAAGCACCAGTTCCGGCATTAACTAATGATGAAGTGCAGACTGTCCTGGCACAGTTCCATGGAGAAATCAGTCAGGTGCCGCCCATGTATTCGGCACTGAAACACAAAGGCCAGCGCTTATATAAACTTGCCTATCAGGGTATCGTCGTTGAACGTGAACCGAGAAATGTCACGATTTATTCACTGGAACTGCTGGCATTAAACAGTGACGAGATTGAAATCAGTGTGCACTGTTCCAAGGGGACGTATATCCGCACGCTGGCCGAGGACATAGGCAAAAAACTCGGTTGCGGGGCGCATGTGAAAAAACTGCGGCGGCTGGGTGCAGGGCCGTTCCGGGCTGAACAAATGATTCCTATGGCAGAAATCGAGCGTCTGGCGGTTGCAGGCACAACGGTGCTGGACCAACTGTTGCTGCCTGTCGATTCTGCGCTGCAGGGTGTGCCGGAAATACAGGCGAGTGAAAGTCTGGTCTTTTATATGCGTCAGGGGCAGGCGGTCATGGTCCCGCATGCTCCGGTTGACGGGTTGGTGCGGATCTATGATCAACAGCACCAGTTCATTGGGGTCGGCGAGGTACAGGATGATGGCAAGATATGTCCGCGCCGGCTGATCCAGAGGTAATGATGAAAATAGTAATTAAAGTACCAGCTAATTCTTGTCCCCTTACGGGTGCGCGGGTACAATACGCGCCAATTTATAAGAGCGGCATCAGGAGCATAAAATAATATGACTTTAAGTAATCAGCAAAAAGCTGAAATCGTTAAAGATTATCAACGTATTTCAGGTGACACCGGGTCGGCGGAGGTACAGGTTGCACTGTTAACTGCCCGGATCACGGATTTATCCGAACATTTCAAAACCCATGAAAAAGATCATCATTCCCGCCAGGGACTGTTAAAAATGGTCAATCAGCGCCGCAAGCTCCTTGATTACCTGAGATCCAAGGATCTCAACCGTTACCGTGATCTGATTGGCCGACTGGGACTGCGTAAATAAGCAGATACTTGAACTCCCTGTCCGGATAATTTCCCGCATTGAAAAGCGGATACTCACACTTCAACATGGTTCGTTACAACAAGTCTTAATCATCAATCATTACTGATTGATCTAACCAGGGTACCTATATGAATATAGTACGCAAAGAATTTCAGTTTGGTGAAAACAAGGTCGTTTTGGAAACCGGCAGGATTGCCCGTCAGGCCAATGGCGCAGTGATGGTGTATATGGGGGATACAGTCGTACTGGTCACCTGTGTTGCGAAAAAGGATGCTGAGCCGGGACGTGATTTTTTACCATTGACCGTGGACTATCAGGAAAAAACCTACGCGGCCGGCAAGATACCCGGCGGATTTTTCAAACGGGAAGGCAGACCCAGTGAAAAAGAAACCCTCACCTGCCGCCTGATTGACCGCCCGCTAAGACCTTTATTTCCCAAAGATTTCACCAACGAAGTACAAATCATCGCGACAGTATTGTCCCTGGATCCGGACGTTGATCCGGATATTCCGGCCATGCTGGGTGCATCCGCTGCAGTTGCAGTTTCCGGCGTACCTTTTAATGGCCCGATGGCTGCCGCACGCGTGGGTTACAAGGACGGTAATTACATATTGAATCCGACATTTACCCAGACCCGGGAATCTGATCTGGATCTGGTGGTCGCCGGTAATCGCAGTTCGGTATTGATGGTTGAATCAGAAGCCAAACAGTTATCAGAAGAGATCATGCTGGGTGCGGTGATGTTTGGTCACACACAATTCCAGGTGGCCATTGATGCCATTGATGCATTGGCTAAAGAGACTGCGACAAAGTGGGATTGGCAGCCACCTGCCAGGGATGAAACGTTGAAGACCGAGATCGAATCGCGCTGTGCTGATTTACTTCGTGAGGCCTACTCCATCACAGATAAACTCAGCCGCAAGGAACGGATCAGTGAGATATATAAGGAAGTTGTGCAGGCGCTGACTGAGAGCGCCAAATCAGAAAACGCAGAACCGAAATGGTCTGAGACAGAGATCAAGTCAACCATTGAAGCACTTGAAAGCCGCATTGTCAGAAGCAGTATCCTGGCAGGGGAAAGCCGTATCGATGGCCGTGATGCAAAAACCATCAGACCCATCAGTATTGAAATCGGAATGTTGCCAAGAACCCATGGCTCCGCATTATTTACCCGTGGCGAAACCCAGGCTTTGGTGGTGACCTCATTAGGCACACAGCGTGATGCCCAGATCATTGATGCCATAGAAGGTGAGCGTAAGGAACCCTTCATGCTGCATTATAATTTCCCACCGTTCTGTGTCGGGGAAACCGGGCGGGTGGGCAGCCCCAAACGTCGCGAGATTGGTCATGGCCGACTGGCCAAACGCGGGATTGTGGGCGTGATGCCGAAACTGGATGATTATCCCTATACTATCCGCGTCGTATCGGAAATCACGGAATCCAACGGTTCCAGTTCCATGGCTACGGTTTGTGGCACCAGCCTGTCCCTGATGGATGCCGGCGTCAGCATTTCTGCACCGGTAGCCGGTATTGCCATGGGGCTCATTAAGGAAAGTGACAAGTTTGTGGTCTTGTCCGACATCATGGGTGATGAGGATCATCTGGGTGATATGGACTTCAAGGTGGCGGGCACAGCCAATGGTATTACTGCCTTGCAGATGGATATCAAGATCGATGGGATCACCAAAGAGATCATGGAGGTGGCACTTGCCCAGGCGTGTGAAGGACGCATGCATATTCTCGGCAAGATGAACGAGGTCATTTCTACTCCGCGTGGCGAGATGTCAGAGTTTGCACCACGTATTACCACCATCAAGATCCATCCGGACAAGATCCGGGATGTGATCGGCAAGGGTGGATCAACCATCCGGGCCATTACAGAAGAAACCGGCGCAACCATCGATATTGAGGATGACGGCACGATAAAAATTGCCGCCGTTGATAAATCAGCAGGCGAGGCCGCCCGCAAACGTATTGAGCAGATTACAGCCGATATTGAAGTCGGCAAGATCTATGAAGGCCGCGTCGCCAAACTCATGGATTTCGGTGCCTTTGTGAATATTCTGCCCGGCAAGGACGGTCTGGTGCATATCTCCCAGATCTCTGACGAACGTGTTGAGAATGTCAGCGATAAATTATCAGAAGGCGAGATGGTCAAGGTCAAGGTCCTGGAAATAGACAAACAGGGCCGTGTACGTCTCAGCATGAAGGCTGTCAATGAGTAAATCATGACATCTTTACAAATACGAAAAGGGCCTGATGGCCCTTTTTTTATGCCTGTTGGAAACCCGTCAACGTGGATTTGACGTTAATACCAGGTAGCCTCAGAAATTCCATCCCCTCCCCCTTGATGGGGGACGCCTGCATGGATGCAGGCGGTACGATTACATGGAAGTAATCGGTAGAGTCGAGTCTGGAACAGAGACCGAGAGAGACGCAGGATGCCAAAGCCGAGGGTAAGGGTCGACTGCATGGATGCAGGAGTTAGAGCAACGCCGGGAGCAGTTGCCGAGGGGGTGAAATTTCAAAAAACAGCTGAAACTTCACCCCCTGTTGCAGTTAAACTCTACTGATGGCTGATCTGACCGATGAAGAATTGATGCTGGCTTACCGGGATGGTGATGCACATGCGTTCGAACAGCTTTATAGCAAACACAAAGGCGGTGTGTACCGGTATCTTTTACGTAAATGCGGAAATGCCGCTATTGTCGAAGAACTGTTTCAGGATGTGTGGATGAAATTAATCAATGCCCGTGAACGTTATGAAGTCAAAGCGAAGTTTTCCACCTGGCTGTACCAGCTTGCACACAATCATTTTATTGATTATTACCGCAAGCATTCCATTTCCGCCAGTATGAGTCAAAATTTTCAGGATGATGAGTTGGAAAATATTCCGGCGAGTAGCAATCACCAACCGGAACAGCAAGTTGAGTTTCAGCAACAAACAGAAATACTGATGCACTTGATCAATGAATTACCGGATGAACAACGCGAAGTCTTTTTGTTACGGGAAGAAGCGGGCATGGGGCTGGCTGAAATTGCAGAGGTAACCGGTGTGAATATAGAAACAGCCAAGAGCAGGTTACGCTATGCTGTAAACAGATTGCGTAAAGGTTTGATGAGTGATGAGTGATCAAAAAGACAATCAGGCACTGGAAGAATACCTGAAAGGTAATTCATTTATTTCCAGGCGTTATCGCAAGGAGGCCATGGCTGAACCATCGCCACATCTGGATGCAGCTATTATTGCAGCAGCAAAAAAAGCGGCAGAAAATAAAAAAACAGTATCCGGCCCATTTACTGCACGCTGGTATATTCCTTTATCACTGGCTGCTGTCGTCGTGATCTCTTTCAGTGTCGTATTTAAAATCTATGATCGGGATGGACAGCAAATATTCAGTGATCAAGCAGAATTGAAATCAAAAATACCGGCAGCAGAACTGGATAGTGCAATGGGTCAAGATGCCGGGGAAGCTTCAGGTATGATGAGGGATAAAATCAGATCAAAGGAAGCCATTGAAGCTGAAACACAATCCGGATCCAGCAGCCTTCCTGCCATGAGAGAAGATTATTCAGCTCCTGCTCCGGAGCAACAGAAAAAGAATCAAAATATCGAAGAGATCGGTGTTGATATTTACAAGGATGAATTAAGTGGCTCACGGCAGGCCATTCAGGAACCTGCGGCCATGCCCGCACCAACTGAGAGTGCTGTTGAATTATCAGATGAGAAATTACGAAAACAGAAATCGGATACTGCAGTCGTTACTGGCGCAGCCGCTGGTCTTGTGCCGGAACAGTGGTTCGAGATTATCAACCGACTCTGGTTTGACGGCGACGAAGAGGGCGCATACAGAGGACTTAAAAACTTTCTTGCGGACTATCCGGATTATCCACTGGATGAATTGAAGAAAACCCTCCCACAGGATCTGGATTTATCAGCAATCACTGGAAAACTGGATAAAACCACGGAGGGTACGGAGTGAACTACAAGAGTACTGATCTATTTAAATTGCATAATCCATATGATACCCATAACGACTAAGCCAGGCGGCGGCGAAGCCGTCCGGCTTGGGTGCCTTGTTATGGGTTATAGTTTGGTGCATTATTCTATCCATCACCGTGGTATTGGAGTCCAAAATGAGCACAGTAGATTTGGAGGCACTTGAAAATGCTGCTATGGCTCTATCTGAGAGTGAGCGAGCAAAATTAGCCAGTGCACTGGTTGCAAGCTTGGATGGCCCGAGTGAAACTGAGGTCGCCAAGGCTTGGGATATTGAAATATGTCGAAGAATTAATGAAATAGAGGCCGGAAAAGCCCAGCTTCTGGATGTGGATGACGTCCTGGCGAAAGCGCGAGCCAGATTGGGTAGTTGATGCCGAAAGTTAAGGTCAGCAAGGAAGCTGCTACAGAACTTGAAGAGGCGGCTGCGTGGTATGAAAAGGAACAGGTCGGGTTGGGAAGTCGCCTTATAGATGCTTTTGAGCATGCTATTCAATTGCTGAGAGAGCCGAACCCACCACTGACACCTGTACAAGGAGAGGCCGCCCGCCTTGGAGGTAAAAAGCTCATTTTGCATAGATTCCCCTTCTCCCTCATTACTGTTCAATTCGATCAAACAATCACTGTAGTAGCGTTTGCCCACCATTCTAGAAAACCTGGTTACTGGAAGGAGCGTATTAACCTATAACGCCTATAAACAGCGGCAACTGCGAAGCAGTTGTCCGGCTGCTTTTGCTTGTTAGAAGGCATGCTTGACTGATGCTGGTTGAAAAGTCACTTGATAGCCTAATGCTTTAGCTACTTTTGCCACCGTCGCAAAAGTCGGATTGCCTTCCTCAGATAGAGCTTTATACAATCCTTCTCGAGTTAACCCGGTATCTCTGGCTAGTTGACTCATATTCTTGGCGCGAGCTACCACACCCAAAGCATGTACAAGAAACGCAGGATCATCTCCTGCTTCTTCTAAACAGGCTTCCAAATAAAGCCGAATATCTTCATCTGTTTTTAAATGTTCTGCTGAATCCCAGCGACTCGTTTTAATAGCCATAATTCATTCCTCCAATTGCCGAGCAATTTTTATAGCTTTAGCAATGTCTGATTGTTGAGAGCTTTTATCGCCTCCAGATAGAAGAATAACAATAACGGAAGTGCGCTGAGTGAAATAAACCCTATAACCTGGGCCATAGAAAATACGCAATTCACTAACACCTTCACCAACCGGGCTAGCGTTACCGGAATTACCCATTTCCATTCTATCTATTCGAGCCTGAATACGGGCTTTTGCCCGTCTATCCTTAAGGCTCCCGAACCACTTAGCGAAAATTTCCGTTTTTCGAACTTCTATCATGTGTGAACTATAGTTAACAAAAAGGAGGTTGTCAACTGTGGTTAACAGTTGCGTTGAATCTTGAAATGCCTTCTAACGATAGAACACACGGGCGGCGACGAAGGAGCCGTCAGTGTGGAGTGAGTGGTTATGTGTTACTTGACCGGGGGAATGCCAAGATCTTTGCAGATTTTTTTTGGCAAGAATGTCGTTGATCTCGTTGTGACGAGGGACAGCAGAACGGGTATTCAGACCTAGATTGTGCCACCATGATTGTCTCCCTCCTTCGCGCAACAACTCACAGCCATGCTCTCGCATATGCCGCAGCAGTTGGCTGCGTTTCATAAGGCAATAGGTTCTTCGCTATAGTGGTTTCCTGCGGCAGAAATGGCTTCTTTTTTGTTAAATTCAAGCGCTTCCTGCAAAGTCTCACGCAGGCTCTCCAGAAGGAGTTCGCGGGACTTTTCCTGGCAATTTACGCCCGGCACTTCTTCTATCCAGCCGATCCACCAGCCTTTATCCTGTTTGATTATCGCGGTATATGCATTATTCATAATCGTCATAGTTTAACCTGTCCCTTAATTATTTCCAGTAACACATAACGTTGAAGCTGTGGGGCGCAAGCGCGGCAGCGCGCAGCGTCCCACACAAGCGACTTGTTAGCGCAACCCATTGAGATACGCCAAGAACTCGGCACTTTTTTGCACAGCTTCGTCTCTGGTGTTGTATGTGCCTTTTTGGAAAATCTTTGATGGCTGATCATTTGGAATTTCATTGAAATATTCGATAGCCATAAACTTTTGCCAAGCCGAGTCGAGCTCCTTTCTTTTGAACCACGGCAAAGCTGCTCTGAGGGATGCTTGCGCCTCCCAAAGCTGGGGATAATTCTCATGAAAAATCAATGCTGTCTTGCCTTGGCCAGGCTCCCACCAACTCCTGAAACCTAACGGATACACAAGAGCAAGCATATGTTCCACAGCAGCAACTTTTCGATTGCCACTATTGATTCTTATGGTGACGTACGCACCGACCAAAGCACCAAGAAATCCAGAGGCTAGATTGGTTAGAAATTGTTCCATGGTCTCTATTTGATAGCGCTAACGTCGCCTTAAACTGGCGGAGCGCGTTAGCGCGAAGCTCCGTTTGAAGGCTTTGTTATGTTGCGACTTGACCATTTAAAACTCAAGTGAGCTTAAAGTGGCCGATAATTTTCCACCCCATAGGTCTTTTCTCATCGATAAAGCAGTTTTCTTAAATGATGCCGGGGACGGGTTCTTGATGAAACTATATAAGTTTTCCAGCACTTCGTCAGATGCAAACAGAATGGCATTGTGCCATTCGGCTTTTATTTCATCAGCCAAGTCTTTCGGTGTGCTAAAATTTCTTCCGAATTTATCGAGGCCTATATTTCGTTTTTCGAAATCTAGCAAAGTGTACATAAGCATGATAATGCATTTGTAACGTGCGTCCTTAAAATCTTGTTTCTGTAATTGTGCAGAATTTCGCCTTTCCCAAATAATGCGGAGATAAGTACCAATAGCCCCACCTATCCCGAGCAACCCAAGAGCAGACAAAACATTTTCGATACCTAAAGGCATTTACGTTTTCGAAACCTCTTGAGCAACATAACGTGCTGGCTGAGCGGCGCCGGAATGCGGAGCGAAGCGCAGCATGGAGGCGTCCGCCTCGAGCCGGTTGTTAGAAGGCCCATTTACTTCGCACCACCTTGAAACTCGCTTTCTAGAAGTTTCGCCATCTCCGGATTATCCATGCCCATTCTCCGGATGCCTTCGAAGAATATGGCATTGCCAAATTCCGTAGCCTCATAGGACATTAGTTGCGCGTCGGTTCTGTCCTTTAGGGCGGCATAATTTTCTGGAGTGATCGCCAAAAATGATGCCCGTATCGCACCTATTTCCAGCAGTCTGTGAATCGCGGCGACTCGCTGTGCATTTCCTAACGCGTCCCGCATGGTGCGGTTCGGTGGGTGTTCTATACGGGGCTTCTGGCCGGTTTCGGCCAATAGCCACCAACTAGGGAAATCGAGACTATCTACTGCGCGCGAGACCGCCAAAGCCTTTCGTAAGTCGATTTCTCGTAACGCATTTATTATTGAGTTTGCGACAGCTTCGACTGCGGCAGTGGGATTCGAATCGGGCACGTACTTATTCACCCGAACGTTCGCGACATCGAATAACAATGGGTCATCATCTGACCGAAAAAGTAGTACTTCTTCGGGAAGCCGTGTTGCATGGGCTATGCCGACTTCGTACATTACATTGCCATTTCGAATTGGTCTGTCGCCGAGTGTTTCGATTGTCGAGATATCTGCAAGAATCAGCCTCGCATTCGAAATTCCAGAAAGTATCTCCGTCAAAATCGAATCGCTGATCGTTCGCGTATCAACTCTGAGAGTGGCCATTCGTTGTCCGTTGCATTCGATCCTGGATACAGCCGGACAGATTACTCGTTCCCATCGCATCCTGAATTTCTCGTCGAAACTCATTGCAACGAACACAACATTCTCACGAGGGAACGCCGGGAAGAGCGACAGATACGTGTTTGGGTACATGGCCTTCTAACGACTAAGCCAACCCGACGCCGCCAAGGAGCCAAATGAAATGCGCGAACTTTCCGGCGTCGGGTTGGGCGTATGGTTAGGCGGCATCTCGAACATTATGCCGCATAGAGAATATGAACAGCATTATTACAAGTAGCAAGAGGCAAAATGTTGCGAGCAATGAGCCCCCAGTAACCCAGTACGCATACGTTGGTGGAAGCAAGCCTGCAAAAAGACCAAGAGCAATTCTCGTGAATTTGCTCCTCCCGAGGGTAAAAGCTACACCTATCAATGACCACAACAAGACATTCACTACCAAGATCAGAATTCCCATTAGTGCTGAGCCTTCACTGCCCAGTGCCAATAGCCACGCCGGGCAAATAACCGCAATTATCATATATAGTGGACGATATAGTGATGATTCAAACCCAACAAACTCGAGAATGCGAGTAAGGACAAGGAGCGGGCCAACCACTCCGATGAGAGCAAAATACCGAACTACTAGATATCTCGATTTCGTATCCATTTCCTTGCCGCCTAACGAAGCTGTAGAAAAACCCCAGAAATCGGTTTTTTTTCAAAATTTCGCCGAGACGAGTTTTTCTCTGTGGCATATCTAATTTCATTCATACGTTAATTTAAGCCTATATAGAAGATCTTTTTAAACAATTGTGCAAATGTCTCAAAAAATATTTTTAACCGCCTTAAATCGCCTCTAATAAAAATTTCTCAGATTGTGAGGTTTTTCTACAGCCTCAACGATTAAGTTGAGGTGCACGTTTTTTGTGCACCTCGAACGCCTTGTTAGGTTGCGCCTTAAGTATCGAGCATATCCCATTCATCACCTAATACCCATCTGAGCGCTGATAGTTTTCCATTAATCATACCCCAATCAAAATCGTCCCAAGGGCCTAATTCCCGTTTGCCATATTTTCTTTCAACCTTTTTGGCAGATCTCAACGCACCTTTCCATATTTCTGGATCAACCGTTTCCTCCCCGGCCTCGATTTTTTCTCGCAAACATTTATGTCTGTTATACCAAACCTTATCAAGTAGCTCGCCGACAGTATCAACTATTTCATCTTCAGAACGTGGAGAATCAATTTCATGTTTAATATGTAATAGTAATTCTTCTTTCAATTCTTGAAGATCATCATAGGAAACCGTATGTTCAAGTAACCCCTTAATTTCATCAAATCGATCCGAATCTGAAGCATAACGTTTTTCACATATTTCATACCAGAAGTCTCTGGCCTCTCTGATGAATTTTCGTTTCTGAGGATTGGCTCCATAAGTTTCATGACAAGAGGGACAGAGTGGAGCAGCATTGTCTTCAGCATCAGAGCCACCTTCCTCTTGTGGAATTATATGGTGAATCTCGATGCCAACAGCTTTACATAAACAACAAGTAAAGTGCGCTTTCCTCTTTATCTCTAGTTTAAGCGATTCACTGAAAGCCATCATTGTTACCAAATTGCAACCTAACAGTTGATTATACGAATGCCGCTTAACATCATTATTGATATGCTATGCGGCGTTCGTATAGTATTACGATTGAAGTGAGTCTTTTTCATTTCCGTATTTCCGTTTCCTTCAAGGGAAAGATATTCTAAAAATTAACAGGGAGGTTAGCACATGAAAGTTTCCCATGACAACTCAAAAACACCCACAGATGCCATCAAACGTTTCTGGGATGGCTACATAAATTACTTAACAAATCAACGCGTTAAACCAAACACGTGCCGCTGGTATGTGCGCCGGGTTGAGCAATACATCGAAGCGAACAATGGGAAGAAACTGGCACGGCATCAGCCGGAAGATATCGCTGATTTTTTCCAGAAAACCGGCCGGGAAGGCCAACTCAAGGACTGGCAATTCCGGCAGTGTGTTGATGCTATACGAACCTTGTTTGAATGGCTGGATTTGGAGATGCGGCATCAGGTGGATTGGCAATACTGGCTGGATTCTGCCCAATCATTGCCGCCTGATCACAGGACGATCGCACGTGATACTCCGGTTCGCAGTCAGCAAATACAGCATGAGGATGCTAAGAGGGCATCGTCCGGCCTGCGGGAGCGCTATGCTGAACTCCGTCAATTATTGATTACTGAAATCCGGCGCCGTGCTTACGCCATCAGCACTGAGCAGACGTATGAACACTGGTTGTTCAGCTATATCGCCTTTCATAATGGCCGTGACCCACGTGAGATGAGCGGAGGGGACATTGTCAAATATCTGGAATATCTTGCCGTTGAACGGAACATTTCCGCAAGCACTCAAAATCTGGCATTGAATGCACTGGTATTTTTTTACCAGGAAGTTTTACATCGGCCTTTGGGTGAACTGGATGATTTTACCCGCGCCAGGCGATCACGCCGGTTACCAGTAGTATTATCCAGACAGGAAATAGGCGGTTTACTGGACCAATTGAAAGGCATGAGTTGGTTGATGGCAGCACTGCAATATGGAACAGGTATGCGTTTAATGGAATGTATCCGTTTGTGGGTACAGGATATTGATTTTGCCTACCAACAAATATTTGTCCGTGCCGGCAAGGGCATGAAAGACCGTGTGGTGCCATTGCCCGGCCGCCTGGTTGATCAGTTAAAAGAACATCTTGAAACTATACATCAGTTACACAAAGATGATCTCGCTAACGGGTATGGGGAAGTTTACCTGCCGGGTGCATTGGCAAAAAAATATCGCAATGCAGAAAAAGATTGGCGTTGGCAGTATGTATTTCCCAGCGGCAAGCTTTCAGTTGATCCGCGCAGTGGTGTTGTACGGCGCCATCATTTGCATGAAAGAAGTTTGCAAAAAGCGATATCAAAGGCTGCCAGAAAAGCAAAAATATACAAACGTGTCAGCAGTCATACTTTACGCCATTCCTTCGCGACTCATTTGCTGGAAGATGGGTACGGCAGATTTTTGCTCCTGCAAAATCTGCATACACTACATCCTGTAGATAACATCAGGACGATACAGGACAAATCTGATGGGATCAGATTTGGGCGTACGAAGTACGCTCGAAGAGTGAAAACCATGGATGGTTTTCATCAGTTGCTTGGACATAAAGATGTAAGCACGACCATGATTGTCTCTCCCAGCATCCTGCTTCCCGCGACACTTGTTCATCCTGAACATCGTATACGCATGTACTAAACCGGGGTGGGCGCGGTGTCAGGAGTCCGCTGGACGTAATCACATAATACGGTGTCAGTCTGTTACTCTGCTCCCAGACTGAACACCAATATCTCATCACCCACAGTATAGTTGAACAGTGAATTACCCCCGGCAGCGACGGCAATATATTGTTTGCCATTGACTGCATAGGAAACGGGCGGGGCGTTTACGCCATAATCGGATTTGTAGCGCCACAACCGTTCACCCGTGCCGGCATCAAAGGCATCGAAATAACCATTACCTTCACCGGTAAAGACGAGATTACCGGCAGTGGCCAATGCACCACCAACCATTGGATCATCTGTCTGCTGTTGCCACAGGATCTTTCCTGAATTGACGGATATGGCACTGAATACACCCCGGTCAGCTTCATCGGTTTGCCTGAAGAACGTATAACTTTCCCATGGCTTGCCGGGTTCAGGCGTTAATTTGCGTGAAAAGAATAGTGAAGGCTGATATATCCCCGCGACATAAACCGCCTGTAGACCGGGATGATAGGCCACCGGTGACCAGGATGACGCACCAAGTGTGCCGGGGATGATCCTGACCCCATTTTCAGTGGGTCTTGCGAACAGATTTTCCTGCTGGATAAAAGCCTCTGAACGTAACAACAGTTCTCCGGTAACGCGATCATGGATATAAAACCAGCCCAGTTTACTCGCCTGGCCAACAGCCTTGATGGTTTTACCGTCTTTCGTGAAATCCAGCAGCACCGGTGGGCTGGCAACATCATATCCCCAGCGATCATGCGGTACCTGTTGATAATGCCACTGTAATTTGCCGGTATTGATGTCGAGTGCAACAAGGCTCACTGTATATAAATTATCTCCCGGGCGGGTGGTGTCATCCATCTGCGGTGAAGGATTGCCCGTGCCGATATAGATCAGTCCCAGTTCCGGATCAATCGCCGGCGTGGTGTAGATGGAGCCACCACCATAACGCCAGGTGTCCTTATATCGATCGAACGATAATTTTTCTGCTGTCAGAACACGATTAAGCGGGACACCATCAATCGTAGTCTTACGCCATTGTCCTTCCCAGCCTGATTCGGGCACGCTGTACCAGCGCCAGATTTCAGCGCCTGTCTCTGCAGCATAGGCGACAAGAAATCCACGTAATCCATGTCCCCCGCCGGAGAGTCCGCCCACTGATAATATCTGTTTGCCGTCTTCTTCCAGTTCCAGGTGCAGCCCATAACCTGCGCCGGTGATCCCGACAAATATTTTGCCGTCATAAATTTGCGGTGCAAGATTTGCGGTATAACCGGTTTGTCCGGTTTGTATTGCACCCCCCAGTTCCTTCACACCTAATAATGGTTCGAGTAGTTCACCCTCGCCGGCATCGATATCAGTGATAGCAATGTCCCACAGAATTTTTCCGGAGCTTTGCTCCAATGCAATCAAACGTGAATCGATTGTGACGGTATAAACCTTGCCATCACCGACTGCAGGTCCACGATTGGCCGGGCCACAACAGAATTTATCGCTGCGCAGTTGATGATGATAGCGCCAGATCTCCTGACCCGTGTCTGCATTCAATGCAATCACATCGTTAAATGGTGTCGTGATATACATGACACCATCAACGATGATGGGGGATGTCTGGAAAGTGGCGGATTTGCCGGTTTTATACCGCCATGCGAGTTTTAGATTTTTTACATTACCGGTATTAATTTCAGCGAGTGGGCTGAAACGCTGGTTGGTATAATCCCGGCCGTAATAGGCCCAATCATGACTGCTGTTTGAGTTTGCATCCTCACTTGCATAACCTGGTGTAGCAAAACTGATCAACAACAGGGTGGTAAACAGATGCTGTATAATCTTCCGGCAATATCGCGAATTTATCATATCTATTTGTATTTGTTGTAGTATTTTGTGATGAAGGAATTTCTGTTGAAGACATTATAACGGTAACTGCATATATAGAGTTAGCAAGACGGAATGAAACGGCACATCGTATTATTTCCACTGGGCGCGGTTCTCCTGTCCTGGGTCGCATTCTGTTTTCCGGAATTATTTTTACCTCTGGCGCCATCCATTGTTCTGTTGCTGGGACTGGTGATGTTCGGAATGGGGATAACACTCACGGCCAATGATTTTCTTTTTGTGTTTAAACGGCCGCAGATTATTTTTCTCGGCTTGTTGCTGCAGTTTATATTAATGCCCCTGTTGGCATGGGTAATCTCAATGACATTAGGATTGCCTTTATTGTTAAGCGCCGGATTGATCCTGGTGGGCGCCAGCCCCGGCGGCACGGCCTCAAATGTCATTTGCTACCTTGCAAGAGGTGATGTGGCACTGTCCATAACATTAACTTCCTGTTCTACCCTGCTTGCCGTGATCATGACCCCGTTTCTGACCTGGTTGTATATCGGGCAGGAGATAGATGTCCCCCTGGTCCAGATGTTTCTGGATATTGTTAAAGTCATCATCGCGCCGGTAGTGCTGGGGGGGATAGTAAATTATTTTGCCGGTGAAAAATTCTCAAGGTTCAAGCAGCTATTTCCTGCAATGAGTATGCTGGCCATCATGCTGATTATCGCGATCATCGTCGCGATCAACAAACCACAACTGGCACAGCTGATATTTCCTGTATTTCTTGCAGTGTTCTTGCACAATTCACTGGGACTGCTGGGAGGATACTGGATACCGAAGCTGCTTGGTCTTGACAAAAAAATCTGCAAAACCCTGGCGATAGAGACTGGTATGCAGAACTCGGGGCTGGCTGTTGCACTGGCCGGCAAATATTTTTCAGCAGTTGCAGCACTGCCCGGCGCGTTATTCAGCATCTGGCATAATATTTCCGGCGCAATCCTGGCTGGAGTATGGTCAAAGCAGGGAAATAATAATTAAATCCGCGACCGTGAAATCAGCTACCGTTTTTGCCGCCTTTTTCCTGTTCTGCCTGTGTTTATTATCAGCGTGTGGGCAGTCTGCTAATGATTATTTCCCCCTGGATGCAGGCAAGTACTGGCGCTATCAGATGACATACCAAACGATGGATGGCACATTCAAGGGTGTCTATGCCGTTGAGAATTTGCCCCCACAGAAAATAGATGATCAGGAATATTATGTGCGGCAGTTGCTTGACGGGTCTTTTAATTATTTGCAGATTGATGACAAGGGAATATTACTCAAGGGCCGGGAAAAAACAATTGATCTGGATACAAAATTTACAGATGTAAAACAGTATATATTCCAGTTTCCTTTGCAGGTGGGCACGGTGTGGGAAGATACTGTGTTATCCAAGGTGCTGATTAAAACCGGTCCGCCACAAAAAACTGAATTTCATATTGTTGCCAAAGTACCGGTCTCTGCAAAAATAGAATCGATGACTGATAGTGTGGACGTCCCGGCTGGCACATTCGAAAATTGCATGCGTGTGGTCATGTCGGGTAATGCATTTATCGATGCCGGTAATTATGTTGGCAAGACCATAGTGCGTTTAAGTGAAACCAACTGGTATGCGCCGGGAGTAGGCCTGGTCAAATCCGTGCGCAAGGAATCGACCAAACATAGAGCGCTGGACAAGGGTGAAATTACGCTGGTACTGGAGAGTTACAGGTGAGTCAGAGCCATTACATTATTCCATATGGCCACGAAAAGATGTTTTGTATCAATTACTGATGGTGCGTTCTTTCCAGTTGTTTCAATTCCTGCCTGTGAACAGCTATTTTCGTGATAGACCATTGCCCGAACTGGTTAACCACTGCCAATCCCAGCATGGCAAGAATTGCGGCCAAAGGGCGGTTTTCTGAGTAAAGAATGGCATAAATACCACCAGTCATGACCCCGATCAGCAGTGACCAATCAATAATTTGCAGGATGAATATTTTTGTCTTGATAGTCGATTCATTCATCAGGGTGTTAAACCGGAATTACAATTTGGTTTTAATTATACGCTTTTCTGTCACGATGATGTCCATCATAATATCAGAGTCATCCACAGGGAGTTTGGCCATGATCTGCTCCTCAAAGGTGATGGCAATTTTATGATTTACCTTGTGGCTGGCAAACCATTTATCGTAGTAGCCGCGGCCATAACCGATGCGATGACCTTCAGGTGAGAATCCAAGGCCGGGAGTGATGACGACATCGAAATCACCGGCATGAGGAATATTCCCTGATGGAGTAAGTATACCCAGTTCGCCGGGCACCAGGTCTGTCCAACGGCTGAACGGCACGGCAATCATTGTTTTTGTAGGCAGGATTTTGGGGACCGCCAGGATTTTGCCTTCATTCAGAAAATACTTTAATAACTCGTGTGTATGTACTTCATTTCCATAGGAAATAAATAAGAATATAGTCCGGGCTGTCTGCATCTCAGGCAGACTTAAAAGATTTCTGGTGATGGTCTTGGAGTAGAGGGTATGCATCTCTGCGGGAATGGAGGCCCGGATCTGCTTTAATTTTGCCCGGGTTTCGGCCTTCCGGACAGCCAGTGTAGTATGTTCCAATATTCTCACCCAGAAGTGGTGTTTCCCTTTCTTTTTCAGTGTTTTCCCGTACAATATGCGCCTTTTTCAGGCAGGCGGAATTTCCGTCTGGTCAATCAGTTTATCGATAAAGCTATCAAGAGGTCATCATTTAAATGGTCACAATTCGATTGTCGCGTGTGGGTGCCAAGAAAAGACCCTTTTACCATATCGTGGTTACAGACAGCCGCAACAAACGCGATGGACGTTCTATTGAACGTGTAGGGTTTTACAACCCGATTGCCACTGGCGGTGAACAGAAACTGAGTATAGACACGGCCCGTGTGGATTACTGGGTTGCCAACGGCGCCCAGACATCTGATCGTGTTGCCAGGCTACTCAAGGATTATTCTGCAGCCGCATAAGGCTGGATACAGTTTTTTGTGCGGCGTTGCTTTGAAGTATCACGGCCGCTACCTGTCAGGTGTATACCATTGCTGTAGTAAAACCCTTGAACAAGGGGCCATCATGCAGGATGAAAAAAGACGCATTTTAGTAGGGCGTGTTGCCGGTCTCTATGGGGTCAAAGGGTGGTTAAAGATCGTGTCCTATACACGTCCACCGGAAAATATTTTTATATATAGTCCGTGGCTGATAAAACAGGATGATATCTGGTTGGAAACAGAAGTACAGGAAGGCAAGGTGCATGGCAAGGGACTGATAGTGGCTCTTGAAGGGATTGCTGAACGGGATGTTGCACGTGGGTTAATCGGGACGGACATCGGGATATATCGTTCGCAGTTGCAGGCACTCCCACCGGGTGAATATTACTGGGATGACCTGCGGGGTCTGCAGGTGATTAACCGGCAAGGGAGAGTGCTCGGCAAATTAAAAGAGATTCTGGAAACCGGCGCAAATGATGTGCTGGTGGTTGAAGGCGAGGGACGGCATTTGATTCCCCTGATATGGGATATGTATGTCATGGGTGTTGATCAGACCAAGGGAATTATTGAAGTGGATTGGGAGCCGGAGAAATAACTTATGCGCTTTGCGGTGATCACGTTATTCCCGGAGATGCTGGATGCGGTTATGGATTATGGTATTACCGGCAGGGCCATTGATTCCGGCCTGATCGAGATCAAGGCCTGGAACCCCAGAGATTATACCGGGGACACACATCACACTGTCGATGACCGCCCTTATGGAGGAGGCCCTGGCATGGTGATGATGATGCCGCCACTCTGTGCAGCTATTCGCGCTGCACGCAATTCGTTGCCCGGCAAGAAAAAGGTGATACATCTGACACCCCAGGGCCGACGGCTGGATCAGGCCGGAGTGATGGAATTGGCTGGTAACGAAAACCTGGTCCTGTTGACAGGCCGTTATGAAGGGATAGATGAGCGTGTCATCGCAACGGAAGTTGATGAGGAATGGTCGATAGGGGATTATGTCCTCAGTGGCGGAGAACTGGCTGCCATGGTGATGATTGATGCCATTACGAGGACATTGCCCGGTGTATTGGGCCATGCTGATTCTGCGCGTGAAGATTCATTTTTTTATGGCCTGCTGGATTATCCGCATTTCACACGGCCAGAGGAGTTTGAGGGCCGGCGTGTACCGGAAATATTGTTGAGTGGCGATCATCACAAGATCCGCCACTGGCGATTAAAACAGGCACTGGGACGTACCTGGTTGCGCAGACCGGAGTTGCTGGAAAGACTGGAACTGGATAAGGAACAACAGGTATTACTGGAAGAGTTCAAAACTGAATTCAAGGCGAAGCATTAGGGCATTATTATTTTGGAGTAGCAGACATGACTAATATTATCGAACAGCTGGAAAGCGAACAGATCAAACGCAAGATTCCTGATTTTGCGCCGGGTGATACGGTTATTGTTGATGTAAAGGTGAAAGAAGGGCAACGTGAGAGATTGCAGGCCTTTGAAGGGGTCGTGATCGCCAGAAAAAATCGCGGACTGAATTCTTCATTTACCGTGCGCAAGATTTCCTATGGTGAGGGCGTCGAACGTGTTTTCCAGACCCACAGCCCCAGTATCGCAGACATAAAAATCAAACGCCGTGGCGATGTGCGCCGGGCCAAACTTTATTACATGCGTGATCGTGCTGGTAAATCTGCCCGTATCAAGGAAAAAATCAAATCCTCGGAACAATAAAGTGCTGACTGTCGAGCGGTTTACAAAAGGCCCGCCTATGCGGGCCTTGTTATTTCTGATTACCCTGTTATATGGGTGGTTGTATACTTTGGCTGTGTGGGACACATGAGTCTTTAAATATATTTATAAAAGAATGGTTGCTTAAGTATGAAGGCGCCGGCTGACAAAACGGTGGAATATCCATTTCAGCATGAATCCGCGGAAATGGTTAACCGTTTTCTGGATATGTTATGGATGGAGAGGGGCCTGAGTGAAAATACTCTTTCTGCCTATCGAAGCGATCTCCTGGCCTATGCGCGCTGGCTGAATCAAAAAGGTGTCAGGCTTGGTGAGGCCCAGGATGCGGATCTGCGGGATTATCTGGGCAGCTTTAAACAACCTGCGGCAAGGACACTGGCCAGGCGTTTATCGAGTCTTCGTCGTTTTTATATATATTTAGTTCGTGAAGGCCTGATGCAGCATGATCCCAGTGCCAGAGTTGAATCCCCGCGTATTGGCAGACCGCTGCCGAAATCATTGACTGAAGCAGAGGTAGAGGCCTTACTCAATGCGCCGGACATAAATACATCTCTGGGTTTGCGCGACAGGGCCATGCTGGAAGTCCTGTATGCCACAGGTTTGCGGGTATCCGAGTTAACCGGCTTAACACTCACTCAAATTAATCTGAGACAGGGACTGGTGCGTGTTATCGGCAAGGGCAATAAAGAGCGCCTCGTTCCACTGGGCGAGGAATCACTGGACTGGTTGCAACGTTATCTGAAGGAGGGGCGGCCGGATATCGTAAAAAACAAGACACCTGATGCCCTGTTTCCTAACCGGCGCGGCGCAGCAATGACAAGACAGGCCTTCTGGTATTTGATCAAACGCCATGCGCAGGCAGGCGGTATATCCAAGGCACTGTCACCTCATGTACTCCGCCATGCTTTTGCGACCCACTTGCTCAATCACGGTGCGGATTTAAGGGTAGTGCAGATGTTGTTGGGGCACAGTGATATTTCGACCACCCAGATATATACCCATGTGGCCCGCGAAAGACTGAAAAGCCTTCATGCCCAGCATCACCCCAGGGGGTGATATCAGTGAAAAGCAACAAGTGAAAAGTTGAAAGTAGAACCTATCCCAAAATTTAACTTCCTCCCCCTGCGAGGGGGAGGATTGATGTGGGGGTGAAATCTACGGAATGGCTGAAACTCAACCCCCATCCCGGACTTCCCCCTGCTAGGGGGAAGGAGCAATTAATATGACAGTTAATATGAAATGGATATTTGCAATATTACTTATCCTGGTAACGGTATGGTTACCTTTGAATATACATGCGGAAGTTTATAAATGGGTAGATGAACATGGTTATACCCATTATGGCGAGAAACCACCGGATGCAAATGCACAAAAAATTCAAATCAGGGAAATAACTGTTGACGAATCCATAGAAATACATAATCAGCAACGTGAAAAATTACTCCGAATCTATGAAGAAGAACGCAATTTAAAGAAGGAAGAAAAGCTTAAAGCTGAAAAATTAAAAGCAGAAAAAGAACAACATTGTCAAAATCTGGAAAACGAATTAATAAAATATCAACAAGGAGGTTTCGTTTACTATGACCTGGATGAAAAAGGTGAACGCAAATATTTATCTGAAGCAGAGCTGTCAGCTCATATCAGTAAATTGCAGAAATATTATGACAAGAACTGTAAATAACCGCAGGGGATAGGATGTCTTGCTGCACTTACCCGTTATCATCATCCGCAGGAATGACTGAATATATTTCTTCCAGTGTCGTCAGTCCTTCAGCGATTTTTTGTGCACCGCTGATACGCAGTACCCGCATTCCTTGTTTAAGTGCAGCTGATCTTATCTGTTCCAGGCCTGCATTGACCGAGATTAACTGGCGTATTGTTTTATCAACCGGCAGGGCCTCGTAAATACCGATACGGCCACGATAACCGGTATGACGGCATTCATCACAACCCACCGCTTTAAAGGTGTGTTCCGGCAGTTTCAATCTGGCCGGCGCCACCAGTTTATTCCAGGCCTCTTTTTCCAGTGCAGCAGGTCGTTTGCAGTGTGGACACAGGGTCCGGATTAACCGTTGCGCCATAACCCCAAGCAAGGTGGCGCCGATCAGAAAGGGCTGGGCGCCGATATCAATCAGGCGGGTAATGGACGTGGGGGCATCGTTAGTGTGCAGGCTCGATAACACCAGGTGCCCGGTGAGGGCCGCCTGGATGGCGATTTCAGCGGTTTCATAATCACGAATCTCGCCGACCATGATGATGTCCGGATCCTGTCTCAGCAGGGTCCTGACACCGGCGGCAAAATTGACCCCGATATTCGATTGTACCTGCAGCTGGTTAAACTCCGAATCCACCATTTCTATAGGGTCTTCAATCGTGCAGATATTGAGTTCCGGTCTGGCCAGATATTTCAGTGCAGAATATAAAGTGGTTGTTTTACCGGATCCGGTCGGCCCTGTGACAAGAATGATCCCATGTGGGTGATTAGTCATTTTATTCCAGCATTTTTGATCATATTTTGAAAAACCAAGCTCGGTGAAATTCTTCATCAGCATTTCGGGATTGAATATGCGGATGACCAGTTTTTCACCAAAGGCCGTGGGCATGGTGGAAAGGCGCATTTCCACTTCACCCCCTGATGGGGTCTTGGTTTTGATACGGCCGTCCTGCGGGCGGCGTTTATCAGTGACATCCATGCGGCCCAGTGTTTTCAGCCGGCTGGTAATAGCACCCATGATGACTATCGGAAAGTCATGGACCTGCTGCAATTTGCCATCAATGCGGAAACGGACCTTGCCTTTATCACGCCTGGGTTCAAGGTGGATATCACTGGCACGTTGTTCAAAGGCATACTGCAGTAACCAGTCCACAATGCTGACTATGTGCCGGTCATTGGCATCCGGCTCGCCCATCTTGCCGACTTCGACCAACTGCTCAAAGTTCTGGATTTTGGAAATAGTTTCATTGCCTTTGCTTTTAACAGCGCCGAATATGGATTTGCTGATGCCATAGAATTCAACCAGGTATCGTTCAATATCTTTTGGATTGGCTATTACACGGGAGATATTAAGATTAACGATACGGGAGAGTTCATTCTCCCAGCCGGTGATAAAGGGCTCGCAGGTCGCAACGATAAGTTCCCTGGCATTGATATCAACCGGCAGGATACTCAGATTCGTGGCGTAAGCCTGGGAAACTATCTGGGTGACCTTGTTAACGTCTATTTTCAGCGGATCGATCCGCATGTAGGGGTAGCCGGTCTTTTCTGCCAGCCAATGGGTCAACCGTTCCAGCGATAGGGGATAGGCAGGTTCTGTGTTGCTGCGCAGGTTCTGTTCGGCGATAAGAATAAGGGGGTTGACAGTATTATCCGGTTTGGGGATAAGTTTGATGAGTTGTGCCTGCTGTTGTTCAGACAAAATCCCGTCCTCTACCAGCTGGTTCAGGACATAGGTAAAATCCAGCTTTTCTTCGGCGGCCAGGATGGTTGCAGATCGAGACATAGTGACTTTCAGGGCTATATGATTGCTGACTCTAGCATTGTATCGCCGGTTTTAAAAATTATAAGTAAATTCATTCCGGGAACGTACAAGCGTAGTCTTTGTCTGATAACATACTCAACAGAGTTATGTTTATTCCTGCGGTTTTTAGAGGATTATTGATGAAAAAACAGAATTTCCTGCTGGCAATGGTTCTTTGTTGTTTATCCTTCCCGGTATATGCAGAAACCACCGCTGATGCAGAAAAAAACATCAGGCATACCCTGCAACAACTGGCACCTGACGAAACAATTACAAGGATCAGAACCACACCTTTCGGGAATATGTACGAGGTTTTGCTGGGACCCAGTGTTATCTATATGTCTGGTGATGGCCGGTTCATCCTGAAGGGCGATTTGTTCGATATGCAGGAGCACCAGAATATCAGTGAAAATGAGAGGGCACTGGCACGCAGGGCAATTTTTGCAAGCCTCAGTTCAAATGAATATATTGAATTCAGTCCGGAAATACGAGAACACATAATCTATGTATTCACGGACGTCGACTGCGGTTATTGCCGTAAATTGCATCATGATATGCCCGTACTGAATAAAAATGGTCTGGCTGTCAGATATCTGGCCTATCCCCGGGGTGGAATTGACTCAACCGCTTACAGCAAGCTGGAGGCAGTCTGGTGTGCGGATGATCGCCAACAGGCCATGACTGATGCCAAAAATGGTAAAAATGTGGTTTCCAAACAGTGTTCGAACCCGGTTGCCAATGAATATGAACTGGGACAGAAGTTTGGTGTAAGGGGCACGCCCGCAATCTATAAGGCTAATGGTGAAGCGCTTTCCGGATATATACCGCCGGATGATTTGCTGGATATAGTAAAAAACTGATTCAGTTTTTTATATTTCCGTAAACACCTGGAGAACTGCTGTTGTTACCCGGCCATCTTCTTCGGTATGTTCAATTTTGACCGGCAGATATTTTAATCCGGGGGCACACCAGAAAACCAGTTTCCTTTCGTCATTCGGCTTGATGTGTTGCACTTTTATAGTATCCAGATCACCCAGTGGTGTGTTTATTTTCTCTACACCCATGCGATTGAAATAATAGGTTTGCATCTTCCTGCCATCAGCAATCGTGTAAGTCTCCGGGAATTGGCCGTTTTGCAAGTCACGCATAATCGCATACTGATACAACAGTTTGTCCAGGACGCCAGATTCAAGCGGGATGTTTTTTGTCTTTTTATTATTTATATGGCTGGTAATCAGGTTATTGTCCCAGTCGAAATGAATATTGACCTCGCGGTCCTTTTCACCCCTGTAGCGCACATAGGAATAGTCCAGCGGATACAATTGCCGGTCTATCACCCGCCATTGTGATTGCTCCACAATATGATCGTCACGGAATAGTGCTGCCAGTCCGATCGTCCGGCTCTCGGACCGATATATATACTCATCATTTCCGGCCTTGCTGATACTGCGTTCAGTTTCAGCAATCTCCATGCCGCTGGTATAGAGCTTGTAAGTGGCCTTGAAAGACGATGGCACCTGTTCATCCGCCATTACAGCGCCTGAAGGCAGAAGCATGGTGAAGAGAATATATTGTTTAAATAAGCGCATAGTCAGATTTTTGACATTATCATTATGCTAAGATTCCCTGATAGTATAAATTATCATGCCTCGTATTATTAGGGAAATATAAACAATTAGCCCCATGAAACTGACCTTTGTTCCTGGTAGCCAGGCAAATATATTAGTAGTAGGTGATGTCATCCTGGACCGTTATGTCCATGGGGAAACCACACGCATATCACCGGAAGCACCCGTTCCTATCGTTCTGGTTAATCAAACAGAAGATCGGCCTGGAGGCGCTGGCAATGTAGCCTTGAATATATCCAGACTGGGTCTTGGCGTTTCACTCGTTGGATTAACAGGTGACGATGCAGCGGCCAATACCCTGAACACATTATTGTCAAAATATGGTGTTGATTGCAAATTCGTAAAACAAACCGGGTTCCCGACAATTACAAAATTGCGCGTTTTGAGTCAACATCAACAACTTATCCGTCTGGATTATGAAGCACATTCAGATCTGGCAGATACCGATTGTTTGTTTGAACATTTCAAAAAATACATAAAGCAGGCAGATACAGTAGTCTTGTCTGATTATGCCAAGGGCAGTCTGAAAAATGTGCAGGCTTTTATTTCAGATTGTAATTCTCTCGGGAAGAAAGTTTTGGTCGATCCGAAAGGAGTCGATTTCACACGTTATAAAGGAGCAAGTTTACTGACTCCCAACCTCAAGGAATTTGAGACTATAGCAGGGTCTTGTAGTGATATTGCTGACATTGTTAATAAGGGAATGAAATTATGTGATGAACTGGATCTGGACGCATTGTTGATTACCCGGGGTGAACACGGTATGTCATTAATTTGTCCTGATGCTGAACCATTTCATCTTGCCGCCGAGGCAAGAGAAGTATTTGATGTGACCGGCGCAGGAGATACTGTTATTGCAACCATGGCTGCCGCATTGGCGTCGGGTTATGATTATGCCGAGGCGGCAGAATTCGCAAATCGTGCTGCGGGTCTCGTCGTTGCCAAGCTTGGTGCCGCAAGTGTCACTGTGGACGAACTTAATGATTTTATCGCTGCTGTAAACAGGGGAAAAACGGGGATAGTCGGTAAATCAGAATTGGCGGATATCGTGAAACATATCCAGGCCAAAGGTGAAAAAATTGTTATGACCAACGGTTGTTTTGACATCCTGCATGCCGGTCATGTGAGTTATTTGCAACGGGCCAGACAACTGGGTGATTATCTTATCGTGGCGATTAACGATGATGATTCTGTGAGCCGGCTGAAAGGCAAGGGAAGACCGGTTAATCCGCTTGAACATCGAATGACGGTATTAAATGCGCTTAAACCGGTTGATTGGGTCATCCCCTTCACGGAAGATACTCCCGAACATCTTATTACTGAAATTAATCCGGATATCCTGGTAAAGGGTGGGGACTATCGACCCGACCAGATTGCCGGCGCCAAAGCTGTTCTGGAGAATGGAGGAAGAGTAGAAATCATACCGTTATTGGGAGGATGTTCTACATCTCAAATTCTTGATGCTGCAAAATCAAGTGGAAAATCCAGCTAATGATTATTGTCACCGGTGGTGCTGGATTTATAGGCAGTAATCTTGTGCTTGGCCTGAATACCATTGGCCGGGATGATATCCTGGTTATAGACGATCTGACTGATGGCACCAAATTCAGGAATCTGGTGGATTGCCGGATCATGGATTATTGGGATATAGAACAATTAACGACAGCACTATTGAAGAAAGAATCATTCAGGGAAAAGGTTGATATGGTATTTCATCAGGGTGCTTGTTCCACCACGACTGAGTGGAATGGGCGTTATATGATGCAGAACAACTATGAATATTCGAAACAGCTACTGCATTTTTGCCTTGAAAATACAATTCCGTTTATCTATGCATCCAGTGGTTCCGTATACGGGGTAAATGAAAAATTCAAGGAAGTTGAGAGGAACGAGTCTCCGGTCAATGTTTACGGGTATTCAAAATATCTGTTTGATAGCTACGTACGCAGGATCGCAAAAAATACAAACAGCCAGGTTGTTGGATTGCGGTATTTTAACGTGTATGGCCCAAGGGAAGCACATAAACAATCCATGGCCAGCGTGATCTATCATCTTAACCGGCAGTTATTGTCATCCGGAGAAGTAAAAATTTTCCGTGGCAGTGGTCATTATGCTGATGGAGAACAGCGCCGTGACTTCATTCATGTGGATGATGTGGTGGCAGTGAATCTCTGGTTTTTTCAGCAACCAGGAGCGCCAGGTATATATAATGTGGGTACCGGCAAGAGCCGGAGTTTCAATGAAATTGCCAGGACTGTGATCAAATGGCATGGTAAAGGCAAGATAGAATATATTGATTTTCCTGAAAATCTTAAAAACAGCTATCAAAATTTTACCGAGGCAGATATCAGTTCGCTAAGAAATGCCGGTTATCAACAGGGATTTAAAACGTTGGAAGAGGGAATCAATCAATATCTGAATTGGCTGAATAATTGATTAACAAAATTGATAACAAGCAATCTCATTTACGATTGTTATATTCTGCGGTTCTCTACGTATTGACGCCTTTTGTGGTGTTGCGCCTGTTTTTTATGTCATTGCGCAATCCGGCATATCGTAAACGCCTGCAGGAACGTTTTGGTTATGTTCGAAGACTGGACAGCAGTTCACCGGTCATCTGGATACATGCCGTATCGGTAGGAGAAGTCCATGCTACCAAACCCCTGGTCGACCGGATTATCAAGTCTTATCCGCATTATCAGTTACTGATAACAACCATGACACCGACGGGGGCAGATGCGGTTCATAATCATTTTGGTAATAGAGTTTTCCATTACTTTATACCCTATGATCTGCCCAATGCTGTGCATCGTTTCATCTTACAGATAAAACCGGTTTTATTGATTGTCATGGAAACCGAGATCTGGCCTAACCTGTTTTATAACTGCAGGATAAACAACATTCCTGTTGTTATTGCAAATGCGAGAATGTCGGAAAATTCTTTTGCGGGATATAAGCGTCTGTCCGGATTGGCACGTGATACATTATCGAATGTTTCGTTTGTTATTACACAAGGACAGGCAGATGCGGATCGCATCGTTGCCCTGGGCGCCGACAAGAGCAGGGTTAAAGTATCGGGGAGCATCAAATTTGATATTGAATTTCCAGAAGATATTAATAAAAAGGGTTTGTTATTGCGCCAGAATATATTTCATAACCGGCCTGTCTGGATTGCAGCCAGTACTCATGCAGGTGAAGAACAAATAATCCTTTCTGCTTTTGGCAGTATATTGCAACAGCATCCGGATTGTCTTTTAATCATCGCCCCGCGACATCCGGAGCGTTCAAATACAATTACTGACTTATCAATCAAATCAGGCTTTATCACGGTCAGGAAAAGCCAGGGACAAATAGTCGATGATCAAGTAAAGGTCTATCTTCTCGATACACTGGGAGAATTACCTGAATATTATGCAGCTTCAGATCTGGCATTCGTTGGCGGCAGTCTGATTCCTCACGGTGGGCATAATATGCTGGAGCCTGCATGTCTGGGTGTACCGGTGATTACCGGCCCGAACGATCATAATTTTTCCGAAATTTCCACAATGTTGCAACTTTGTGGGGCCGCATGGACAGTAGTGGATGTCGAAGAACTGGCACAACGGGTTAATCTACTGCTCGCAGACAAGAAATTGCGTCATGATGCCGGTGAAAAAGGCAGAAAACTGGTTGAGGTTAACCGCGGCAGTATTCATCGTTTGATGGAGATACTTCATCCATTTTTGAAAGATAATGTAACTTCCGGGATTAGCTGAATCCAATAAAACAATAAATACAACAATTTCATGATTTCGCAAGCACGCATTCAATGAGAAATTATCACTAAGAAAAATGATTGAATAATGAATTGAAGAATTTACAAAAAACAAAAAAAGGCGATTATTAATAATCGCCCTTTTTTTATCAGCGAGATATGCTGGTTTATGATTGTGTTTTTATTTCATGGGTTGAACTGAAGTTATTGTTTTTGGTGTCAATACCCTTGACAGTCATTATGCCCGCCTTGTCAGGGACAAAATAAAACCGGAAGGCCGGGTCCATACTGATACCAAAGGTTAGCAAAGCCTTGAGGACAAGTTCACCATTAAAATCAATTTCCAGTTCTTTAACAAAATGCGGTGGTGGTATCACTCGCGAACCTATCTTCAACGGTGCCATACCGGTGATATTCGGATGACGTATTTTAAGTTGCATAAGGTTTGGTTTGCCGAACTCAACATCACCTATCGTGTTCATCTTCATTGATCCAAGTAGTTTCATTGATTCGCCCATGCTGGCAGGAGGAGGCGCTGAACAGGCGCCTTTTGCACGCACAAAACTCTTGGTCATATACAGTTCACCTGTATTCATTTCGGCAATGGCCCTCACGTAACTGAAATCATCGACACGTATACGCATCGCCAGATCGGCCTTGCCGCTATGCGGGGTAAATTCAAAGATTCCCACCAGGGGCAGTGGATTCTTGTCCACAAAAATATGGATCTTCTTAATGTAATAATTCACGGTTTGTGGAATTTTTGTGTGTAGAGAAATAGGGACAATCGTTGCGTCTTCTGCGGCATAAGGGGCCTTGATTTCGATTATGTCCTGGCCGGTGCCTTCAATGATTTCCCTGTCCTGAAAATTGGCTGGTTTCAGGTTCTCAAGCCAGACCTTGTCTGACAGTTGTTCCCGGAAATCAGCAGGGGCAACATCCGCGAGTGTTACTGTTGTAAAAATGGCCAGAAATATAGCTGTTAGCAGGTGATTGAATATCCTGTAATTGAAATACAACCTAATCATAATTACCTCCCTCAGGAACCAGGAACTGACTGGTAACGTAACATTAACATATAAAAACATATAATAGTATTATGATATGTCAATATTTTACTGCCATAGCATTACATATTCACTTACTATTAAGAGAATAAAATGTCTTTTGGGTTCAATACAAAATTAAAGACTGTTCAAAGAGGGCATGCGTATGAACAGATCCGTAATTTTTGTAAGTTACAGCATAAATATCATCTAAATAACGTTATATATGCCATATAATCAACTGATAAATAATAATTTATTATACTAAAATAATACTGCCATTATCCTGTGTTTGGGGACTGAACTTGCGTGTGGAGATTGAATTGCCTAAAATTTGACATAATGTTTCAGAACATAATTAATATCTTCACGGAAGCGGGTGAAATTTCTACTTCTTTCAAAGTGATAAATATGTTTGAAGTCACCCTGATTACGGATATAATCTTGTGCCAGAATCCGAGTACATCCCTGGTCACAATTTAAGCTTAACTAATTGTTACTATAATGTTACTAATGAATTTAGTAAGGGAATAACAACTCTAGCGATATATCAGGCGATATATTTTAAAGAATAATAAATGAATAAACTAAGCAAACGATATTCTGAATCCGTTTTTCCACTCAGCGCACGGACGTTCGCCTTGATAAATAATATTCCTGTTTCACCTGATTACATTTATTCAAATTCAGTTTCAAACTCTCTGCGGCTTTTTGATCTCGAGGCTTCAGTGGGTTTCCATAAGTAGAAGAGATCAAACACATGATCAACTAATAATAGAGGAGGAGGTCATGAGTAAATTATCATTAAGTAAATGGCTAATAGCCGCTCTGGCCGTAATGGTTTCGGTGCCGTCATTTGCGAACGATGAAGTTCGCAAGCTGACGGAAAATCCGAACTATTGGGCTTATCCTGGCGGCAACTACAACAACTGGCGTTATAGTGAATTGAAACAAATCACTAACCAGAACGCTAGTAGCGTTGTTGCAGCATGGACGTTCTCAACCGGACGTCTGCAGGGTCATGAAGGTGGACCACTGGTCCTGCCGGGTAGTGCAACCGGTTTAGGTTCAGACCACCTGTATATTCACTCATCATTCCCGAATGATGTCTTCGCTGTTAATCTGGATACTCTGGATATAACCTGGTATTACGAGCCACAACAGGACGAGGCTGAAACAGTCCCCGTCATGTGTTGTGACATCGTAAACCGTGGTCTCGGTTACAGCATGGGCCAGATCTATCTGCAACAGGCAGATACTACGCTGGTTGCGCTGAGTGCCAAAGACGGTAGCGTGAAGTGGAAGGCAGAAAACGGCCGTGACATCGGTTATGGTCCGGCTGCTGGCGATACCACCACCAATGCCCCGCATCCAATCAAGGACAAGGTATTCAGCGGTTGTTCCGGTGCCGAGTTCGGCGTACGTTGCTGGATAGCCGCTTTCTATGCGAAGGATGGCAAACTGGCCTGGCGTGGTTTCAGCATGGGTCCGGACAGCGACATCCTGGTGGATCCCAACAAGACCACATCATTGGGCAAGCCGGTCGGCAAGGATTC
>Ga0156159_1038_pt1 | contig 30228 bp, 29 predicted proteins | sample RifCSPlowO2_12_FD_107812 | JGI IMG/M metagenome (GOLD analysis project Ga0156159, IMG submission 107812) | Gammaproteobacteria bacterium RIFCSPLOWO2_12_47_11
CTACTTCTCCAGGCCCGCATCGAACTGGAAGAGAAATATGGCATGGTATTGTTCAAGGGTTTCCCGGTCGAGGATCAGTTACCGAAGGATCTGCACCTGTTACATGCAGGGTTGTGCAGTCATGTGGCCACACTGCGGCCGCAGACTGTGTTTGGTGAAATGATCCAGGACATCAGGGACTGTGGTCAGGGAGTCCTCAAGGAACGCCGCGGTAGCAAACATAACCGGGCACTTTCCTTTCACAATGATCCCAGTGATGCAATATCGTTTTTTTGCATTCATCCATCCAAATCCGGCGGGATGAGCCTCTTTTCCAGCAGTGTGGCAATACACAATGCGATTGTGCAGTCAGCACCGGAACATGCGGTAACACTTTATCAGGATTTTGTACACACCTATCAGGATTATCTTTTTGTGCGGACCGGCACGAACCAGGGTTTTATTCCGCGTGAGAAATTCTATTTTATGCCTGTATTCACAGCCGAACAGGGACGTTTCGCATGCAAGTACTCACGCTTTTACATTGATCAGGCGCAAGAACTTCCGGGAGTCCCGCGCCTGACGCAACAGCAGATCGCAGCACTGGATGCGCTAGAAGCGGAAATAAACAATGAGAAGTGGCAAATGAAATTACAGTATGAAGCCGGGGATATCATGTTTATCAATAACTTTGTCTGTTTTCATGCCCGGACTGCCTTCATCGATGATACTGCTGACGAGAAACGTCGCCGACATTTGCTGAGGGTCTGGCTCTCCATGCCCAACTCACGTCCATTGTCTCCGGTTTGGAAACGCCAGGTGTTCTTTCAACAAACTGAAGCCGGATCAATTCGCGGGGGTGTGCCCATCCCTGAGATTATTTATAGCTGATTCAAATTGAACACACGCGACTTTATTTCTCCATTGCTGCCAGAGCAGGCTGATAAAACAGCCTTGATCTATCACCAACACGAGATTAGCTACGGTTCGTTACATACAACTGTATCTCATCTAGCGTGTGGACTGGCCAGGAATTACCAGCCTGGAACACTGCTGGTATTGTGGCTGCCGAACAGTCCCGAACTGCTTTGTCTTTATCTTGCTTGCCTTAAATCCGGGATCATTCCCATGCCGATGCATCAGGGAATGAAGTGGTCTGAATTGCAAAATATTCTGGATTACACACAAGCAAAATATTTAATTACTTCGCAAAAGTTGATCAAGCCACATTCCGCGGACATTGCTGCTTCGGAACTTGAACAGGTTTATGTGGTTGAGCCGGATAATTTGCAAAAGCCGTTTGTTGATTATGCTGAATTATTGAAAAGCAGCTCTAACTTTGAGACACCAGCTATCCTATCTGATAGTCCGGCTTTTGTTCTGCTAACGTCGGGGTCTGATGGACAACCCAAAGCAGTGAAACTGTCGCATGCAAATCTGGCCCATATTCTTGCGTACCGGCACATACATACCAGACTTACTCTGGACAGCATCTCGGTCGTTGCCTCTTGTCTGACACAAAGCGTTGGTTTATATCAAAGCCTCGCTTTGCTGGCAGTTGGTGCAACCCAGGTTTTGCTGGAATCTTACGATATTGATCAAATGGCGGACTGTGTTAATCGGTATAAACCAACGCACCTGATAATGACCATTGATGCCTTTGATAAATTGTTGCATCACCCGGATATTACTGAGAACAGTTTAAGCAATATAACTTTCGCTGCAGCCGGTGCAGACCGTATTACACCTCGACTCCAGGATCGTTTTATTGTATTGACGGACAGACCCTTGTGGATCACCTATGGCCTGACGGAATCGAGTTGGGCTCTGGTGAATAAAGGAGATCGGCTTGATAAATGTCTGTCACTTGGCAAACCATGTCCCGGTATAGAGATAAAACTGACAGGCGATGATGGCCAGGAAGTATCAGTTGATACAGTGGGTGAAATTTTTATCAGAAGTCCAAGAACCATGTTGGGATATCTGCATGATGAAAACCTTACGCGCAACACGCTGATGGATGGCTGGTTGTCGAGTGGTGATCTGGCCTACAAGGATGCCGATGGGTACTTCTGGTTTGCCGGACGCAAAAAAAACATCATTGTACTGAATACGGGTGATAATGTTTCTCCGGTAGAAATTGAAAATATAATTCTGGACCATCCGGACATCACCAATTGTGTTGTGACAGGGAAAAAAGATATTGATGGTTCATATGTCCCCTGGGCGTATGTCACATGCCGGAGTCAGTCATTAACCGAAGCAGTACTTGATGCATATTTACGCGAGAGAATCAGTGATCATAAAATTCCCCGCCGGATTATTATACTTTCAGAATTACCGATCGGGCTTACAGGAAAAGTTCATCGAACAAATGATCAAAACTATTCAGTGGGTAACAAAAATCCGGCAAGATACCGGCGCATGACAGCATAAATACCCGCATATCTCAAATCGATCTGCCGTTGATGTCTCAAGCGTGCGCGATGCGGTGGAGGTAGATAAAAATACGGATTGACTTCCCATAGTACGGGTTGTCCATCTGCAAATACGGAATAATCGATTGCGCCGAAATCCAGCCCTAGTGCCTGAATAGCACGACGCATCAAATCTGTATGTTCACCGCCTTCATTCCAGTAGTCCATGTCTGCCTTGATGCTTGGACGGCAGCGCGTCCACCAGTGCCATGGCGCATGAGCAAATAGACGCTGGCCGTTGTATTCCTCAAAGGTGCTGGACTTGACACCGACGATTGGATGCTTTCCAAAATACACATGATGTGTACGCACGTAATCACCAAAGATATATATCCGCTTCTTGTGATAGTAGCGCGCCCAAACACTGTCAGGTTGTGTAATTTGATAACCTGCACGGGTATCGATCAGTGGTGTGAGTGTGCCAGGATAAACGATGGCATGATCAGGTAGTGTGCGCACCTCAGCGGCATTTTCGCACAATACAGCCGATTTCTGTGTGTGCAGCAAATCCGGTCTCAGGATGGCGGGGAACATAATTTCACCCAGCAGTTTCTCAAGCATTTCGCGGCTGGTAAAAGGATAGTGTGCTGCTGCCGGTATTCCGGCTGCCTTCCATAAACGGGACTGCACGCTTTTTGCGGTGTTCGATAATGCTTCGGGAGAATTAACTACACGTATTCCCTGCGCACGAGCGCGAGCGGCAATTACCAACGCATCTGCATAACATTGCGGATAAAGTTCACGCAATGGATCGCCTAGCCAGAAGATGACTGCCAGTACATCGCCGAGATCAGGTGATGCATCGCCTGTGTAATAGAGGGATATATGGTTATGAAGCTCCGGGTCTTGCCGTGCCAGATCATCAAGGAAGGTCTGGTGGTAATCATCCAGACGTCCTCGCCCCGGGCCATGACGCACTATCAACAGTCTGCCAGTGAGCCGATGATTTTCGTATATGTTAATCATTAATCATGAAAATAATATTACGCCCGGCAGGATTAAATGAGTCAATGTAACAGGGCAATCGAGGTGATTACCTTACACGTAAGCTTGGGATGGCGCAGCTATAAATTCGAAAGATCTCTCAGCAGATCAGATTTTCCAAGTGATCCGGCAACAGCTTTGTTGGTAATAAATCCAGTGTATGTATTTACACCCTTGGCAAAGGCAGGATCGTTTTTAGGTGCAGAAACGCCTTCATTGGCAAGGCGAATTACATAAGGCAATGTTTCATCGGTCAGTGCCAGTGTCGCGGTGCGGGGGTAGGCGCCGGGCATGTTGCTGACGCAGTAATGAATTACATTATGTTTGACAAAGACGGGATCAGAGTGTGTGGTGGGATGAGAGGTTTCCACACAGCCGCCCTGATCGATGCTGACATCAACGATCACCGAACCCGGTTGCATAGTTTTGACCATCTTTTCCGATACCAGATGCGGGGCCCGGCTGCCGGCGACGAGTACAGCACCGATTAATAAATCAGTATCGTGCAAATGTTGCCGGATATTGATTTCATTGGATTCAACGTACTGAATGGTATTCGGTGTGATTTCAGAAAGTGCCTGTAATTTCGCTTTTGATTTGCCGAAGAGAAACACATTCGCACCAATACCATCAGCAGTGAGTGCAGCGTGTTGTCCTACCACACCATCACCAATGATCATGACTTTGCCATGCCGCGTGGTCCGGATGCGCCCGGGTTGCACACCCTTGCCGCCATTGATTTTTGCAAGATAATAAGTACCCACCATTGCTGCCATGTTTCCGGCTATGGCACTCATGGGAGCAAGCAATGGAAATCTGCCACGTTGATCTTCAACCGTCTCATAGGCAATGGCAGTGGTTTTTGCCTTGACTAGGTGTTCGGTCAGGGCAGGGACCACGCCGGCCAGATGCAGATAAGTGAACAGGATATTATTTTTGAGACAGGGATATTCTTGCTGTTGCGGTTCTTTTACCTTCAGGACCAGGTCTGTGTTCCAGGCGGCAGCAGTATCCACAATTTCCGCACCTGCATTAATATAGTCATTGTCCGGAAACCCTGCGCCATTTCCCGCACCGGATTCGATCTTGACCTTATGGCCGGATTGTACCAGGGATTTGGCGCCTGCCGGGGTGAGGGCCACCCGGTTTTCCTTGTCTTTAATTTCTTTTGGGATGCCGATAATCATGATTTGGTGATTGGTGATTGGTGATTCGTAATTCGTGATGTTGGATTATTCTTCGAAGACTGGTAAAGGTTTATACTGATCAAGCTGGTTCTGATCCGGAAAATAATTTTTGGTCTCTGTTCTTTTTACAATCCATGCAGCCAGGTCAGGCAGGGACTCTTCTTTGTTCCATTGACTGGAGTGACATGTCATACAACGTTGTTCCAACTCAAATGCCTTGATGTATCTGAATTCACTATGGTTACCGACCTCGGTGAATTTGTACCAGGACAGTTTTTCTGTTTCTGTGCCGCTGGCTTGCTTGTCATTAAAATTATCAAGAATATTTTTCTCGATGTGATCCGGCGCATTGTCCTGATTTAAAATATCAAGACTGGTTCGTCCAATTTTCCACCCGTCTTTAGCCAGACTGCGTGCAATACTTGTGGCAGCTTTTTTACAAACCTCCTCAACAGCCACAGGGTTTTTCGAATTATATGCAGTTTCATAGGCCATTTGCATCTGCGATGAGTAGGATGTGATCAGGATTTTGCTGTCCGTAACAAGATCTTCCAGTTCATCAGCCAATAAAAATGAGGGGAATAAACAGCACAGGATTACTGAATACAGATGAAACAGAACTGCCCCGGGCACGGCGAAAGAATGCTTAACGGGAATTATGAGATGAATAATCCGGCTGGCAGCCGAGGCAGCGATCAAATGTAGCACTTGCAGGTTCTTTCACCAGCCGTTCGGCCGCTACATCTGCGTTACCACCTATCAGACTGAAGGGTAGTGTCACGATAAACAGGCCTGTCCCAATCAGTGTCCCGGCCAGTGAAAGCGGCCGGTAGATCAAACCATCAAAGATCATTTGTTCAGCTGTGGGTTTATATTGGCTTGAAGACATAGATGAATCTTCCTGTTCCGCCGCATTGGTGTTGACGGACATGAAAAGGGCAATGACAATTACAAGGTGGAGTTTGATTTTCATATTATAACTATTAGTCAGTTATACGGAAATGTCAAACCGAAATCAGACATTATTAATCCCAGTTGGAAAGCGCATCTTCGGCAGGTTTGTTATCAGGTCTGGCAATCAGCCCGTACTGATTTATCGCCACCATAAACCGGGCGCCATCCTGCATAGGCAGATAGGTCGCGTTACCGTAATAGGCATCCAGCCATTGCAGCCGATGGTGATATTCACGCGCCAGCGACCAGATATCCAGCCCCTGTTCTTCAGACAGTGAATATACCGTCCTGGGCTGGTCCAGTTCCTGATCGATCTTGCTGTAGCGGCCATTCAATCGTTCCAGCCGGTAAATTGTGTTGAACCCGAGGATCTGCAATGCCGGCTCCCAGCGCAGTATCCTCGCATCCAGTTGCCATTCGTCCCCGTTCAGGATGAAGTCTACAGGTCGGTTTCGATCCATCTGTTCCATTGTGACCTGATATTTTTGCGGACCCAGTTGCTGGAAGGCCAGAGTAACAATCGGTTTTTCGTATGTAAGCCTATGATAAGTATGAATATTTAATGCGAGCAACAGGAATGCTGTCGCGAGGGAAATCAGGCACAGGCCGCCTGTCCCGGTCAGGGTGCCGGTTACAATACGCCGTTGCCAGAACCGCCGGATGCCTGAAAATACCAGTAACAGGCCGACCAGCGCCGCGAACAGCGCCAGGAAACTGATGCCCAGATTCAGTTGTGATAATGTTTCGATCAGCGTGGTCATTTGATGATTCAGGACAACTTCAGTGCTCTTGCTGGTATGCTATCAGGCATCAAGGTTATATAATTCTAATGAAAAACCACCTGATGACTATTGACCGCATTTTATCATTATTCTCCCGCCACACAGGGATAAAATAATATGGCAGCCAAAGAAATAGATGACAAGGAACAATATATTGATTTGATCAAGATGTTGGTCCCTGTCAACGAACTTTCCCCGCAATCCCAGAATGAAGTGATTAATATCGCGAAGCTCTTTTATCACAAAAAGAAAGATCTTGTGTTCAAGCAGGGCGACAAGGACAGCTATACCTATTATCTTCTGGATGGTGAAATAGAACTGTTAGCGGATAAATCGGTACAAAGCACCCTGGTAAGCGGTACACAAAGCGCAATGTATGCGATGGCCAGATTGCAACCGCGCCAGTATTCGGCAAAGGCTAAATCGGACAGTGTGGTAATGCGCCTGAATCGTGGGACGCTGGACAGGCTGATAGTGGCTGATCAGGAACAAAATTCCGGTGGATATATCGGCGAGAGCGACCAGGTTGAAGTTGCGGATATCGGAGCAGAAGATTCCGTCGACTGGATGACGAAGATGCTGCAATCTGAATTATTCAGCCGATTACCAACAGCAAACATACAACAATTATTTGTCCTGCTTGAACCGGTATCCTATAACAAGGGTGATACAGTTATCACGCAAGGTGATATCGGCGATAATTATTACATTATCCAGGAAGGACGTTGTGAAGTTGCCCGCGCACCCTCTCCCGGCTCCAAACCTATCAAACTTGCTGAACTTCGGGCCGGCGACAGTTTTGGTGAAGAAGCCTTATTGACCGATGCTAAACGCAATGCTTCCATCACCATGGTGACTGATGGTGTGTTGATGCAACTCAGCAAGGACAATTTCATCAATCTGATAAAGAAACCTACTCTGGAAGAAGTAACTTTTGAAGAGGGGAATAAGATCGTAGAGCAGGGGGGATGCTGGCTGGATGTGCGCTTTCCGAATGAATACCAGGAGTCACAGGTTGAAGGCAGCATAAATATTCCTCTCAATATTCTGCGTATGCAGACTGAAAAGCTGCAGCAGGACAGGAAATATATTATTTATTGCGATACCGGCGGACGCAGTTCAGCCGCAACTTTTTTACTGACGGACCGCGGTTTTAATGTCTGTTTTCTCAGGAACGGGCTCTCCTCGGTGCCACATGACAGCCTCATTAGCCAGTCTCCCGAATCTGTAACCCAACAGGAAAAGAAACCCCCGGAAATACCGGCAAAAAAACCGGCAGAAAAAGCACAGGAGATATCAAAAGAGGCCAGTGCTGCAGACTCAGCCGCAAATGATGCACTTGAGAAGGAAATTCGCGCCTCGGTGCTGGAGGTTGACCTCGAAAGGACCAATCTGGACCTCAAGGAAGCCATTGAGAAAGCACTGGGTGAAAATGATGGCGATGCAGAGGAAAGCAGGAAAGTACGGGAAAAACTTGAAGCGGAGAAAAAGAAACTTGAAGCCGAGAAAAAGGCCGTTGAGAAAGAGGCAGCCAGAATACGCGAGCAGGAAACAGAAAAGATCAGGAAGATGAAAGAAGAGGCTGAAAAAAGGCTGGCGGAAGAAAAAGAAAAACTTGAAAAAATCTATGATCGTAACGCCAAGGAGATGGAAAAATTGCAACGATTGAAACAGGAGGCTGAAGAGCACATCAGGAAAGAGAGGGAAAAACTTGAAAGAGAGGCGGCCGAGGCCAAAAAGAAAAATCTGGAAGCGGACAAGCTCAGACAGCAACTGGAAGAATCGCGGCGTGCGCTGGAACAGGAAGCAGAAAAAAATCGTGTTGAACAGGACAAAATGGAACAGGCCATACAGGCCAAGGCCAAATTCAAGCTGGATAAAGAAAGGCGCAAATTGGCGGAGGAATTTGAACGCGCCAGTGAAGAACTGGAAAAGGCCCAACGTGCAAAAGCCATGGCAGACGCAGCCCGGGCCGGGGCGGAGAAAGAAGCGAAAAATATCATTCAGGAATACAAGAAACAGTTTGATAAGGAACGCGACCAGGAGCAGGCACGTTTACAGGAAGAACGTAAAAAACTGGAAGAGCAATCGAGACAGATACAGGAAACCCTGAAAGAAATACAAAAAAGCAAACAGCAGGCAGAGGCGACGCGAAAGACAGCAGAAGAGGAAACAAGGAAATTGCGCGATAAACAAAAACAGGAAGATACGACGCAGGATCGTGCAATTCAGAAAAAGGTCGAAGATGAAATCACGGCGGTTGAGGCCAGGTTACAACAGGCCCAGAAGAACCTGGAAACCGTACAGGAAGCTGAAGTTACCATAGCTGCAGCAAAAGAAGTCAATGAACAGGAATTATTACGGCAGAAAGCACAGGAAGAAATGTTGCGTAAACAGGTGGAATCAGATCTGGCGGAGTTCAAGCAAGATGAGGTAAAACGTGCGGTAGAGCCTGACAGGGTAGTTGCTCAGGTAGACCATATAAAGCGTATCAGGGAAAGTGCCGCGGCTGCCAAAAGAACAGCAGAAAAAGCCACAAAAAACCTGTTTGATGATGTTGCTGCCCAACTGGACAAGGAAGCTTAAATCAGATTTCCGGAAATAATCTGTATAAGTCCTGATTTGATCTGACAGACAGTGTTTGAACATTCTTTTTTGATGCTGGGCACCTGTTCAAACCGGCCCGTTAAAGACATTGAGAAAATTGAAATCCCATCATGCCGGACTGGTTCCGGCATCCCCATCCCCTGGAGGAAAAAATATTCCCTCCCCCCTTGAGGGGGAGGACATGATCGTGCCTTCCTTCCAGACACATACTGTCAGATTGAATCTGAATCAATACAAATAACCTGCCGTTGCCTATCTAGTCTCTGAAGTTCACATACTGCAAGGGCAATTCAATGTTGCTTTTTTTCAACAATGCAATAGCTTCCTGCAGATCATCGCGTTTTTTACCGGGAATGCGTACCTGTTCACCCTGAATGGCAGACTGTACTTTCAGTTTTGAATCCTTGATGATACGGATAATCTTTTTTGCCAGTTCCTTGTCTATTCCCTGGTGGATGGTTACCGGCTGCCTTGCTTCATTGATATTTTCAGTAACTTTTCCATGCTCCAGACATTTTATGTCTATACCCCGCTTCGACAGCTTGATTTGCAGTATGTCGTCAATCTGCTTAACCTGGAATTCTACAGGTGCTATTAATGTAATAATATTTTCAGATAATTCTACCCGTGAATTGGTCCCTTTGAAATCGAACCGGGTACTGACTTCGCGATTGGTCTGATCAATTGCATTGTTCAGTTCATGCATGTCAATCTCGGAAACGACGTCGAATGAAGGCATTATAAACTCCTGTTTTGCATCAGTATGAGCAAGACTGAATAAAATATTATAACATTGATTAATGATATGTAATCAGGTCCTTCTTTTGTAATATTACCGGGCCATCCGGCAGATCAAACTCAGTATGAATAATATTGAGACCAAGCAGGATAATATAACCCCTGCATCGATTGGCCCCGTCCATGCTGATTTCGAAGCTGTATCTGCGCAAGGTTTTAATTTTCCTGTTCTGATCTTTCCTGAATTTCAGCGATGTCAGGGCGACAGTTTGATCCAGTAACTGTAAATTCATTTCATGGCATATCTTCTTGCATTGCCGGACAGCGTATTCACGATAACGGAGATTTGCCTGCCAGAACCAGACAATGATCGCCAGTAACATCAAAAAAAGCAGTGAATTCAAGAACTCATTTCTCTGTACGGTGAATATATTGTTTGAAACTGGCGCTCATCAATTCACTAAAACCATTCTGTTGCTTCACGATAAAAAATACAGGCAGGCCAAGGCTGTTTGCCAGTGCCATTCCATTCTCCGGGCCCAATACCTGCAATGCAGTAGCCCATGCATCCGCAATCATGGATTCAGCATGTAATACCGTAACCGAGACCAGTTGATGGTTAACCGGTTTTCCGGTCCGCGGATCGATAATATGGGAGTAGTGAATGCCATTTTCCTCATAATAATTTCTATAGCCCCCGGAAGTTGCCATGCCTGTATTATCAAGACTGATGATACGCTCAATCGCCCTAAGCTTACTGACAGGTTTTTCAATTCCTATACGCCATGCCAGGTTATCCGGATTCACCCCTTTTGCCCGAATTTCACCTCCTATCTCAACCAGATAATTATGAATTGCAAACTGCTCCTGCAGTAGTTGGGCGATCCGGTCTACAGCATAGCCTTTTGCAATCCCGGAGAGATCGAGATAGATATTTGCCCGGTCTTTTCTTATTGACCTGTTGGCATCATTCAAATGTATCTTGCCGATTCCTGTATCGAGAAGCATGGTCTGGATCAATCCATCATCAGGGATAATATCCTGCTTCTCCACCGGGCCGAAACCCCATAAATTAACCAGTGACCCTATCGTAATATCAAACGCCCCGCCGCTGAGATTGCTGATATTTATGGCTGTCTCAATAACTGCATACAAATCATTAGAAATGGAGATCCAGTTTACTGAGCTGGATTGATTAATCCGGGAAAGCTCCGAGTCAGGCAGGTAAGTGGACATCTTTGCATTCAGGTCTTCCAGCAGTTTATCTATCGATTTTTTGATCAGCACAAGATCATTATATCTGCCGGTTTCATTGATTTTGACAGTATAGGTTGTCCCCATCGTTAAACCATTCAGGGTAACGACACTGGCCCTGGCAGTATTGTTGTCACAGGAAACAACAAAAAAAATACTGGTAATAATCACCAGCCATGCAGCGGGTATTCCTGGAAAATTACGGGACAGACAGTTTGTCAGCAAGGGTGTGGTCATCAATAAAGGGGTTTCTGTTGCCCTGGATCTTTTCAACCTTGTCATTGCGCACGATCTCCTGCTGGCTGGGAGGATCTTCTTTATTCCATTTCTTCAGGATTTGCAGGGTGTCTCTCTTGACCGGTAATTTATACCGATCATGCATATAGAATATAGCCCGGGCAATATTTCCACGCGCCAGAGGCCTTGGTTGAACAACTCCATTTTTGCGTTCGAAATCACAGCCCTCGATGCGCCAGTCATCACCTTCTATGTCGCCAAATTCGGAATCATATAATGCATTGCTCAAATCCAGCCGTACCGGATAAAGATTGTGCAGGTCGGCCTCCATGATTGAAAATTGTTTATTCTGCTCATAACATTGGCGCCGGCTTTTACAATCAAGGGCGCGTATCATCCTGATGGTGGTGTAAACGTGTTCAATAGCGAGCGTCTTCATGTCTTCAGATATGTTGGGCCGGTTAAACTTAAGGCCGCAATATAATGTCCAGCCACCTTCACCATACAGTTGATGCCAGAAAACACCCGAGGCTATTTCGTCATAAGTGTACTGGATGGGTTGCTCAGCATAAGATGTGTATGCAAGTACCAAGGAGAGTAACAACAAAAGATTTTTCATTAATGTATATAAGTTTTTAAAATTTTTAAAAATGATTTTAAAGTTTTTGGTATTGGCGGAGAGGGAGGGATTGGCTACGGTATATCCCTGGTCGCTCCTGTGCATCTTGCACCCGCGACACTTGTACTTCCTGTACATCGTACCATACCCCGCTTTGCGGGGTCGCCATGCGCTCCAAATCCGCTATCCTGCGGATTTGTCGAACCAAAGGGTTCTCATCAAACTTCCCATGCCGCATATTTCATTAAACACCTTTTGGTGTTTAATGAAATATGGCGGAGAGGGAGGGATTCGAACCCTCGGTACGCGCAAACGTACAACGGTTTTCGAGACCGCCCCATTCGACCACTCTGGCACCTCTCCGAATTCTGTACTTAAAAAAATATTTCTGACGAAAACCGTTGTGCATTAATTTACGTACAACGGTTTACACTACCGGCATGTCCGTATGCCTCGCCCTACGGGCGCACTTCGTGCGTGCAAATCGGCAATCCTGCCGGTTTGTCGAGACCGCCCCATTCGACCACTCTGGCACCTCTCCGTATTTATATAAATTGTTTTCAAATCTGAAACCATTGTTTCTATAAATGCACGTACAACGGTTTACACTCGGCATATCCGTATGCCTCGCCCTACGGGCGCACTTCGTGCGTGCAAATCGGCAATCCTGCCGATTTGTCGAGACCGCCCCATTCGACCACTCTGGCACCTCTCCATATCATGATTCTACACAATTAATGCATAAAGCAGAATCCTGTACCATTGAAAATCAATGAGATAGGTAATTATACATACGTCAGTGAAGACAAAAATTATTTTTACATGAAACTGTCCGACGATCACAATATCCAATGTCCGGGTTCGAACAGGATTTAATATGAAATTTCAGAAGCTTTATGGTATCAGGGGTACAGGCCTGATATTGATTTTTTTAAGCATGGCCGGATGTTCTGATACCAGGCTGGACTGGGACCATATACTTGCATCAAAGGAATTGCGATACGCCACTTTGGAGAGTCCTGCCACATATTACGAAAGCCCCACTGGCCCTGCCGGGTTTGAGTATGAACTGGCAAAACGATTCGCTGAAAGCATTGATGTTAATTTGAAACTCATTACAGTAAATCGTTCTCATGAAGTAATCGATATGGTGATGAATAACAAGGCATCTATTGGCGGGGCCGCGCTGATGAACGTGAAACCAACGGGCAACCTGAAATTCGGGCCTGCCTATTACAGTTCTCCACAGCAACTCATTTACAGGAAAGGGGATGAGAGACCAGCCAACATTTCAGATGTGAATAATCAGAGTCCAGCGATAAGTTTGACACAAATGGAAATATTGAAGGGCCAGTATCCACAAGTGAACTGGAATGCATATTATGACAGGGATATCGATGCCCTGTTACGTATGGTGCAATATCGTGAGATAAAATCTGCTGTGGCCGATGCGCGGCAGGTCAATATCTACAAACATCTTTATCCGGACATTCGTGTTGCTTTTGATATTACAAAGCCACAACCGGTAGCCTGGTTGTATCGTGATGATGAAAATCTGCATATGGCCATCACTGAATTTTTCAAAGAACTGGAAGAAACCGGAGAATTGAACAGGCTGGTTGAACGGTATTTTGGGCATGTCATTGCATTCGACTATGTAGACACCAGTGCCTTCCTGGCCCGTATCGATGAACGTCTTCCGGAGTTCGAAGAATTGTTCAAAACAACTGCTGCTGGTTATGATCTTGACTGGACCCTGCTCGCGGCCATGAGTTATCAGGAATCACATTGGCAACCTTCGGCACGCTCGCCTACCGGTGTACGCGGACTCATGATGCTTACACAGGATACTGCGCAGTATCTTGGTGTTGCTGATCGTGTTGATCCAGGGCAGAGCGTAGATGGAGGAGCCCGTTATTTTAAATACTTGTTGAACAAGATACCGGAAAGGATCCCCTATCCTGATAACATATGGTTTGCGCTTGCAGCTTATAATCTTGGTTTGCAACATCTGGAACATGTGCGTGTTATTACTCAGAAGAATGGCGCCAACCCTGATAGCTGGAATGATGTCATGAAATCATTAATAAAATTGAGCAATGAAAACTGGCAGCCATCACTGCAGAATGAACCGGTGCGCTGGAATGAGCCGGTACGTTATGTGGGGAATATCAGAAAATACCGCGATATCCTGAGATGGTTGACGTTTGAAAAGAACAGACATGCAAGGAAAAATGAACGTATGCATGCTCTCACTATTGATTCACCCGTACTTTAAGGTTAATGCCATATTCTTCCTGAATATTGTGAGCGAGTTTTTTCGCTTCATGAATCTGCTCATCATCCATCCTGGCGGTTACCTTCTGCAGGACTTCACGATACAAAGGATCATTAGCTTCCTGGGACAGCAACAACCATGCACAGGACTTGATTAAATTATTTTCTAACCCTTGCCCGCGCGCATAATGCACGCCCAGTACATATTGGGCCCTGGTATTACCCTGCCGGGCTGCCTTTTTATACCAGTCTGCAGCAAGGGCATGATCACATTCAACACCCTGACCCTTGTCATACAGACGCCCTAACCGGTATTGTGCCTTCGCATAACCTGATTCAGCCGCCATCTGAAAATATTTTGCAGCTTCGATTTCATTGGTATCGGTTCCCATTCCCCCGGCGTGCATTTTCCCCAATTGATAGAATGCCTTGCCGTAATTCTGTTTTGCTGCCAGCGTAAACCATTTCATTGCCTGTGCGTAGTCCTGTTCAACTCCAAGGCCATGCATATATAACAAACCCAGGTTGAATTGTGCCCGGTGGTAGCCATGATGTGCAGCCTCAGTCTGCCAGCGGAAAGCCTCTTTGTCATTTTGTTGTACACCATGGCCCCCGGCATACACCAAAGCAAGATTATATTGTGCCTTGGCATAGCCATGTTTTGCCGCTTCCAGATACCATCTGGCACCTTCCTCAAGATTTTTTGTTGTGCCAATTCCTTGTACATACATCAATCCTGCATTCAGTTGCGCTTTGGGATGACCTTGTTCTGCCGCTTTCGTATACCATTCGATGGCCATGCGATCATCGCGGTCAACACCATAACCATTGGCATACATGTAACCCAGATTATAGCGGGCACCTGCATGTCCAAGTTTTGCTGCACGGACATACCATTCAAAGGCGGTTTTGATATTTCTTTCTGTCCCCATTCCTTTCTGGTAACACCAGGCCAGACTGGCCTGGGCAGAGGGATCATCCTGATCTGCAGCCAGCTGCAGCCAGCGTATTGCCTCAACATAGTCTTCGGGGACGCCCTCACCTTTAATGAACAACCGGCCAAGGTGCGCCTGGGCTTTAGCGGAACCCAGATTTGCCGCCTTGCGATACCAGTACAACGCCTGGCCGTGATCCATGGGAATACCGAAACCAATCTCGTAAAGTTCGGCCAGCTGTAATTGCGCTTCAATATCTCCACTATCAGCATCCGCAGTGAGGCTGGATAGATCCACAGTCATGGTAATTTCACAAGCTTTTCAGGTTAAATACATCTTATTGAATCTGTTTATCAAGAACCACAGACATTCTCCGGTTTTGAGAAGTGTTTGGAAATTATAATCCTGATTATTGCCGGACTATTTATTAATAATAGGTGTCAGTGTTGTGCTGTTACAATAATGGCATGGCAACTGACGAAATACTTGATTCCTATGTAAATCTTGGCCCGGATCAGATACTGAATGCGATTGAAGGTATTGGTTATGAATGTGATGGACGTATCTTTGCATTGAACAGTTATGAGAACCGGGTCTATCAGGTTGGCATCTATGATGCTGAACCGATCGTGGCAAAATTCTACCGGCCCGCAAGATGGACAGATGAACAAATCCTGGAAGAACATCAATTCACGCTGGAACTGGCCCAACACGAAATACCGGTTATTGCGCCAATTGCAAGTCCGGCAGGAGACACCCTGCATCATTATGATCATTTCAGGTTTGCCCTGTATCCGCGCAAGGGGGGGCGTCCCCCGGAACTTGACAATCCGGAACAGCTGGAACAACTGGGAAGGTTCATTGGCCGTATACACAGTATCGGAGCCAGCAAGGCATTTGCATTCCGGTCAGCATTGAGTATCCAGGCCATGGGTATCGGTTCCAGTCATTTTTTATTGGCTAATAAATTTATTCCGGTAGAACTGGAGCAGTCATATCAGACATTATGTGAAGATCTTATAATAAGGGTACAGAATTGTTTTGAACGCGCCGGTAATGTCAGGAAAATCCGTTTACACGGTGATTGCCATCATGGCAACATTCTCTGGCGTGATGGCACGCCTTTTATACTGGATTTCGATGATGCCTGTACCGGCCCGGCCATCCAGGACCTGTGGATGTTTCTGTCCGGTGATCGGGCATACATGACTGCACGTCTGGCCGATATACTGGAAGGATATACTGAATTCTGTGATTTTGATGCACGTGAAGTGCACCTGATCGAGGCATTAAGGACATTGCGTATGATGCACTATGCAGCGTGGATTGCGAGGCGCTGGAATGACCAGGCTTTTCCACTGGCATTTCCGTATTTTAATACCACACATTACTGGCAGGATCATATACTGACATTAAGAGAACAGGCAGCCATGATGGATGAACCGGCGCTGGAATGGTTTAAATAATTTAACAATGAATGACCCTAACAAAAAAAGCCAGTTGGAAATAATTACCGGACGCCAGGATAAAACGCCGGTGTATGACTGGCGTTATATCATCAATGTGGCCACGGAACACAAACGGGAAATCATATTCGCCAATGTGATTGCTATACTTGCGACCATTGCCAGTGTGCCGGTGCCATTATTGTTACCCTTGCTGGTGGATGAAGTGTTGCTGGACCAGCCGGGCTATGTGGTCAACACGATCAATTCAATTACACCGGCTGGATGGCATACCCCGGTATTATATATTACCGCTGTCCTGTTTCTGACGGTAATCTTAAGACTGACTGCATTGTTACTGAATGTGTGGCAGGCCAGACAATTCACGTTTATCTCAAAAGATGTGATATTCCGGATCAGGCAGTCATTACTTGCCCGGCTGGAAAAAGTATCCATGGCCGAATATGAAACGCTGGGCAGCGGTACGGTGGCTTCCTATTTTGTAACTGATCTGAATACAGTCGATCAATTTGTCGGTTCCACGGTTAGCCGTTTACTGATTGCTGTGCTTACGATTATTGGTGTAGCAATAGTATTATTATGGATACACTGGCAACTGGCATTGTTGATTTTATTTGCCAACCCGATCGTGATCTATTTCACCATGGTACTGGGCAAACATGTAAAGGAACTCAAAAGCAGGGAGAATGCGGCCTTTGCCGTATTTCAACAATCCCTGATTGAAACGCTGGAATCCATACATCAGATACGCGCAAGCAACCGCGAGCGGCATTACATCTTGCAGATCGTCGATCAGGCCAGGGACGTGAAGGATCATGGTATTGCCTATACATGGAAAAGCGATGCGGCAAACCGGCTGAGTTTTGTCATCTTCCTGTTTGGCTTTGATATCTTCCGTGCCGTCTCCATGATGATGGTACTTTTCTCCGGTTTGTCTATTGGTCTGATGTTTGCCGTATTCGGTTATCTCTGGTTCATGATGGCGCCGGTGCAGGAAATCCTGAACATCCAGTATGCCTGGTACAGTGCCAAGGCCGCATTAAACCGGATCAATCGTTTGCTCGATCTACACCAGGAACCGGACTATCCACACATCATCGATCCGTTTAAAGACAAGGATACGGTTTTCATAAAGATCGAGAATGTCTATTTTGCCTATGGCAATGGCCCGGATGTGTTGAACGGGATCAATCTCACGATCAATCCCGGTGAAAAAGTTGCACTGGTTGGGGCAAGTGGCGGGGGCAAGTCCACACTCGTGCAGGTATTGATCGGACTCTATACAGCACGCGAAGGTATGATTTATTACGATGGTGTTCCGGTAACACAGATAGGACTGAATGTCGTGCGTGAAAATGTGGCCACGGTGTTGCAGCATCCCGCATTGTTTAATGATACGGTGCGCCAGAACCTGACGCTTGGGAGACCATTACCGGATGCAGATCTCTGGCAGGCACTGGAAATCGCACAACTGAAAGAGACGGTGTCAGCCATGAAAAATGGTCTGGACACCATGGTAGGCCGTCAGGGAGTCAGACTGTCGGGTGGTCAGCGGCAAAGGATCGCGATTGCACGCATGATATTGAGCGAACCCAAAGTAGTCATACTGGATGAAGCGACATCAGCGCTGGACGCGGAAACGGAATACCAGTTACACATGGCCATGAATGATTTCCTGAAAGATCGCACAACATTGATTGTTGCACACCGGTTAAGCGCAATCAAACAGGCCAATCAGGTTTATGTTTTTGAAGCCGGAACCATCAGCGAACAAGGCAGTCATCGTGAACTGCTTTCACAGAACGGTCTTTATGCAAAACTTTACGGCGTTCGCCAATCGATGAATTGAGCCGGAATAATATGTCATTTCGACCGAAGGGAGAAATCTTGCCAGACATTTTAAGATTTCTCACATGTGTTCGAAATGACAATAAATGATCAGCCACTGTATATTTATTCTATGCCCTCGGCAGATCAACCTTCCAATATGGAAATTAAACCAGTCTCATTTCGTGTAGCATTCTGGTACTGGCTGAAACTCGGTTTCCTCAGTTTCGGCGGTCCGGCCGGACAAATCAGCATGATGCACCAGGATCTTGTCGAAGACAGGCGCTGGATTTCCGAACATCGCTTTCTGCATGCCTTGAATTTCACCATGCTGCTGCCGGGCCCTGAGGCGCAACAACTGGCCACCTATATCGGCTGGCTCATGCATGGTGTGTGGGGCGGTATCGTAGCAGGCACACTTTTTGTATTACCGTCGCTGTTTATCCTGGTCGCATTAAGCTGGATGTATGTCGCCTATCATGATGTTTCCGCCGTGGCCGCAATACTTTACGGGGTCAAACCTGCGGTGACAGCAATAGTTGTGTTCGCTGCCTGTCGCATCGGCAGCAGGGTGCTCAAAAATCCTGTGCTGGTGTTGTTTGCTGCTGCCTCATTTGTTTCCATTGCCATACTCAAAATTCCTTTTCCGTTAATTATTTTGAGTGCAGCAATTCTTGGTTATATGGGCTCCAGGATTGCACCCGATAAATTTGTTATAGGGAATTCGCATAGTGCAAAAGAAAAATCCTATGGCCCGGCCCTGATTGATGATCACACACCTGTGCCGGAACATGCGAAATTCAACCGGAACCATCTTTATCGTTACTGCCTGTATGGAATGATGCTATGGATAATTCCGATGCTGTTTTTGTTTTATCAATACGGGTGGCATAGTGCGTTGACACAGATGGGATGGTTTTTCACCAAGGCAGCATTACTTACCTTTGGCGGCGCCTATGCTGTTTTACCATACGTGTATCAGGGTGGTGTTGAATATTATGGCTGGCTGACAGCCACACAAATGATTGATGGTCTGGCGTTGGGTGAATCCACACCCGGCCCGTTGATCATGGTCGTCGCCTTTATCGGCTTTCTTGGCGGCTGGACAACAGAGGTATTCGGCCCGGACAAACTGATATATGCCGGTGTCATTGCCGCATGTCTGGTCACGTACTTTACGTTTCTGCCATCATTCCTGTTTATTTTTATCGGCGCTCCTGCCATCGAGGCTACCCGGCATGAAATTGGTTTTACCGCACCGTTGACGGGGATAACTGCCGCGGTAGTTGGCGTGATTCTTAATCTGGCAGTGATGTTTGCATATCACGTGTTATGGCCGGAAGGAATGGCAGGATCATTTGAATGGACGGCCCTGCTGATCGGCATCGGTGCATTTATCGCATTATTTTATTACCGGGTGGGCATCCCGGGACTAATTGTCGTCTGTGCAGCTATTGGTGTGGGTATTTCGTATCTGCCGTAAAGCTATGAATCTTGAAATAAACGATGTCCTTCAGAAATACCAGAAGATCCAGTTCAAAACCATGACTATAACGGTTTTGTTCATGTGAACCCAGCACCAGCAGCCCTTGCCAATGGGTATGATCCATAGGCAACAGCACGGTGGATTTAATCGAATCTATATCGCATTCAAATAATTCAACCAGATGCTCTTCCTGCAAACTTCCGCACAACGGTTTGTTGCGGTGAAATATTTCCGTGAACATGAACCTTAATTTTGAGTTTGAATCCATGAAACGCATGCCGCGATGGTTTTCAGGTGCGTCAGGTTTGGAAAACAGCAGGAGCAGAACCCTGTTTGCGGAGTAATGTGTTTTCAAACCTTTCTGCAGGTAACTGTAGAGTGCATCAGGAGATGTACAGGCAAGCAGTTCCAGTGACAACGCATGTATGCCGGAAGCAAATTTCCTGTTTCCGGCAGAGCCGGATTCCTTTTCATCAACAATGCTTTGCAGTTCAGAAAACTGCTGGCGCAATCTTGATGCCTGATATTCTATCAGTGAAGTAACATTTCCTTCTGTCGTGTGCGGGATAATCAGGTCAGGGATTAATTCAGGATGCAGCACAAAAAAATCCGGGTGATTGCGAAGGTATTCTACAATCGCCCCGGTTGTACCGGAAAGATTTTTTACCAGGCTTATTACAATATATTTACATCTATACCTAGAACCTGTCTCGAAATTATTTTCCGGCGTTGTTGACGGGAAAATTTGCAATCACTCCTTCCCCCCTGTCAGGGGGGAAGGTATTTAATTTCGAGACAGGTTCTAGTATAGTCTATCGCGGTTGAGTTTGTAATATTCCAGTGATTTTCGTACGGCATTGATTACACCACGTGATGTAATAGTTGCACCGCTTAATTGGTCAAAATTGCCGCCGTCACTTTTCACTGACCAGTCTTCAAGTGGTGTATTGTCCAGTGAAAGCCCGGAAAACCGGTTTATCCAGTCCGATTTGTTGTGATCGATATGGTCTCCCAATCCTTCTGTTTCATTGTGTTTTATTGTACGCACTGCAAGCAGGGTGCCGTCGAAAGAAATGCCGATGATCAATTGTATATTGCCGTTATAACCTTTCGCGAGGACCGGCAAAAGCGCCACACCAACCGGTTGACCATTAATGCGTGCCCTGAATACGATGACGGTATCCGCATTTCTAAAATAACCGGGTTCGGAGACTTCAATAAAATCATCATATAATTGATTATTATGGGGCAGGGGCATGACAGAATTGATTATGCCGAGTTGTAATTCTCTGGCATTGGCGGTAATTTTTTCCTGGGTTAATTTGTTCGAAATATATAACAGAACAGCACATACTAATGTCAGCAACACCAACGGAATTATTATCTCTCTGGCCGATCGTAAGCCGGTCTTATCCATGCTTAATTTCACCGAATACCCTGGGACGGGTGTAGTTATCAACCAGGGGGACGACCGCATTCATCAACAATACTGCGAAGGCAACCCCGTCAGGATAGGCACTCCACGTTCTTATTATATATGTGAGCAGTCCGATGCCGATCACATAAATAATCCTGCCGCGTGGTGTGGCAGAGGCGGTTACTGGATCAGTAATAATAAAAAACGTAGCCAGCATGATGCCGCCTGTAAAAAGTGTGAGTACCGGAGACAGATAAATACTACTGTCGTACCAGTAGAACAACAGGCTGATTAAAAATACGGTGCCGATGAAGAATACCGGCATCTCCCATTTGATAATGCGTTGTATGAGTAACCATATTCCGCCACACAGCCAGGCCACTGCGATCCATTCCGTACCCTTACCAGCGAATGAGCCAAACAGGGGAGAATTACGAATCTCGGTAATCATAAACATGCCACTCAATTGTGATTTCGTCCACCCCAGTGTTGTAGCGCCACTTAAACTGTCAAAGTTTTCTAATGATGATGGTCCGGTAAAGATGATTGATAATATTTGCAACAGGGTCGCCTGTTGATCGGTAATACCAGCGGGCAGCGGCCAGGTTGTCATGTTGACCGGGAAGCACAACAACACGAAGACATATCCCGCCATGGCCGGGTTGAACATGTTATAACCAATTCCGCCGTAGAGATGCTTGGCAACGATAATGGCAAAACAGATCCCGGTAAAATTAACCCAGACTGGCGTGTATGGAGAAAGGCACAGCGCAAACAATAAGGCAGTGACCACTGCGCTGCCATCAAATAAAAATAACCGCAAAGGTTTTTCCCTGAGATATAACATCAGGGCCTCGGCGCAGAGCGCGAATAACACAGCCAGCAGACTTTGAATCAGGACACCCGATCCGAAGAACCAGGCAGAGAGAAGAATGCCGGGTATCAGTGCATAGATCACCCGGGTCATGACGTGATTAATGGAAGTTACTGCGTGCAGATGGGGAGAGCTGATAATTACTGTTTCATTCCTGGTCATCATCAGAATTTTCCTGTTTACCCAACTGTGCACGTTTCGCCCGGGTCCTTTCGACTGCAGCTTGAATAAAGGCCTGTTTATCCAGCTCGCCTATATCGCTTCCTGCCAGTAATTCATTATTTTGTGTCTGTTCTTCCCTGGCGAGCCGCGCATTTCGTGCAATAAACCGTTCACGCGCGTGATCTGCACCCGACCGTGTCTGTTCGTCCTGTGTGATCTGCCGTTTGGCCTTACGGTAATACTGAACGAGCCGGATATTGCTTGGACAGACAAAGGAACAACAACCGCACTCAATGCAGTCAAACAGATGGTATTCACGCAGACGATCATAATTTTTTGCGTGCGCGTGCCAGAATAACTGCTGTGGCAATAATTTTTCCGGACACACGTCCACACACTGACCACAGCGTATGCAGGGCATTTCCGGGCTTTTATTATAGGTGGAGGTGACCAGCACACAGTTGGTTGTTTTGATCACGGGCATGTGCATGTTATTCACATACATACCCATCATCGGGCCGCCGAGGATGATTGCTTGTCCTTCTTTGTCTTCATAACCGCATTGATCCGCACAATGTTTGACCGGTGTCCCAAGCAACACCTGCAGATTTCTCGGGTCATTTACTTCACCTGACACGGTGACATAACGTGATATCAATGGCTCACCACGGATTACGGCACGATAGGCAGCAGCAGCAGTAGCTGCATTATGCATCACAATACCCATATGAATTGGCAAACCACCGCTGGGGACTTCCATGCCGGTGAGTACCTTGATAAGTTGCCGTTCACCACCCTGGGGATATTTCACCGGCAGTTGGATTAGATCAATATCATCATCGATCAATTCCTTGAGTGCAGCATAAGCCTCAGGCATGTCTGCTTCGAGTGCGATGACACAATATTTGGCCTGGATCGCATGCCTGATCATGCGCGTACCATTAACGATGTAACCCGGCTTTTCACGGATGAGGCGGTCATCACAACTGATAAAAGGTTCGCATTCGACAGCGTTGATAATCAATGTATCAACGGCCGATTCTGTGCCTTCCCTGAGTTTGACGTGGGCCGGAAACCCGGCACCACCGAGACCAACAATCCCTGCTTCCCTGATTACATCCTGCAGGTCTTTGGGATCAATCGAGGCATAATCATGTGTCGGTTTGATTTCAAACCACACATCATCGCCATCCGGTTCAATCACGATACACGGCGCCTTGAGGCCGAGTGGATCAGGTACTGTATAATTTCCAATATCAATAATCTTGCCTGAGGTACTGGCATGCACGGGCACACTCACATAACCATCGGCGCGTGCAATGATCTGTCCCTTGAGTACCTTGTCACCGGTCTTCACCAGCGGGACAGCCGGTGTTCCGATATGTTGTTGCAATGGCAGAATGATGCTGTCCGGTAATGGTGTGATCAGCGATGTCTTGGCATTTGATAATTCCTTATGAGGTGGTATCTGTAATCCTCCTGGAAAAGGATACAGTTCCCTGTTCATGACGACGTTCTCATTGCCGGGCCCAGTTTGACGCGCCGGCCGCCCTGGACAAATACCAGCATACTGATGCAATCCACAGGACACGGTGCGACGCAAAGTTCGCAACCGGTACATTCAAGTGTGATCACGGTATGCATCTGTTCAGGCGCGCCCACGATCGCATCTACCGGACATGCCTTGATGCATTTAACGCAACCGATGCAGATGTCTTCATCGATAAAAGCAACCCTCTTGGGTCCGGCCTTGCCATGTGCCGGATTCAAAGGTTTGATCTCACCACCCAACAAGTCTGCAAGTTGCCTTATCGTATTTCTGCCGCCCGGTGGGCACTGATTAATGTCAGCGTGGTTATGGACGATGGCATCGGCATAGGGTTTGCAACCCGGATAGCCGCACTGGCCACATTGAGTTTGTGGTAACAGGGAATCAATAATATCAACCAGTTTTTCCTGTTCAGGTACTTCACCCCTGCTGTAATATAGCAACACCGCTATCACGACGGTGAAGGCCAGGACAATCAGGATACCCGTCATATTACTGGTTAATTAAACCGCTGAAGCCCATGAATGCCATGGATATCATGGCCAGTGTGATCAGTACGATGGGCAACCCCCTGAACGGTATTGGCACATCGGCGACTTGCAGACGTTCAACGGCAGCGGTCATGAGTAAAAGCACGAAAGAAAAACCCAACGCTGAACCAATACCGAAGGCCAGCGATTTTAAAAATGTAATCGACAGTTCCTGATTCAGCAGCATCGTACCCAGCACAGTGGTATTAATCCCGGCAAATGGCAGAAAAACATTGATCCGCGCATCCAGTTTTTTGTTGATGCGATGGCCATAGTGTTTCAGTAACAGTGTTATGAGAATAACAGTAGAGACGAAAACGAGGAGTTGAAAATATTCGAGCTGTAAGGGTACCAATATCCAGTGATCAAGCAGATAACCGGAAACTGACACCAGTGGCAGTAACACCAGCATGGTAAGACAGAGTCCCGTCGCAACATCCATCCTGCGCATAAAGGCCAGCGCGGGATCAGTGCCAATAATTCCCAGGACAATAATGTTATTGACCAATGCGGCACTGAAAATGAGGAGTATGAACTCAGACATGTACCATCAATTTAGCCTCATTTGATCTTCATTCCAGATTCTGCGCCGGCATCGGGGCGAGCAGAAACCGTTTGTCCGGTGGACAAACGCAGTTCTGCAAGCGATCGGCAGGGAAGCCGGGCAGGACGGCAGCTACAGGGATGTAAATTATCAAATTCATTTAATCTTCATTCCCGGTTCAGCCCCGGCATCGGGGCTCAATATATAAATGCCTGGCCCGTCACCGGAAGCGGCCAGTACCATGCCCTCGGAAACTCCGAATTTCATCTTGCGCGGGGCAAGATTGGCGACCATCACCGTCAAACGGCCTTCCAGTTGTTCCGGAGCATACGCATACTTGATCCCGGCAAATACATTGCGCGTTTCACCACCGATATCCAGTGTGAGTTGCAGTAATTTGTCTGCACCTTCAACATGTGCGGCCTTGATGATGCGTGCTACCCGCAAATCAATTTTTGCAAAGTCATCAATAGTAATAAAATCCTTTCCTTCCGGGAGTGGAGTCCGGGATGAGGATTTCAAATCCTCTTTGCTCGCCTCGATCATATGATCAATCTTCTCCTTTTCAACGCGTGTCATTAATGGCTTGTATTCATTTATTGTGTGATTAAGCAAAGGTGTTTCACAGTCTTTCCACAATAGAGCATCAACATTCAGAAATTGTTCAGCCTGTTCAGCCATGATGGGTAAAACCGGCTTGAGGTATATTATCAGTTGATGAAAACAGTTCAGACCCATGGTGCAGACAGACTGAAGCTGATCATCCGTTCCTTGCTCCTTGGCAAGCACCCAGGGTTTATGTTCGTCTATGTACTGGTTGGCCTTGTCCGCCAGCAGCATGATCTTACGCATGGCACGAGAATATTCTCTCTGTTCATAAGCCGCTGCAATACTGGAGTTGGCCGTAGTGAATTCATCCAGCAGGACTGGTAGATGCACACTGCTCGAGAGTTTTCCGTTAAAGCGTTTGGTGATGAAACCGGCACAACGGCTGGCAATATTCACCACCTTGCCAACGAGATCCGAGTTGACCCGGAAAGTAAAATCGTCAAAATTCAGATCGATATCATCCACCCCGCTGCCAAGTTTGGCGGCGAAATAATAACGCAGGTATTGCGGATCAAGATTATCCAGGTAAGTACGTCCTGTAATAAATGTCCCGCGTGACTTGGACATCTTCTGTCCGTTCACTGTCAGGAAACCATGTGCAAAAATCGCCGTGGGTGTACGCAATCGACTGCCGTGCAGCATGGCCGGCCAGAACAGGGCATGGAAATAGATAATGTCCTTGCCGATAAAATGATACATCTCGGCCTTACTGCCCCTGGCTATGAAATCATCGAAATTGATCCCGTCGCGTTCACACAGATGTTTGAAACTGGCGAGATAACCGATCGGTGCATCCAGCCACACATAGAAATATTTCTCATCAGTTCCCGGGATCCCAAAACCGAAATAGGGTTTGTCCCGGGAGATGTCCCATTCCTGCAAACCGGCCCTGAACCATTCATCCAGTTTGTTTGCGACTTCGCTTTGCAGGTGACCGGCTGTGGTCCAGTCACGCAGCATGCCCTCAAAATCACCGAGCTTGAAAAAATAGTGTTCTGATTCCTTTTCTATGGGTGTGGCGCCGGAGATGGCGGATACTGCATTTTTCAGATCAGTCGGGCTGTAGGTTGCCCCGCATTCTTCGCAGCTGTCACCATATTGATCGGCAGCTCCACATTTCGGGCACTCGCCGCGGATAAACCGATCCGGCAGAAACATCTCCTGCACCGGATCATAGGCCTGTTTGATGGTGCGCCTGTTTATGTGTCCGCCTGCAGCCAGCCGTTCGTAAACCATGGTTGCCAGAACCTGGTTTTCAGTGGAATGTGTGGTGTGATAATTATCGAAAATGATTGCAAATTCCGTGAAATCACGTTGATGCTCTTTTTTTACCCGTTTTATCAAAGTTTCCGGTGTAATGCCTTCCTGCTGGGCACGCAACATGATCGGTGTCCCATGTGCATCGTCGGCACACACGTAATAAATCTGGTGTCCTGCGCTGGCCGGATAGCACATTTTCTGGAAGCGGACCCAGATATCCGTCTGGATATATTCCACCAGGTGGCCGATATGGATCGGTCCGTTGGCGTAGGGCAGGGCGCTGGTTACCAGCATTTTACGGATGTTTTCGGTCATTTTTTCTGCGCACCTCAAAAAGCGCATTAAGGTAACACGCCCACCGGGCTGATCACAAAAAAGAGGAATAATTACTCATTATTATGATTAGAAGCACAGGCCACTACTATATCGCGCATTGTGGTAAGATACCCGTTTTACTGGTTCCAGTGAGATCGAATTGACCAATGTCTGAATTAAACCGCGAAAGTGTTGAGGCCATCCTGGCAAAAATTACAGACCCGTATCTCAGGCAGGACCTGAGTGCTGCCAACGCCATCAAGTCTGTAAAAATTGATAAAGACAAGGTGGAAATAGACCTCGTCCTGGGTTATCCGGCTGAGGGTTACCATGGTGAATTGATAACCGTTATCCAGGACAAGCTGCGTGCTGATGCCGGTGTAGCAGCGGCAAATATCCACATCAAGACCAATATTACACCGCACTCCGTGCAAAAAGGTGTGCACTTGCTGCCTAATGTAAAGAATACGATTGCCATTGCTTCCGGCAAGGGTGGTGTCGGCAAATCCACAACGGCCATCAATCTGGCATTGGCATTGCAGGCTGAAGGCGCCAATGTGGGTATCCTGGATGCGGATATTTATGGCCCCAGCCAGCCGCGGATGCTGGGGTGCCACAGCAAACCGGACACCATGGACGGCAAGACGGTTGAACCGAATATCAGTTACGGGCTCCAAACCATGTCCATCGGTTACCTGATCGAAGAAGATACACCGATGATCTGGCGCGGGCCGATGGTCACCTCGGCGCTGGAACAGTTATTACATGACACCAACTGGGTGGATCTGGATTATCTGGTGATCGATCTACCGCCGGGCACGGGCGATATTCAATTGACGTTATGCCAGAAGATCCCGGTCAGCGGCGCGATTATTGTGACTACGCCGCAGGACATTGCGCTGCTGGATGCGAAAAAAGGATTAAAAATGTTTGAGAAGGTGGCCGTCCCGGTGCTGGGTATTATCGAAAATATGAGCACCCACATTTGCAGTCAATGCGGGCATGAAGAACATATCTTCGGGGCGGGTGGCGGAGAACGCATGTCCAAACAATACGGTGTCGAATTGCTGGGGGCGTTGCCGCTTGATATTACGATCCGTGAAGGCGCGGATGAAGGCAAACCGACCGTGGCCATGCAGCCTGATTCACCCATCTCAAAAATATACCGCGAGATTGCGCGCCGAGCTGCCGCCAAGCTGGCATTGCAGGCAAAGGATTATACGAGTAAATTTCCGAAAATTGTGGTTGAGAATAATTGAATGTCAGTTAAATCCGATAAATGGATCCGCCGGATGGCGGAGCAGCAGGGCATGATCGAGCCATACACCCCGAACCAGATCAAACAGAATGGCTCGGTCAAGCTGATTTCATACGGCACTTCCAGTTACGGTTACGATATTCGCTGTGCGGATGAATTCAAGATCTTCACCAACATCAACTCCACCATCGTCGATCCAAAAAACTTCGACGAAAAATCCTTTATTGATTTCAAGGGTGATGTCTGCATCATTCCACCAAATTCATTTGCGCTGGCGCGTACGGTTGAATATTTCCGCATTCCGCGCAATGTACTGACGGTCTGTTTGGGTAAATCTACCTACGCCCGCTGCGGTATTATAGTTAATGTCACGCCGCTGGAGCCGGAGTGGGAAGGCCATGTCACACTGGAATTTTCCAACACCACACCGTTACCGGCGAAGATCTACGCCAATGAAGGCGTGGCGCAGGTGATCTTTATCGAGTCCGATGAAGTTTGTGAAACCTCATACAAGGACCGTGGTGGAAAGTATCAGGGGCAACAGGGCGTCACCCTACCGAAGACCTGAGCCGCCACTCTGCGGGGTTACCATAAAATCCATCGGGCAATTGAGTTGGTTCTCTCGTTTTTACTGTGCATGGCGCTATCGAATATACAAATCCGGCAAGTAAACGCCTATATTGTTAAATCGTTTCTCCCTTTACGCTTCTCCACCTCTCCGGGTGCAAAACCCTGGCATTGCGCGAGGCGGTTCCAGCTTGTATATATTTACCTACGAATTTTTCTGAAGTGCCAAGGTTATTTTCATTCGCTGAAATAAAACAAGCAATCCTTGCAGTAATTGTTCGGGTGAGGGGGGACATCCCTTTATCTTCACGTCTACAGGGATAACGTTTTCCACAGCACCGCAACTGGCGTAAGAGATCCCGAATTCGCCTCCATGGCAGGCACAATCTCCGGCCGCGATGACGAGCTTGGGCTCAGGGCAGGCTTCGTAGACTCGCCTCAAGGCCTCTTCCATGTGTCTTGAAACCGGGCCTGTCACCAGCAGGCAATCGGCATGCCGGGGTGAGGCCACAAAATGAACACCGAAGCGTTCGACATCGTAATAGGGATTATTCAAGGCGTGTATTTCCAGTTCGCAACCGTTGCAGGAGCCTGCATCAACGTGGCGTATCGCCAGGCTGCCTGAGAAACGCTGATTCAGCACCCGTCTGACCTCGATTCCCAACTCTTTGATTACCGCATCATCCAGGTTTGGAGCCGGATCGGTGACGACGCCGGTACGAATTATCTTTGCAAACAAGTTCAGCATGATTACAAATCCTGTCCTGAATAAGATCCGTTCACGGATTTATTGCAGACCGGGAAATCCGGAACAATGTTATCCTGAAGCAGCAACTCCAGCGCCGGCCAGATGAGCCAGCTTGGATCGCGCGGGAAGAAACGGGCGATACATCCGTTATCGCTGAAGCGGACATAGGTTATTATCTCGCCGCGCCAGCCCTCGATGAAACCGATGCCTTCACAAGCGCTCTGCGGCGATGTCCATTTCCTGTGGTACGGACCTGGTGGCAATGAATCCAGCAAATCACCGATCAGTTGCGATGAGATCTGGATCTCGTCAGCCCGTATCCTGGCACGGGCGGCAACATCACCCGCACGGTAAGTGGGGACCTTCACCTCAAGCCGATCATAGGGCGCATAGGCCGCATTCCGGCGGACATCGAAATTCTGTCCGGATGCCTTGCCCACATATCCCACTGCGCCAAGGTTGGCGGCACTTTCCGGCGTGAGTCGGCCTGTGCCCATTAACCGGTCTTCCAGCGATTCGGAATCTTCAAGGATAGTGATAATCCCGGCTACTTCGGCAGCGAGTAGTTTTGCCGAGTCTTTCATTT
>Ga0156159_1096_pt1 | contig 29449 bp, 33 predicted proteins | sample RifCSPlowO2_12_FD_107812 | JGI IMG/M metagenome (GOLD analysis project Ga0156159, IMG submission 107812) | Gammaproteobacteria bacterium RIFCSPLOWO2_12_47_11
AGCCATGCTTGCCCGGACGGTATCTGCAACTTTGATCCGGAGCCCGTGTTTGCGGATTGCGAGATATGACCTGCCGATACTTTGAAGAGTTACCAGCGGTACTTTGCAGCAGCATCCTGTTTGTTTCAATGATCTGGTCTGGCACACTTACGGCCGATCCCAAATTTCCGCCTCCACCCGATTCAACTATCGGCAAGCTGGGAGAATCCATGATCGTCAACGGGATAGCGATGGATATCCGGCAATTCGTCAGCAACCGATCTGTTGAGCAGGTGCTGGAATTTTACCGTCAATACTGGCCTGCAGGGACAGAGGAAAAACCCGGATATACGGAAACCGATATCCTTGAACCCTGGAATATCATCACCCGTGTTGAAGACGGTTATCTGATGACGGTTCAGGTCACCGGCAGCAATGGCCGCGGCTCATCCGGACTATTGGGTATGAGCAGGTTGCCTGATCCTGAAAAACTGCCGGAACTGGGCAAAGGATTCCCCAAGATGCGGGGCAGTCATGTGTTGAATGACGTCATGACCGAAGATATAGGTAAACATGGCCGCACCTTGCAAATGACCAATCAAGCTTCTGTAGAAAACAATACCAATTTCTATCGTAACCACTATGTTAATCAGGGCTGGGGGATTGATCTGGACCAGGCCATTTCCGGTGGCGATACTCATTCCCTGCGTTTCAGCCAGGGCAAAAAAAATGTTAATATCGTTATTCACAGGTCTGAAAATGGGGTGGTTATCGTGGCCCAGACTGAAAATTAATTAAAAATGGTGTGAGATAACAGGATGAATACCAAACAACCCAAATTAAACCTTAATTTCAGAAGCCAGACAGGCCAATCCATTGTGGAATACACAGTTATTTCGTCTATCCTGGTATTGGCATTACTGGTCGTTGACGGTGATATCATTGTCAAACTGAACAATGCCATCAAGCAGAACTATGACGGTTACAGTTATGCCGTCTCGCTGTCAGAATATCCTGATAAAAAAAAGATTAGCGATTTGATAGATATGTATGACGGCCAGAACATGCCGCAAGAGCAACGCGATTATCTGACCGACGATACCGCGGAACTGGTAGAAGATTTAAAAAATTTCTCTTTGACCAGCTTCCCGGGTCTGTCGGAAGGCCTTGACTTACTTGATAATATGGGGCTTGGATTCAGCGATTTTTGTGATTTTTGCACTGGCAATCCGTTTGATTTTCTGTAAACAGAATCCCGGTTCTCGGGAACAGGAAGCGGGATTGGGTTGATTGTATGCCAGTATTCGGCTGATAATGACGATAAGTATTGGCGAGTAATATTTACAGGGGAAAATATCGCTGATTTTTGCTACAAAACCGGCATACATGAAAATATTTACCATTTGCAGTAATGCAATTTTCTGTGTGATATAAAATAATAGTAAACCTGAGGGGAGAAACTTATGGCCACAACGAGCGGGAGTAAAACCGGGATGTTTTTCGTTGCCTCAGTTGTATTTGGTATAGTCGCTGCGGTTTTATCAATGCTTTATCTGAAAAGCAGGGAAGCCGCAATCCTTGCCAGTATTGCCGGCAAGGAAGAAACCATGCTTACGGTTGTAGTGGCCAAACAAGATTTACAAAAAGGCCAGAAATTATCACCTGGACTATTCGCAACACGCAGTGTGCCGGGCACTTATGCTCATTCCAACGTCATCACTCCCGCCAACTTTGACAGTATTGTCGGTCGTTTTCTGGTTGATGATCTCGAGCGTGGCAAGATCCTGTTGAGCAATTTCATCGATGAAACTTTCCCTGTCGATTTCTCCGATCTGGTCAAGAAAGGCCGCCGTGCAATTACGGTCCAGGTTGATGAACCCACTTCCATTGCGGGCATGATGCGACCAGGTAACCGGGCAGATATTTATGTCAACATTGCCACTGCTGTTGTTAATTATACTACCGGCGCGGGTTTACCGGCTGCCTTGCAGCAGGCCGCACAACAGTTTGCAACTGCCGGTGGCACGGGCGCAGATATTCCTGGCGAGTTGATTGAGGCAGTCGGTCAACGTTCTCCCACTGATGTCATTCTGCCGGTATTACAGGATGTGCTGGTGCTGGCTACCGGCCGGGAGGCCTATGAAGATCATCTTGATCATCTTGGCCTGCCACAACGCCGGCAAGGCATGACTTTCAGCTCCATCACACTTGACGTATCACCTGAACAGGCAGCGTTACTTACCCTTGCCGAAGATAAAGGCGATTTGATTGGCATATTGCGTAACCGCCAAGACCGGGATGGCGCAGAATTTACCGGTATTACACCCTTCGACCTGTTTTCCAATGCTAATGAGATGCAGAAACAGTCAGCCATGCGCAAGGCGGCTGCAGCGGCCGGCGCAACTATTGATGAAAACGGCAACTGGGTTACTGCTGATGGCACAGTCATCAAGAAAGAAGACATTGTTATTTCTGAAAACGGCACTGTCACCACAAAAGGCGGACAATTGCTGGGGGCAAAAGGAATATCTGTTAATGAGAAGGGTGAATATGTTGATGCCGATGGCAATGTAATTCCACCGGATCAACTCGTTTTCAATGCCGATGGGACTGTCACTACCAAGGATGAAATCATGCGGGCAGCCGGTTACACCATTAATGAAAACGGGGACTATGTAGACGCTAACGGCAACATAGTCAGGAAGGAGGACGTTAAGGTATTGGCCAACGGCACGGTGATGACGGCTGATGGGAAAGTGCTGAGCGGGCCTAAAGTCACAGTCAATGAGCAAGGTTTTATTGTTGCTGAAGATGGCACAATCATGACCGCCGACGGCAAGATACTTACCGGGGTCGCCATCAATGAGAATGGCGAGGTTGTTGGCCCGGATGGTAAAGTTTTGAAAGATGCCAATCTTATAATTGCAGAAGATGGCACGGTAAGGGACAGCAGTGGCAATATCATTGCCGGGGTATCAGGTTCGAGTCTACCTCCGGGTTATGGTGAAGCTGAAGAAGATCAGTTCATTAAAACTGGATTACCGAGGATTATTACCCTGATACTGGGCGGGGCCAGTCAGGACGGGGTTGCTAAAACTAATGTACTGGTAGCACAACCTGTAGCAACAGAATTACCAACGCCTAAACCAGGCAATAAGTGATTATTCTAAAATGTTGGTGAACAGTTCACTGAACCACATTAAAGAATAATCCCTTAATACTAAGGTGCATAATATAAAAAGCAGGTGCTTAAAGTGAAAAAAATCATAATTGCTTTCTTATTCACGCTCGTTACGGCCAACGTTTATGCAGTTGATCAAATTTCCCTTTTTGTCGGCGAGATAAAAATCATTGAAGTCGGCTCAATTGACAGGGTTGCTGTAGGTAATGCCGGTTTGCTCAGTACCTCCATGCTCGACAATGGCCAATTATTACTCCTGGCCGAGAAAGAAGGGGAAACCACCGTTCATATCTGGTACACCGATGGGGCAGAAAGTGATCTGAAAGTTCAAATCCTGACCATGGATTCCAACCGCGTAGTCCACGAATTGCGTACATTGCTGTCAGGTCTGCCCGGTGTTGAAGTTAAGGAGGTCGGAAAAAAGATTTTTCTCACCGGCACATTGCAGTGTATTGCCGGAGTGGAGGAATGTGATGATGTAGAAACACTTAAATCAATTACCTCTGCTTATCCTGATGCATTGAATCTCACCCGCGTAACGCAGCAAAAACCACCGATGATCTTGCCTTCAACCAAAATGGTCAGCATGGATGTCAAGATTACCGAGTTCAATACGCAAAAACTCACGGAACTTGGCATCAATTGGGGGACAGCCATTGCCGGTCCCAATGCGGCGGTGGCAAAAACCTTTGTAGGTAATGAAACTTTTGGCTCTGCCGCGCCAACTCTGGTAGCTCCTACATTTTCCGCGCTATTACCTCCCAATGTCGGGAGTGCACTTGGCACTTTCGGGATCGCCACCCAAATCCTTTCTACCATCAATTTGCTGGCCACTACAGGGGACGCTGTTATCCTGGCCGATCCCAAATTGAGCGCGCGCAGTGGCGGCAAGGCTGAATTTCTGGTGGGCGGGGAGATCCCCGTCGTGACATCGAGTCTTTCCGGCACCAATGTCGAATTCAAGGAGTTTGGTATCATCCTGAAGATTGAACCTGTCGTTGATGATGAGAACAATGTCCTGGCCACAATTATTACAGAAATAAGTACTGCGAATTTCGCTCAGGCTGTCAACGGAATTCCGACTTTCGATACACGCAAGACCAGTACCGATGTCAGCATGCGCGACAGTGAGACGCTGGTTCTGTCCGGACTGCTCGACCGCAGGCTGAGTGAAAATATTGATAAATTCCCCTTGTTGGGTGATATCCCGATACTGGGCGCCCTGTTCCGGTCCACCGAGTGGAGGAACAACCTGACTGAAATGGTCATCTTTGTTACCCCCACTGTATATGATGCTCAATCCCAGTTTAACCTGGAACGAACTCAACGCCGCCAACAGATGATTGAAACATTTGAAAAGAAAGTTGACCGTGGAAGTTTGATTATTGATTAGTCAGCCTGATTCAGCCCACCGCAGTCACAAGATTTCGTTAAGAGGTAATTATGTTTGATGTTGTTGTAAAAACCAAAGACGGCAAGAAAATAAAGGGGCTCCGCTGTCCGATCAATGTCTGTGGCATTGGCAAGGCCCGCGATAATCTGATTCAGGTACGCGGCTGGAGGGTCTCTCCCTATCACGCCGAGATCCAGCGTAATGCCGATGGTCTTTTCGTAGAAGACAAGAGTGGTGGCAATACACTGGTAAACGGCAACGAAATACAGCGCTATGGGCCGTTACGCTCATCAGATGTGATTATTGTCGGTGGCTTTTACATTACCGCTGGCGTTGATGAGAAAGCGGAAGGTGCTTATGTCGAGGATGTGACTGATATACGTACCATGATCGGCGTACATCCTCATGCTGAAATCAAGGAGGACGAATCACTTTTCCAGAGAGAACGTTACATGTGGCGCAACCGTGTCCATGAAGAGCTGTTGCATATGATGGATCTGCGCCGTACAGATATCGGCAGTATGAGTGAAGAGCAACTCCGCCACCATGTTGACAAGTTGATCAAGGAAATCATCAAGAACATGGAAGGGAAACTGCCAGCGGATGTTGATCGTGAACAGCTGGCAACGGATGTGCTGAATGAGGCCGTGGGTCTGGGACCACTTGAAGAACTACTGGCCCAGGAAGATATCACCGAAATCATGGTGAATAAATTTGATGAAATCTATATTGAAAAAGGCGGCAAGCTGACAAAGTCAAACGTTGTTTTCAGCAGTGATGATGCTGTTATGTCGGCCATCGAAAGAATTGTATCTCCTCTTGGCAGGCGTATTGATGAAAGCTCGCCTCTGGTTGATGCCCGCCTGAAAGACGGTTCCCGTGTCAATGCCATCATTACGCCGCTTGCCTTGCGTGGACCTTGCCTGACCATCCGTAAATTTTCCAAGAAAAAACTGACCGATGAAGACATGATTAAATTCAACGCCGTCAACGAAAACATGATGAAATTTCTGAAGATGGCTGTGATACACAGGAAAAACATTGTCATCTCAGGAGGGACAGGCAGCGGTAAAACAACCTTGCTCAATGTGCTCTCCAACTATATACCCGAAACCGAACGTATCGTTACCGTAGAAGACGCCGCGGAAATGAAACTGTCGCAACCACACATAGTGAGCCTGGAGGCCCGGCCACCGAACATGGAAGGGAAAGGCGCCATTCCGATCCGGGAACTGGTCAAGAACTGCCTGCGTATGCGGCCTGATCGTATTGTGGTTGGTGAGTGCCGTGGCGGCGAAGCGCTGGACATGCTGCAAGCCATGAATACCGGCCATGACGGATCGCTTACCACTGCACATGCCAATACACCCAGGGATTTAATTGCCCGTTTGGAGGTCATGGTCATGATGTCGGGCATGGATTTGCCGAGCAAGGCGATCCGCGAGCAGGTCGCCTCTGCCGTGGATATTGTTGTGCAACAGACCCGTTTCAGTGACGGCAGCAGAAAGGTTGTCAACATTACCGAGATCACCGGCACCGAGGGTGATGTGGTACAGATGCAGGATATCTTCCGCTTCCAGCAGGAAGGTTATGATGATGAAGGCAAGGTCAAGGGTTACTACCACGCCACCGGAAGGGTCCCCGAATTCTATGAAGACCTGCGTAAACGCGGCCTGTCAGTTGACATGAACATATTTGATACCCGTGGAAACCCTGCTTAATTTCGCCGGTGATGCCTTGTTCTTCATCTCCATTGTTGGGGTATTTCTGTCTGCCTCCTGCCTTGCCTATGCTGTATTCATCATTGGTAACAATGTCATGTCCGGCTACAAGGAAACATTTACTGAAAGCGCAAGCGCCAACATGGCTGACATGTTTATGTTTATCGACGCGACACGCCTGTTCTACATCAACCTATTGGCGATTGTAGTCGTACCTGTTCTGGTCTGGTTGATAATCAGGGATCTGCCAACAGCTATTGGCGTCTTTGCCTTGATCGCGATCATGCCTGGTTTTATGTACCGGTCCATGCGCAAAAAACGTTTCAAGAGATTCGAAGAACAGTTACCGGATGGCCTCTTGATGTTGACAGGTGCCATGCGTTCAGGCGCCAGTCTGAATATCGCACTGGAAGGACTTGTGAAGGAACAACCTGCACCACTCAGCCAGGAATTCGAGTTATTCATGCGTGAACAAAGAATCGGAACCGATTTTGACAAGTCATTGACTAATATGGAAAAACGGGTGCCTATACAGGATTTTGCCATGGTCACATCAGCCCTGCGAATTAACCGCGAAATCGGTGGTAATCTTGCTGAAATACTGGAATCACTGGCAGAAACATTACGCCGTAAACAACAAATGGAAGGCAAGATCGAGAGCCTCACAGCGCAGGGCAAACTGCAAGGTATAGTGATGACCGGCCTGCCTGTACTTTTAGGTGTCCTGCTGTATTTCATGGAACCTGAAAACATGGAAAAACTTTGGACTACGACCGTGGGTTACATCGTACTCGGTATCATTATCATTATGGAGTTCATGGGTTACGTGATGATCCGCAAAATTACCAGTATTGATGTGTAACTACAGATGAATGAAGAACTGCAAGCCATAGTCAACGAACCTTCCATGATGCTGTATATTGCCGTGGTCAGCACCGGATTATGTATCTTTTTCTTTCTGCTGGCATTCCATTATCTGAAATCCATGGTACTGGATGATGACCGTGCCTACATGGATCCGCTTCCGTTCAGCCTCCGTTTAATCTGGCCCATAATCCAGATCATCAGTTTTTTCTTTTGTTCATTGCTCCCCTATGAGTGGATGGAACGCCTTGAAAAACGACTGCAACACACAGGGGTCAGTTATCTATTAACCGCTGAACAATTTGTCGCTTTGCGTATCATCAGTACATTCGGGGGTTTTATATTTGGCATAATATTGATCAACGCACTCAAAGATGGCGGACAGCCCATCTATGTGTTAATCACCACCGTTTTGGGGTTCTTTTTGCCTGATATCTGGTTAAATGATACGCGCAAACGGAGGGAATTAGCCGTGATCAGGGCCATGCCGGTTTATCTGGATTTCATTACCATGGCGGTTGAAGCTGGTCTGAACCTTCAGGGCGCATTAAACCAGGCCATGGAAAAAGCGCCGCCAAGCCCGTTACGTAATGAGTTTGGTATTGTATTACGTGATCTTCGTTCCGGTTTACCACGTTCAGAAGCACTCAGACGTATGGCAGATCGACTGGACATCAAGGAAGTCACCAGTTTTGTCAGTTCCATGATCCAGGCAGAAAAAATGGGTTCCAGTATGGCAGCTGTATTACGGATACAGGCCGAGCAACGCAGAAACGAAAGATTCCAGCGTGCAGAAAAACAGGCAATGGAAGCACCGATTAAACTGGTAGGTCCATTGATTATTTTTATCTTTCCTGTGACATTTATTGTACTGAGTTTCCCGATCGCCATGAAGTTCATGGCTGAAGGGATGTTTTGATAGACGGGGCCTTGTATCGCCAGGATAACCATCAACTTCTGCTGCCCCACGTGATGCGAACCGCCAATCCATGGGAAAGAATGCGTGGATTGCTGGGGCGCTCTCCCATTGGCCCTGACCAGGGTTTACTCATTGCTCCTTGCTCGTCTGTTCATACTATAGGCATGAAGTATCCGATTGATCTGATATTCCTGGACAAAAACTGGCAGATAAAAAAACTTGTCCGCTCCATCAAGCCCTGCCGTATAGCATGGGCGATCGGTGCAAATATGGTAGTAGAAATGCCGGGTGGCACACTGGATAATTTCAGTATCGCACCGGGGATGACCCTAAACTGGGAGGAGAATTTATGTGTTTAAGATCCTGTTTTTTACTGATAGTTATAAGCGGCCTTGCTGCCTGTAACATCCAAAACCTGCAACCTGCCAAAGATGTTTCCAATATCATTGAAGTGGAAAAAAGAGCCCATGAGGCCTACCAAAAAGAAGACTGGAAAATGGCTGAGCAGGAATATAAATACCTTGTACAAAATGTTCCCAGCCAGTCAGAACCCTGGTTCAAACTGGGTAATATCTATGCCCGTACTGGTCAACTGGATTTGGCTATATATAACTACAGGGAAGCGCTTGTGCGAGATCCCAAAAACAGCAAAATCTGGCATAATCTGGGCGTCGTACAGTTAAGGCAGGCAACGAACACCTTTACTGAAATGTTGCAGTACACAAATGAAAATGACCCATTGACTATGCGGGCAAAACACGTTGTAAATTCCGTGACGGAATTATTGGCTTCAGGATTTGAACCCCCGGATGAACAATAAATAACCTATTATAGATACATACGAAACACTGATTGCAGATATGCTGGATACATGAGGGTGAAAAAGTGATGTACAAGCGTTATTCCGGTCAGAGTATGGTGGAATTCATTATTGTCACACCGGTGATACTCTTGCTACTCTTCGGCGGCCTGCAATTTGCCCTGATTTATCACGCCAAAACCGCACTTAATTATGCCACCTTTGAAGCTGCGCGTTTTGGTGCGGTATCCAATGCGCGTATGAGTGAAATGGAAAATGCCTTCACCCGTGGCATGGCCGCAATACATACCCATAACCCTACACCCGATGATGTCATGTGTGCCCGCGAGATTGTTTATAAAGAACTTGAAAGCGGGTTTGTGAAAATTGATGTTCTCAATCCACCAACTGACGTGGATTTCTTCAACGAAATGGCTCCTGATGGTGAGACCATTCCGAATGATAACCTGATGTACCGGTATAAGGAATCAACAGATGGCATGACCATTCAGGACGCCAACCTCCTCAAGATCAGGGCCAGTTATTGTTACCCGCTCTATGTGCCCTTTATCAATCGGGTATTGGGCATCATATTAACCAATGATCCAAGTGCAAGTTGCCCCGGTTGCCAAGGTACAGTCACTTCGTCAAATAATTTCGAACTTGGTTGCCTGAAAAACGGACGCTTTCCTATACATGCACAGGCCATAGTCCGCATGCAGTCCCCCGTTAAATATACCGCAGTCACCTCAGGCGAGTCACCCTGGGTAGGCGATTCTTCTTATAATCCGGGAACAAACATACCGTTTTATCAGTGTGGCGATGTCGGCGATCAAGAGGTCATAGAAACCTATACACCACCGGATACTACTGTTAGAACCGGTTTCTGGACGCTAGGTGCACGATCAAAAGCTGCCCCATGACAAGTATTTAATCCGATGCCATTAATCGCAATCAATTAATGGGGTCCATCTCTTGAGTACATCAACCAGACCTGAATCTGAACATACCCCGGTCATGCAACAATATCTCGGGTTTAAATCTCAACACCCGGACAAGCTGCTGTTCTTCCGGATGGGTGATTTTTATGAACTCTTTTATGAAGATGCCCGTAAGGCTGCCCGCCTGCTTGATATCGCATTGACCAGCCGTGGACAGTCTGCGGGTAAGTCCATACCCATGGCCGGTGTACCCTTTCACGCAGCAGACTCCTATCTGGCCAGGCTCGTCCGCATGGGCGAGTCTGTCGTGATCTGTGAACAGATCGGTGATCCCGTGCCGGGCAAAGGGCCGGTTGAACGCAAAATCGTCCGGATCATGACACCGGGCACGGTAACGGATGATGGCATGCTGGATGAGCGCAAGGATAATCTGCTCATTGCTATCCATTCAGCAGGAGAACAGTGCGGACTTGCCGTGCTGGACATCAGTTGTGGCCGATTGCTGGTCATGGAACTGGATGATCAGGAGGCCTTGATCAGTGAACTGGAAAGACTCAAACCTGCCGAGATATTGATCAGCGAGACCTCCTCGCTGGGTAAGGAATTGCTGAAATCATACAATCTCACCCGGCGGCCGGATTGGGATTTTCATGCAGACACGGCTATCTCGCTTATTCACCAACAATTCGGTGTTATTAATCTGTCCGGCTTTGGTTGCGAACACATGGCACTGGCCATCGCTGCCACAGGGTGTTTACTGCAATATACACGGGAAACACAATGCTCCGGTCTGCCACATATACAGGCACTGCGGGTAGAGATGCAGGGTGACAGCGTTATCCTGGATGCCAACAGCCGCCGCAACCTCGAACTCGATACCAGCATAGCCGGAAATAAAGATCATAGTCTGTTGCGTGTCATCGACAGCACCTCTACCGTGATGGGTGGGCGTATGCTGCGGCGCTGGATAAACCGGCCCATCCGCAATCACAAAATCCTGCGTCTGCGTCAGGCCGCGGTAGAGTCCCTGATCACGAACAGATATTTCATCTCATTTCATAATTCACTACGATCCATCGCCGATATGGAGCGTATCCTTGCCCGTATTGCACTTAAATCTGCCCGGCCCAGGGATTTGATACAGATACGCAATGCACTGGGGATATTGCCAGCGATCAAACTGTTGCTTTTAAAACTGGATACACCACTACTGCAGGAGATCAACGGCCGGATCCATGATTTCACTGAAATACATACGTTACTCGATCGGGCACTGCTGGATGAACCACCGCTGACTATCCGTGATGGTGGGGTGATCGCCAGTGGCTATGACAAGGAACTCGATAAATTGAGAATAACAAGTACCGGTGCCAGCGACTATCTGCTTGATCTTGAAAATCGCGAACGCCAGCGATCCGGGCTGTCCACCCTCAAGGCCGGTTATAACCGCGTCCATGGCTACTACATCGAGATCAGCCGCAATCAGAGTACTCATGTTCCCCAAGACTACATCCGCCGCCAGACGCTCAAAGCCACTGAACGCTATATCACACCGGAATTAAAAGCGTTCGAAGACAGGATCCTGAGTGCACAGGAAAAAGCCCAGGCCAGGGAACAATGGTTGTATGAGGAATTACTGGAAAAACTCTGCTCGCAACTCGAAGCCCTGTTTAATACCAGCAGCGCGATTGCCGAACTGGATGTCCTGGTCTGTTTCGCTGAACGCGCCGTGACACTGGGCCTGAATACCCCCCGCCTGACGGATAAGCCCGGGATATGGGTCGAAGGCGGACGTCATCCCGTAGTTGAACAGATGCTGCCTAAACCATTCATATCCAATGGGGTTGAACTCAACCCGGAGCGGAGTCTTTTAATCATCACAGGGCCTAATATGGGTGGTAAATCGACCTATATGCGGCAGACAGCACTGATTGTGATCCTCGCTCATATCGGCGCCTGTGTGCCCGCAGAGACGGCCATTATCGGCCCGGTTGACCGGATCTTCACCCGCATCGGCGCCGCCGATGACCTCGCCGGTGGCCAGTCAACCTTCATGGTGGAAATGACCGAAACCGCCAACATCCTGAACAATGCCACCGCTCAAAGCCTCGTGCTGATGGACGAGATTGGCCGTGGGACAAGCACACTGGATGGCCTGGCGCTGGCCAGGGCGGCCGCTGAATATCTGGCCCGTAATACCGCCGCAATGACCATGTTTGCCACACACTATTTCGAATTGACTAACCTGCCGGATTACCTTGAAAACGCAGCCAATGTACACCTGGATGCGGTTGAACATGGCGATGAAATTATTTTTCTGCATGTTGTAAAAGATGGCCCCGCCAGTCAAAGTTACGGACTGCAGGTGGCCCGGCTGGCCGGTATTCCAAAGACTGTTCTCACCCGGGCAAAAATCCATCTGGAAGAAGCAGATCACTTACATGGACAAGAACGCACGCAACTGGTGAATGATCTGTTCCAGACATCTCATCCGTTAGAGAAATTAATTGCCGAAACCAATCCGGATGAACTCAGTCCCAGACAGGCGCTGGAACTGTTATACCAACTCAAAAAAACAAATAATTAGAAATTTCCCATTATTTCCCCGACATGAACTGGAAACGGATAATCATTCTGGCGTGTTTTGATCTGCGCCATTCACTTTTCAGGCTTAAAGGTCTGGTATTCCTGATCCCGTTTCTTTTTTTCTGGTACCTGAACCTGAAATTCCTGTATGAACGCGGTGGCCAGGCCCTGGCCACTCCGGAAAGCATTGTGATCCTCTCCTGGCTCTATAATCCTGAGATTGCCCAGATCCTGCTCATACTCTATCCACCCATATTATCTGTTTTTTTTATTCTGGTACTGGCATCAACTCCTGCATTCGCCATGCTCTCGGGGAATGATCAACTGGCCAGCGACAGTGGCCGGCAGACCTTCCGTTTTTTGCTCACGCGTTGCACTCGCCGTGAGATCTTTGCCGGCAGGTTCCTCAGCCACTATTTGCTCATCTCCTTGTCTACCCTGTTGATAGCGGCCATGGCCACAGCCATTTCCTTGCAAAACGATCAGCATTCAACCACAGCCATCATCAACTACGCCGGACACGTCAGCCTGCTGGTGCTGGTCTATATACTGCCGTTTGTGGCTTACATGTCGGTTATCTCTGCTCTTATGTCTTCTGCCCTGTCAGCGTTGCTTATGGCAGTTTCTGTCTACGTCATGCTGATTATTCTGGGCAACTATCTGGAGTACAAATCGGGCGTCACAATTGAACTGCTTCCCGGTGGGCTCAAGGAATATCTCTTTGATATCAATCCACAGGATCTTTACATTGGGGTGGGAGGGTTGCTGGTGTTCACCATTATCTACATCTGTCTCGGCTGGCTGGTCTTCAGAAAGCGTAATATCTGATGACAGCAATCATTGAGTGCAGGAATTTAACCCGGACCTTCGGCAGCATCAGGGCGCTGGATGATCTGAGTATTACGATCCCGGCACAGGCATCCGTTGGGTTGGTCGGACCCAATGGCGCCGGCAAAACCACCTTGTTTGCCATACTCTGTGGTTTTCTGCACCCCGGCAAAGGCAGCATCACTGTTCTGGGGCACAAACCGGATTCAGCCCGTTTGAAAGGACATATCGGGATCCTGCCGCAGGATATACCGCTCATGCGCGGTATTTCCGTCCATGCACAATTGTTCCTGTTTGCCCGCCTGCAGAATTTCAACAAAATAACAGCCAGACAGGAAATCGACAAGATTATTCAACTCGTCAATATCGGTAGTCTGATAAAACAATTTCCCGAAACATTAAGCTACGGTCAACGTAAAAGGATCACGCTGGCACAGGCGTTGATAGGAAAACCGGATCTGATATTGCTGGATGAACCTACGTCAGGACTCGATCCTGTAGCGGCCAATGATGTACGCAACATCATACAAAAGCTGCGTCATGAACATTCATTCATTATCAGCTCACATAACCTTGACGAAATCAAGAATGTCTGTGACGAAGTCATCATTATTGATAAAGGCAAGCTTGTCAGGCATAGCCGGATCGACGATTTGATTGAGCGTAACAATACCCTTTCCATCCTGCTGGAACAGGCCGCCGGGGAACCGCTCTTGCAGTCAATCAAAACCCTGCCCTCAGTGGTTAAAATAATAACTGATGATACAAAGCCGAACCACTTGACTGTCATTTTTCAGGCAGATAAACCGGACCAGATACAGTTTAAAATCCTCGGGCTACTGCAACAGGCTGGCGTGGGGATTGTTGAGTTCAACCGGGGCAGCGCCTTTACTGACAGAGTCGTGGAACTCGTCAGCAAACACTGATTCATAAACTCATAACCATAATTATTTAAACTTTTTCAATGCCCGTGAAATCGGTATGATGAGCGCTATAATCAGGTCTGTTAACCAGTATAGGTGAGATTAAATGCCATTCGTAGTTACCGAGAATTGTATCAAATGCAAATATACGGACTGTGTTGAGGTCTGCCCGGTGGATTGTTTCCATGAGGGTCCCAACATGCTGGTCATCGATCCGGATGAATGCATCGATTGCACCCTGTGTGAACCGGAATGCCCGGTCAATGCCATCATGTCTGAAGAGGACGTCTCACCTGAAATGCAGAACTACATCGAATTGAATGCCGAGTTGTCCAGGCAGTGGCCTGTCATCAATCAAATGAAAGACGCTCCTGAAGATGCGGATGAATGGAAAGACAAGCCGGACAAATTGCAATACCTTGAACGATAACCGGCATATCAAGGCGTTATTCTTGATAGATAGCCACTAAACCGTTATTTCTTCTTCATCCTGTCCAACCAGCCCAACAAGAAATCAGGGACTCCGGCAATAGCCCGGTATGCTGCTACCTGGGGGAATTGCTATCGATTTTTATACAAACTCTTGCTAGACTTTTTACATAAAAATCAGTCAAATAAACACTATTCCTGAATTTTTTTAAAAAATAGGCCCTGGACTGATACATAATCCGGAATGGCCGTTTATATCTGTCAGCTGACTGATCATGTTATGGGATCCAAACCGGCAAGGTTGTTTAATATAACCTTTTGATAAACATATAAAAAATAATTGTTGACCCAATATGACCATGACCTGCGAAATCGTTAATATCTCCGATGTTGGCCGTAAACGACCACATAATGAGGACAGCACGATTTCTGATAGCAACAATCGCCTGGTCATCCTCGCTGACGGTATGGGGGGATACAAGGCAGGAGAGATCGCCAGCGCGCTTGCAGTGATGACCATACTGCAAGACGTGACAGTGGGGCTTAAGAGCAAGGGAACTATCAAACCAGAATCTGGCAATGGCCTGAGTCCCGAGTCCAGTCTGGTCAAAAGGGCAATCCAACATGCAAATTCAAAGATTTATCAATTGGCGAAAACAGACATCGAGTGTCAGGGCATGGGGACAACGATAGTTACCGGGCTCGTCCACAATGACAAAATTTCTATCGGGAATGTAGGTGATTCCAGATCGTACCGGTTACGGGCAGGCAAATTTCTACAGATAACCAAGGATCATTCACTGATCCAGGAACTGATAGACCGGGGCCTGTATACCCCTGCGGAAGCCCAGGCCAAGATGCCCAGAAATCTGGTCACCCGGGCGTTGGGACTGGATACTGAGGTAGAAGTAGATATGATTGAAGAACAGGTCCATCCGGGCGATATTTATCTGCTGTGCTCGGATGGATTAAATGATATGGTAAATGATGAAGAAATTCACTTAACCCTAAGTAAATATAGTGCTAATCTTGTACAGGCAGCTGACAGTCTTGTGCAGTTGGCCAACAGAAAAGGTGGCAAGGACAACATTTCTGTGGTGCTTGTCCGGATAAAAAATGACGACCCAATTCCTGAAAAGGGTGGGTCATTAATAACTTTATTTAACCGAATTTTTGATGTAAGGGGATAAGGGCAGAGCTATGGCAAAGTTAGTTCTGAGTATAAATGGCGCCATACAAGGCGAATATGAGCTTAGTCAGGAGCGGCTGACCATCGGCCGCAAACCGGATAACGATATACAGATCGATAACCTTGCCGTCAGTGGCAAGCATGCACTTATTATCACCATTCTCGACGATTCCTTCCTTGAAGACCTGGGTAGTACTAACGGGACCTACGTTAACGGAAAACTCGTTAAAAAACATGCTCTTAAAGATGGTGACGTGATTGCCATCGGCAAGCATGAGCTCAAATATGTGAATGAAAATGCAACAACCGATGATGATGAGTTTGAAAAGACCATGATCATTAAACCCGGTTCAGCCAGTGCCGCCGTGGCAGCGGCCCAGGCTGCTGAGAAAGCCGGGGCAGCAGCAGCACCCACACCGGCAAAATCCGGTACAGGGAGCTTAACCGGGATGCCATTGGGAAGACTGACTGTATTGAATGGACCCATCGCCGGCAAGGAGCTCGAATTAACCAAGGCCCTGGTGACCCTGGGGAAACCAGGCACCCAGGTAGCCGTCATTTCCCGCCGCCCCCAGGGATATTTTTTGACCCATATAGAAAGTGATGGTGACGGAAAACGCTATCCGGTCGTGAATGGTGAAGCCATCGGGGCCAAGGCCTACCAGTTGAAAAATAATGACCTGATTGAACTGGCAGGCATCAAGATGGAATTTACCACTTCATAACAAAACTGCTCCGGCAGACTGGCCGGGGACTGTTATTCCAGTACGGCCCTTATATCCCCGGCAAATTCCCTATAGATTTTATTTACTGCAGAATTAAAACCCGCAACTGTATCGGTCATTGAACTACCACTGATGTCCTCTTTCAGCCGGTATTGTCTGATAAAACGGGGTAAATCTTCTCCGCCTACGTCAACCCTTAATTCCAGATTTACATTTGCCGTTGCCAATTCACCTGCGGTCTGTATATCAAATTCAAGGACCTTGCCGGATATCCTGTAGCCCTCCTCGCCTTTGCTGCTGTCAGTAATGACCATGGGTGCACTGTCTGATTCCCGCAGAAACTCAACCATGTATTCACGTAACAGGCGGGGCGGTGATGTGAGCCAGAAATGATAATGATGCTGCAATAATCTCATGCCATGCTGGTCGTCGGTATATAACAAGGCACGCTCATTATATAAACCTTCCGCAATAAAATGCCCCACATGGATAACACCTTCTGTCACCCGCTGTTTCTCCATGCCTTGTGCTGGTAAAGTCAGGCGATAAAAACTATCTGTGGGTACCGGTGGTGCTGACCCACATGCGGTCAGCATCATCAGAACAACTATCAGTTGTAAAAACCGAATAATCATTTGCTTGTTGCCTCATCAGGTTGCGGAGAACCTTTTAATATCAGGCCGGGATTTTCACGCAGTTGCCTGCTGAGTTCATGCATATTCCGGGTGCTGCCTTCCATATGATAGACAATCGCATTGATATTCTGCGATATCACATCCAGTGACTTGCGCAGATCGTTGACTGATACTTTCATGTTTTCCTGATTGTCAACGACCAGTTCATCGATATCAATTAATACTCCGTTCATGGCAGCCCGAGTCTCTTCAATACGGTCGAGCAAATCATTAAGTGTACTTGATGCAGTTTCCATATTGTCCAGGAATTGATTCAGGTTGTTCAGATTATTATCGTCGAGTAACTGTAACATACGTTCTGACCCATCATTTAAATTATCAAGCAGCTTGTTCAGGTCGACAAATACCTGTTGGTCAAGCTCCTGTTTAACATTGTCAACCAGGGGCCGGATACTGTTTGTAGTGAGATCCCTCAGGTCACTGACCAGACTGTTTATCTGGTTATTCAGATTATTGATGAGGGGTTTAATGCTTTCTCTTGAGAGATCCTGTAGTTCGCCGGCGACTTCATTAACTGCAGCAAATATATTTGCTGCTTCACGTCCTTCTATATAATCACCGGGTTTTAACAGGGATGGATTCGTTCCCTCCTTGATTTCAACGGTAATGGCAGAGAGCAGGCCTGAAGCAACCAGGCTGGCAATACTGTCTGACGGGATGGTCCAATCCCTGGTAACCGCCAATGTCAATTGATAGCGGGTTGAACCAGCCTCACGCTTTGGCTCAATCTTTTCCACCTGACCGACCTGGTAGCCCTCATACAACACCGGCGTACCATACTTCACCCCGGTCACATTGCTGTAAATTACATAATAGGTGTCCATTGGTCCGGTGCGTCCGGTAATCTGGTAGAGGATGACAAAAAACACAACCACCATCAGCAGCACAAAGGATCCGACTACGAGATAATTGATATTTTCGCGTTTCACTTTTTTATCTTCCTGTCATCCCGTCAACCGCGCCAGGTACTCATCTGCGGCAAGCTCCTCTGTACTTGGACGCCGGTTCAAGAGAGATTGTATGCGTTCATTATCAGAAGCCTTTACTTCAGCGACAGTCCCTGTCATCAAAATATGACCCTTGTCCAGAACGGTAATACGGTCTGCAATTTTGAAAGCGCTCTCCAGTTCATGCGTGACCACAACGATGGTCATCTGCATGGCATCACGCAGACGCAATATCAATTCATCCAGTTCTGCAGATACCACCGGATCCAGACCGGCAGAGGGCTCATCAAAAAACATCAATCTGGGATCCATGACAATGGCCCTGGCCACCGCTGCACGCTTGATCATGCCGCCGGAAAGTTGCGCCGGCATAAGATTTTCAAAGCCCCCGAGATTAACCACTTCAAGTTTCATTCTGGCCATGATCTGCATGGTTTTCCTGTCGAGTCTGGTATGTTCAACCAGAGGTAACTGAACATTTTCACCCACAGTCATCGAACTGAGCAGTGCGCCACCCTGAAAGGCAACACCCATGTTTTTCCTCAATTCATGCATTTCCAGGGCACTCAGTGTGGTAATGTCCTTGCCCAACAACTTTATACTGCCACAGGTGGGTTTCCCCAGTCCCAATAGATAGCGCAGTAATGTGCTCTTCCCTGAACCACTGCCGCCCATAATGATCATGATCTCGTTATCCTGCACAGTCATGTTTACTCCGTGCAATATTTCCGTCTTGCCGTAATGGGTCACCAGATCAGTGACTTCGATTGCCGTTTTTCTCTCTGGCGAGTCCATATTCAAATCACCGGTTCAGGAAATAGGTAAACAGCATATCAGCGATGACAATATAGGATATGGCCATGACCACTGAGCGGGTGGTCGCCTTGCCCACCCCTTCGGCACCACCTTGCACCTGAAAACCGTTCACCACACCGACCATGACAATAATAATCGCAAACACCAGGCTCTTGATCAGGCCCTGCCGGATATCATCCACCTCAAGGATATCCAGGCTTTGGTGGTAATAGGCATCGAAACTCATACCCATCTCGATACCACTGTACACGGCGCCACCCAGCATAGCGGCAATGTCAGAAAAAAATGTCAACACCGGCACCATGATCAGCATGGCCAGCAGTGCCGGGGCAATCAGATAACGCACCGGACTGATGCCCATTACCCTTAATGCATCAATCTCCTGGTTTACCTGCATCGTACCGATACGTGCCGCCAGCGATGAACCAGAACGCCCTGCAATCAGTATACCGGTAATTAGCGGACCAAATTCACGGGTCACGGAAAATGCTATGCCGTATACCACCTGGGATTCAGCACCAAAGGTCTTGAGTGTATGGATACCCTGAATCGCCAACATGACACCGATAGCAAATGACAACACAAAGACTATCGGTATGGCAGCAATCCCGATCTGCATCATTTGGGTAAATACGGAGGGAACCCTGATGGGTTGCTTGTAAAACGGACCACAGAAGATCCAGAACACACTTTCAATGAACAGGGCAAAGATATATCCCGCTTCTTCTACAGCGGCTGCCGCCCTGCGGCCCAGTTGTTCGATCCAACGGATCGTAGGAGAAGTTGCCAAGCTGTTCATTTGTGATTATTTATTGGCGGTGATGCATTCTGCGGCACTGTCGTGGATGGGGAATACCTTGTCGAGCCGGGCAAGCTGCAGGACATTCAGCACGGCCTTGCTCACCCCGACCAGACCGAATTTCTGGTTTTGTTTTCTGGCCGTCTGATAACCTTCCACCAGACTGGCCACCCCGGAACTGTCAATATAGGTTACTGCAGAAAGATCAATCAGGAGGTTTTTATTGGCCTTGAGGCAAGCCAGGATCTCTTTTCTCGCCTCAGGTGAACAGGACAAATCAACTTCACCCGATAATTCAATAACTGCGTAACCGCCCTCTTCGCGTAACTTGAGTTTCATAACGCATTGCTCTCTTCAACTTATTTTTTTTATCATCTCAAGGTAGTTCCCCGCACCACCTTCAAGATGCCCCATATTACATTCATCCATAATCTCCCGGATAAAATGTGTGCCCAACCCCCCGGGCCGGATGTCTTCCAAGTCCCTGGGCTTTACAGAATCAAGGTCGACCGGGTCAGCATGGTCCAGCAACCTGAATAAAAGGCTACCGGCATTATTGTGTATTTCCAGGATTATTTCACCTGAATAGTCCCCCTTGTAGGCATGCTTAATGACATTCATGCAGGCCTCGTTGACCGCAATGACCAGTTTATCCGAGAGTTCTGTATCACACCCTGCCAGTTCTGCGACCCGTTTGACCAGCACCCGAACCAGGCACAGACGCTCAGGCCTGGCCGGTAAATGCAATTTTACCAATTGTTCATTAGAGCTCATCGTGGTTTACAATCAATTACCATCAGAGTGATGTCATCACGCTGGTTAACATTCGGGCCGCGAATTTCCGCCACAAAATTTTCCAGCCGTTTGGCTGGTGGCAGGTGCGCATTGGACTGGATCAATCTGATAAATCCGGCGATATCCAGTAGCTGGCCATTCGCATCAAGACTCTCCGTTACCCCGTCAGTAAACAGATATAAACTGCCGCCCTGCATGGGAATGGTGGTTACCGGGAAATCGGTGGCCGGTAGTATCCCGATGGGCAGTGCAGAGGCAGGTATTTCTTCAATTGTCCCGTCATCGCGATGATACAGCGGGGGCTGATGTCCGGCATTGGATAACCGGATGACGCTGTTATTCATATCTATAAAACCGGAGACGATAGTGATAAACATACCATGAGATACGGTTTCACAGAGTTCGTCATTGACCCGCGCCAGCAGTTCTCCGGGGTCATCCATGGATTTTGCCAGATGGTGCAACAGACTGCTGGCCTTGGCCATCAGCATAGCCGAGTTCATACCCTTACCGGAAACATCCGCCAGGTTGAAATAGATTTTGCCATCTTCACGCCGGAAAAAATCATAAAAATCGCCGGAAACTTCAAGTGCCGGATAATTAATGCCGCGTACAGGAAAATCTGCAACAGAAGTACGGGGCAGTAGAGCCAGTTGAATCTCCCTGGCCAACTCAAGCTCCTTGCGCATTCTTTCCTGTTCCACCAGGGAAGACGCCATCCGCGCATTGTGGATCGCCAATGCCGCTGCCGAGGACAGCGCCATCAATAAATGCTGATCCCTGGTATCAAACAAACCATCCTCGCTTTTCTTGTTGATCAGTTCGAGCGCACCGATACATTGATCCTGCACCATCAATGGTGTGCACAGGATAGATTTGGTAACAAACCCGGAGGTCTTGTCCACGGACTGTGCAAAATGTTTGTCTTTGCTGACATCGCGGACCATCTGGCTTTCCTTACTGATTACCGTATGTCCAACGATCCCCGCAGTTGCCTTCAGGCGTAAACCGGTAATATCGACCGGGCCGGCACAATCCATACACACCAGTTCAGTATCATCATTTTCAAGTAAGAATATCGATGCAGCCTCCGCATCCAGATAGATCAGAAATTGTTGTATGGCATTTTTCAGGGTCTCCTGAATATTCAGCGAGGTGGAAAAATACTGGCTGATCTCCGCCAGATTGGCGAGTTGCTCTTCCAGCGTATATTTTTTGTCAAGACTGTTGTAAAGCGTTTTAATATTAGTGTCCATAATCATGGTATCCGTTTAATACAATCCAGATAAACTGCCTCATCCGGCAGTGTATTATTCCGTTGTGCAGACCACAATGTTTCTCCCAGACATTCCATTATGTTGTGCTCCAAACCGTGAACGGAAGCAGATTTCACCCTTAAATCCTGATAAAGCTTTCTGATACCTGGTGGCCGGTCGCTGCTGACCTGCTCCCTGATGGCAATATGCATCCCCATGTGTAGAAACGGATTGGTAACCCCCATGTCCGGGGCATACTCCTGTAATAATATATTTTCATCCTGTTCCAGCAAGGCGTGATATTCAGGATGATCCTTGATGACTGCAAGCACCAGGTCTTCCAGTGGCTGCAATGGCTGTCTGGACTGATATTTTTCCCAGACCTCCACAAAAAACCGGCGGTTTGAATTTCTATCCTGCACAAACATTATTTATAAATTTCCCACATTATGTCTACGAGCTGTCATACTTCCTTTTTTCTTTCCATTCACACAGATCATAAATTACACAATCGCCACACCTGGGTTTACGCGCCAGACACACATAACGTCCGTGCAAGATGAGCCAGTGATGTGCATCCAGTTTGTATTTATCCGGCACAAATTTCAGTAACTTTTTTTCCACTTCCAGCACGTTATTGCCTGGGGCGATACCGGTGCGGTTTGAAACACGAAAGATGTGGGTATCCACCGCGATAGCGGGTTGCCCGAATGCTGTATTCAGTATCACACTGGCGGTCTTTCTGCCAACACCGGGTAATTGTTCCAGGGCCTCACGATTGTCCGGTACCCGGCCCTGATGATGCTCCAGTATAATCTTGCACGTCTTGATAATATTCGTCGCCTTGGCGTTATACAGGCCGATGGTCCGGATGTACTTTTTCAGTCCGTTTATCCCCAGCTTGAGAATTGCTTCAGGTGTATTGGCCACGGTAAACAGTTTTTCTGTTGCCTTATTCACACTGACATCGGTAGCTTGCGCCGATAAAACCACCGCCACCAGTAATTCAAACGGATTTCTATATTTCAGCTCAGTGGTTGGATGGGGATTATGTGCTTTAAGCTGTTCAAAAATACGGGTACGTTTTTGTTTATTCAAAATAAATACCAGTTAGCACATATTAAAATTGATGGTTAACCTGATTGCCGTTGTTGGTTAACGGCAAGGTTATATAGAGCAACCAGAAAACCAAAGACAAGAAATGCGCCGGCAGGTTGTTTCAATAATGACAAACCTGCGTATTCCCTGATCACCCCTATCACTATCAAGATGGTCAGTATCCCCAGACCTGCCTGTAAGGTATGTAACAGGGATTTTATTACACCATGGCGTAACGCGTATTCTTCCACCCAGGCCAGCACCAGGCAATTCATGGCTATCAATGGAATATAGATACCCAGCTTCTGACTGATGGCATAAAACCAGAACTGCATCAAAATATAAACCAGGGAAACCACACTGGTTATGACCAGTAGCATTGCGGGCAGGCGTATTTCGACCGGCAGCAAATTCCGGGTAGCCGAGATAACCGTAACCGCAATAACCATTGTCAATAAATTGACTATGCCTATGGCAGCAGCGGTTTCAAAACTGTTGGCCACCATCAGTAATGGCATGATGCCCAAAACCGGGATGATGACATCTGTCCTGGAATCGGGATCAAGCAGGTTTTTCATAAAATTCCCCGAAGAAAATTTTCAATTCGGCACCAATAATGATCATTGCCATAAAAACATAATCATACCTTGGTGCAAATAAACTGTCCCATCTGCATTACGCCAGTTGCTACATCTCAAAATTATATGTCTTTTCATAAAGTTATATGGCTGGCATGTATATTGCTAAATAACGAACGAACGCCATACTTTTGTTTTGTACCGGTTATGGTAACCCTCTTAATTGATCGCAAAGGTGTGATCTCATCTTGCAGCAATGTCGCTGTTCGCCCATATATGTGCGGAATATTCATATTAACCAACCTGATGAAAGGAAATAAATGTGAACAGACATACTGCTATCAAGAGTTTTTTTATTAGATGTGTAATGACAATATCATTGGGAATGCTAATGCTGGGTAACGCCAGAGCAGAAGATGCGTTCTGGAATGCACTTACCGGAGGCAAATTTGATTTCAGTGCACGTTACCGGTTTGAACATGTGGACGATGACCTGGCGCCGGGTGGGGTTCCGTTAAAAGACGCCAAGGCCTCAACTATCAGAACAACATTGGGGTATAAAACAGGTAAATTTTTTGATTTCGATGCCAGGTTACTGATCCAGGATGTCCGCGCTGTAGGATTGGATGATTTTAATGACGCCACAGGCAGGCCCAATGCCAAGACACAATATGCGGTTGTGGCTGATCCTTCCGACACGGATTTCATAGAAGGTTATCTGGGATTCAGTGGCATTCCAAATACTTATGTAAAAGCTGGCCGGCAGATAATTACCTACCGGGATGCCCCGCATCACCGTTATATGGGTACAGTACTCTGGCGGCAGAACTGGCAAAATCATGATGCCATCAGCTTCACCAACACATCATTGCCGGACACCACTATCAATTATGCCTATTCCTGGTATGTGAATCGCATTTTCACCGATGAATCAGCCGGCGCCGCGAACAGTGCGAACGTGGCCAACTTCGATAGTGATTCGCATTTTATCAATATCAAATATGCCGGATTGCCTTTTGGACAACTGGAGGGTTATGTCTACCTTCTTGATTTTGAAAATTCACTTGCAAATTCTGTTGCAACCTATGGCCTGCGCCTGAATGGCGGCATTCCTTTAACAGACACCATCAAGGGAATTTACACTGCAGAATATGCCAAACAGGATGATTATGGCGATAACCCGGCCAGTGTTGATGAAGATTATATACTTGGCGAATTAGGGGCCGTTTTCAAACTGGCCGGGCCTGTTGAATCAGTGATGCTGAAATTCAGCTATGAACAACTTTCCGGTAACGGGACAAGCAGCTTCCAGACACCATTGGCAACCGGTCATGCGTTTCAGGGTTGGACAGATCGTTTTCTGGTAACACCCGCCAATGGCATAGAGGATTATTATCTCACGGCGGTTGTATCCGCATTCGGTGCAAAGTTTATCGCTGAATATCACGATATCAATTCTGATAACCGCAGTTATAATTTCGGTAGGGAACTTGATCTGTTGCTGACCAAAACTTTTTACAAGCATTATACGCTTGGCCTGAAATACGGTGCATACGATGCTGATAAAAACGCCTTTAATGCAGTTGGTCCTACGGCAGCAGACGTTTCCAAATTCTGGGGTTGGGTGGAGGTGAAATTCTAGAAAATATGATCACGCATTTATGAATTAGGGAAGCTCTGATTAAGTCCCAATAATCTTTTGAGTCGTCATTCTGGCGCATGCCAGTATCCCCTTCCTCCTCCGGGGGAAGGTACGACTGCATGGATGCAGGAGGTAGAGCGAAGCAGGAGCTCGAGCCGAGGATGGGGGTAATTGTTTACTGGATGCTGGTCGCTACGGACTGACGCACACGGATGTGCTAATGCCGCGGTTACAGGGATGTGATTGAGCGGCCCTGTCCTCGGCTTTGGCATCCTGCGTCGCTCTACCGCCTATATCCATATAGGCGTCTCGCGACATTTCCCACATCCTGTGGGTCGTTTTCACCAGCATGACGGTGAAGATACTTAATCAGAGGTTCCTTAGCTATATTTTATAAAGACACAACAGTAATATCACTCCCTTCCTGTCCCCAGGGAAGGGAGTGTTTTGTTTGTGTTAAAAATTTTTTCTGAAAAATACGGATTCGATTTCTGCATATAAACATGGCCAAAGAAACCAGACAATTAAACATTATGCTCATTGATGAATTGCCGGAACGTTCCATGGCCATGGAAAAACTGTTAACCGGCTTGGGACACAGAATTGTCGCCAGGGCTTCTACCGGAGATGATTTAACTGCAATGGTCAATCGATATCTTCCGGACATTATTATTATTGATATGGATTCACCGGATCGCGACACACTGGAACATATGCAAAGCATCAGCGCCGATCGCCCACGGCCAATCGTTATGTTTACCAATGATGATGACAGTCAAACCATACACAAGGCCGTCAAGGCTGGAGTGACCGCCTATATAGTCGATGGATTACAGCCTCAAAGAGTTATGCCAATCCTTGAAACGGCCATTGCCCGCTTCAATGAGTACCAGACGATCAGGAATGAACTTGAAAAGACCAGGAACAGCCTGGAAGAACGAAAGCTGATTGAGCGGGCCAAAGGCATCGTCATGAAACAGTCAAACTACGATGAAGCAACAGCCTACAAGGCCATGCAGAAGATTGCCATGAGTAGAAACATGAAACTGGTTGACCTTGCTCGCAGCATTATTGCTGCAGCAGAACTGTTGAAATAAATACGGATAAATAGACCAATGACTGACCAAGAAATAAATAATCAAATAGTGCCTGAAAAAACTGATTTGAAACTAGGCTTCATTCCTTTAACAGACTGTTGTGTACTCGCCGTTGCCAGTGAAATGGGATTATTTAAAAAATACGGCTTAAAGGTAGAGCTCTCCAGGGAAGCTTCCTGGGCCAATATCCGGGACAAAGTTTGTGTTGGTGCACTCGATGGAGCACATATGCTGGCAGGTATTCCGATTGCCACCACACTCGGTCTTGGTTTTACCAAAAAACCCATGCTCACTGCATTCAGTATGGATTTAAACGGCAATGCTGTTACGGTGTCAAACGATCTTTATGAACGCTTGCTTGCTATTGACCATAAAATCGCTTCAGATCCGAAACGATCTGCAAAAGCATTGAAACAAGTATTAGATGAAGACAAATCTTCAGGAAAACCACCCTTGACCTTTGCCATGGTCTATCCATTTTCAAATCATAATTATGAAATACGATACTGGATGGCTTCGGCCGGGATCGATCCGGATCACGATGTGCGCCTGATGGTCATCCCTCCACAATACATGGTTGATAATCTCAAGGCAGGGCATATTGACGGATTTTGTGTGGGAGAACCCTGGAACAGTTGTGCAGTTAAGGAGAGCGCCGGCAAAATACTGATTACCGGTTACGAGATCTGGAATAATTCCCCGGAAAAAGTATTTGGCGTGACCCATGAATGGGCAGACAAGTACCCTGGCACTCATCTGGCTTTGCTTATGGCCTTATTGGAATCCGCTGCGTGGATAGACAAACCGGAAAACCGCAACGCCGTGGCCGATATACTGGCAGATGAAAAATACATTGGTATTTCACAGGACGTGATCAACATGTCTATGGCGGGTAATTTTCAGTACACGGCAAACGGCGCACCCGTATCTGTTCCTGATTTCAATGTGTTCCACCGCTACCTCGCCAATTTCCCCTGGTGTTCGCATGCCTCCTGGATCATTGCGCAAATGTATCGCTGGGGACAACTTGAAGAATATATCGACATCAGAAAAACAGTTGAAGCTGTTTACAGGCCGGATATCTATCGCCAGGCTGCAGATCAATTGGGACTCAAACACCCTTCAAGTAATTATAAAAACGAAGGGGAACATCATACTGCCTGGACGATGCAGGATAACGATCGAGAATTCAGTATGGGATCTGATAGTTATCTTGATGGAAATATTTTCAATCCGGATAAATTGCTCGAGTACATGTCCGGATTCATTGTCAATCATATGAAAGTACAACTGAAAGAACTCGAAAAATTCAATCACTCACCTTGATCGCACTTTTTTTGTGCAAAAATTGGTCTGTAAAATCAACATTGGTGCAAATTTTTACATCTTCTGTGTTATTCAAACTGATTTTATCCATTTAAAAAGCCTGTAACGTAGTAATACCGTCATTACCCGGAAAGTGGCAAGCAAGTTGCATTATGAGTGTTGAGGTAAAATCATGAACTCACAGGTTAATGTCAACGGCGACAACCCGGGTGAATATTAACACCAGAGGCTGGTAATCACCTGTGCGGGCAAAGGCGTCCACGAAATAAACCATTAATGGCTTTGTTTCTGGGCGTTTTTTTTGGCTGGATTTTGTTGTTGACCGGATTTAAAAACTTACGGAGTAAACGTGAATTATGATGAAATTTAATTTTGCAAATATTGGCAGGCAATACGGATTGACATGTGTTATAGCGATAATTCTGGCATTTTCCTGCATAAGTTCTGTGTATGCCGTTAATGATCTGGAAAAGGAAGATCTCAAATTTGGTTTTATTAAACTGACCGATATGGTGCCGTTGGCGATTGCCTATGAAAAAGGTTATTTCGAGGACGAGGGCCTGTATGTCACACTGGAAGCGCAGGCAAACTGGAAGGTTCTGCTTGATCGAGTGATCGATGGCGAACTGGACGGTGCACATATGCTTTCCGGTCAGCCGATCGGCGCCACCATCGGTTTCGGCACCAAGGCGGACGTCATCACGGCCTTCAGCATGGACCTGAACGGAAACGCCATCACCGTTTCCAATGCCGTCTGGGACGAAATGAAAAAACATCTGCCCATGAAGGATGGCAAACCGGTGCATCCGAACAAGTCGGACGCGCTCAAACCCGTCATCGAGAGCTACAAGACCCAGGGCAAACCCTTCAACCTGGGTGTGGTCTTCCCCGTTTCCACCCATAACTACGAGATGCGTTACTGGCTGGCGGCCGGTGGCATCCACCCCGGTTACTACGCGCCGCACACGGGCGATATCACCGGTCAGCTCAATGGCGATGTCCTGATCTCGGTCACACCACCGCCGCAGATGCCGGCAACCCTGGAGTCGGGAACGATCTACGGCTATTGCGTGGGCGAACCCTGGAACCAGCAGGCAGTGTTCAAGGGGATCGGCGTGCCGGTGATCACCGACTACGACATCCGCAACAACATCTCCGAAAAGGTATTCGGCGTCAGCCAGGGCTGGGCGGATAAATATCCGAATACCCACATCGCCGTGGTCAAGGCGCTGATCCGCGCCGGCAAGTGGCTGGATGAGGAAAACAACAAAAACCGTCCGGAAGCGGCGAAAATTATTTCGCAATCTAACTATGTCGGCGCCGACTACGAAGTTATCGCCAACAGCATGACCGGCGTGTTCGAGTACGAGAAAGGGGATGTACGCGAGGCACCGGACTTCAACGTGTTCCACCGCTATAACGCCACCTATCCCTATTACTCTGATGCAATCTGGTATCTGACCCAGATGCGCCGCTGGGGCCAGATCCCGGAACACAAACCAGATGAGTGGTATATGGAGATGGCTAAAAAGGTCTATCGCCCGGACATCTATGCACAGGCAGCAAAGGCATTGATTGCCGAAGGGAAAATGTCGGCAGCTGATTTCCCTGACCTGGACAAGTCAGACGGTTTCCGTCCGGTAGAACACACCACATTTATTGATGGTATTCCATTCGATGGCCGCAAACCGAACGCATACCTTGAACAATTTCCGATCGGACTGAAAGGAAATGACACGGTCAACTGACTCCCCTCAACCTGTGAAAGTCGCCTGTAATCGTGCAGGCGACGCTAGGAATGTTTAAACCATTATGACTATGAATATGCAATCGAATACTGTATTGAAAGATGAAACCCTGGCGGAAGCACCTGATACCGTAACAACTGCCGAAGTAAAGGATATTCAGGTAAATAAAAAACCC
>Ga0156159_1030_pt1 | contig 20931 bp, 20 predicted proteins | sample RifCSPlowO2_12_FD_107812 | JGI IMG/M metagenome (GOLD analysis project Ga0156159, IMG submission 107812) | Gammaproteobacteria bacterium RIFCSPLOWO2_12_47_11
CTATTGAGGGATCAATTTTTTTACCTTTGACTAAGGCACGTAATGCCCACAACATCTCAAAGTCCTTGCCTGGTTTAACCCGGATGTTGATATTCGCAACGGGTTCACTGGCTGTTTTTCTGATATCGACCAGGACGATAGTTCGATCCTTCTTTCCGCCCGGGGTAAACATGCCTGTGGTTGTCACTGCATAGCGCGTGAAAAGGCGTGGATGGGATACTGCGGGATTGCCTCCCCAGAAGATGACCAGATCGGCCCGGTTTTTCACCTCGCCAAGTGTCATGGTGCTTTCGCCAACCCCCTGGAACGCCATACCGGTTGGCCCATGACAAACCGATGTCGTGGTATCGATAGTGCCGTGCATGTAGTCAGCTATGGCAACCGCCTCCTGCTGGGCTTCAGAAGTGGTATCGCTTAAGCCATAGATTATGGGGAACTTTGCCCTTGTCAGTACCTGGGCAGCTTCTTCTATTGCTGCTTCGACACTGACCTCCTTGCCGTCGATCATTGCCGCCGGTTGATCTTCAATAACGTGCTCAGCATACCAGGCCCGCCCCAGAGTACAGGCATTCTTGGCTTTGGTAATACGGTTTTCATCAATGTCTACCGTGAGTTCCATGTCATCACAAAGGCAACCGCAGAAGGTACAGGTCGCATTCTTTACTATTCGGGTATTTTCACTCATGACATATCCTCGCTAATCAATTGTATTCGATCATTTAACAGCTATTTTTTCTATCGTTACTTCCATGTGCTTGGAGACTGGCATGCCACTGCCATAGGTTTCACCGGACATCAAATGGGTTGTGGGTGGACCGTAGGGGATGAATAACACACCATTTGGTAAATCTTCTGGTTTCTTTCCCCTGCAGGTTACGACGGTCTCTCCAACCTCGTTACTCAGACGTACCTGGTCACCTTCCTCTAATCCAAGGCGTTTCATCTCATCCGTGTTGATGTCCAGCATGGCAGTTTCCGTCTGATACTCTTGTTTAAATTTTCCCTTATTTAAGGCTGTTCCCTGCTCATTGGTGCGCCCTGGAATTAATATCATGGTCTCTGTCATTATATTTCCACCGATATTGTTGATTTGTGCATCCTGTTATTAAGTCATATTTAAAAGTATAAATTCTATTTTATTAATCAGTATGAAAAGTACCCATTGCCGACTCAGTTCACATGCTGATCCTGTTGCACCTTCTCCAGGCAATGCGCGATCCAGTGGCGAGTCAGTTTCTCATGTACTGCATTTTGGCACAGGCGCTGGCGCAGGGCAGGGAATACTACCTCATCCAGGAGTTGATCCTGGTTGAAGCACGAGAAAACAACAGATTCTTTACCGGTCTTCGGATCGCGATGTGGCTGCATACATTGAGCACAGATCTCTTTCATCATACATTGCATGGGCGAGTTGATGCTGCCGAGGCCAATGTGATCGGGTTTCAAGTATTCTTTCAGGACCGTGTGTCGGGACTCGCGCACCGCGTTCATCATTAAATCCGAACCAATGGCGAGAATACGGTTGCCAGTGTTGAGCGGTATCTTGACCTCGCCCAGTTCGCCCTTGGCATAAGCTACCATCGCCTGGACGACGTTGCCGACAAACGATCGGTCTTGCGGTCTTCCGGGTTCAAAACCGGGGGCCTGGTCACAGCACCAGATGACCTCATCGGCGGCAGCCTCTATGTTCTCGATATGGTAGCGATCATGTACTGTCTTATAGGCGGCAAAGTACAGTACTTTTGAGCCGGCCTGACGAAACGCCTGACCAATGGAAAACAGGACAGCGTTGCCCAGACCGCCACCCAGCAAGAGTACAGTCTCGTCGCCTGGTGTCTCAGTGGGGGCGCCAGTGGGACCCATAAGTACCACAGGCTCGCCGGGGTTAAGCATGGTACACAGGTTTGAGGAGCCACCCATTTCTAACACGATAACAGAAATCAGTCCTTGTTCGCGATCTACCCAGGCGCCGGTGAGTGCAATCCCCTCCATGGCCAGGGTGGTACCGTTGACCTTCACGGCGTTGGCCTCGTAATTCTGCAGACGGTAAAACTGTCCGGGCTTGAATGCCCTGGCGGGTAGCGGAGCATGGACAATAACTTCGACTATGGTCGGGGTCAGTCGTTTAACCTCGCGGACTACAGGCCTTAGTCCGTCGTTGAGCGACCTTACCAGTTCAGCGGATGATACCGGGGACGGTTCAATCTTGCCCAGCATCCGGTTGATCACCGGGTAGCCCTGTCTGGCGCTGGCGATGGCCTTGACCACGTTGCCCGCATATGATGGATGCAAATCACCGAAAAAGCTCATCGCCCGTCCATCATCACGGAGGTTCATCAGGATATGCACGTTTTCCGGTTTGGTTGACCACTCGGGCTTGACCTTGTTGCCGTCCTCATCGTAGGCCTGAAAGTACTTGCCATCGATCTCGGCAAAACCAGGGTGTTCCCGTGCCAGCACAGTATTGGGTTGCGTACCGGCGGCTACCAGCAGCGAGCGTGCAGGCAGTGATACATGTTCGCCTGTTGACTTTGGCCGTCCGTCTTCACCGATAGTCTGGCGTTCCAGTTGCACCGCCCTGACGTGGCCATATTCATCGACATCGACTGCGGTGGGTGCCAGTAATTCGGCGAAGCGGATACCCTGTTCAAGGGCCTTTATGATTTCTTCATGGTTTAACTGATAACTGGGGGAACCGGTCATCTGGCGGCGATAAGCAATGGTCGAACCACCCCAGCTGTTGAGAAGCTCTATAAAGCTGGGTTCGCGTCCTTCTTTTGCAGCCGCTTGCCGCTCAGCACGGAGCGCCCGGGCATGGCCAACGAATTCGTCGACGATGGTCAATTCTTCTTCCGTATAGGCGGCCCGTACCGAATCCTCATCGGTTTCTGCGGCCAGTTTCTCGTAGGGTTCCAGGAATTTCTCAACTTGGCGCACGTAGTAACCCAAAATCTCAGTGGCCGTATCGATTGCAGTCAGGCCACCGCCGATGGTTACCGCTGGCAGGCGGATCTGCAAGTTTGCAACGGAATCTTTTTTCGCCGCGCCGGTAAGTTGTAGCGCCATCAGAAAGTCTGATGCCTGGCGCACCCCCCGGGCCAGTCCGTTGGGAACATCAAGGAATGTGGGTTTACCCGCACCCAGACAGAGTGCAATGTGGTCGAATCCCATCTCATATGCAGACTCAGCAGTGATCGAGCTGCCAAAACGGACCCCGCCAAACATACTGAATGCGCTTCGCCGTTCAACTATAAGCCGGACCACTTTGAGAAAGTTTTTGTCCCAGCGAACCGTGATGCCGTATTCGGCGACGCCACCAAATCCGGCCTGGGATCGTTCGTCCAGGGACTCATAAAGTGTCGAAATATCCTTGATTGGAACAAAGGAGACTCGCTCCCCGAAAGGTGTAACCCCGGAAATTTCAGGTGCCAGCGGCTCTATCTTCAATCCATCTATTACTACAATTGTGTGTCCCTCATTCATCAGGAAGTGGGCTAACGAAAACCCGGCCGGTCCCAGGCCCACGATCAAAATCTTGTAGCCTGACTCTGCCAGAGGAAGAGGCCGTTTAAAATTCAGAGGATTCCAGCGCGTCATCAGGCTGTAGATTTCAAAGCCCCAGGGTAGAGCAAGAATATCCTTCAGGATACGGGTTTCCACTTGAGGGATATTGACCGGATCCTGTTTCTGATAGATACAGGCCTTCATGCAATCGTTACAGATGCGGTGTCCCGTAGCGGGCACGGTTGGATTGTCGGCAACGATAATGGCAAGTGCCGCAAGCGAATGCCCATCCATCTTGGCGCGATGCATTTCAGAAATACGTTGTTCGAGTGGGCAGCCTGTAAGAGGAACATTTAATGGATTTATTGAGAACTTACCGGTTATTTTATCTGGATAACCCTTACGGCAGTAGTCCTTGCCCCGTTCGTGGCAGATCACGCAATAGTTTGCATGATCCAGACCACCCACAAGGTCCATTCCATTATCTGTCAATGCGAAGCCGTCTCGATGGTAAATTTCTCCGTCGCCCATCACCTTCATGGAAATATTGTGCTCTTCAATCGTTGAGGTGGAGACCAGGTTCATAAAAGCAATCTTGCCCGGTTGTCGGAACAGGACATCATTCTTGTGACGTGCATGTCCGGCTTCTGTATATAATGCCCAGGCGGCATAACGGCTGGCCAGGTCGAGGGCTTCAGCGTTGGCCTCTTTGTCTTCCTGCCAGGTCATCACATAATTGGCAAATGTAACTTCGTTGAGGGATGTGCCAAACAGCTTCTCCAGTTCACCGGCGAGTGCCGGACCGTCAAAGGTTTCAGCCTCGTTTTGGGGGTATTCTTTAGCGGACTGGCGTTGTACGAAAAGGCGCTTGCAGTCGTAGAGATTATCCAGGTTTTTTTGTTTGGTTTTCAGGCTTGATGCGGCATCACCAATGTTAAACAGACCTACCAAAAATGAGTCCAGGTGTGGCGCAAGTGCCAGCATCAAGTCTGATATCTCTTTTTGTTCCAGATTATTTGGTGCCTTTCTTGTCTCAATTAACCGCTTGTGCAAATCTTCATCGATCTGGCGCAGATTATCCAGGAACAGGCTATCGATACGCACCAGTCCATCAATATCATATAAATCCTTGAAGGAGAGTCCGTTGGAAAGGGTCAGATCAGTCATAACAGCGGTCCTCAGATGATTTCCAAGTTGGTTGGGTCCGGTATTTCCTCGATTGAAGAATCTGAGGCCAGTTTCTTTAGAATAGGGCGGAGGTATTCCACTCTTGGGAAAGGACTATCTGCTTCTCTATTCATAGTGCTGTTTACCGGAATGTTATAATCTTAAACCTACGCTTAATGCGGTAGTTTATATCCATCATTCCTCATGCGGCGCAATATCGGGCGCATAAAAAAGTGAATATACGATCCAGCCCTCGAATAGTGATTAAATGGTAGCACAGTTTTTTCCACTATTTTATTGATTTAGATCAAAATTCTAAAAAAAAGAGGATTATTTCACTAGACCACAAGTACTGTAGTGGTACCGTTTTAAGGTAATCTTTTAGAGTATCTCGATCATCAGAGTTGAAGTAGAATAAACAAGTTTTTGGCTGATTTTATAGATGGGTCATAAGCTGCTATTCAGAAAATATAGTCACAATTAAGATGAAAACAGAAAAACAACAGATATCAGAGAACAAAACAGTAAAAGTTATAGCACCTGCCAGATTACATCTTGGATTTGTTGATATGCATGGTGGTTTGGGGAGGAGTTTTGGGAGCCTGGGCCTCTGCTTAGATGAACTATTTACACACATTGTTGCGTCTGCATCTCCAGACGTCATAATCCAGGGCCCTTCTAGTAGTCGTGCCAGTGTGTATGCTGGCAAGATTCTTGAATATATTGATGAAAAACAAGGTGTTAAGATGATTATTAAGCAAGCGATTCCTGAACATGCGGGACTTGGCTCGGGAACACAATTGTCGCTCGCGGTGGGTACAGCAATTGCCAATATTTATGGCAAAGTACTTAGTACAAGAAAGATAGCTGAGATTATGGATCGGGGTGTACGCTCAGGTATTGGTGTAGGTGCATTTTCCATGGGTGGATTTCTGGTTGATGGCGGACGGGGCGAGACTACCGAGGTGCCACCTATTATAAGCCATCTCAATTTTCCCGAGGCCTGGCGTCTTCTCCTGATCTTCGATATCAACTTACAGGGAGTCCATGGGAATTCGGAAACAGAGACATTTCAGAATTTGCCACCGATGCCGGAACAGACCACGGAATACCTGTGCAGGCTCACACTGATGCAATTACTTCCTGCGTTGGCCGAAGAAAATTGCGATCTGTTTGGTGCCGCAATTACCGAAATACAGCATTATGTCGGGGATCATTTTGCCCCGGCCCAGGGTGGCCGTTACTACAGCCAGACAGTAGCACAAATCCTGCCCTGGTTGCTTGAACAAGGGGCCAAAGGAATAGGGCAGAGCTCATGGGGGCCGACCGGTTTTGCCTTGTTTGCCAATGAAACCCAGGCCTATCAGGCCCTGAAACAGGCCCGTGACAAGTGGCAGGATGAATCCAGCCTGAAATTCAAGGTATGCAGGGCCCGTAATCAGAAGGCTGAAATAAGAATCGATAATATTGCTGCAAACAATAATCTTAAGCTCAAGAATATTTAATCTATAACAGAAGACCTAAGGGAAAAAATAATGAAAGATCCGTATCTGTTGCATATTTTCAATCCGACCAGAAATGTTAGCCCATTTGATGTCAACATGGCCTATGAGGCCGAGTTTGATGGTGTGATTCCCTATTCAGAGGTTGGCCTTGGTGACGTGCATGCCTTGACCCAGGACACTATTTTTTCCCGGGGACCGACCGGGGTAAAACGTACCGGTATTTTTATCGGTGGACGTGAATTCGGTCTGGCCCTGGATATGTTGCATCGGGCCAAGGCGGCCATGGTACCACCCTTTGAGGTTTCGGTATTTGCTGATCCAAGTGGTGCGATTACCACGGCAGCCGCACTGGTGGCCTGTATAGAGGTCTGGGTTAAAAAGAAAACAGGTGACAGCCTGGAAGGCAAGAATATCCATATCCTGGGCGGCACCGGGCCTGTGGGAATCTGCGCCGGTATCCTGGCTGCCAACTGTGGTGGGAATGTCTTTCTTGCCTCTCATCGCGGGAAAAAAGTAGGTCAGGAAGCTGCGGATGAATATAACAAGCGTTTTGATGTGAATATGCAAGGTGAAGATTTTGGATCGGAAGCCGCTATTCTCTATATGCTGGAAACATCAGATGTCATGGTGGGTACGGCCAAGGCCGGGGTCAAGATCTTGTCCAAAGCCCAGTTAAAACATGCGAAAAAAATGGTGGTTGCAGCCGATGTGAACGCTGTTCCACCGCTGGGGATCGAGGGTGTAGATGTCAACGACATGGGCAAGGAACTGGATTTTACTCCCAACAAGGCAGTGGGGATTGGGGCGCTCGCCATTGGAAATGTGAAATACAAGGTCCATCACAGGATGTTCGAGATGATGAAGACCACCGACAAACCTTTATATCTGGAACATGTGCAGGCCTTTGAAGCGGCAAGGAAGTATGCCGCGCAATAAACCCTGGCTGGTCATTGCACAATCTGCGCGCGCGCTGGCCTGCTCGGCAGCCAAGGCAGGGATTGAAACTTGTGTCGTAGATCGATTCGCAGATCTGGATACACAAGCTGTTGCCAGTGATGTCAGGTTGATAGAAAGTGATAGTAAAATACTAGATATCAATAAGTTACTAGATATTATTCATGAATATTCTAACCTGAAGTTTGCTGGTGTTGTCACTGGCAGCGGGCTGGAGTCACATACCGATATACTGGAATTTATCAACCGGCACTGGCCGTTGTATGGAAACGATGGAGAGACGGTCAGGGCCTGCAAGGATCCTGTCCTGTTTTTTGATTTACTGGATAAACTGCGCATTCCCCATCCGGAAGTTGCATTGGGAAATCGTGTCATTGAGGGAAAGTGGTTGTTAAAACACACGGGTGGTGCGGGTGGCGACCATATCTCAGGATACGTGCAGGGCGGTGCACTGCCATCGGAAAGTTACCTGCAAAAGAAAATAGTAGGCCGTGCTTTGTCCGTGGTATTTTTGGCGAATGGCAAAAACTGCCAATTGATTGGCATCAATGAAATATGGCCAGTCACGTCAGAAAAAGATGATTACCGTTATCTGGGTGCGGTTACATTACCTGAGATTGGCACACAGCTGTCCGCTGAACTCGGGGAAATCACCCATACACTGGTGCAGGCATTAAAACTCAAGGGGCTGTGTGGCATGGATTTAATCGTTGATGAAAACGATCAATGTCATATTCTGGAGATCAATCCAAGGCCGACGGCCACCTTTGAATTGCATGAGCGCGCTAACAGTCTGTTTGAGGCACATATCCTGGCTTGTCAGGGGAGACTTGAATTCTCACCTGATACAGGCAAAATATATTTTGCACACAAGGTGATATATGCAGCAGAGGATTTCATCTTGCCTGAATTTGTCTGGCCATTATGGGCAACTGACAGACCCGTGTCAGGCAGGGTAATCAGGAAGGATAATCCGGTGTGTATGATCCAGGCGCATGCGGAAAACATCCATTGTATTCATCATCTGCTGGAAAACAGGACACAGGTACTGCGGCAACTTCTGCCCATGCAAAAGCTGGCCGCGTGAAAACAACAAGAAAAATATTACCGTTAATTCACAGGAGTGAATATGCAAGAAAGAAAATATCCCAGTGTAAATAAACTCACAGCACCGCTGGTGCAGTCATTGATTGCCGATGCGATCCCCTTGAGACTTGCTGTTTCTGAACTGGCCAATGGCACACAAGTCATTGATGCAGGTATGAAAGTGACTGGTGGTCTGGAAGCAGGCCGCCGTATTGCCGAAATTTGTCTGGGGGGGCTGGGTAGTGTGAAATTACGTGCCTCCACCAATTATGATAAATGGTCATGGCATGTTGATGTCCATTCTTCGCATCCTGTGGTTGCCTGTCTTGCCAGTCAGTATGCAGGCTGGAAGTTGTCCCACGGTGAAGGCAAGGACGCCTTTAATGCGATGGCTTCCGGTCCAGGGCGGGCCATAGGCAGCAAGGAGGAGTTGTTTGATAATATCCATTACCGGGACCAGGCGGACAGTGCCTGTGTCGTGATTGAGGCAGATACTTTGCCTCCGGTAGAGGTTGCAGACAGGATCAGCCAGCAATGCGACATAGCAACTGAAAAACTGGCACTCATCATTACACCCACTTCAAGTTTATGTGGAAGCATGCAAGTCGTTGCACGGGTGCTGGAAACAGCCTTGCACAAGACCCATGCACTGGGATTCCCGCTGAGAAAGGTGATCGATGGAGCGGGCAGTGCACCGATATGTCCACCATCAAGTGACTACATGACTGCCATGAGCCGTACCAATGATGCAATACTCTTTGCCGGTCAGGTGCATCTGTTTGTGTATGCTGATGATAAAGATGTAGAAGATCTTGCAAACAAATTGCCCAGCAGCGCTTCCAGTGATTATGGCAAGCCTTTCGGTGATGTATTCAAGGACGCAGGTTATAACTTTTACAAGATTGATCCCATGTTGTTCAGCCCGGCGCGTGTTGCCGTAACATCTCTGTTGAGTGGAAAGACTTTCCATGCCGGTAAAATAGACAAGGAATTACTGGATAAATCTTTCAGTAACAAGTGTGGTTGAACTCATCCCGCAAATAGCGATAGTCACTGACGACCCAGGTTGGCATGGGCGCGAACTGGTCAATGCCCTGAAAAATCATGGGCTGGGTGCACATTATCTTTCACTGACTGAATGTCAATTTACGTTTGATAGTACCGATCAGGTAGTGCGCATACCTGGTTTTGAACACAGGTTGCCACTGGGTGTGTTTGTGCGTGGTGTACCCGGTGGCACACTGGATCAGGTGATTTTCCGGCTGGATATCCTGCATGCCCTGGTTAATATGGGGATTACGGTATACAACGATCCACATGCCATTGAGCACACTGTGGACAAGGCCATGACCACCTTATTGCTCAAGATGGCGGGACTGCCCACGCCCAATACCTGGGTGTTGGAGTCGATGGAACACGCACAGCAGATCTGCGGCCAGGAATTTGCTCAAGGCAGAACGCTGATACTGAAACCTTTATTCGGTTCACAGGGGATAGGTGTGCATCGCATTACACCTGATACCGGATTAATACACGATGAAAAATTTGCCAGCCTTTATTATTTACAGTCATTCCTTGAACGAAGCAACGCTGAATGGTCTGATATTCGCGTTTTTGTTATCGACGGCAAGGCCATTGCTGCCATGCGGCGCTGCAGTGACAAATGGATCACTAACCGGGCCCAGGGCGCCAGATGCGAGCATCTGGCTATAGATAACGGTCTGGCCCAGCTTGCAGAGGCTGCTGTGCAAGCTGTGAATATCAATTATGCCGGCGTTGATCTCATCCCGGATAACAACGGCAAATTACAGGTGATAGAGGTTAACAGCATTCCGGCCTGGTTTGGTCTGCAAGGGGTCACTGATTTTAACATTGCCGGTTGTCTGATAGATGACTTTGTCCGGTGTATTGGAGAAAGACATGCACTGACTGTATTGTCCTGATGACAACTGCGATGCATAACAAAGATCTCGGCAAAATTGTTTTGTCGAGTTTCCTCACAGAAGTCAACGCACTGAAACCGGGAAATGTCAGCCGCTATGCCGGTGGTCACGGAATGACGATAGATGATTTTGTGTTGAGTGCTGAACTGGTGAGTCCAATCCTGTGCAATCAAAATCTTTCTCTGGGTGAACGGGTGTTGCAAAGTATAATAATCACCAGGGAAAAAGTTGGGTGTAATACCAATCTCGGCATGGTTTTACTGGCTGCTCCTATCATCATGGCAGCAGAGAAAACTAGAACAAATTCAGATATTGCGCTGCAAAACAACCTTAAGATTTTACTTGAAGCTGTTAACAAGACTGATTCCAGATTGATATTCCAGGCCATCCGGGAAGCAAATCCCGGTGGACTTGGACATAGTGATAAATTTGACGTAAATTTATCACCGGATTGCAGTTTAAAGGAGGCGATGGCTGCAGCCCAACAGCGTGATTTTATTGCCAAACAATATGTTACAGGGTTCAATGATATATTTATGGCAGGACTGGCCTGTATAAAAGAATTCACCTCACGCTGGAATCGTGTAGAATGGGCGGCAGTTGCATGTTATCTGACCTTTCTGGCGGGTTTTGCAGACTCTCACATAGTACGCAAATTCGGCAATCAGTTAGCAGAGCAAACAAGAATAAAGGCGATTGCAATCGCTACACAGTTTAAACAACACACAAATCCGGACAATGCTGTCACAGCATTGCTGGAGTTTGACAAGGAACTGAAAAATTTAAATATCAATCCTGGTACTTCCGCTGATCTGACGGCGGCCAGTGTATTGATATATGAATTGAGCAGTACAGGAATTGCAGGTTTACAGACCTGAGTCTGTGTAATCGGCAAAATAAGTAAGGGTAAAACCTTTTAGTTTATAAATTCAACAATAGGAAAGCAGCGATGTCTATTTTCAGCAAGCTCTTAGGCTTTCTAACTGGAGGAGATAATAAGATGGCGGTCATTGATAGAGTATTAGTTGGTGAATCACTGGTTGGTGACGGTAACGAAGTTGCCCATATTGATTTGATTATGGGGCCTCGTGGTAGTGCTGTTGAAACGGCTTTTTGTAATGCTTTGACCAACAACAAAGATGGTTTCAGTACTTTGCTGGCTGTTGTTGCTCCAAACCTGGCCTGTAAGCCAAACACAATTTTGTTCAACAAGGTCACCATCAAGGGTGCGACACAGGCAGTTCAAATGTTCGGTCCGGCACAGCGTGCTGTCGCTATGGCAGTAATGGATTGTGTTGAAGACGGCACTATACCTGCGAATGAAGCTGATGATATTTTCATCTGCGTCGGTGTATTCATTCACTGGTTGGCTGAAGACAACAACAAGATACAGGACTACAACTATCAGGCGGTTAAGGAATCCATCAAGCGTGCAGTTGCCCGTGAACCGAAGTCATCCGAGGTTGTAGCTAAGAAAGGATCAGCAACACATCCTTTCGCAGCGCATGCATAATAATAATAAGCTGTGCGGTCAGGCTGATTAAAATCAGCCATTGCTATGATGATGCCCCGCTCTGCGGGGCATTTTTTTATGTACAAGGATGTACTGTACACTGCTCGTGCAGGAGCATACGAGCAGTGTATGTACGGGATGTACGGGTCGAAAATTGTTCCCTACATTTATGTACAGGGAAGTACTGTATGTCGCGGACGCAGGACGCGTAGTAGCGACTTCGACACTTCCGCCGCACTGCTCATTCACATCCATGTGATCGCAGTATTAGTACATCCATGTACGTTTCCCTGGCGGTCGTATCCGCTTATGCAGGACGACATACAGGGATGTATTAGTGTCGCGTGAAGCAGGATGCTGATAGCAACCGCCGCAGGAGCGGCGATGTACATTAATACAATATGCCACGGGCGGTGGACGACATGCAGGGATGTATTAATGTTGCGGGAAGCACGACTCCAGGGATGGAGGAAGTGAACCGCGTCAGGAACGGCGATCGAGGATAGCTGATAGCGACCGCGCAGGAGCGGTGGCGATATTATTTCAGTGCGGTTATATCCTGGCGGGTTATTTGCCCGGTATGCAGGCCAGTTGCAATAAGGACACCTGCAACACCGGTATTCTCAAGCATCTGCAAATCTGTCACATTTCTGATGCCACCTGCCATGTAAATATTTTTCCCCGCCGATAATGCATTAGTTTTATACAATAATTCAATATCCGGTCCCTCGGATAAACCCACTCTGGCGAGGTTCATGATAATAATATTTTCCGGCCATATCTCAGGTTGCTGTAATAATCTTGTATCACCTGAAAATACACCTTCTTTAAAATCCAGTGATAAAACCAGCTCCGGCACATTGGCAGTCAAATCACGAAGCATATCAGGCGTCACTCCTGTTTCGCTGCCTATTACTTGCGTGATTGAATCCTGATATGTGCCCATAAGATCCTCTTTTTTGTATTTCCCGGCATCCAGCCAGAACGCAAGTTGTGGAAATTGTTGTTGCAGTTGATCGATAACGCGTCTGTTTCCCGTATTATCCCGGATGCTGTCCAGGTCAGCGATATAGAGTGTGGTAAAGGAATACACATTGAGTATTGCCTGTACAATAGTAGAAGGATCACTGCCTGCACAGAGCCCGGATCGGACAGGTTGATAATGTTCACGCTGACCACGTACGGCATGGACAACCTGCCCCTGGTAAATATCAATGACTGGAATAATATGCATTAATGGAAACTATGCGTCTGTTTATTTGTGAGTTTATCACGGGTGGTGGTATGCAGGATGTGGATTTGCCTCCAGCATTGGCCCGGGAAGGGGATATTATGCTGTCCGCATTATTATCGGATCTGCTGGATGCAGGTTTTGACAATATAATTTGCACCCGTGATCCGCGGTTGGAAAAAATCAACGGGAATATTGAAATCATCAAGCCCGGAAAAAACGTATGGCAAACTTGGCAACGGTGTATGGAGGATAGCGCGGCAGTCTGGCTGATTGCACCGGAAACATCCAACGTTTTGTATGAGCTGACCTGTATGGCACAGGCAAGTGGTGGTTTATTGCTGGGTAGCAATTCCGCCGCTGTGGAATTAACCACCAGCAAGTCCAATACCATTCAGTATCTCATTACTAACAATATCCCTGCTGTTCCGATATTGCATGATATTGATAATTTTTCCCCAAATAAGACCGGGTGGGTCATTAAACCGGATGATGGTGTGGGTGCAGAAGGTTGTTACCTGTTCAATGACATTTCTGCATTGCAACGGCATATCAATTATCTCAACAGTAAAAATTATATTGTGCAGGAATATATTCCCGGCATTCCGGCCAGCATTTCAATGTTATGTCTGCAGGGGCAGACTCGGGTATTGGCCTGCAATGAACAACTGTTTAAGTTTGAAAATGGCAAAGGACATTTAAGCGGTGTCGTTGTGAATGGCTTGCGAGTGTATCATCAGGAGCTTGAAATGATCGCCCGTGATATTGCCGGTGTAATTGATGGACTGACCGGCTATGTAGGAGTTGACCTCATTATGGCGGAACAGGGACCGGTCGTGGTGGAGATTAATCCCAGACTGACTACTGCCTATGCCGGCCTGGGATCATCCCTGGGCAGGAATCCGGCCGAAATGATTATGAAACTCATGCAAAACGCACGCTTCCCTGACTTCCATCAGGTAAAATATCAGCCAGTTACAGTCAGGTTTTAAACTTCATGAAGACAAGGGCATTTATTGGTTGGGATATCGGGGGCGCACACCTCAAGATGGCGCATGTTGATAATACCGGAAAGGTAATTGCCGCCCATCAATTCCCCACACCTATCTGGCGGGATTTGCATATTCTTGATGATGCCCTGGCAAATGCAAAAAAATATTTCCCCGCTACATTAACAACTCATGCGATCACGACTACGGCAGAGTTGTCGGATATATTCAGGGACCGTCGTTCCGGCCTGAGAGCGCTCGTTACAAAAACATCTACTATGCTGAATAATGACAACATGCAGTTTTATGCCGGTCCGGCAGGGTGGGTTGATGCCAACAAAACGGACCAGTATGTCAATGAGATAGCCTCTGCCAACTGGCATGCCACAGCCAGTTTTATAGCGGAGAGTATTAAAGAGGGGATACTGGTCGATATAGGCAGCACGACCACAGACATTATTCCATTTGCAGCAGGCCAGCTCCTGAACCGCGGCTATACTGATTATGAAAGGTTGGCGTGCAATGAACTGGTTTATACCGGTATTGTACGTACGCCGGTCATGGCCATTACATCACATGCACTGGTCAACGGCAGAAGGCAGCCGGTGCTGGCCGAGCAATTTGCCACCATGGCTGATGTTTACCGCTTGACCGGTGAGTTGCAGGAACAGGATGATATGATGCTTACAGCGGACGGGGCCGGTAAATGTCAGTTAGACAGTGCGAGGCGCCTGGCACGCATGTTTGCCATTGATATCAGTGAACAAGCAAATACAGATATGTGGAACAAGGTTGCACATTTCATTGCAGAGACCCAATTGGAAAAGATTAGCAGGGCTTTCGATCAGGTGCGTTCAAACATGCCGGCAAAGGACAAGCCGGTTGTGATAGGTGCCGGCGCAGGACGATTTCTGGTAAAAAAACTGACACAGAATACGGGTGATACCTATATGGATTTTGCTGAAATACTGGATGCCTCCGCAGAGATCAAACCACATGCCGCACGTTCTGCGGCAGCCGTAGCCGTGGCACAACTGGCAAGGTCAGCAGTGTGAGTATCAAATTAACCGAATTGCCTTACCCACGCGATTCGTCTGCCGTATTTTCCGTGATTGCGCATGAACCGTGGAGCATCTTTCTGGACAGTGGGTATCCGTATACGGATACAGGGCGCTACGACATACTCGCTGGCCGTCCCTACACGACCCTGATGACATTCGATCAACGAACCATTATTACAGATCAGGATGGCAATCAAACACATTCAACTGAAGACCCATTTAACCTGTTGAAAAATCTGCTGGGAGAAAAACGGGACAATTTCTCTGGTCTCCCTTTTTGTGGCGGAGCATTAGGTTATTTTGCCTACGATCTCGGCAGGCGTATAGAACATCTGCCACAGATTGCCTTTAATGATATTCAGGTACCGGACATGGCCATCGGTCTGTATGACTGGGCAGTGGTGGTTGACCATCATCAACGCCGTAGCTGGCTGGTCAGTTATGGCCGCAACCAGCGCACCGTCGAACAATGGCAGGACCTGTTGCAATTGTTTAAATCCGGTGTAAACCGCCATCCGGTAAATTTCTCTCCACTCAGCAAGGTTGTTTCCAATCTGGATTCTGATTCCTATGCCAGGGCATTTGACCGGATCAAATACTACATTCGAGAAGGGGATTGTTATCAGGTCAATCTTGCACAACGTTTTATGATCAAGGTCAGCGGTTCACCCTGGGATGCCTATCTGCGTTTGCGAAAAATCAACCCGGCGCCGTTTGCGTCGTTCTTTAATCTGCCGGACTGTGCAGTATTGAGTTCATCTCCCGAGCGTTTTCTTAAAGTTACCAATGGCCTGGTGGAAACCAAACCAATCAAGGGCACACGCCGCCGTTCCGCATTTGCCTATGAAGACAAGGCATTGGCAGTAGAATTACTGGAGAGTGAAAAAGACCGCGCTGAAAACCTGATGATTGTTGATCTGTTACGAAACGATCTGGGCAAGAATTGCATCAATGGGTCGGTATCGGTGCCGAAACTTTTTGCACTGGAAAGTTATGCAACAGTCCACCACCTGGTGAGCACGGTCACCGGTCAGATCAGATCGGATCGACATGCCCTGGATTTATTCCGCGGTTGTTTCCCTGGTGGTTCGATCACCGGTGCGCCTAAACTGAGGTCCATGGAAATTATTGAGGAGTTGGAGCCACACCGGCGTACTGTGTATTGCGGTTCCCTGGGTTATATCGGGTTTGATGGCAATATGGATTGTAATATCGCCATACGTACACTGCTTTATCATGACGGCAAAATGTATTGCTGGGCGGGTGGTGGTATCGTGGTTGATTCAGTCATGGAGGCTGAATACCAGGAATGCTTTGACAAGGCCGCAGCACTCCTGCATCTGCTGGAAACAAAAGAGATAAAAGATGTGGGTAGTTAAACTGGGCGGCAGCCTGATCAATACCTGCGATCTTCCTTCGACATTAAAAACACTGGCGGATCATGGCGCAGGGAACGTTGTCATCGTTCCAGGCGGTGGTGTTTTCGCCGATCAGGTGCGCTATCTCCAGAAAGAATTGCAGATTGACGATACGACCGCCCATCGTATGGCACTGCGCGCCATGGAACAGTTTGGAGCATTACTCACTTCACTGGATCCACGTTTCCACGCTGCAAATACTATTGAAGCCATGCATAATTGGCTTAATAAAAAAGAAATTCCGGTCTGGTTCCCTTACGACATGATCGCTGACAATCCGGCGATTAAGGCCACCTGGGATATTTCATCGGACAGCCTGTCACTCTGGTTGGCACAAGCCTTGCGTTGCCAGAATCTGGTATTGCTGAAATCCACTGTCCCGGAGAATGACAATTACTCTGCAGATTTCCTGTCACAGAGTGGTTATCTGGACCATGCGTTTGCCAGTATGATGACAGAGATGCTGGTAAAACCGTGGTGGTTGTTCTATGAACAGATAGAATCTTTTATCAGCTTGCTGGATAACAAGGATGATGCGGCAGCAACGATGAAGGAAATAACCTGAGGATAGCCTGGTTATGTTAACCTGTACCAGCACGGCCTACGCGCAGGGCCAGCGGCCAATGGACTGTTTCCGGCAGTCCAGGATCATCCCATATTTCACTCATTTTCTGTTCCAGTTCCAGGACAGGATCATGTCCATGTTCCTTCAGATAACGTTGTGTGGCAGACCAGGTGCGGATATAACCCATAATTTCATCCAACGTCATGGCCGCTTCTATCTTGAATGCAGGGGTTTGAAGTTCATCAAAAGGGAAGGCCAGTGAACGATAACCTTCTTCCACCAGTTTGCGTTCAGGGGGCCAGTACGGTCCGACCGTATCAAAATAGAAATGGCCCAGGACAGAACGCATCTGCGGATTATCAAATTCCATTTTGCCATAGGTCCACACAGCCAGTACACCCTCCGGTTTTAACACGCGCTGTGCTTCTGCATAAAAGGCCGGCAGATCAAACCAGTGTAACGCCTGGGCAACAGTAATCAGATCGATGCACCCGGAATCCAGCCCGCTTTTCTCTGCGGGATTGACATGATACTGGACGCGGGGGTGTTGTTCCGCATGAGCAATCTGTTCGGCACTGGCATCGGTCGCAATGACCTGATCGAAATGCTGTGCCAGTACTACCGCCGCCTGCCCAGTTCCGGTTGCACAATCCCACGCGACATCTTTTTTCAGAGTGACAGAAGCCAGGTATTCAAAAAGGGCAGAGGGATAACGGGGCCTGAATCTGGTATATAGATTAGCAACACTGGAGAAAAGATCCTGGAATTGAAATTGGGTCATAGTTTATTAAATAGCAAGGAGGTGTAAATATCACTGTCCGATTCATCATTTTCATAAATTGGTAAAATTCAGATGACACTGAATAGCTGATTACTTTTTACGTGAAGTGAAAACCTTTTTCTTCAGATTGCGGTCCTTCTCTCGGGATACCTTTGCCAGGATAGCTTTGAACTGAATTATCTTGTCGAGGAGTTTTCTGTTACTGGTGGCCAGAATCTCCAGCGCCAGCAGACCTGCATTTCGCCCGCCACCAATAGCCACTGTCGCAACCGGTACACCTGCGGGCATTTGGGCAATCGATAATAATGAATCAAGGCCCTGTAATGATTGGCTCTCCACCGGTACGCCGATCACTGGTAAAGGGGTGAGGCTCGCAATCATGCCGGGCAGATGTGCCGCGCCACCAGCGCCGGCAATAATGATCTTGATTCCTTTTTCGTGAGCCGTGCGTGCATATTCTGTCATGTCCAGCGGTGTGCGATGTGCCGAAATAACACGTACTTCGGTGGCCACCTTGAACTCGGCACAGACATCAGCTGCGGCTTTCAGTGTTGGCCAGTCGGAATCACTGCCCATCAGGATGGCTACTTCCACAGGGTTTTTCTTTTTCATGGTTTGTTTCCAAAGGTAATGTATTCAGCAGCCTGTCTGGCTGCAGCATATGCGGTTTCCAGTGTATCAGACACAGCAGTGACATGACCCATCTTGCGGCCTTTACCGCTCTTTGTTTTACCATAAATGTGCACATGTGCACCGGGAACCACCAGAGCACGATCAATTCCGACCGGATACCCCGGACCCAGGTCTGTCCCCAGCAGATTCACCATCACTGCGGCCGGGCGGACCATCTGGGTGGATCCCAGCGGCCAGCCCAGAATGGCGCGGACATGATTTTCAAACTGTGAACAGACGCAGGCTTCAATGGTGTAGTGGCCGGAGTTATGCACGCGCGGCGCAATCTCATTCAAGATGATTTTGTTATCTTGGGTAAGGAACATTTCCACACCGAAACTGCCGGTAGCATCAATCTCGATAATAGCGCGGCGTGCAGTCTCCGCTGCCAGGTCGGCAACTTCCTTGTCTATCGCGGCGGGGGCCTTCACAACATGGCAGATATGATCTTTCTGGATGGTTTCCACCACCGGGTAAGTAACCATCTCGCCATTACGTGAGAGTGTAATGATGACGGCCAGCTCCATGGTAAACGGGCAATATGCCTCGATATACAGTTCGTTGACGGCGCCATCCAGTTGTTTCCAGGCCGGTTCGATATCAGCCGCAGATGAAACGGTGTAGTTACCTTTACCGTCATAACTGTTACGGCGTTTTTTCAAAATCATGGGCCAGCCAAATGCTTTGCCCGCTGACTCTATGTCATCGGGGCTGGAGACTGCGCGGAACTCCGTTACACCAATTCCCGCACCTGAGTAGGTCTGTTTCTGCAAGTATTTGTCCTGTATCAAGGCCATGGTACCTGCCGAGGGGAAGAGGGTATAACCGTGATCTGTTAATACCTTGAGGCTTTCGGCATTCACGAATTCATTTTCCAGTGTCACGATATCCACGTGTGCCGCGAGTTTCAGCAGTTCTTCCGGTAAGTCCCAGTCACCGATCAGGGAATGGGTAGCGAGGGTTGCAGCCGGGCTGACTTTCTTTCTTTCCAGCACGACGACATCACAACCCAGTTGTAATGCGGCCATCGCGGTCATTTTGGCGAGTTGACCGCCGCCGATAATACCAATCCGGTAACTGACAGCGTCGGCAATATCGGTTGCCGGCTTCTGTTGCAGTTTTTTTGCTGTATCTGTATCAGGCATTAGTCATCACATTTTCCGGCTAATAAAACAAAAAAAGTGGCCCCTTAATTTATTAATTTATTTTCTGGGGGCGGCTGGCAATGGGGTGCATAGTATATATGGTTCACCAGCCAGCAAGAAATTTTATTACGGTTTCCAGAGGAACCGGGTAAGAGATGTCCTGCCATCAGGACTGAATGTGATGCCTTCTTCTTCGAGTAATATTCTTTGCAGTCTTGCATAATCCGGATTGCTGCGGCCGCTGATCTCGCCCCTGGCGTTGATCACCCGGTGCCAGGGAATGTCATTATCGGTTAAATGGTTGAGTGCATAGCCGACCTGGCGTGCCTGTCTCGGAATACCGGCGAGTCCGGCTACCTGGCCATAGGTGGCTACACGGCCATAGGGAATCTTTTTTACAACAGCGTAAATTTTCTCGTATGTGGAAGGCACTAATAATCCATTGTATGAATTATTACTGTTTGAATATGATACGGATAACTTTCAATGCAGCCGGTTTGCCGAACTTTTCCTCAACCATGAGCAGCAGGTGCCGATGGTCATAACCTTTCTTGCTGAGTTCCTGGATAATTATTTCCAGAGCATTATTTGACCATTCATATTCAATGGCATCAAAAAGGGTTTGCACCAGAGTTTCCGGATCCAGCATCTGGAATACGTAGCGGTTGGTCGAATTGTCAGTCCTTTCAACGGTGATATCAGTCATAATTGCAAGTGGTTACAGTTGATACTTAATTAAAGTATAGAAAAGCTGTGTCTGTGGAAATGTATAATGCATCACATTATGAATGTGTAGAAGCAAGAAATTTATGTATTTTGTTTTTTAAGGTTTCTGATTTAGTTGTTTCACATTCCCAAATAACGATGTATTTCCATTTTAGCCGTGTTAAATTTTTCTTTGCTTGCTTATCTCTATCTTTATTCCTCTGAAGCTTGGGAGCCCAATAGTCTTTGTTAGATTTAGGCAGTCTTGAATCAAGACATTTTTTATCAGGATGCTGGTGCCAGAAACATCCATGAACAAATATTACTTTTTTCTTGGATGGGAAAACTATATCTGGTTTTCCCGGCAAATCTTTTCTGTGTAGTCTGAATCTGTAGCCTAGGCGATAAATTAATTTTCTTATAATGATCTCTGGTTCCGTATTCTTGGATTTAATACGGCTCATATTGCGGCTTCGTTTTTCTGATGTCAGTTTATCCGTCATCAAAGAATCGTTTTGCCTGTTTCGGATACTTCTGAACAAGCCATTTTAAAAGTTCAAGCTGGTCATCACTTTTGGCGCGCCTTGTCTGTGATAATAACTTCAGTTTTGAAGGCCGTTCCAAGGTAAGGTTTGAGGCACCTTCATTGCACACAGAGCATATTGCTCTGAGGTTGGCAGGATCATCGATAC
>Ga0156159_1065_pt1 | contig 14852 bp, 13 predicted proteins | sample RifCSPlowO2_12_FD_107812 | JGI IMG/M metagenome (GOLD analysis project Ga0156159, IMG submission 107812) | Gammaproteobacteria bacterium RIFCSPLOWO2_12_47_11
AATTCATCTGATACTCGCGACCCAGCGTCCGTCGGTGGATGTCATAACCGGACTCATCAAGGCCAACATTCCCAGCCGTATTGCTTTCCAGGTTTCTTCCAAGGTTGATTCCCGGACTATCCTGGATCAGATGGGCGCGGAAACACTGCTTGGCCATGGTGATATGTTATATTTGCCACCGGGCACAGCATTACCGATACGTGTACACGGTGCATTTGTCGCAGATCATGAAGTGCATAAAGTGGTCAATGAACTCAAGAAGGATGCTGAACCTGATTACCATCATGATATTGTACGTGGCCCGGCAGAGGGTGGCGCTGATCCCATTCCCGGCCTGGAAACTCCCGGTGATGATATGGATCCGCTCTATGATGAGGCTGTCAGGATCGTGACCGAGACACGCAAGGCCTCTATATCCTATATCCAGCGCAGATTAAAGATTGGTTATAACCGTGCAGCACGGATGGTGGAAGAGATGGAACAGAGCGGTGTAGTTGGTCCGCTGGAGTCGAATGGGAGCAGGGAGATTATAGCACCGCCCCCACCCGAATAAATTTTGAAAAACTATTACGCTCAGTCATACTTCGTTAAAAATCGGCTCGAAATGCGGGGCCGGGAAGCGGCAGACTATTGTGTAAACCCGGCTTTGGCGTCCTGCGTCACTCTACCACCTACATCCATGCAAGCGTCCGCTTTCTCACCGGTTTTCGCCTCGTCTGACCTTCGCTCATAACGTTTTTCAGCAATCTTGTAAAAATATATGTCAAATCAATTATGCATAGAGAAAATCTGATTAATTTTCAATTTTTTCCGAAACATCATTCTAGCGAAAGCAACCCACAGGATGTGGGAAATATCGTGAAAGGACATGGGCCGCTCAATCACATCCATGTGACCGCGGCATTAGCACATCCGTGTGTGTCAGTCCGTAACGACCGGAATCCATTCGAAACAATTTTCTACTGGATGTTTATGATTGTTTTTCTTGCTATTGCAAACGGTGCATATGCAGAAGAAAACAAGAATCCTCTCGATCATTTTCTGAGTAAACTGGAAAGTTTTCAGGCTGATTTCGTCCAGACATTATCCAATGAATATGGTGTGACACTGGAAACTTCTTCCGGTGTGGTTTACATGCAGGATCCGGGCAAGTTCCGCTGGGTTTACCAGGAACCCTATGCACAACTGATCATTACTGATAGCAAAACCCTGTGGCTCTATGATGAAGATCTGGCACAGGTCACGATTCGTAATATTGAAGAATCAATCAATAATACCCCGGCAGCAATTATCAGCGGGCAGGAAAATATTGACAAATTTTATGTCACTGTGGATATGGGTAATATCGAGGGATATGACTGGATAGAACTGACGCCGAGAGATATTGAAAACCAGTACAACAGTGTTCGCCTGGGTTTTAATGATGATAATCTGGGCATGATGGTCATGTTCGATAATCTCGGCCAGGTCACACGCATAGACTTTCTCAATCCAGTACGCAATAAAAGATTTGGCGGACCATTGTTCACGTTTGAAATACCGGAAGGCGTTGATGTCGTCGATGAACGTACTCCACCAGAGCAATAAATCAGATTTATATCTATGTTGTATCTGATTTAAGCGCTTTCAATAAATTACATACAATATGCCTGCACCAATTGATTATCATCCCCTCGCTGATCGGATGCGCCCGTGTCGCCTGGATGATTTCGCCGGGCAACAACATATCCTGGGCCAGGATAAACCTTTACGCATAGCGATAGAGCAGGGGCGCCTTCATTCCATGGTTTTCTGGGGGCCGCCCGGTACTGGTAAAACCACACTGGCACGGATCATCGCCAGTTCATGCGATGCGCAGTTTCTTGCACTTTCGGCTGTATTAAGTGGTGTAAAAGACATACGCGCTGCTATAGATCGTGCACAACAGTATCGCGAGGTATATAACAAGGATACGGTATTGTTTGTTGATGAGGCCCACCGGTTCAACAAATCACAACAGGATGCATTTCTCCCTTATGTGGAAGACGGGACAGTAACATTCATTGGCGCTACAACGGAGAATCCTTCTTTTGAATTGAATAATGCCTTGCTGTCCCGTGTACGTGTGTATGTACTGAAGTCACTGACACCCGAAGATATTAAAGTAATTATTGAAAAGGCATTAAATGATAAAGAGCACGGCATTGGCAGGCAGGGTCTGGTCATTGATGAAAAATGCATACAAAAACTGGCAGTGGTTGCTGATGGTGATGCCCGCCGTGCACTGAATCTGCTCGAGATTGCGGCTGATCTGGCGGAAGGAAACAAAATCACAGATGAATTGCTGGGTGAAGTACTGACCGGCGGCGGGATCCGGCGATTCGACAAGGGCGGTGAAGCATTTTACGATCAGATCTCGGCACTGCACAAATCCGTGCGTGGTTCGGCGCCTGATGCAGCGTTGTACTGGTTTGCGCGAATGCTGGATGGCGGTTGTGATCCACTATATATTGCACGCCGTGTAGTACGTATGGCCTCGGAAGATATCGGTAATGCCGATCCACGTGGATTGCGGCTGGCACTGGATGCGTGGGAAACACAGGAACGGCTGGGTTCACCGGAGGGTGAACTGACGATAGCCCAGGCCATTGTTTATCTTGCCTGTGCTGCCAAGAGTAATGCGGCGTACAAAGCTTTTAATGCGGCCATGCAATCCGCACAGGAGCATGGTTCTCTGGAAGTGCCGTTGCATCTCAGAAATGCGCCGACAAAATTGATGAAGGAACTGGATTATGGCAAGGCATACCGTTATGCCCACAATGAGCCTGAAGGTTATGTTGCCGGAGAGTCTTATTTCCCGGAAGGGATGAAAGAAGAACAATACTATTATCCGGTGGAGCGCGGTATGGAGATCAGGATTGCAGAAAAGCTCGCGCACCTGCGGGACCTGGATAAGGCAGCAAAAAAAAGAAAATAACGGTTACATTGTATAAAATAGTGCTAATAACAACCGGTGTCATTTCGAACGCAGCGAGAAATCCGCCGTAGGCGTCCAGACCCTTCGCATATGCTCAGGGCAGGCTCCGTGAGGGATATTCAGAAGATCTCTCTGAGTAATAAAAACCGGATTTCTCGCTGCGTTCGAAATGACAAAAACCAAGAATTTATCATGACCCAAATAGCTTTCATCGCAGTTGGTGGTGCCATTGGCGCATTAATGCGCTTCTGGATGTCCAGCGGTGTCTATGCCATGCTGGGGCGCGATTTTCCCTATGGCACATTATCCGTGAATGTCCTCGGCTCAATAATCATGGGAGTTCTTTATGTCTTTTTGTATGAGCGTATGAATTTGAGTGCCGAATTACGTGCAGGTCTGGTAATAGGTTTGTTGGGCGCATTCACGACTTTTTCCACGTTTTCGATTGAAACCCTGAACCTTCTGGAAGCAGGCGAACAACTCAGGGCAATGCTGAATATTCTGTTGAGTGTTGCCCTGTGTATATCTGCCTGCTGGTTTGGCATAATTAGTGCGAGGCAGTTATGAACGAAACTGAAGTATTGATTGTCCGGATATATCTCCATGAAGCCAAGGCACATCAGGCTGAACTGTTGAAATTCCTGCATGATGAAAGCAAGGTCCGTGGCGTGACTGTTTTCCGCGGGATTACAGGATTTGGCAGTTCCGGAAAATATCATTCTTCCACGTTGATGGACATGTCACTTGATCTGCCTGTAGTTGTGGAGTTTTATGACGAACCCGACAAGGTCAAATCAATTATCGAGGAGTTGAATAAAAGGATTAAACCAGGCCATATAGTGTATTGGTCCGCTAAAATTAACCTGTAAAATGATACATTCATATCAATGCCTGATGTTGTAGTGGGGCCAGGCAGTATTGATAAAGATAAACACGGCAGCTTATTTTATACTATATTTCTGAAAGGAAATGGCATTCTTCCTTGAACCGTCCCATGGACTGATGATGCCTGCGAGTTTCCATTGGTAATGGAACAAACGTGGGTACACAAATGTATTACCTCCGTAATATTCCAGAACCTGTATAAATTATAGGAATTCCGGGAGGAATGTTTATGCCTGCTGACATCACACCACTGTTAGTGGGGTTGCTTATTTTTCTTTCCAGCCTTATTTCCCTCTGGCTTGGTTTATCAGTAGCAATTATTGAGATCACATTGGGTGCGATTGCAGGTAACCTGGGTCTTCAGACTGAAGAATGGATGTTATACATGGCCACTTTTGGCGGCATACTTTTGACTTATCTGGCTGGAACAGAAATAGACACCCGGCTTATGAGGGAAAAATTCAAGGAAAGTTTTATTATAGGTGCATTATCATTTTTGCTGCCTTTCACGGGGGTCTTTTTATTCGCCCACTATGCCATTAATTGGGATATCAATTCCTCCCTGATTGCAGGAATAGCCCTGTCAACCACATCCCTTGCAGTAGTTTATGCAGTGCTTGTAGAAACAGGGTTAAATCGAACAGAACTCGGGAAAATTTTAATGGCTGCAACATTTATCACGGATATGGGGACAGCGCTTGCCTTGAGCATTGTTTTTATCAAACCATCATGGTACACAGGATTGTTTATGTTGGTTTCAGTAATCATAATTGTATTTGCTGCAGGATTTTCACATCGAGTCTTTGAAAATCCGATATTAAAAAACAAGGTAATAGAACCTGAAATCAAATACGTATTTCTGTTATTATTGGCCTTTATTTACTTTGCAAATCTTGGAGATGGACACGCTGTATTGCCAGCTTTCCTTCTGGGACTTCTTATGTCGAAACATTTCAGTGAAACGTCGCAGACGAGAGAATTACGAAACCGGTTGCGCACGGTGGCATACGCCGTCATTACACCACTGTTTTTTATCGTAGGCGGCATGAAAATTTCATTTGCACTGATTTATTCTGCGTTTGGATTATTTCTTGTCTTTTTTGTGTTAAAAATGGTAACCAAATTTATTGGAGTGTATTTTTTTGCGAAACGGTACCTGTCAGGTGGTGGTATGTATACTACCTTGCTGATGAGTACCGGATTGACATTTGGCACTATTTCCAGTGTATTTGGATTGAATGCCGGGTATATCGATCAGGTACAGTATTCAATACTGGTGGGTGTGGTAGTTGCATCCGCGGTTATTCCCACATTTATCGCGCAAAAATGGTTTATGCCAGTACACTCCGAGGATGTTCTGGATATTAATATCAATAATAATCAACGGTGAGTTTTATATATGCTGGATCCACACCTGTTACGTACCAATCTCGATTTTGTTATCAATGGGTTGAGCAAGCGCGGCTACAAGCTCGATACGGAAGTTATCACAGAACTGGAATCGAGACGCAAACAGGTACAAATCACAACACAAGAACTTCAGCAGGAACGCAATGCGCGTTCGAAAGAGATTGGCAAGGTCAAGGCGCAGGGTGGGGATGTAGAGTCTTTACTCAAACAGGTGGGTGATCTGGGTGACCGGCTCAAGGCCAGCGAAGCAGAGCTCGAACAGATTCAGGAAGAACTAAATTTTATCCTGATGAGCACGCCCAATATTCCGCATGCATCCGTACCGGAAGGCACATCGGAAGCGGACAACAGGGAAATCCGCAGATGGGGCGATTTGCCCAAGTTTGATTTTGAGCCCAGAGATCATGTTGATCTGGGTGAAGCATTAGGTCTGATTGATTTTGAAGCGGCCACCCGCATCACGGCATCACGTTTTGTGGTGATGAGTGGCGCCATTGCCAGGCTGCACCGGGCATTGATCCAGTTCATGCTGGATATCCATACCCAGGAACATGGCTACACCGAAGTCAATGTACCCTACATGGTTAATGCAGAGAGTATGCGTGGCACGGGACAATTGCCTAAGTTTAAAGAAGATTTATTTGGCGTTAGTCATGGAGGCATATTTGATTATCTAAATATATTTACAGACAACCCGGATTTTGAAAAAACCAAAGAAATTATCAGGCAATATGTAAAAACTGAGATGTTTCTGATACCAACTGCGGAAGTGCCGGTCACAAACCTGGCCCGTGATCAGATCATTCCATCGGGAAAAATGCCGTTGAAATATGTCTGTCACAGTCCGTGTTTCCGCAGTGAAGCCGGCTCCTATGGCAAGGACACGCGCGGCATGATCCGCCAGCATCAGTTTGAAAAAGTGGAACTGGTACAACTGGTCAAACCGCAGGATTCCTATCAGGCACTGGAAGAACTTACGGGGCATGCTGAGGCGATATTACAGAAACTTGCTCTGCCGTATCGTGTCGTGGCTCTGTGTAGTGCTGATCTTGGCTTCTCTTCTGCCAAGACCTATGATCTCGAAGTCTGGTTGCCCGGGCAGCAGAAATACCGCGAGATCTCCTCATGCAGTAATTTTGAGGATTTCCAGGCGCGCCGCATGAAAGCACGCTGGCGCAACCCTGAAACCGGCAAGCCGGAATTACTGCACACCCTGAATGGGTCGGGACTCGCAGTGGGGCGCACCCTGGTTGCGATTATGGAAAATTTTCAGGACAGGGAAGGGCGAATACATATCCCGGAACAATTACGTTCCTGGATGGGTGGAATTGATATTATTGATTGAGTACCTCCTGACAAAACGCAGGGGGTAAATTCTGCTTATGCCGAAATTATTTTCAGTACCGCATCCAGGCTTTCCTTCGCATCGCCGAAATACATACGTGTATTTTCCTTGAAGAACAACGGATTTTGTATACCGGCATAGCCTGTTGCCATGCTGCGCTTTAATACGATAGTCGTTTTACCTTTCCAGCATTCCAGCACCGGCATGCCGGCGATCGGGCTGTTTGGATCATCCTGTGCAGATGGGTTAACAATATCATTGGCCCCGATAATCACCGAGACGTCGACATCGGGAAAGTCTTCATTGACCTCGTCCATCTCAAAGACAATGTCGTAAGGCACGTGGGCTTCTGCCAATAATACATTCATATGTCCCGGCATACGGCCCGCAACCGGGTGTATACCAAAACGGACATTAATACCCTTATCACGTAATGTCTTGGTGATTTCATAAACCGTGTGTTGTGCCTGTGCTACCGCCATCCCATAACCGGGGATAATCATAATTTCCTTGGCATCAAGCAACAGGTTGGCAACTTCCTCTGTATCGACAGCGATGACTTCGCCCTGATCACTTGTCAATCCCGCGGTGCCGGCAGATTCTGTACCAAAACCACCTGCAATCACTGCGATAAAGTTCCTGTTCATGGCACGGCACATGATGTAACTCAGAATGGCACCACTGCTACCGACCAGGGCACCTACTACAATCAGGAGATCATTGCTCAGCATGAAACCGGTTGCCGCGGCAGCCCACCCGGAATAACTGTTCAACATGGATATAACCACCGGCATGTCAGCACCACCAATGGCCATGACCATGTGTATGCCGAACGCAAATGCAATGCCCGTCATAATCATAAGTGGTAGCATCCCGCTGTCGATATCAGAAGCATTGACGAACTGAATGCCATACCAGATAGCAGCGATAAGTAATCCAAGGTTCAGCCAGTGACGTGCAGGTAAAAGCATTGGCGCACCACCAATCTTGCCGCTGAGTTTGCCGAAGGCGATGACTGAACCGGTAAAGGTGACAGCACCGATTAACACGCCAATGTAAATCTCGATGTCATGGATGGTTTTTTCCGCACCACTGAATTGTGCGGCGGCATGAGGATCCATGAAGTTCACATAACCAACGAGAACGGCGGCCATACCTACCAGGCTGTGCAGGATAGCAACCAGTTCCGGCATCTGTGTCATCTGTACCTTCAGTGCGAGGATAAAACCGATGGTACCGCCGATAAGCATGCAGATGATGATGATCACATAGACATCAACCTGTGGACCGAACACGGTCGCCAGTACAGCAATGGTCATGCCGGTTATCCCGTATGCATTACCACGACGTGAAGTTTCCGGGTTGCTCAGTCCTCCGAGGGCCAGGATAAACAGAATGATGGAACCGATATATGATACTGTGACTAGTCCTACTGGCATGGTAATCCCCCTATCTCCTGAACATCTGCAACATGCGCTGGGTAACAGCAAATCCACCGAAGATATTAATACTGGTGATTAATATCCCGAAAGCTGCAATCCCGGCAAGCAGCGTGTTCGAGGTTGAGACCTGAATAAGCGCACCAATAACAATAATGCTGCTGATAGCATTGGTTACACTCATCAACGGGGTATGCAACGCCGGCGTCACATTCCAGATGACCATGTAGCCGACGAAGCAGGCCAATACGAAAACCGTAAAATGTTGCATAAATGTTGACGGTGCGCTTATTCCGATTCCATAAAAACAGAGTCCCCCGATCAGGACCGTCAGAACAGCACTGGCGGCGGGAGAGAGAAGCGGTTTTTTCTTTTCCTTAATGGCTCTTGGTTTTTCTTCTGCAACCGTTTTTGCAGGTGGCGCTGCCGATAATTTGGGTGCCGGTGGCGGCCAGGTGATTTCACCTGCCTTGATTACGGTCGTTCCCCGTATTACTTCATCTTCCATATCAATCGTTATTTCACCATTTTTCTCTGGCGTCATATCCGCCAGCAAATGACGTATATTCGTTGCATAGAGTTGACTGGACTGCGTGGGTAACCTGCTTGGCAAGTCCGTATAACCAATAATTGTTACACCTTCCTTGACCACAACCTTGCCTGCTTCAGTCAGCGCGCAGTTGCCTCCTTGTTCAGCAGCCATATCAACGATGACACTTCCATACTGCATCGTCTTAACCATGGATTCAGTGATAAGTTCCGGCGCAGGTTTTCCCGGAATAAGGGCGGTTGTAATAATGATATCGACTTCCATTGCCTGACGGGCAAACAGTTCCATTTCGGCCTTGATGAACTCCTTGCTCATTACCTTGGCATAACCGCCTACACCGCTGCCTTCCTCCTTGAAATCGAGTTCGAGGAATTCAGCGTTCATGCTTTCTACCTGTTCTTTCACTTCCGGACGGGTATCAAAGGCACGTACGATAGCCCCCAGACTTTTTGCTGTACCGATGGCAGAAAGACCTGCAACACCTGCACCGATAATCATGACCTTGGCTGGCGGGATTTTTCCGGCCGCGGTAATTTGCCCGGTGAAGAACCGGCCAAAATGTTGTGCGGCTTCTATAACGGCACGATAACCGGCAATGTTGGCCATTGAACTCAGGGCATCAAGTTTCTGCGCGCGGGAAATACGTGGCACACTGTCCATGGCGAGTACGTTGACCTTTTTGGCTGCCAGGCGGTCCATCAGGTTCTTGTTCTGGGCGGGCCAGATAAAGCTGATTAATGTCTGCCCTTCATGGAGTAACTGGGTTTCATCTACACCGAGATCAGAGTTTGTTACAGGTGCTCTTACTTTCAGTATGATATCGGATGCAGACCAGATAGATTTTGTGTCCTGGATTATTTCAGCACCGGCTTCACGATAGGCATCGTCTGAAAAATTGGCTGACTCTCCGGCACCGGCTTCAACAGCGATTGTGAAACCCAGTTTGTGTAACTGCTCCGCGACCTCAGGAGTGGTTGCGACGCGTCTTTCCCCAGAAAAAATCTCTTTCGGGATACCTATTCTCATTATTATTCTCTCCACTATACTTCATTCAAATCTGTGTATTTGTCCAATATAGCGACCCAAATAAGTGCGGATGCTAGCATCAGAACCTACTGGCAACAAGCCACCACTTGTTAGCAAAACTATATATTTGTTAACTTATGTAATTGCTTATATACAGATAAATCCTTTTATATCTGGCGGTTTTCAAGACCGGTGCACTATGACGTACACCAGCGTTAAACCAGAACTTTTTTCAATACCTTACGGGATTGCATATCTTGTACCTGCGTATCCCCTCTATTGCTAACCTGTTTGTTCTAAATGTTAACAAAAGCCATCAAGAGGTGCGTATTTTACCTGTCTGAAACAGATCGGCAAGCGCAACAAAAAACCCCGCACAGAGCGGGGTGAATGAATAATCTTGGAAAACGGTTGCAGTCTAGCTTATCCGTAGTTGCTGACTTAATCTTCACCGGCAAAGGCCCCGAGCAGATGGAGCAGGCTGGTAAAAAGATTATAGAGCGAAACATACAACGTTATTGTGGCCATGATGTAGTTGGTTTCACCGCCATGGACCATCTCGCTGGTCTGGTACAGTATCAGTCCGGACATCAGCATGACAAATACTGCGGAGACTGCCAGAGACAAGGCCGGAATGCTGAAGATCAGGGCGCCGATACCGGCCAGGAACGCGGTCAGTATACCTACCATCAGATAACCCCCCATGAAACTGAAGTTCTTGCGGGTTGTCAGGGCATAGGCAGAAAGACCCAGGAAGATCGCGCCGGAGCTACCCAGGGCCAACATAACCAGTTGGGCTCCATTGGAATAGAAAGTGAGATAAGCGTTAATCATCGGTCCCAGTGTCAGACCCATAAATCCGGTCAGGGCAAAGACCGAGAGCAGACCCCAGGCGCTGTTTCTAAGATATGAGGTTAAAAACAGCAAACCAAAGTAGCCCCCCAGGGTCACCACTGGCCCCAAAAAAGGCATATTTGTAGCAATGGAAATACCGGCCGTAACCGCACTGAACAACAGTGTCATGGATAGCAACATATAAGTGTTCCGGATCAGCTTGTTGGCAGCGAGTAAGGATTCAGCTGGCCGGGCAACGGCATATTGATGCTGACTCATGATGTATAACCTCCGATTAATTAAATTTAGTCACTAATATAGGACTATGACGGAATAATTCAAGTGAAGTTCTCCACTAACTATACGATTTTCCATGCATTGTCAGTGACCTGCCAATTCTTTGCGCAAGGGTTACAATCGGGTATGCTTGCGCCCCTTCTTGTAACATTTCATTTGTTACTTGAACTGCAATAAATTTATACTCCTCCATTGGTGGGACGCCTACATGGATGTAGATGGTAGAACAACGTCTGGAACAGGTTGTCGAGGGGATGAAAGGGAGGAGGAAATTTGTTTTTCACCCCCACCCCCGTATCAAGTACGGGGCAGGTTCTAACCCTCCCCCATCCAAGAGGGAGGGAATTAAGTTTAATTACTTGTTACTTTTCACTTGTAACTTGTAACTGATTTTCCGGAGAGGTGGCAGAGCGGTTGAATGCACCGGTCTTGAAAACCGGCAATGGAGCGATCCATTCGTGGGTTCAAATCCCACCCTCTCCGCCAAATTAATAAAGAGGCAAAAAGCCTCTTTATTAATTTGGGAGTGTGGGTGAATGAGCCAACAGGCTGATGAAAACCATCCATGGTTTTCACTCGGGACATTCCCTGTCCCTCGCCGTTGGCAAGCAGACGCTTGTGCAAATCAGCTTTCCTGCTGATTTGTCACCCTGCGGGCATCGCGATGCGATGTCCAATTTCATTCCAGATGAAATTGTCACAAAATCACCGGGACGCCTACATGGATGTAGGTGGTAGACAATGTCGGGAACATAATGTCGAGCGATTTTGAACAGCGGAGCATAGCGACGCTGACCCGCAGGGCAAAATACATGGAGGTATTTTGTAAATCCCACCCCTCTATTTTAACCGTCCATGGTACAGTGTGCCGGCCACAACATCCTTGTTGTGGTGCTCAGCGGGGAAAAGGTCCACAGGACCTTTTTCTTTCACCGCTTCGCCCCTCTCCGCCAAATTAATAAAGGCGCTTAATGTCTCTTTCATATCGCAATATTCCAGTCTTGTTCTTCTTGTTACAGTCACAGTCGCTATATTTATTGATGATTATGGTAAATACTGGTGATGTAACATTTCCCGGAATTATCATCTAAGGAATAACCGGGCAAATAAGACCTTAAAATGAAATTCACCCTTTATAAACGACTCCTGTTCTACCGGATATTTTTTGCCTCCTTGTTAATTGCGGTCGCGTTCTACGCCGGCATTCAATACACAAAAAAAACCCAGACGCCTGATTTACATCGGCTTTATATGCAAAGCATGGCCGTGGAAGACCAGCCTCCCGTGGTATTCATTCATGGGGTCATGGGCAGCAAGCTCAGGGACAAGACGACCGGTGAAGAAATCTGGATTGGCTCACTGACGCGTATTGCAACCAGTGATTATTCTGATCTTGCCCTGGATATCGACCCGGACACACTGGAACCTGTTCCGGACAACATAGAGGCATTCGAAGTGGCGGATGCCGCTGTCGGCAAGGATTTTTACGGCAAGATAGTCCGCACCCTGCACGATGCCGGTGAATATCAACTCGCTACCGTGGGCGAACAGGCTGACAGGAAACGGAAAAATTATTACATCTTCTACTATGACTGGCGCCAGGACAACGTCATTACTGCCAGAAAACTCGCTGATTTTATTGACCAGATCCGGGTGGATTATGACGAACCCGGCCTGAAAGTGGATATCGTGGCCCACAGCATGGGCGGCCTCATCACCCGTTACTATATCCGTTATGGCCGGGAAGATGTCCTGAACAGTAATGATTTTCCGGTCAATCTGTACGGCGGGGAAAGGGTGCGCCGGGTGATATTGCTGGGTACGCCTAACCTCGGTTCGATCAAGATACTGAATCTGTTTATTGAAGGTATCGAGATTGGCGGCAAGGAAAAGGTGCATACCGAGACCATGGCCACCATGCCCAGCCTGTTCCAGTTATTCCCGCACCCTTTGAATAACTGGATCATCACCAGTGAGGGCAAGATGCTGGATCGCGATCTGTTCGATGTCAATATCTGGCGCCGGTTCCAGTGGTCAATATTTGATCCCAGGTCCAGGGATCGGATCCGAGGCCGATTTACTAACCCGCAGGCAGCCGATGAATATCTTTCTGTGCTTGAAGACTATTTCGAAAAACGTCTGGAGCGGGCACGGCGGTTTGTCTGGTCGCTGACAGTTCCCTTGCCTGCGGGACATCCCAAACTGGTTGTGTTTGGTGGTGCCTGCCATCTGACCCCGGCCAGGATACTGGTTGAAGAAGCTAACGGTGAATCCTTGATAAGAATGTATCCGCAGGAAATCAGCCAGCCGGTTCCGGGCATAGATTACGATGCGCTCTTGCTGGAACCGGGCGATGGTTCGGTGACCAAGGCCTCACTGCTGGGCCGGGATGTACTGGATCCGAGTATAGCCCGGCATAAATACAGTTTTTTCCCGTTGCATCACGCTGTATTTCTGTGTGAGAAGCATAACAGCCTGACATCCAACCCGAATTTCCAGGATAATTTGTTAAATGAATTATTGTCCAGAGACTAACCGGCAGTTGAAGGTCATGATTAAATATATAAATCACCATTATCTGATCCCGGTGCTTGTCTTTATATTCACCTTGCCGGTGTCAGCAACTGATAATGTATTGGTCGATCCCGATGCGTTGAACCCCGGCAAGATCGTCTATCTGGAGCAGAACTGGACTGAAAAAGACCGCCAGTATTTCTATTTCACGGATCAGGGATCGCGCTTCATGGATTATGAAATTTTCGCCAACCTTGAATATGGCGATGGCAACATCCTGTTTCGAAGTCCGGAAAACATGCTGCGCTATGGTTATATCCCCGTTCCGGCTTCAAAAGACAATCCGGACGGCCTGCCGGTAGGATTCACCATTAATGATGGCCAACTTGGATTTACCTGTGCCGCGTGCCACACACAACAAATCAAATATGGTGATAAATTTATCCGTATCGATGGTGGCCAGGCCATGGCGGATTTCACCAAATTCCGCGAGGATATAGAACAGGCATTGGCCCGTACCCTGAATGATCCTGGGACATTTATCCGTTTTGTCCAGCGGGTGTTGGGTGATAATGCAGCAGGAGATGAGAGCACTTTACTCAAGTCCATGATTGAAAAAGAGTATGCGTTGCTTTCGGACTATAACCGGCGTAATCATACCGAGGTTGCCTATGGCTATTCGCGGCTGGATGCGTTTGGCGCCATTCTGAACAAGGGATTATATCTCGCCGGGGGCAAGGATAACTTCAACTCCCCCAATGCACCGACCAGTTATCCTTATATGTGGGACACCCCACAACATGATTATGTGGAATGGAACGGTTCCCAGGCCAATTCCAATGCCGGGGCATTGGCCAGGAATGTGGGCGAAGTGATCGGCGTATTCGGTCAGGTCCAGACCACGCCGAAGCAATGGTTGTTCTATTTTGATGGCGGTTATGAGTCCTCCATCCAGACCCGCAACCTGCGTAAACTCGAGATGCTGGTGGCCAGGTTGCATTCTCCCTTATGGCCGGAAGACTTGCCGCCGATTGACCAGGCAAAGGCAAAGGCCGGCAAACCGCTCTATGCAAAATATTGCGCCAGTTGCCATGAGGACATAGCCCGGACTGATCCGAATCGCAGGATTACTGTGCGCATGAGCAGTCTGTCCAAAATTAATACCGATCCACTGATGGCCAGAAATGCACTGGAACATCAAGGCCGGAGTGGTATTTTTGAAGGCCAGCCGAGGTTTTATCAAAAAGGGGACATTCTGGCGGAAGTAGCGCCCGCACTTTATATTGTCAATAACGTCATGGTGGGTGTATTAAAAAACAATCCACTGCAGGTGTTGCTGGCCAGAAGGGACGCCAGAAAACTCGGGCATGGGGAAGAAATTCATCCCCCGAAAAATCTTGATGGAAAGATCATGGAACATGGCACGGAAACCTCGGAACAGGCTTTACTGGCATACAAGGCAAGACCATTAAATGGTATCTGGACCGGCGGGCCTTATCTACATAATGGTTCTGTTCCAAACCTGTACCAGTTGCTGCTGCCGGCTGAAAAACGCGACAAGACCTTTTATATCGGCTCCTGGGAATTTGATCCGAA
>Ga0156159_1098_pt1 | contig 13300 bp, 10 predicted proteins | sample RifCSPlowO2_12_FD_107812 | JGI IMG/M metagenome (GOLD analysis project Ga0156159, IMG submission 107812) | Gammaproteobacteria bacterium RIFCSPLOWO2_12_47_11
CGTGTCTTTGTGGCATTAGTGCAGTCGCTCTTTGATATCCATATCATCGCGACATTCGTGCATCCCTGCACATCATCCATGCACGTCAGTGATTTGGTCGCTGCTTAATGATGCTGTGCTTCTTATCCGGCTATGCGCAGCGCGAGATATGGCACCAGATTGAACAGGACAATACCCATCAGGAAGAACCCCATTCCCCCATAATGCATCTCATCGAATGCCTCTACCGGGACCTTGAACCACCTTGAATGGAATCGATACGTCCAGTCATGCGCAAGACAGAAAACCAGAAACCACCAAGCCAGCAATACAATATTAATCAGTGAGCACCATGCCAGGGTGTCGCGAATTATTTCTAAGGTCATTTGTGTTCTCCTCGGCCTAGCCTCTGGAATCTACCGACAATATACGCCCCGAATTCAAGAACACAACATAAAAAAAGTCCGGCTAAATGCTGATTACCTGTTCTAAGTAAAGGCTGCGATGCAGCGAGGAAATCAGGGACAGACCCTGAGTGATCCCCACGAAAATCATGATAGCCATTGCCTTAACATATCATTTTGCACAAGTGTAATGGCGTGAAGTAATTCATGTTGCGTAAAATTGTATTGTCCCTGAACCAGCAACAGGCAACCCAGGTAAAACAAGGATAATACGCGTTGTGTTTTTACGGTGTTGGCTTGAAAGCGATAATGCCATTGTTTTTCTTCTGCCAGTCTTCCCATGAGCCAGATGATTAACGTTGCCAACATGCCCACCAGGAGTAAATTGGCCAATCGTTGTGGAGAACGGGTACGGGTATCGGAAAGCGCAAAACCGGTGCGATGATTTTTTATATCCCGAAACGCTTCTTCGATCTGCATCCGCGTACGATAAAGTTGTATGACCTGTTGTGCAGTGGCATCATCCGGACTCAACGACGATGCCACTATCCAGGGGGAAGCTTCCCTTTGTGCATTCTTTTTGCTGTGCCTGGATTGTGATTTCCGGCCATGCACGGTCATTTTATGGCGTCCTTGACGGGGATGACGATAATCATACAAATGACACATCAAGGGATTGGAACGGACTAATTCCACTTCGCCAACGTAGCGCGGTTTCGTGGTGGCCTGGTCAAACAAGTCCTTGCATTTCAGCCAGCTTCCTTGCGCTGCTTCCCGATACAATAAGCTTTTCGGCAGACGTCCAATATAATGCCAGCCCAGCTTCGACACGGCCTGAAACCACGGCCCGATAAAGCCTGCATCCGTGACAATCACCGGCGTACATTGTGCCGGCAACAGGCCCTGCAATGCCATGAGAAAACACTTTTCAACCCTGCTGTTGCCATAACAGTGATACGGATGGACTTCTTCATAAAGCGTCAAGGCCCGGCCGCCAACAGGCACGGAGGCACGCAAAATAAGATGGCGCCGGTCATAGGTATAGTCCGACCAATCAATCAAAATAACAGGCCGCTGAGTGTTACCCATTAATCGCTGCATAACGGTTTGATAAATTGCCCACCGTTCCTCATACAAATGAGGGTTACCGATGAGCCGGTCGCTTTGTTTTATGCTGTGTTTCATGCTGATGTTACGTAAGGAAGCACGACCCAAACCGGTGACCGTCAAAGTTTGCCCATAAACCAACGACTCAACCGTGTCCATCAAGGCAGATAATCGACAGGTGTGTATTTGTGGGCAGCTTTTCTTGAGCATTTGATGTAACATTTTTTTGGCCTGCATGGTGATAACCTCGTTATGAATGGTTTTGTCACCGGATCAGATCGAAATTCATCATGCAGGTTCATTTTTTCATAACAGACTTTTAGTAACCGGTTGTTTTTGATCAACTTTTTACACAATTTTGTGGGGATTCGTCAGGGTCTGTCCCCGATTGTTCCCGCGGCAGTGAGACGCTGCGCCGCATCGTAGGTATTCTGGAGGAAGCTGCCATTCGGCAGAGTCGTCTGGGTGACATTCCCCACTTTGTCGTAGGCGAAGGTGGTGGTTGGATTGAAGATGTTGAGATGTGTGCGTTCCATGCTGGCAAGGTTTATCGTTGTTGTCTATCTCATAATATGAGTGGTTAAAAATAAATCACTCCAGCACATTTATTTTAACATCGTATTCAATTACCCTAATATCATCAATATTTTTATCTACTAACTCCTTAGGAACAGACAGAGAGACTATATCTCCTTTTTGCAATAGGATCATTTCTCCTAAAGGCATTTTAAAAGTTCTGCCATCGTCTAAATATACTCTTGTAAATGATTTCCCTGTTATAGTTCCGCGAGATACGTAAACGCTCTTTTGAACTGTTCCTTCTATAGTAGAAACATCACCTTCATATGGCCTAGTTTCAATGTAATCTAGAATAATAAAAACAACGACACCAACGACTAGCATTAACAAAAATAGTGCATTCCAATTAAATTTTATCTTCATAATTGACAAGCTATTCATCATTATTTTAATGACATAATGCAGTATTCTGTTGGCACTATTGCTAACAATGCATCAATAGCATTTAGAGATAGCACATCGAGAAAATTACGATATTCATAGGCAGTGTATATACCAATTAAAGGTGCCGGAGTGATTTAATTGTAACCGCTACGACAAGATAGACCCAATATTTTGTTCAATTCCCCCTTATGACTCGCCGAGGAGATGAGAAGTTATAGGGTCATTTGTGCCGGATGCACAAATAAGCGGCGCTGAGGCATGGATGCCGAATCGGCGCGACCCGTTATAACTGCTCATTGACGAGGGAAACCGCAGGTCGAGTCATCGGGGTGTCATTTCTTTTCGTACCTTTTCTTTAGGACAAGCAAAGAAAAGGTACCCGCGCATGAAGCGCGGAACCTCTCAATCTAATGATCCCCCGGAAAAAACGCCCGGATGTCCTTCGCACTGTTGATGATATCCGGCAATCCCTGGAGGCCGGGGCTGACCTTGTTCAGTTATACACCGGCTTTGTCAAGCAGGGGCCATTACAGACGAGAAGGATGATATCGAGGTTGACCGAATTAAAGTGAAATTCCTTATAACCTGAGATCACCCAGTTCCTCAACGATCTTGTCAGCAACGCGGAAGGCGTTGGTAAAACGCTTGTGATCAGGCCAGCTGTTTGCTGCAGTATGAAAAATTGATAGCAGTAATAGTTATAAATGTCCCGGCCATTGACCAGATCCGGGTAATTTTTCGGTAGCCCTGATTTCTGATATAAAGGATGTATGAAATTGCAAAAGAATCACCAAGGGACAGGCGATACAGCTTCTGCCACGAATGTCACAACTAATAGATATATATGGTAATTTTTCAAAAATCAGACAGAAAATGCATACCGGGGTGAAGTGAGGTTATATCATGTTAAAATGAACCAACATAAATGATATATAATATCGTCAACCTGTTTACCGCACCAAATATTTCCCTGAAATTATTACCCGGATAATTGTGTTGGTATATCCCGAGGTATCTGATGCCTGTCTTCCTGTTCCACGTATAAGGTCCGGGATAGAAATAACATTTACAAAACTTAACTGGTCGAACCGGTAGATTAAGATAAATTACTATGTTTTTTGCGATGTTAAAGTTACAGTCCTGTGTATTAATAATGTCGCTGTTACCGAAAATTAATGAGATTAGATAATCATGATACCTGAAATCGGTCATTTTGCCTTGATAATCGCCCTGGCGCTTGCTTGCATACAGGCTTTCTTCCCCATTGCGGGTGCTGCACGTGGTAATCCGCTATGGATAGCATTGGCCCGCCCGGCTGCACGGGGACAATTCTTTTTCATTGCTATTGCATTTTTGTGCCTGATGTATTCATTCATCAACAATGATTTTTCTGTGATGTATGTGGCCCAGAATTCAAACAGCTTTCTCCCCTTGCAATATCGTATTTCTGCGGTCTGGGGTGGGCACGAAGGTTCACTATTATTATGGGCCCTCATCCTGGGCTTGTGGACATTGGCAGTCAGTATTTTCAGTCGCAATCTGCCCGAGACTTTTGTTGCAAGAGTCCTGGGCGTTATGGGAATACTCAGCATTGGTTTTCTGTTATTCATGCTGCTCACTTCAAATCCGTTTGAGCGGCTGTGGCCCTCACCACAAAATGGATCTGATCTCAATCCCTTGTTACAGGACATCGGTCTGATCCTGCATCCGCCGATGTTGTACATGGGGTATGTTGGTTTTTCAGTGGTCTTTGGTCTGGCTATTGCTGCATTACTGGATGGACGTATTGATACTGCATGGGCCCGCTGGGCCCGGCCCTGGACTGTAGTAGCCTGGATTTTTCTGACCATTGGTATCGCACTGGGTAGCTGGTGGGCCTATTATGAATTAGGTTGGGGCGGATGGTGGTTCTGGGATCCGGTGGAAAATGCCTCATTCATGCCCTGGCTCGTCGGGACAGCTCTCATACATTCGCTAGCCGCCACAGAAAAGCGTGGTGTTTTCAAACAGTGGACTATCCTGCTTGCTATCTGCGCCTTCTCACTCAGCCTGCTGGGTACATTTCTGGTGCGTTCCGGTGTATTGACGTCAGTACATGCCTTCGCGACTGACCCGGCCAGGGGTATATTTATTCTGTGCTACCTGGGTGTGGTCATCGGTGGATCACTGACCCTCTTTGCCTTGCGGGCCCCGGGCAATCTGGGAGGAGGCAGCTTCAAACCGCTCTCACGTGAGACGTTCATGTTGGTCAACAACATACTGCTGGTCGTTGCCATGGCAACAATATTGCTCGGCACACTCTACCCCCTGGTACTGGATGCACTGAATCTGGGAAAATTGTCTGTAGGCAAGCCCTATTTTAATACGGTGTTTATTCCATTGATGACGCTCGTTGCGATATTCCAGGTTATCGGTACCTTGATACACTGGAAAGAGGACGAATTGAAACGCATCGCCAGACATCTCCAGTTTGCAGCCTTCGGCAGTATTACTATCGGCATTCTGATTTTTATGGTGCTGACTGATTTGACAGCGCTGAAGGCCGCCGTTGGAGTTGGAATCGCCGCCTGGGTAATATTTGGAAACCTGATCAGTGTATATCATCATGTTTTTAAGCAGAATAATCCCTGGTTGTCACTGCGCAGACTATCACGTTCATTTTACGGGATGTCGCTTGCTCACATCGGTCTTGGAGTCACCATTATCGGGATCACGATATCCAGTTTATATAGCAGCGAAATACATAAATCGATGACTCCCGGAAGCAGTGTCGAACTTGGGGGTTATACCTTCCATCTCGTGCAGATCAGTGAAGCCAACGGCTCCAATTACCGCGCCTACAAGGCAGAAATGCAAATACTTAAAAACGGCAAACAGGTCTCCATACTGCATCCGGAGAAACGTGTTTACAATGTTCGGAGTGACATGCCCATGACCGAGGCCGGCATCGATGCCGGTATTACCCGGGACCTTTACGTTTCCATGGGAGAACCCCTGGAAAATGGATCTTGGAGTATACGCATGTATCACAAGCCCTTTGTGCGCTGGATCTGGCTGGGCGCTATTTTTATGGCCCTGGGTGGTGTGCTGGTAATTACCGACAAACGTTATCGTACTGTTTTGCAACCGCGAACAAATTCACTGGACAATGAAATCCCTGATCAAATAACTGCAGCATCAAAGGTGGTTTAAATGCAAAAAAAGTCGTTCCCCCTTGTGCTGTTTGTGGTTCTTGTCGTCGTCCTGGCAATCGGGTTAACAAAAGATCCGCGACTGGTGCCTTCACCGCTGATTGACAAGGCCATGCCGGCGTTTTCATTACCACAGTTGCATGAGGCGGATCAGACATTAGGTTCCACCGATCTGCGGGGGCAGGTATTGCTTCTGAACGTCTGGGCCTCCTGGTGTGTTGCGTGTCGTGCAGAACACCCGGTCTTGATGGAACTGGCAAAAAGCGGCCAGGTGGCTATCTATGGTCTTAATTATAAAGATCAGCGTGAAGATGCCCTGCGTTGGCTGGTTTATTATGGTGACCCCTACACCACCAGTGCCTATGACCTGGAAGGAAAGGTAGGCATTGATTTTGGTGTTTACGGGGTCCCTGAAACATTCATAGTCGATCAGAACGGTATAATTCGTTACAAGCAAATCGGTCCGATCACTGAAGAGGTTCTGAATAAAAAAATCATGCCCTTCATTAACCAGCTTAAAGCAGCCAGCACATGAAGCGTGTAATATTGCCATTGTTTTATTTTTTCCTGTTATCAGCGCCTTCCGTACTGATTGCAGTCGAAATTCTGGAGTTTGCGGATTCGAAGCAGGAGGAGCGATTTACCAGGCTGACAGAGGAGTTACGCTGTCTGGTTTGCCAGAATGAAACCCTTGCTGATTCCAATGCCGATCTGGCGAAGGACCTGAAAAAGGAAATTTACGGCATGATACAAAATGGTGACAGCAATGAAGAAATTATCGATTATCTTGTTGCGCGTTATGGCGATTTTATTTTGTTCCGTCCGCCATTCAAGGCGACAACTTATCTTCTCTGGCTGGGTCCGGTAATCTTTTTGCTGATCGGGATTCTCTTCGCGCGTTCATTATTGCGTCAACAGAAAGTACAAAAGCTGACCGGGGAAGAACACCGGTATGCAAGCAGTCTTTTGGAAGATATTGAGGAGAAAGGACAAAAATGATTATTTTCTGGTCAGTCACCATCTGCATGCTGATAATTGCTCTTGCCTTTGTGCTGGTCCCGCTCGTCCGCCACCAATATCATCAGGATCAGGTTACACGGGAAAAACATAATGTACGTATACACAAGGAACATTTGCAGGAATTACAGGATGCCCTGAATGCAGGCAGTCTGAGCCAGGAGGATTTTGAGAATGCAGTACGCGAACTGGAACAACAATTACTCATCGATGTTAAAACCGGTAAAGAACACCAGAATAACAAAATATCCAGACGCCCTGTCGTGACGGTGGTATCAATTGCTGTTTTATTACCGCTGTTCGTTGCAAGCTATTATCTTATGCAGGGCGAGTCCGAATTGATTGGTGCTCAACCGGATGCAGGTCCGCAACAGGCATCAGGTGAAGAAATGCATTCCAGCGAAGAAATGGTAGAGCGTCTCAGAAACCGCTTGCAGGAACAACCGGATGATGCCGAGGGATGGAGCATGCTGGGGCGCTCATATTTTGTAATGAACCGGTTTGACGATGCGGTTGCAGCCTACCGCAAGGTTCATGAACTGGTCGGCGATAAAGCACCACTACTCGCCGACCTGGCTGAAGTTCTGATTGTGGCCAATGACGACAAATTCACACAGGAGGCGTTGGATGTGATCGCGCTTGCCTTACAGGCCGATCCCGATGAACCCAAGGCACTGTGGATTGCAGGATATGCCGCATTGGAGCAGGGTAACCATATGCAGGCACTGCAATACTGGGAAAGGGTGCTAAATCAACTGCCACCGGACAGCCAGGATGCAAGAGCATTGCAGGAGAATATTGCCCAAATCAAACAGGGTACTGCGCTGGCTGCGACAATAGATAGTCCTGTTGCCGCTGATAATTCCGCGAGCATCACGGAGTCTGCTGCGCCCCTTCAATCCTCCTCATCTATCGAGGTACAGGTCACCCTGGATACTGCACTCTCAGGAAAAGCTGATGGAGAGGATACAGTCTTTATTTTTGCACGTGCTGCAGAAGGACCGCGCATGCCGCTGGCTATTGTCCGCAAACAGGTGAAGGATCTGCCTCTTAAGGTGACGCTGGATGATTCCATGGCAATGTCCCCTGAAATGAGTCTGTCTCTTTACAAACAGATCGTGGTGGGCGCGCGTGTATCCAAAAGCGGTAATGCCATGCCAGTAAGCGGAGATCTGCAGGGAACAAGTAGTGTAGTTACAGTGGATGAAATTGCCGCTATAAAAGTTGTTATCAATGAGACCCTGCCATAAACGCCCTGTTGCCGTTTTCCTCAATGACGCTGACTTTTGATACCACAAACTTTTTGTAAAACGCGTTTTTGAAGGCGATCAAGGCACGGGCAATACCTGCACTATCCACCATCGGTTTCTATCAGGACACGCCGGTTGGTTTCCCGGGCATAACACAGCCATGGCCTGTTTATCAAGCACGGCCGTTACACACTGACCTTCACCTCAATGCCCGTGCTACGGAGCCGTGCCGCGTATTGCGCCAGCCAGTCCGCAGGTAGTCGTGTCAGGCGGGACGCCTCAGGTTGCTGTGATGGGCGCGCAATTCCGTAAAGCAGTATGCCTTTGAGCGGAATTCTGTTTTCCATAAGAGAAGAAATAAATTGCAGGTAGAGCTCTTGTGCAGCAACGGCTGGTGGTCTGCCATCCAAAGCAAACACGCAGGTCTGTATCCAGGTGGGGCAGAGTTTCGCCGCCGTCTCCAGGTTCCTGCGCAGCCTTGCAACCGGGACGCCTGTATTATTGATAGATCGGAGTCCTGCAGTTGTTGCACTGTCGAACTTAAACCATACTTCTCCGTTTATTTGTGACAGGCGTGTAATGCCATTTTTTACTGACGGACGGTATATCTGGCTGCCGTTGGTAATCAATACTATTTTGATTTTGTTGAGTAACCCGAATTCTCCGGCAGTACTACCGATGAGTTCAACAACCTGCGCGAAAACTCCCGAATTGGTCGGTTCACCGTTGCCGGAGATGGCGATATCCCGTAGAGAGTCTGACGCCGCCGGTAATTGATAGCGTGAACAGAAATCTCCCTGCAATATATCGGTCAGTACACTATTTAATTCATGTGCCAGCGTTTGCAGGTCAACATCGGGGGCTTTGCCGCGCCACAGGCCGGGTACCTGGCAATAGATACAGCGCCAGTTGCAGGCATTGTTGGTATTCAGGTTGATGCCAATGGACAGGCCGCCTGCGCGGCGCGAAACAACCGGATAGATGTAATTCAGTCCAAGCCGGTCCCGGCGGTGGTCAGTGGCAGTTAGCATCGTAATTCGATTATGGGTTATCCTAACTGCACTTCGATTCACCACAATTCAGGCAGGTCAGGCAACCATCCATAAAGATCATGGCCTTGGTCAGACATTTTTTGCACAGAGTTGCGTTTTCCGGGAATGCACCGGTTGCAGTATTGACAGATTCCGGGTGTCTTTTTTCCAGTTCGGCCCGTTTTTCCTGTATCAATTTCTTTTGATTATTATCAAGCTGATCACTCTTCAACAGGCCGATCATGATCAGGTGACTCTCAAGTACATCTCCGATTTCGGCTACCAGCGAAGGCATGAATTTACCTCCCTTTTTGAAATAGCCACCATGTGGATCAAATACACACCGGAGTTCTTCAACGAGAAAAGTCACGTCTCCCCCCTTGCGGAATACTGCAGAGACGATCCGGGTCACTGCGACTATCCACTGGAAGTGATCCATGTTTTTTGAATTGATAAATAATTCGAACGGGCGCCGTAATTCATGCTTCGTGCCAGGATTCAGAATAATATCGTTGATGGTCACGTATAACGCATGTTCGGAAAGCGGAGTAGTAATCTTGTAAGTGGTCCCATGCAGCATCTGTGGCCGTTTCAGTTTTTCGTGCATATGCACGACATTAGTAACAGCAGCAGGTGGCATGGCGGTATCTGTAGTGGTCATTGCCGGCTGATCTGGTTCTTTGACCACGCTGCAATCAACTATTTTTCTGTCTATCTTGATTGTCACTATTGTTCTCCGTTTTCAGAATTTTCCGTAATACCCTTCTTTCAATGCATCATAGAGGTTGGCGGCCGTATGCTGTTCACCATCATATTCAATGATTTCATTACCTTTCACCTTGATTACTTCACCTGTATCCAGAGTAAAACTGTACAGGGTATTTTCAAGATTTTCTTCCTTGATCAGCACCCCCTGGAAGACCTCCGGATTGAATCGGAAAGTAGTGCAACCTTTCAGTCCCTGATCGTGGGCATAGAGATAAATGTCCTTGAAATCAGCAAACGGAAAATCTGCCGGCACATTGGCCGTCTTGGAAATCGATGAATCTATCCATTTCTGTGCGGCCGCCTGGATATCGACATGCTGTTTGGGCGTTATATCATCGGTAGTCACAAAATATTCCGGCAGGCGGATATCGGGATTATCTGAATCCGGAGATGCGCCCGGATTGACAAGTGTGCGGTAAGCAAGTAATTCAAAAGAATACACATCCATTTTTTCTTTAGTCTTTTTTCCTGCACGGATCACATTCCTTGAATAATGATGTGAAAAAGTAGGTTCTATCCCGTTACTGGCATTGTTGCCCAGGGATAATGAAATTGTGCCGGTAGGCGCAATCGAACTGTGATGGGTAAACCGCGATCCAGTTTCTGCCATTTCCTCGATCAATTCCGGTGCGATAGCAGCAATGCGTTGCATGTAACGGCTATAGCGTGCATGTAATACCTTTCCTTTGACAGTATCGCCTGCTTTATATCCGTCTTTCTTTAATTCCGGCCTTACCCTCAGCATTTCATTTGTAATAGTGAATGGTTCTTCCATGATGGGTGCAGGCCCTTTTTCTTTCGCAAGTTCTATACCTGTTTCCCAGCCAATCAACGCCAGTTCGCGGCTGACCTTTTCAGTAAATTCAAGCGATGCAGCATCGCCATATTTCAAACGCAGCATGGCAAGTGCAGATCCAAGTCCGAGAAAGCCCATGCCGTGACGGCGTTTCCTGAAAATTTCATTACGCTGTAATTCAAGCGGCAGACCGTTTATTTCAACCACATTGTCCAGCATACGGGTGAAGATCCTCACCACACGCCGGAAGGTATCCCAGTCAAATGCAGCTTTTTCCGTAAAAGGTATAAGGACAAATTGTGCAAGATTGATAGAACCGAGCAAACAAGCTCCATAAGGCGGCAGTGGTTGTTCGCCACAATTGTGAGCATGAAAACCATTGGCGTCAAAAGTATTGATGCCGGGTATCTGTGCGTCGTAAACCTTTTCTGTTCTATCTGGAGTAACATTCACGACACGAGAAACAAAACGTTCACGATTCAATTGTCTCTGGTAGCTGGATAAAGCTTGCCGCAATTTTTCTGCCTTGTTGGTATCTGAAAAGCCGATAATCTTGTTAAAAGTGAGCAGGTTTTCACCAGTGATTACCAGTTCATGTTGAGATTTAATTTGATAATCCCGGAAACCACCCTTGCCATCGGGTAGACTATGTTGACTTGAACAACGCCGGTTCTGGTAGATTGTCGAATTTATTCCAAGACGTAACAGCATACGTTGTACACTTTCCAGACATACCAAATTGGATTGAGCAAGACGTATGCTCACGCCTTTTGCTTGTGAACCTTGTACCGATCCGTCGCTATCAAATAAACCACGTAATAAACCACGATGAAATGCAGAAGAAGTTTTTTCGATGGCCGGTGTGATCTTCTTCTGTCTGGCAGACATACCCAGAGATTCAGCTAATTGTTTAATCGCAGCTGTAGACAGACGATATTCATTGCGTCCTTTGATTTCCATCCAACCATTAAAATCACTGCGATGAGGTAGTGTTCGTGCAGCAATTTCAGCTTCTTCCATGATTGCATCCACTCCAGAGTTATATGCAGCATCAGGTGCATTAACTATTGCCGCAGGTTTCCATACTGAAAGTATGGCCTTGTCTGATTTTAATGTTCCATCGCCAAGCAACAAACCTATTAGATAACCTTCTTCATAACTGCCAAAACCATTCCAGTCATTAAAATTACCATGATTGTGCAATAAAACGAGGTCTCCCTGACTCAGCTTGCCAGCCTCGCACCATTCAGTTTCCAGACTGTAACGTGTAAAACGCGTAACACGACGTACACGATGATCATTGGTTAACCGTAATGTACGGCCATCAGCACAATGCAAAACGACAACTTCTTTACTGGCGGTAAAGAAAAACCCATGCTCACTGCTGGCATATGCTTGACCATCCACTATGGCTGTAAATTGCTGCCCAATTAAATCCTTTACCTGGCGTGCGCCCTGTGAAGTATGAATCCATGTATCAGCTGTTACACATGGATTAGTCGCACGGACTTTTTCACAATACCAGTTGTTGTTAAGCTCATTGACACCGTCAATCAGGATGAATCCGGGTTCGGCATATTCATAGGTGGTGCGCATGATTTCATCCCATAATGCGCCGGCGGAAATCGTTTTGTAAATCTTGCATGCCACTTCACCTTTGCCATTCATGATATAGCCATTATCGATTGGCCATTCTCGCCAGATGATTTTTGCGGTATCTGCAAGCTCAATTTTTTCATCTTTCAATTCCTGCCGGGTAATCGGGAAGGCCAACGGCCAGCAGGCATCCTCCTTGACTGCACGCATGAAAGATTCAGTGATTAACAGTGAGAGATTAAATTGACGTAACCGCCCGGCCTCGCGTTTTGCCTGAATAAAATCCAGGACATCCGGATGGCCAATATCAAATGTCGCCATCTGGGCACCACGCCGTCCACCGGCCGAGGAAATGGTAAAACACATCTTGTCGTAGATATCCATGAAGGAAAGCGGACCGGAAGTATGAGCACCAGCCCCGGAAACATAAGCACCCCTGGGTCGCAAGGTTGAAAATTCGTAACCTATCCCACAGCCGCATTTCAATGTCAGGCCTGCTTCGTGCAGTTTGCCCAGAATATCATCCATGGAATCACGTATCGTGCCTGAGACAGTGCAATTTATGGTTGAGGTAGCAGGCTTGTAATCACTGGCACCGGCATTGGATATGATCCGGCCTGCCGGAATGGCGCCATGCTGCAGTGCCCATAAAAATTCCTTGTACCAGTGTTCGCGTTTTTCCTGTGTCTGTTCTATATCTGCCAGGGCATGGGCAACACGGTCATAAGTATCATTAATGGATTTATCGACCGGTAAACCATCCTTGTCTTTCAGGCAGTATTTCTGATCCCAGATATCCTGTGATGTGGATTGCAACGGAATTTCACCTGGTGCAGAAGAGTTATTTAAATTAACAATTTTCAATCGGAATATCCCCTTTCATATGAATCAACACTTTGAAAATCCAGCTCTTTTGCCCGTATTATTGCAATGCGGTTAGAACACGAAGCTGCCGGTAGCTGACATGACATGATTGCTGTGTAATTGTATGCAATACCGCCAGTAAATACCGGATATTGTGCTTTTTTAATATAAAATCAGCGGGGCATCCGGTAATTGATCTATATCAAGTTGAGCGCATATTCTGCCCGCAATGATTGCGGGAAACGGAAAGGCCGGGTGTATATCCGGCAATAATTAAGGGCATTTGGCTAAAATTTGACCAGAGTGTATTGCGGGTATCGGCGGCGTTATTTTA
>Ga0156159_1086_pt1 | contig 12167 bp, 13 predicted proteins | sample RifCSPlowO2_12_FD_107812 | JGI IMG/M metagenome (GOLD analysis project Ga0156159, IMG submission 107812) | Gammaproteobacteria bacterium RIFCSPLOWO2_12_47_11
TGGTTGCTCGACTCTGTCTCCTGATTCGTTCTACCTCCTGCGTCCATGCAGTCGTGTTTCGAGCAATTAGCCGGGGCAGATGGCTTGTATATTGGCCTAGTGAAATCGCTTCCTTACTGGTTTCGCATTTTGGTGCGAATTCAATTTGGGCGTGAAAATAGCTTTGCCGGTTCGTGTGTATATACACATGCGGCATGCAGTAATTGGCTCTCAAAAAGGAGGGACAGCTGGTCTCGGTGATGTGTTGCTTTTTTAATCAGACAACACAAAAGAAGCGAGCTAACAACTAAAGATGGCGCTCTGGGCACCCTGCGGGTGTCACCAGGTGCGCGCACTGTAACATAGTATGCGGTTAAGGGCCGGTTTTATTTTAATGGCGACTGGGTGGTGGCGGGAAGAAGTTCGACCGGGCAATGGGGTTTATTCCCGCAATACTGAAAAACCAGGAGCATCATCAAACTATTAATGAATCCTTTATCATGTATATTTGTATGCCATACTTGTTTTAATGATACTTCAACAGAAAGGAGTTTCATTGACCCGGACAGGGCGTACAAATGGGAAAGCATTGTGGACAGCAAGATAACTTTGCGAAGGATTCTGGTCCTCGACGATGATAGTGATTACAGAAAACTGTTGCTGACCTGGCTCAGTAATCAGTTTCCGGGTGTTGAAGTCGAGGAATACGATCCACAGAATCAGGGCATCCCTGGCCAGAGCTTTGACTGGACGGCATTTGACGTGCTGCTTCTGGATTATGACCTCCATTTTGATCATGCCACCGGCCTGGATATTCTGCAGGCCAATTACAACAACGACCAGTTTCCTCCGACAATCATGCTGACCGGGGCCGGTAGTGAAGACGTGGCGGTGCGTGCCTTCAAATATGAGGTCACAGATTACCTGCGCAAGGAATGGCTGGAAAAGGAGCAACTCAAGGCCGCAGTAGACAACGCCTTTCACCATAAAGTCCTCAAACACCAGCGTCTGAATATCCTGGAAGAAGCCCGGCGGGTAGCTATGGCTGAAGCTAAATTGATGATTATTGATCTTAAAAAGAAATTTGTACAAATGCATACACGGGAACAAAAGCAATTGAAACTTGAGCGACAGGAAATAGAAAAAAAACTAGAAAAGGATCAGGCTTTATTGGCAAAGATTGAGCGGGAGCGGGCGCAGGAAGAAAAAACAAAACACGAATTGATTGCAGAGATAGATAAATTGAAGTCCCTGCGACTGGCGGCGACTGATAGTAACGGCATTAACGTTAAACTGGAATCCGTCCACCAACAACTGGAAGAAACCAAGGCCGGAATTAACCAGATCGAGCAGGATTACGAACAAGTGAAGGCCGCTGTGGACAAGAACCGCTGGAAACAAGGTCAGGGGATCGAGTTACAAAAGCAATCAGAAGCTGATCTGACCATATTCCTGGAAGAGACGGAACAACAGAAGAACCAGACGACTGGTCTCAGTGCCAAACTGCAATTGGAAACAATGGAGAAGATTGCTGAACTTAAAAAAAGAAAATTCAGTGAACAACAAATTGATCGGAACCTGCTTAATGATATCGAATCACAGTTGAAAAAGGACGACAAATAAAGATGGAGTAAGTGTGTACTGAGGCCTGTATTTTTTAATTATCATGAACGAAACGACTGGCAATAAATCTTCACAGACTGGTGACTGGTATTTCCATCGGTTACAGCATGGCGGACTACGACAAGGTGGTGAAACCGGAACTGGTGTCGCCCATCAAGGCATTGCGTACCTGGGCATTTATCTTTTGTTTTTTCTCCATAGGACTGACTACGCGATTTCGTGAACTGGCGGCTGCGGGTAGCAAACCCTTCTGGGCATTTACTTCCGGTGTCGCCGTGAATGTCGTGATCGGATTTATTCTTTCGGTGATTGTATTTGGTGATTACTGGGCAAGACTGGAACAGTAGTTTGCTTTTTGATTAGGCATATTTGAGGAATTGCCTGGCAACAAGCTTTGTCATGATTTCAATAAGCAACTTATTTAAACGCTTTTCTGTTCTAAGAGGATGAAACAACATTCGTTTAGCTTCTTCGAATGGGAAATGCACTCTCATTACCTGTGCCGTATGTTCGAGAAATATTCTGTAACTCCAGACCTTAAATGGCGGCGATCCAACCCAATAGTTATTTAGCGGTTGAAATGCAAGCGCAATATCTTCATCTCGCACAAGTTCACTTCGATTTAATAGAATGCCCGCCTTTCTTAGTAACCTATTATTTTCTTCTAATTCGTATTTTTTGTGCAAATAATTAAACTATAATTAGATCATGTCGCAATTACCTAGACTGAGAGTATAAATTAATTATACTTTTGCTGTTTTTCTACCTGATTTATGGTTCTTGTAAGGTGATGTTTTATTGGAAACTAAAAACCTCATTGAAGTTTTAAAAAAGGCACTCAAGTCCCACGGTGTGACCTATGCTGATATTGCCGCCCAATTAAACCTGAGCGAAGCCAGTGTGAAGCGCATGTTTGCACAAAAACACTTTACCCTGATCCGGCTGGAATCAATTTGTGAGATGGCACAAATGGACTTTACTGATCTCATACGCCTGATGGATGAAGAGCGGCAGAAAATCAGTAATCTGACGCTGGAACAGGAAGAAGAACTGGTTTCGGATTTGAAATTTCTCCTGGTGGCCATCTGCGTGCAAAGTAACTGGACATTCAATGAGATGATCGATTATTTCAAAATCACCGGGCCTGAATGCATAGGCTATCTTGTTCGTCTGGACCGCCTCGGACTTATTCAACTCCTGCCTAATAATCGTATCCGCCAGATGGTGGCCAAGAATTTCAGGTGGCTTCCCAGGGGCCCGATCGAAAAGTTTTTCGAACAGACCGCACAAAATGAATTCCTGGACTCCCATTTTACCCATCCGGGTGAGCTCCGGCTTTTCATGAACGGTTCCCTGACGTGGGAATCCATAGAATCCATACGTAAAAATGTTGAAGCACTGGCCCATGAATTTTCATCCTTTCAGGACGACGATGCCCGAATGCCGGCCACGACACGTTTTAATACCGGTCTGCTGTTGGCAATGCGGCCGTGGGAACTGCCGATATTTTCAAAATTGAAAAAGCGGGACGTAGAAGAATAATTTGCAGACAATATTTTGCATAAAATATGTGAATAAAATGTGATAAATTTATTTTATAACTGATGAGATCATTATTAATGACTGCTAAAAAACGGGACTAGCCATGCTTTACAAGGTACAGGCCAGGTACAAGGAGGACAAAGCCGGTGAATTTTTTCAAAAGCTGACCGATGGCACGATTGCAATACAGGAACCTGATGGTGCAGAGATTGTTGCCAGCATGCAGCAAGCAAGAATTATCGAGGATGGAATGATCCGGTGGTATGAAACCTGTTATTGCGATACACCGCTTAAACACGAACGGGAGACGGTTTATAATTTTTACCTGACCGATATTACCACCGAATTGGCAGATTTTAAGAAGGAACTCGAAGGTGAGTCTTTTTGGGGTTATCTTCAGTCAAAAGAAGCATAGGAAAAGAGTTCGTATTCAATTCAATAATACACATATGAAATAAATTCACTGTTGGCTGTCCTTAATAAATTCAGTTCTATACCGTGGAGCAAATGGCTTCGCCATGTTTTTGTCATTTTTTTTACGAGTGTGTGCCTGACGAAGATGACCTTTGGAGAACTATTATCACCGCAAGATTCTGTTACCGTATTTATGGCAGGGGATGTCATGACCGGACGAGGTATTGATCAGGTGTTGCCTTATCCGGGTGATCCCCGGCTCCATGAACCTTACATGAAAGATGCAACGGGATATGTCCGGTTGGCTGAAGCTGTCAACGGCCCAATCCAGAAACCGGTTCAATGCAAGTATATCTGGGGTGATGCCTTGCCGGTGCTGAATCAAATTGCACCGGATGTACGTCTCATTAACCTGGAAACGAGTATCGCCACCAGTAATGAATACTGGCCGAACAAGGGGATCCATTACAAGATGCACCCCGGGAATACGGCCTGCCTGCAAACGTTCGGGATTGATTATGTTACGCTTGCGAATAATCACGTGCTTGATTGGGGATATGCAGGGCTTACGGAAACACTGGCCTCACTAAAGGATGTCAATATCAAGGTTGCGGGCGCGGGCGGGAATCAGCAAGCGGCAGAACAACCTGCAATCATGGACATTGCAGGAAAAGGGAGAGTCATTGTGTTTTCCTATGGCCTGGGTTCAAGTGGCATTCCCTCGAAATGGGCCGCCCAAAAAGACAGGCCCGGGGTGAACCTGTTGCCTGACCTGTCTGAAGACAGCATCCGGAAGATCAAGGATCAGATCGATGCAGTAAAACTGGAGGGCGATATCGCCGTCGCCTCTATTCATTGGGGCAGTAACTGGGGTTATGCGGTCCCGCTGGAACATATCGATTTTGCCCATCGACTGATAGATGCAGCAGGGGTTGATGTGATTCATGGCCATTCCTCACACCATGCCATGCCGCTGGAGGTTTATCATGGCAAGCTGATTATTTATGGCAGTGGTGATTTTTTGAATGACTATGAAGGGATCGGCGGGCATGAGGAGTACCGGGGTGATCTGGTGTTGATGTATGTCGCCAGGATCGAACCCGATTCTGGAAACCTTGTTCAATTGCAGATGATACCCCTGCAATTGAGACAATTCAGACTGAACCGGATATCCAGAAAAGATGGCATATGGCTGAAGGAGACGTTGAACCGGGAAGGTCAAGCGTTCGGAACCCAACTTCAATTAAGTGAAGATAATGTTCTAAATTTGGTGATTGGTGAATAGTGATTGGTGATTAATAACTCAAAACTGATAATTAATTACCGACTTCTGTATTCTGGCTTCTGACTTCTGACTCTTCATACCAGATACCAATCACCGGTTCACCTGTCATCAGCACTCTTTATAAACAGGCCGGGGTAATGGGAGGTGCAGGCCATGACATGGGTAATAGCATTGGTATCGTATTCGTCACCCGATTCGTAACTCTCGAAGTATCTATTGAGCTTGTTGACTTGCCCGGGCCAGCAGTCCCACGCCTGCAGTCCCAGTGAGATCCCGTAGTTGGTGAAGGCAAATTTCATTTTCGACCATCCCTTCTGGCGGCAGAAGTAGCCGGGTGGATCGATCCACAACCGTTTTAATTGATTGAAACTTTGTTTCCGCTGATGGACGGCCCATTGCTCGCGGGGGAAAAAATGACACAGCCACAGCATCATGCCAAGACCCAGGTCCTGATCGATGACCAGTGTTTTGTAACTCAGTGCAATCAACCGGTGCATCTCGTCAATTTCTTCCGCCAATATGTCCGGATCCAGCAGTCTATACGCCACGTAACCGTCGAATGCATCCATGGCACCCAGTCCATAACCCGGGTACGGACCGGACAAATCTTCTTCCATCTTCCAGATCACCCCCACGTCCGGAATGACAAAACGGGAATGAATCTCCCTGACCAGGGTGATGGCCTCATCCTTGTATTCAGTTCTTACTTTGCCAAAGCAGGTTAACGCGTAGATCCACTTGGCCAGGTAGTGATAATACTGGCCGTCGCGATCCGGCTCCTCACCAATGCGCAGGCCCTTGTCCCGGCCCAGGACCCGGTAAACTTCTTTCACCAGCCACTCGGCCCTGGATAAATAAGATGCGTCACCCGTGTTTTGATACAGCGAGAGATATAACACCAGGCCAATGGCGTCCGTCAACAAATAGCGCAACCCGTTCGGCCAGATCTTTCTTTCCTCCATCCAATCAAGTTTTTGCTTTACATAGTCAATTTCTGTCAGTGCCATTGATCAAATATTTTTTCGATTAAATGAATTTTGGCCAGAATATATAAAATATGATCTATATCAATATGAATGAACAGTATAAGTTTTATATTTTGTAAAATAAGCAAATTATGACTCATGGTTAAGTTTAAAACCTTTGCCGCTTCTTGCTTGTAGTGTACCTGTTGTGTTTTGTTTCTGGTTGTCAGGGTGAGCGGATGGGTTGATCGGGATATCCCGAAGTTAATGGCAACATTCAATATAAAATTTTCAGAGCACTCAAACCGGAATGAACTCCTGCCGCGGGGAAATCCGGTGCTTCACTGTGAGTGGCGACCCCCCGATGATGTTCCAATCGGGCCTCCACCCGTGGAATTTCCACCGGATACCCCTGAGGAAGAGCCCTTTATACCTGAGGTAGAACCTCCACCGCCGCCGGATGAAAAACCGCAGGAAAAAGAGTCGGTGACAACATCCCCGGTTTTCACTGGCACCACAAATACATTTAAACCGGAGGGTTTTTATCATGTTAGACATTAACCCTGACATTGTATGTAGATTGATTGAGTTGGCACGTGAATTTCATGCGCAGGAGGAAGTCGTTATGCCGGAAATCAAAGGCAACCCGAGCGGGGACTGGGCGACACAAACTCTTGCCAATCATATTGAGGATATGACCTTTCAGGAATTCAGATCAATAATTCGGGACCTGGAGCCCGGCCAGCAACAACTGGTTGTTGCACTGCTCTGGGTGGGCCGGGGAGATTTTACTATTGATGAGTGGGAAGATGTACTGAAACAGGCACAAGATGACTGGACCCCAAGAACAGCAGAGTATCTTATCGTTCACCCTTTGTTAGCGTATTACCTGGCGGAAGGCCTGGACCAGTTTGGTTATAACTGTGACTAGGAATCTATTATTTCATCACTAACCGGAAGTCCGCTGGATATATTATCCATGGCTTTATGCACCAGGAGAAATGTTCCTGAATCGGTCCGTATCATCGGATCCTCCCGGCGTTGATTTGAGCGTTATACTAATAATCAAGAGCGGTAAAAATATGGCAACCAGACGGAAATCTGAATTAACATGCATGTGAGTGTTCAATCAGGCGCAAACGTGGTTACAAACCCCGACTTTGTCCTGCAGGATTTTGAACCCGCCTGCTTGCAGTCATATCAACAGGGTGAACTTCAGGACCGTATTGAACTGGCATTAAAGGAACTTGAAGATTGTTGTGCCTGTCCGCGTAACTGTCATGTCAATCGTTTACTGGATGAAAAGCTGGTATGCAATACCGGGCGTCATGCCATAGTCAGTAGTTTCTTTGCACACTTCGGGGAAGAGGATTGTCTACGCGGCTGGAACGGATCAGGCACGATCTTTTTCGGGTTATGTAACCTGTGCTGTGTTTTTTGCCAGAATTGGGATATTTCACAACAGAAATCCGCCCGGGAATGCACTGCCGAAGAAATTGCCGACGCAATGTTATTCCTGCAGGACCGTGGTTGTCACAATATCAATTTTGTAACCCCGGAACATGTCGCGCCACAGATCATTGAAGCGATTGCCGCTGCAGTCCCCCGGGGTTTGCGCCTGCCCATTGTTTATAACACCAGCGCCTATGATGCGATATCCTCGCTGAAATTACTGGATGGCCTGATAGATATTTATATGCCGGACTTTAAATTCTGGCATAAAGAAAGTGCGCGGCAGTTTGCAAAGGCGAAAGACTACCCGGAAAGGGCGCGGGAAGCGATCAAGGAAATGCACCGGCAGGTAGGCAACCTTAAATTTGGACCGGACGGGCTGGCAAAGCGCGGAGTGCTGGTACGACATCTCGTCATGCCGGGTCAGACGGATGAAGCCGCCGCCATTTTTCAATGGCTGGCCGATGAATTATCTCCGGATACTTATGTCAATGTCATGAGCCAGTACCGGCCTGATTACCGGGTCGGCCTTTCCGATAAACAGGGCAAGTACCAGGCAATCAACCGGCAACCGTACGTGGAAGAATTACAGGCGGCCCGCGCTGCGGCACAGCGCGCAGGATTGACGCGACTGGATCAAAGGGGCCGGTGAGATGAATATTATCAGAGATCATTAGTTTTGTTATTTTCATCCTGATATGAAGCTTACCAGTTACAAGAGTCCGTTATGGATCGATTCGGTCAGACTGGATCGTTGCAATGGTGTTATTGGTATGACACTTTGTCCCGGTAAGAAAGAAGCCAATGCCATAGCGGGTGACTGGGACCGGGACCTTGATATTGATCTGAAAAAAATACGCGACTGGGGCGCAAGTGCACTGGTATCGCTGATGGAGAAGGAGGAAATGGCCTGGTACGGAGTGGCCGATTTACCGGGAAAAGCGATACAGCTGGGACTGGATCATTATCACCTGCCGATAGCTGATTTTGATATACCTGACAAATCCTTTGAAGAGTACTGGCAAACAGCAGGCGCGAATCTCAGAAATTATCTTTTATGCGATAATTCAATTGTCATTCATTGCCTCGGTGGACTTGGGAGAACAGGTACAATTGCAGCACGCCTGCTGGTGGAACTGGGCGCCGATCCGGAAACAGCAATCCGGCGGGTACGACAGGCCCGTCCCGGTACCATCCAGTCGCTTATGCAGGAAACCTATGTGCGTTGTTGTAAACCGGTTGTTATTAGTGATTAGTGATTAGTGATTAGTGATTGGTGATTGGTGATGTAAATGCTTATCCGAGCATGGCAGACAGGTCATAGTAAAAGATCATGGTGATAATCCCGGAGGCACCAATAACAAGGAAGGAAATCAACAGGTGTTTGAACAGATCGCGGTGGCCCAGGGTGAATACCAGGAAAAGCTTCATGAAGGTGTTTGATAGTGCACCAAGCACCAGGTTGAAGCTGGCCCATTCGGTAGTGATTATGCCAGCCTGCTGCGCATCACTGATAGAAAAGGCAATGGCATCGGCATCGGTAAGACCGCTGACAATGGCCACCAGGGGCAACCAGGTATTGCCGAGGTAAGTTGTCGCCAGTCGTGTCACCACCAATATGGCCGCGAATAGCAGGGCGAAATTAATAGACGATTTCAGGCTGAAGGGATTTTCAAATTGCATGGCCTGGACTTCAGGCGCCGCCCGTCGTGACCGTATAAAAAAGTATCCGGCAAGACCTAAACCGGTCAGGCCCATAATCAGCATCGGCAGCGCCATGCTTTTCATAAGCGTCAGGTTGACGACTGCAATCTCTACCATCAATCGTGGAAACATGATCGAGGCCGCAAGGATCACGGCAACGGCAAAGCTTTTGTTGAGTCGCGGGTTCTCCCTGCTACGCCTGGCGAAACTCAAAGTAGTGACTGTACTCGATACCAGTCCCCCGACCAGGCCGGTCAAACCGATACCGGCACCACTGCCGATGAGTTTTATCATTATATAACCAATGAAACTGATAAAAGACACCAGTACCACGATGAGCCAGAGTTTATAGAGTTTCAGTGCTGAAAGTGCGATGTTAATGAAGTCGATCCCGAACGGGACCCGCGCAACGTTACCTTCCGAGAAATAATCAAAGTGCTTGCCGGTATAGGTACCAATGGCAGTGTCCCTGTCGGCACTGCTAATGGTAATGGAACCCGTCTTTCCCCATCCGTGTTCGAAAAGCAGGACCTCAGTGCCTGTCGACAGTCGCTTCTCGGGATCAATAGCAATTTGCACTTGCTGAGTGCCGGCATCGAGCGCGATAACTTCCCCTACCCCGATGGAAATGTATGTATCCAGGGACTGGCGTGGCAGAACAGGCAGGATAATAAACGTAATCACCAGGAATTTAAGAACAGCCGCAAGTTCATAAGTCTGGATTCGGGTTCGAAATGACTGGATCATTTCTTTCTGGAACATGATTGCGGAGGACAAAATCGCAATGGCAATGGCGAGTTCGGTAGCCTCCATGATTAACAGGACACCGAGCAGAAAGGTAAGAACAGCGGCAATCTCGGTTGTGATACCGATATCTTCCTCATGACTGGCCCAGTATTGCGTGGTCAACAGTACAACCATACCGGCGAATACAGCGACTATGATCCAGGCACTTGAATACTGATTGGCGATGAATGCACTGGCCGCACCCAGTAACGCGAAGAAGACAAAATCGCGAATACCGATATGACTTCCCGGTTTCGCACTCATTTCCCGTTCAAGGCCAAGGAGAAAACCTACCAGGCCAGCCAGACCAAACTGTATGAAAAGCTGTAGCAGGTTTTGATCGTGCATTATGCTCTATCCCCCGGCGAAACCACATGTGGGTTTGGCCCGCTGTTTATCCACGTTTTTATCCGCAACTTTTTATATCATAGCTGATTTTGAGACTATCTTGGCGGGAGTGTTGATTCTGGCTGGGGAAAAAACAGCCATGGCAGGCCGGTACGCTGTATATACAGAATAGTTTACAAAATTACCGGGATATTTTATTCCGGATCGGCACAGGCATATCCTCTATAATTGTTTAATAGGTCTTGTTTCTAATTAAAATAATAAAGGGAATAAACAATGTATACATTTATCCCGGATCTAATTTCCCCGGTTTTTCGCAGAGGAGCTTAGCCATGCGTAGTATTGCCAAGGTTTTCGGACGTTCACCGTTTGTCCCCTTACAGATGCATATGGAGAAAGTTGCCGAGTGTGTTAAACAAATTCCTGATGTTGTTGCTGCCTATCGTCGCGAGGAGAGTGAAACAGTTGAAGCACTCAGAAAGAAAATATCGCGCCTGGAACATGAAGCCGATGCCTTAAAGCATGATATTCGTAACAGCCTCCCACGTGGTCTGTTCCTGCCGGTTGAGCGGGTCAGCCTGCTCCAGATACTCAGCCTGCAGGACAGCATAGCCAACCGGGCGGAAAATATTGGCGTATTACTCACGATGAAACAGGCCAGGTCGTTTCCAGGATTCGATGATCGGTTTGATGACTTTTTAGGCAAAACTATCGAGACGTTCGAACTGGCACGATCCGTTATCGATCAGCTGGATGAATTACTGGAAACAGGATTTGGTGGCCTGGAGGCGCAGACAGTCAAGGAACTGACTGATATGGTTGCTTACAAGGAACATGAGGTTGATGTAATACAGGGAGTATTGCTGCGCGAATTACTCGCCCACGAAGATGAAGTTTCCTATGGGGACTTTTTCCTGTGGACCAGGATTCTCAGGCAGGTAAGCAGTATTGCAGACAGATCCGAGAGGTTGGCTATTGCCGTTCGTATGACTCTTGAGACCAGTTGATCACTGAATCAACGGGAAAGAAAGCCATTTAATGATGGAAAGCCAGTTCCACATTATCATTACCCTTGCGGTCATTTTCGGGTTTTACATGGCCTGGGGTATTGGTGCAAATGATGTGGCCAATGCCATGGGCACCTCGGTTGGTTCCGGTGCATTAACCCTGCGTCGTGCCGTCATCCTGGCAGCTATACTTGAATTCAGTGGCGCCTTCCTGGTGGGCTCCCATGTCTCGGAGACGGTCCGGCAAGGTATTGTTGATCCATTAATTTTCACCGGTGATGGCATGTCATTCATGCTCGGTATGCTTGCCGCCCTGCTCGCAGCCGGCGTATGGCTGCAGTGGGCGTCCTGGAAAGGGTGGCCGGTATCAACGACACATTCCATCGTCGGTGCGATTGTCGGTTTCGGTGTTGCCTATGGCGGGCTGTCGGCAATTCACTGGGACAAGCTCGGGACGATTGTCGCGAGCTGGGTCATCTCACCATTGCTGAGCGGTACGATTTCCTATTTTATATTCCGGTTCATACTGAGGTTTGTTTTTTACAGAGAGAGACCGCTGCAGTCGGCAAAAAGACTTGCACCTTACCTCGTATTTTTCGTCTTCTCAGTTTTAACACTCGCACTGGTTTTCAAGGGCCTTAAAAACCTGAATCTTGATCTCGGTACCCCCGCGGCATTTGCCGTTGCATCCGGCGTTGGTCTGGTTGCATCACTTGTCGCTGTGTGGATTGTTTCACGTATGCCGGAACAGGAGCGGGACCGGAGACCCGGCGGCAACCAGGCAATCACCAACCCCGCGACAGTGCAGGCACTCGAAAAAGCGGTAAAACATCTCGAAAAAGTGCAATCAACGGCCCCTGAGCATATGCAATCGAAGATTAGTGATGCATTGGATAATGTCAAACGGCTGCGCTTCGAGTCACAGAAAAGCTACGAGTTTCACACCAATACGGCTGAATACAAGAGTGTTGAAAAACTTTTTGTTTATCTCCAGATCCTGAGTGCCAGTATGGTTGCATTTGCCCACGGGGCAAACGATGTGGCGAATGCCATCGGGCCGAT
>Ga0156159_1008_pt1 | contig 11106 bp, 7 predicted proteins | sample RifCSPlowO2_12_FD_107812 | JGI IMG/M metagenome (GOLD analysis project Ga0156159, IMG submission 107812) | Gammaproteobacteria bacterium RIFCSPLOWO2_12_47_11
AAAACAAAATTATGTAAAAGGAGTTATATCTTATTTAGAGACGGAAGGATACAGAAAACCAAGATTTCCTGTTTTGAAAAAATTAGTCTAAAAGTCTAATCAAAAATGATGAAGTATGAAGAACAGATTAAAAAGAAAGTAAGTAAAATGTCTAAAGCAAATTTAAGCAAATTTAATAGATATTACAATAAGAGAGGTATTGGAACTATTACAGCTTAAGCTGTGAAAGGTAATAAATTTGCTTTAGGTTTAGTGAAGAAAGCCAAAAATGATACAACAAAATAAAGTGCCTAAATATGTCCAGAAAATCATTTCTGTTTTTGAAGTTGATATTCACGAAATAGATATGCAAAGCTTTTTGATGGATATAAGAGATATTGAAGATAAAAAAGAGTATGCAATAGACTATATATCAAAATTGAGTAAGTTAGATATTTCTGAAATGGAAGTTAGGAAACAACAATTAAAAAGTAGTTTTAGAGCTTATAAACAAACACAGCAAGATATTAAAGAAAAAGAAATAAGAGACGACGAGAAAAAACTAATAGAAAGCTGGAGAAATTCTGTTCCTTCTGATGTTGTTATAAATGATAAAATTGCTGTCATAAATGACTATATTGAGATGGCATCAAAACAGATAGTTAATGGTGTTTTGATTTTGGGAGCTGGAGGATTGGGAAAGACCTTTCTGGTTATTAATAAACTTTTATCTTTAAAGGCAAAATATATTTATCATAATAATAAACAAGGCTGGAATCGATTGGAAACTGAACTCACCATTGTGGTCCCTACCTATAATGAACGGGACAATATCAAGCCAATGCTGGATGCATTAAATGCGTCACTTCAGGATCTGTTGTGGGAAATTGTTTTTGTAGATGATGATTCATCTGATAAAACAGCAGAACTGGTCAGGGAGATAGCGAAAAAAGATGCCAGGGTCAGGTGCATCCAGCGTATCAACCGCAGGGGTCTGTCATCTGCCTGTATCGAAGGCATTTTATCCAGTGCCTCGCCGTATATTGCGGTGATAGATGCAGACATGCAGCATGACGAAAGCCTGTTGCCCGCCATGTTGAATACGTTAAAAACCGGCAATCTCGATCTGGTGATCGGCAGCCGTTACATAACGGGAGGCGGCACAGGTCAATTGTCAAAACACAGGGTATGGGTCAGCCGTACAGCGACCCTGCTTTCGGGGCTGGCGCTGAGGCAACAGGTGCATGATCCCATGAGTGGTTATTTCATGTTACGCCGATCTTTTTTTGAAAAGGTCATGCGCAAGTTATCAGGCAAAGGTTTCAAGATTCTCCTGGATATTCTGGTAACGGCCGGGCCTTCGGTCAAATTCAGGGAGTTGCCCTATGTCATGCGCCAGCGTACGCAAGGAGAAAGTAAACTCAGTTTTATCGTTATCTGGGAATTTATAACGCTTGTTGTCTATAAACTGATAGGACGTATACTGCCGGCCCGATTCATTTCATTTGCCACGGTTGGGTTCAGCGGCATTTTCGTACATTTATGCGCATTGTGGTTTTTTTATCGTTTTCTGGATATCGAATTTATTTATGCACAGGCTTCAGCAACACTGATTGCCATGACCAGCAATTACATACTCAATAATTATTTTACCTATCCGGACAGGAAGCTAAAGGGTGTTGCTTTTGTACGCGGCCTGTTAAGTTTTTATCTGGCCTGTACATTGGGGGCCATTATCAATGTGGCTGTAGCAGATCTTTTATTTGGCAAGTCTTTCCCCTGGTGGCTGGCAGGAACGCTGGGTGCTGTTGCCGGCGCAGTCTGGAATTATGCGGCCACTGCAACGTTTACATGGAGAATAAACGGGGATAAATCCAGGTAGATTCAGACAGATTTCAATACCAACAGAATTTTTGCATTTCACCATGCATGGGGAAATCTTTTTGATACAAAAACAATGAAAAAGATTATTGAACTGGACGGGATACGTGGAGTCGCCATAGCACTGGTTCTGATATGGCATTATTTTGCAACTCAACTATGGGTTCAGGATGGAACGCTGTTGTATTATTTCAGATACATGAGTGCACTCACCTGGAGTGGTGTTGATTTGTTCTTTGTGCTTTCCGGGTTTTTAATAGGAGGTATACTCCTTGATCAGCGCGGTCGCAGTCACTATTTCAGCACATTTTTTATAAGACGCATATGCAGAATATTTCCGCTTTATTTCATGGTGCTTTTATTATTTGTCATTTTATCAAAAATTGTACCTTCTGGATTGCGCTGGTTGTTTAATGATCCATATCCACTCTGGACGTATGTCACATTTACACAAAATTACTTGATGGGAGGAGGCGGATTTGGTTCAGATTGGTTGGGTGTCACATGGTCCCTTGCTATAGAGGAGCAATTTTATCTGGTCCTTCCATTTCTTGTTTTTTATATCAGGGGGAAATGGTTTATCCCGATACTGGTAATCATGATCATTGGTAGTCCGGTAGCTCGCTACCTTGTTGATGGCATGGGCAGCTATATCTATACTTTCTGCCGGGCGGATTCATTGATGTCGGGGGTATTATTGGCATGGCTGGTAAGAAGGAATGGATTTCTGGAATTCACACAAAAATATTGCCATCTGGTTATAACCACCTTCTTTATATTGCTACTAATAATCGCATATCTTACTTTTCTGGTGACGCAGACCGGAGACGTTATTAACCATTTTGTATTTGCGATTTTCTATGTTGTATTTATTTTGTTGGCTACGATATATCAGGGGGCACCTCAGGCCGGAATTTTGAGAAACTCATTTCTGTGTTGGTTGGGCTCCAGATCATATGGTATTTATCTTTTACACCAGGGAATAAGCGCAACAGTGCACGCAATGAACGGGAATTATCCACCAAGAATATCGAATTATGGCGAGGCATTTATTACTCTCTCTGCACTTTTAATTACCCTGGTTTTGGCAGAACTATCATTTCGTTATTATGAATCTCCTTTGATAAAATTAGGCCATAAATTGAGGTATGGTTCTCGTTTAATTGATAGATAGAAAGTCATTCAGACCGCATAAAAAAACTATCAGGAATATATCTTCTTACCAGGCATATGACATCAAAATTTAATCACAGAACAATTGAGCTGGTTGCCTTTTCTGCGGCGGCATTATATTTTGAGTTGGCAATTATCCGCTTCACGGCAGCACAGGTATTATATCTCGGCTATTTCAGTAACTTTATTCTGATATCTTCGTTCGTCGGCCTGGGACTGGGATTTCTGAGCGCACGCAGGAAGGTCGATTTTGATATTTACCTTCCATTATCACTGGTCTTTTTGTTTTCACTGGTCCTGGTCTCACAGTTTGACGTGGAAATATTGAAGAACCACTTCGGTCTGTTTTTTTTCGGCAATATCAAGGGCCGCGCCGGACTGCCCGGCGCATTCCTCCTGCTGATACTTTTTTTTTCCACTGTTGTATTCCTGATGTGTATCGGCCGGCGCATCGCGCTCGCCTTCATGCACTTCCAGCCTCTCCGCGCCTATTCGCTGGATATTCTTGGCAGCCTGATTGGCATAGCTATGTTTTCCCTGCAGAGCCTGGTGGCCAGCAGTCCGGTCATCTGGACAATGACTGGCGGATTATTATTACTCATCGGATATTTATGTTCGGACAGTGCAGGGACCAGACTGGCTGCTATTAATGTGATTGTAGCCGTAAGCGGTGTTTGCATTCTGTTATTGAGCGCGCAATCGGGCGCTTTAACAATATGGTCTGCCTATCAACGGCTGGATGTGGTGCAGGGCGATGAACAGGAACCGGGCATTATATTCGCCAATGGCATACTACACCAGTTCATGCACCCGGCCGCCAGCGCAAGGGACCATTATTATGGTTATCCGTACAAGATCATGCAGAAAGCTGCGCTGCCTCATGATGATGTGCTGATCATCGGTGCAGGATCCGGTGCTGATGTTGCGGTAGGTCTGTCGTATGGAGCACACAATATTGACGCGGTCGAGATCGATTCCCGCATCATCGAAATAGGGGAGAAGTATCATCCGGACCGTCCCTACGCAGACAACCGGGTAATTGTTTATGCCGCAGACGGCAGACAGTTTCTTAAAAACACAGAAAAGAAATACGATCTGATAATCTTTGCCTTGCCGGATTCACTTATGCGACTGTCAGGTATGAACAGCGTCAGACTGGAATCATTTCTGTTTACCCAGGAGGCATTTGCCGATGTCCGGCAACACCTGAAACCACAGGGTGTATTTGCGATGTACAACCAGTACCGATGGGAATGGCTGATCAGCAAGATCGCAACGGCAACCGAGGAAGTCTTCGGGAAACCCCCATTGATAGTAACCGATGGCCCCACTACCATGCTCCTGGTGGGACCGGAGATTGGCGGCTCTGATTATCAACGCGGCGGTTTTGAAAAACTGGCGACGGATGACTGGCCGTTTGTCTATATGCAAAAACCGGGCATACACTGGCTATATATTGGCATGATCGGACTGTTTCTACTGGCGTCCGTGCTGGGCGTGTATTTCATCGCCCCTGCGGGCACGCTGAGTCAACCTGATTTCCCCTTTTTCTTTATGGGCATGGCATTTCTGTTACTGGAGACCAAGAGCCTCGCTTTCTTTTCATTATTGTTTGGCACGACCTGGCTGGTTAACTCTGCTGCCTTTGCCGGCATACTGATTTCGGTACTGGTGGCGAATCTCCTGGTGCAACGATTTAATATACGTGTCAGACTGCCACTTTATATCAGTCTGTTTGTCTGCCTGACGGTGGCCTATCTGGTACCTCCTGCTGTCTTTCTTAATTTTGAATCTGTGCTTACCCGTTTCATGCTGGGTACCTTATTCATGTTCCTGCCAATCTTTTTTGCCAATCTTATCTTCAGCCGGGAATTCAAGGACACGGATGAAAGTACACGTGCTTTCGGCTGGAACCTGCTCGGCGCTGTGGCTGGTGGCGGTCTGGAATATCTGTCATTGTTAATCGGGTTCCGGAACCTGTTGTGGGTGGTTGCTGCCTGTTATCTGTTTGCCGCCCTGTTCACCAGATTACAGGCGCAGCGTGCCATAGTGGCCAGATAAACTGGTGGAATTTTCCTAAATGATCGCGTTCAAGCACCATTCAATACGCCAGGACAGTCCCCATCTTGTTTCGGTTTTCCTGCTACTGATCTTGGTCTATCTCTGGAGTATGCCTGGCACCGTGGTGCTGGAAGACGATGGATTTTTTGTCCTGGCGGCATATTTCAATAGTATTACCCATCCGCCGGGTTATCCCCTGTTTGTCATGTTCAGTCATTTATTTACCTGGTTGCCGGTGGGCAGTGTTGCCTTCAGGGTGCATCTGGCCAGTGCCTTTCTGGGTGGCCTGGCTTGTGTCTGTCTCTGGTACCTGGCGCGCTGTTTGTTCGAGGATCGCATCTATGCCTATGCAGCGGCACTGGGTCTGGGTTTATCGAGAACATTCTGGTCGCAGGCGATTATTGCTGAAGTCTACACCCTGAATGTACTGCTGTTTTTACTGTTGTTTATTCTGGCATTGCATTGTGCTGCTGCAAAAAAAGAGCAGCAGGTTTTTTATTGCAGATGGCTGGCCTTCATCTATGGTCTTGCATTGAGCAATCACTGGCCGCTTATCCTCCTCTCGACCCCGGCATTGCTGGTATTAATGTGGCCGGCCAGGGAAATTCTGATCAGAAATATTTTAAAATTTATTCCTTTCTTCCTGCTGGGATTATTGCCTTATGTATGGCTGGTGTGGCGTTCGCATGCAGTGCCGGAATACAGTTTTTACGGGCCGATTCAATCATGGCAGGATTTCTGGTTTTATGTCAGCCGGCAACCCTATAGTGAGGCCGATCACAGTCTCACTGCCGGCTGGCTGGATAAATGGATGTTCTCGTTGTTTGTCCTCAGGGAAACAGCAGTTCAATTTGGCCCTGTCGGTGTGATATTTACAGTCACGGGTGTCCTCTGGCACTGGATAAAAAAGCCGGGGAAGCTGGCATTGTCCATGACATTCGCTTATCTCGGCAGCACTATTGTGCTGATATTGATCCGGGGGGTTGATTATGAACTGTTTCAGCGGGCCCTGTTCCAGGTTTATCCGTTAATCAGTTATGTCATGGCTGCGCTGTGGGCCGTATTCGGAATAAAATTTATTGTTGACCAGATTGCGCAAAAAAACAGACTGGTCAGGCAGAATTTTCTTGCCGCAGCTGTCACAGTGCTGGTTATCGGTGGCACCTTTATTGTGAATGCTCCGTATAATTTCAGAAGAAATGATTTCATGGCGGCAGATTATGCGATGATTGTGCTTAATACTCTGGAGCCTGATGCGGTATTTTATGCAAATGCCGATAACATCGACGGACCTGTAAGGTATATGAATGCAGTCGAGGGAGTGAGGCCGGATGTCACTGTTTATACCGGAAGATATATCTATATTAATGACAGACTTTACCGGCCTTATCAGCTTGAAGCCGATGAATTGAAAACTCTCATTAATGATTTTATCCGCGATACAGACCGGCCGGTTTATTATGCAAATGACTTTCCAAACGATTATGCACAGGACCGATATGGATTTTATACCAGGGCAGATAAAAAATTGCCGGTTGGTGAGGAACGATTAAATATATTACCTGCCCATCTGAAGTTTCTGGAATTCTGGGCAGATAAATACAGCCCGGTAAATTTGTGGGACAGGATGCACTACAATCTGGTCTTGTCCGATTATTGTAAATTGATATTGAACGCAACTTATTCAGAACAGGACGAAATAACTCCGGATGTTCTGAAAAATGTATCAGATTTTACCTGTGCGAATTATCAGGGAGTATTAAACAGGATTCAATTTGCATTGAATAAACCGGAAACCAGTCAGGCCGAACTGGATGAATATTTCAGGCAGGCCAGGGAATATCAGGAGCAGGCTATTACAAAAAAAGATCGGGCCAGGCTTGATTATTATAATGGCATCTATAATTTGCGTGTGGACAACAAAGAATCAGCACGGACCAATTTTCAATCATCACTCAGATTATGGCCACACCCGGAAAATCCATCTCAGAAAATGCTTTTGTCATTATAAGTGATCAACTGAATGTCCCAACTGATTAAATACAGAATATTATTTTTCCTGTTTGTCATATCCGGTTTTGCCGGATTGATATACGAATCCATCTGGTCCCATTACCTGAAACTGTTTCTGGGCCATGCTGCATATGCGCAGGCACTGGTACTGACAATATTCATGGGCGGTATGGCAATCGGCGCCTGGCTGGCCGGGAAGGTTTTATTCAGAAATCTGAACCTGCTTTACGCCTATGCACTGGTGGAAATGCTCATTGGTATCATGGGGCTGTTTTTCCATGACATCTTTCAATGGATCATGAATACCTCATTCACACATGTGATCCCCGCCCTGGCGGGGCCGGGAATGGTCCAGTTATATAAGTGGACGGTGGGCGCAATACTGATACTCCCGCAATCCATATTACTTGGCGCCACATTTCCCCTGATGACCAATGGTCTTTTGCGTATGCATCCGGAACTGCCGGGCAGATCGATATCATTGCTGTATTTTGGCAACAGCATCGGCGCTGCTGTTGGTGTACTGGTCAGTGGTTTTTATCTTATCGCCCGGGTCGGTATGCCCGGGACCATTCTGACGGCAGGAATTATCAATATTTTGATCGCGGTTGTTGTTTATCTGATTGCAAAAGGCGGGTTATCAACGGCCCCACCCGGGAGACAGGACTCAGGCAGAAGTATTCCGCAACTGATTCTGTGGGCGTCATTCCTGACCGGTACCGCGTCTTTTATCTATGAACTGGTCTGGATACGCATGTTAAGTATGGTGCTGGGCGCCAGTACCCATGCGTTTGAATTGATGCTGAGTGCTTTTATCACGGGCCTTGCCTTTGGCGGGCTGTGGATACGCAACAGGGTAGACAGGCTGGATAGTCCGCTTCGGTTCGGGGCCTTTGTCCAGATACTGATGGGGCTGGTCGCGCTCAGTACGCTGGTTCTCTATGACCATACGTTTGACATCATGGGTTTTCTAGTCCGGGCTCTGAACGTAAACGAGGAAAGTTATCTTCTGTTTAACCTGGGAAGTCACTTCATTGCCCTGATTGTCATGTTGCCGGCCACTTTTCTCGCGGGCATGACGTTGCCGTTATTCACACTGATCTTGTTGAAGAACAATTATGGCGAGCAGAGTGTCAGTCATATTTATGTCAGTAATATGCTGGGAGCCATCAGCGGAATCATGTTTGTCATATTTTTCGGAATGCCGGTCCTGGGGCTGAAGGGATCAATGCTGGCTGGCAGCGGCATAGATATGATGCTCGGGTTCACTTTATTACTTTACGCTGGAGCAAGCCAAAGGCGAATCGCCATGATTGTTTTGTCATCCTGTGTATTTTTATTCATTGCCTTGCTCTCGGAACTGGATCCGAAGCGCATGAGTTCCAGCGTTTTCCGCCATGGGCGGACCACGCAACCGGACGATACGCGGGTTATCTCCCAGCGGGACGGCAAAACATCGACTGTCACTGTTCTCAGGGATAAGAACGATGTCCAGATCCTGTATACCAATGGCAAGCCCGACGCCTCTGTTTACATGGGTAAAGGTGTGCAAGGTATACCAATTGGTGATGAGATCACCCAGACGCTGCTTGGGGCTATTCCTCTCGCCATACATCCGGACGCCAGAAAAGTGGCGAATATCGGCATCGGTTCAGGCATGACCTCGCATACGGTTTTGTTGTGGCCCGGCATACAGCAACTGGATACGATAGAGATAGAATCAGAGATGGTTGCAGCCGCTCGATATTTCAGGCCCAAAACAGGGCTGGTATTTACTGATCCGCGCAGTCTCATCCATGTGGAAGACGCCAAAACATTTTTTTCACTCAGCCAGGAAAAGTATGATCTGATTATCTCCGAACCTTCAAATCCCTGGGTCAGCGGCGTATCCAGTCTGTACACGCGCGAATTTTACGAACGTATTAAAAAGTCACTGCATCATGACGGGTATCTGGTGCAATGGATGCACCTTTATGAAATGAACAGCACGCTGGTTTTTTCCGTACTTAAGGCATTGTCAGAACATTTTGCCGATTTCCGTATTTTCGCCACTAATAATTTCGATGTAGTAATTGTTGCCAGTCCCCGGGGCCATGTCGGGGATATACGGGATGATATATTCAAAGTGGATGCCATGCAGAAAGAATTATCCAGGCTTGGAATGAACAGCCTGCAGGATTTCGAAGTGCGGCATCTGGCCGATCGCTGGTTACTGGAACCTGTATATGCCAGACAGGGCATACAAGCGAATTCAGATTATTTCCCGATTCTGGATTTGTATGCGCCCAAAGCAAGATTCATGCATGAATCAGTTACCTTGCTGGCTAACCTTAAACGTTCACCCGTACCGGTGATTCGATATCTGCTTCGATCAACTTCTTTTGATGCAACTGATGTCAGCCTGTTCAACGAATACAATTATACCATGTATGCCGGAAAGGCCCGGGAAATACTGCGGCAAATCACAAGGCATGAAATAAAGGATTCTGAAACCAGGGAAGTTGATATGCTTAATGTCGAATATATGCGCTATGTAGCCAGAAATTGCCCTGATCCCGGTCAGGAAAATCTGTGGATACGCCAATTATATGAATTGGTGCAATCAACCTTGCCCTATTTAAGCAGTGGTGAAATGGAAAATATTATTGAACACATCCGGCCCGAATGCCCGGCGGGCCTCCCTGAGTCCAAGCTACACTGGCTCGAACTGATCAGCGCTGTTACTGCTGAAGGTCATGAGCAGGTCATCTACCTCACACAACGCCTGCTGGCACAGCCGGAGGATACGCTGCGTGAAGAACAACAATATCTGCTGGCCCTGCAACTGCTGGGCCTGTTCATGCAGGGCCGGGACGAAGAGTTCATGGAGAGCTTTAACCGGCATAGCGGACCGTTGTTCGGGAACAGTCCGTTGCCGATTGAAATTGAGATACTGCACAAACACGTGCTGGCACGGGGCAAATAGAAACGGTGTCAAAATTAAATACCCTCCCCCTCAAGGGGGAAGGAGCTGTTGCATATTTCCACGCCAACAGAGCCGGAAAGTAATTTTGAGATAGGGCCCCGGATATCTGAATGTGACGCTGGACGTCTGATTTTGACGTCATTGGGGGCAATGCCGCTCATGGTCATCCTGCAGGATATTAGAGATAGTTGAATTAACCCGTTGTTTTTGTGATGTTATACATTTATGTAGTCTGCATGGCACAGAGTTTGTATATGATCTGCCCAGAGATAGCTTGCCATCCGGCGGTTATCTTGGTTTGCTTTACAATCAATTGATTAGAAAACAACAAAGGAGTCAATTCATGACTAAATATATCCAATCCGGTTTTACCCTGATCGAACTGATGATCGTGGTGGCCATTATCGGTATCCTCGCGGCCGTTGCGATCCCGTCCTATCAGGACTACACCGCCCGTGCCCAGGTAACTGAAGGCGTGTCACTCACCAGTCAATACAAGACCTCTCTGGCCGAGTATTATTCCGCCAGAGGTGATTTTGTAACCCCTGCTGTGATTACCGTGGCTGATTTTGGTGGTAACACATCCGGTAAATATGTAGGTAGCGTGGCCTTTACCAATGTCACGACCAACACGGTACAGGTCGAAGCCACCTTTGGTGCTGGCGCTGCCGCAGTCCTGCGTACCAGTATATTTGCCATTTCATCCAATGATGGCGGCAACGACTGGGAATGCGGCGCTAATGTGGTCGCACCTCCTGGCCTTGCGATTGATTCAAGGTTCATGCCCGCCAACTGCAGGTAATTTATCCTTCGTAATCAGAAAGGCCGCGCAAGCGGCCTTTTTTATGTCCTGGATATCCCTAATGTATTGTCATTTCGAACGAATGTGAGAAATCTGCTGTAGTCGTCCCGAATAACGTCAGGGATCTTTGGGAGGTCTCTCCCTTTGGTCGAGATAAGGATTTCTCGCTGCGCTCGAAATGACACAATGTGGTTGCTACGCTTATCTTGTGTCTATGCCTATTGTCATTTCG
>Ga0156159_1102_pt1 | contig 10203 bp, 15 predicted proteins | sample RifCSPlowO2_12_FD_107812 | JGI IMG/M metagenome (GOLD analysis project Ga0156159, IMG submission 107812) | Gammaproteobacteria bacterium RIFCSPLOWO2_12_47_11
CCTCGAGTAACGCATTGAATCTCGCGTTCAGTTCAGAGGTGTCAACGATATTTGGCACGATGCGGATGATTTCCTGAAATTATTAATAAATGTTACTAATGCTGGCTATAATAACAAAACTGACCTGATGCAGGGATATTTAGCCAATTCTGTGCAGGTTCGCACTTTAAACAGTGAATTAAATTTAAGATACTGAAATGAATAAAATAACCCTGCGCCTTGCAATACTTATGATCGTTTTTCCCTTTTCAGTGCAGGCAGAGGATAAAAGTCTGCAAGATCAGATTGATGAAATTAAAATTATGATAGAACGTGAGCAGATAAGAAATATTGAATTAAAAGCGGAACTGGCCGGAAAAGAACAGGATGCAGATGAATTAAAGCAAAAGTTGCGGGGTATAGAGGATGAAATCGATGCACTGAAAGCAAAATATAATCTGAATTGAAATTAAAATTTAACAGGAACTTTTTGAAATGAACAGAAACACAATATTTATAACAATGCTGCTGGCCATGTTTTCTGTAACGGTCATTGCGGAAGAAGCAAGCATCCAGGATCAAATTATTGAAATTAAAAACAGGATAGAAAAACTGGAAAAATCAAATGAGCAATTAAGAATGGAAATTACCAGCAAGGATGAAGAGGTAATGAGAATGAAGCAGCAACTACAGGAACTGGAAGAAAAGATTAGAAATAATTAATAATATTCCCGGAAGTGTCTCGTAATATTCAGGTCATATCTGTCTCATATATTATGATGGGAAAGAGATTGAGATGCTTGGGAAAGACATTTAAATAAGGATGGCAGAATTGATATCCAGTACAGAAAAAAAGCTTCGTTTTTTAGGGATGCTCTGGTTGTTTAGTCTGGGTTTTTTCTTATGGGGTGTTGCTACCGTTGAATTGAAGATATTTCCCTACCAGGTTATTAAATCTACTTATAAAGAAATAGAAGCATTTGTGAAAGGTGATCCTGCCGATAATCGGCCGATCTGGAAACGTTATTGGACTCAAGTGACAGTATATCCCTTTGCATTTGATATAACCCCAAAACCATTTCCTGTTGAAATAAATCTCAGCCCTGTAGATACCACTGCATATGAAGGCCCAGAAATTAAATACCTGGATAAAAATCAATATTATTCTGATAGTAATCTAAATGGATATTTCTTAATTTATGGAAGTTTTGCATTTGAGAATTCCAATTGGGGCGCTATCTTAATCTCGACTGGCGGTCAGGTATTACGTGGTTGGCCTATAAAACCAGACAACTTTGATTATAAGTTAGCACATATTGGTATGGCAGTATCAGAAAATGGCAATATTGCTACAAATACAAATGGCGTATTAAGTAGTTACAGTTGGTGCGGTAATAAGGACTGGGAGGCCGAATGGAAAAAACAGCCAGAGAGATATTCTCATGATCATGTTAAAGGTTACGATTATCACCATGATATTTCTTTCTATGATGGTAAATTTTATACATTCAGAGGCCCGGTAATTTTGTCTATTGATGAAACCACTGGAAAGGTAGTTGATAGAATTCATGTTTTAGACATGATCCGCTGGGCCAGGGAACAGGACCTGGCAATATTTGATGCCAGATTTACCAGATACTACAAGGCTAATGAATTGGACCTGAATAAATTCGCGGAAATTGCGGTGAGCGACCCTTTTCACTTTAACAAAGTGGATGTTCTCTCCCGGGAACTGGCGCCGAGCTTTGATGGTTTTGAAGAGGGAGATATGTTGGTCAGTATGCGTGAGTTGAATCTTGTATTTGTTATGAGACCAAAAGAATCAAAAATACTATGGTACCGGTATGGACTCACTTCACGTCAACATGATGCCACTTTTCAAAGAGGATATATTGCTGTCTTTGATAATAATCCATTTTCAAATTCTGGAAGAAGTCCTCGTATTATGAGATTGGAGATAAATGATCATTCTCGGTCGGTGCTGTTTGACCTGAGAAAATGGGGCGCTAAAAATATGCAAGTCAAAGGCAACTTTGAACTTGATGATGATACACATATATTAATGTTTTCAGATGATGATAATGGACGCGCTGTTATTGGAGATCTGTCAGGCAGACCAATGTTTGTTTTTGAAAATTCAGTTGATCAAAAGAAAAACCTGGAATTGAGAAATATTACCTATATTACACCCGAGAAATTTGAAAAATGGAGTTCACACTGCAAATGAAACTTACTAAATTGGTTTTTGCTTTATTACTGTTTTTATATCCTTTGATCAGTCATGCTTACGTCGGGCCCGGACTCGGCCTTGGTGCAATTGGCGTGGTTCTCGGCATTATTGGATCAATATTGCTGGCACTTATCGCTATATTCTGGTACCCAATAAAGCGTTTGCTAAAAGGTCAAAAACAATCCGGCGAGGCTAATAATGGCAGAAAACTAAACAAGTTAAATGAAAACAATACACCTGCCAAACCCGATGTCCCGAAATAATGGACTGGATTTTTCTTGGCATTGGGATTCTTATAACGGCTGAATTATTTACGCAACTGCCCTTGAATCGGGAGTTTTACAGGCTCGTATACACAATTCAACAGGCAGCCAGGATACTTATATCATCACATATATCTGACCATTGGAAAGAAATGGTATTGCCAAGATACGCACTGCAAATATTCACGAGTTCGCTGATCCTGTTAATATTGTTAATTCTGGTATTTGTTCCCTTCGGAATAATCCTGGTGCTGTCTGAACAGGCGGCAATTGAAACTAAAAATCTGGCATTAAGCTTACGTGGCATCGTATTCAGTATTGGTATCTGTATAATCTACTTTTCCATCCGGTCTAGAATTGTCAAGCACACCATATAGCCTTGCGTCAAAACTGCTTCACAGGATTGCTATGGGAAATGAAGCACTTCTTGAATTGACTTTCGACATTGAAAAAAAATTACATCTCGAAAATTCTAAAAATACCGTTGGGAACAGGCATGTTTTCGTAACAGGTCTTGCAAGATCCGGATCAACGATATTGATGCAAACAATATTCAAATCGGATGAGTTCAGCTCCCTGACCTATAGGGATATGCCATTTGTAATGGCTCCAAACACCTGGTCTAAAATTACTGGAAGATTTCAAGATGATAATGTCAGGATGGAAAGAGTTCATGCTGATGGCATCCGGATTGACTATGACAGCCCGGAAGCACTGGAAGAAGTCTTTTGGCGGGTCTTTGGTGGAAAATATGTACTCAAGGACAGGCTTGTGAGTCTTAAGCTTACTGATGATGCCATTGAGAATTTCAGGATCTATATCAACCTAATCAATAGAAAGTATAACAAGCAACGATATCTTTCAAAAAATAACAACAATATACTGCGCTTGCCCGGATTGCTCAGGGCTTGCCCGAACGCAATAATACTCATACCTTTTCGAGATCCTTTAGACCAGGCACAATCCCTTTTGAACCAGCATAGAAATTTTATTGAGAAACAACAGAAGGACCGGTTTATACAACGATACATGACCTGGCTTGTGCATCATGAGTTCGGTATTGATCATCGACCATTTGAATGGGGCATACCAGCAAACCCGGATTATCAGCCTGATGAACTGGATTACTGGCTGGTACAATGGATTGGTGTTTATAAATTATTGATGCAACAGATATCAGATGATAACGAGCAACAGTTATTTGTAAGCCATGAACTGTTATGTGAGCAAGCAGGTATTGGATGGAATAATATCTGCAAATTACTGGATATTCCCTTTGTTGATCAATTGGCAGGCAACTACCGGAAAAGTCACGGTGATAGAGAAAAAAATGAATCCAGCGATTTACTGAAAGAGGCTTATTCGATATATCATTCCCTGAAGACAAGATCAGCCCAGCGGTTATTGGGCTGAATTTATTGTATTGGTAACTATCCAAGGTGTCCCGTCGCGAATCACATCCTTGCCGTTCAGTGGGAGGGAAGCCATGTTAAATGGTTATCCTGATTCCGCTTTGCCCAGCGTCTGTACCGGGTGTGAGTTCAATTCATGCACGATAAATAATAAAGCCTCCGCGAGGGAGGCCTTATTATTTATTTGGTGGAGGCGGCCGGAATCGAACCGGCGTCCGCGAGTACTCCGCCTTTGGTTCTACATGCGTAGCCGACTCTATTAGTTTAACTGGTGGCTACCCGACCGGCAGGGAAAACCATCAGCGAGTCCAGTTAAGTTTTAGCAAATCCACCCCGGACATGTTTCATCGCGAGCTTGTGTGAGTCGACGCCTGGGTCCGGTTGCACAAGCACAGCCCGGTCAGACGGCACCCTACCGGGTTTTAGGCGGCGAGTGCGTAGTTGTCTTCGTTGGCAACTATGATTTTGCAGATGGATTTACGAGGTATTCTGCCCCTCGGCATGCCCCTCAGGTTTCATGACCCACGTCGAAGCCAAGTACGCCCCCGAAAATCAGTTACAAGTTATAAGTTACAAGCTACAAGTAACAAGTTACAAGTGGAAAGAAACGGCAAGGTGCTGGATATTATAATCAATCTAATTGACCAGGGATAGGTGAAATAGTTCTTTAAAACACTTGCTGTTGTTTGATCTATGTCAATGTAACTCCTTCTTTCCTGACTAGAATTATAAATGAGAGATTGTTTCCGGAATATATTTCCGAAGGGCAGTGAATATGAGCATCCTTACATTGATTATTATTCTGGCGTTATTGTTGACTATCGCCGTACTGGTTACCGGTATAGGTTCCATGGCACATGGCGAAGAGTTTGACAGGAAGTATGGCACGCAATTGATGTTCGCCCGGGTTGGTATGCAGGGTATCACATTGATATTGCTGTTTATTGCACTCTATCTCGCCAGCGGCTAGCCTGTTTGTTGCAATAAGATTTACCTGGCATGGCTAGCCATGCTTGATGAGGCGTTGTTTTTGCCTCTGCCAGTCACGCTCCTTTTCTGTTTCGCGTTTGTCATGAGACTTCTTGCCCTGTGCAAGACCAATCTCGACTTTCACTTTTCCTGTTTTCCAGTACATCGCAGTAGGCACCAGTGCATAGCCCTTGCGTTCGACTGCTCCGATGAGTTTATTCAATTGGTGGCGGTGCAGAAGCAGTTTGCGGTTGCGTTGTGGATCGGGCTGTATGTGGGTGGAGGCCGTTGGCAAGGGTGTGATCAGGGCGCCAAACAAATAAGCCTCCCCGTTTTTCAATAATATATAGCTGTCCCGGATCTGTACCTTGCCGGCACGCAGGCTTTTTACTTCCCAACCTTCAAGTGCTACGCCTGCTTCATACCTTTCCTCGATAAAATAATCGAATTTGGCCTTTTTATTGAGCGCAATGGTGCTTCCCTGCTTATTATTTTTCGGTTGTTTGGCCATGCTGTGTAATCACGTTATAAAATCCGCGTGATTGTAACAGGTCGCTGGACGAATAATGGCAATATTGAGTGTCTGCCGGATTTCGCGCAGAATTGAGATCATAATAATAAGAGGAATACCACGATATGACACGCAAGCGTAAGTCTATTCATGGGCAGTGGTCATCACGCTGGGTATTTGTCCTGGCTGCCACCGGCTCGGCAGTGGGTCTGGGCAATATCTGGCGGTTCCCTTATATGACCGGTACCAATGGCGGCGGCGCGTTTGTCTGTGTTTATATTTTGTGCGTATTGCTTGTGGCGATTCCGATCATGATGGCCGAAATCATGTTGGGGCGACGCGGCCGGCAGAGCCCGATCAATACCATGCAGGCATTGGCAGAAGAAGAAAGTCTGAGTTCCGCCTGGCGTTATCTGGGCTGGATGGGTGTAGTCGCCGGATTCATGATCCTGTCTTTTTACAGTGTCGTTGCCGGCTGGACGATTGATTATATTATACGTGCCGGCTCAGGGATTTTTACCATTTCATCGGATATTGAAATTGCCGGTTATTTTGACGCCTTGCTGGCGAGCCCGGAAAGATTACTGGTGATCCATACCATCTTCATGGCCCTGACCGTAATCGTGGTATCAATGGGTGTACGCAGTGGTCTGGAGCGTGCGGTAAAATTCATGATGCCGGCCCTGTTCATACTGCTCATCATCATGGTGGGTTATGCCATGTCTACCACCGGTTTTAGCCGGGGTTTGAGTTATATGTTTTATCCGGATTTTTCAAAAATTTCCGCCGCCGGTGTACTGGCCGCCATGGGCCAGGCATTTTTCAGCCTCAGTCTCGGGATGGGCGCCATTATGATGTATGGCTCCTATCTGCCCGAGAAGGCCTCGATTGCAAAGACCACATTTATGATCGCTGCCGCTGATACGCTTGTGGCCATCCTGGCGGGTGTCGCTATATTTCCATTGGTCTTTGCCTATGGTCTGGAACCGGACAAGGGGCCTGGTCTGATTTTTATCACATTGCCGATTGCCTTTGGCAAGATGCCTTATGGGGAATTTTTCGGCACCTTGTTTTTTATATTGTTATTGTTTGCTGCCTGGACGTCCTCGATTTCCTTGCTTGAACCTGCTGTTGCCTGGCTGGTGGAAAACCGCGGTATGAGACGGCCGCGGGCCTCTGCCCTGGCAGGGCTGATAGCATGGATACTGGGGATAGGTTCGTTATTATCGTTCAATCGCTGGGCAGATTATAAATTATTCGGGAAGACCTGGTTCGATATGATGGATTATCTGACATCCAATATCATGTTGCCGTTGGGTGGATTATTACTGGCAATTTTTGCTGCCTGGCTGATGAAAAGACAATCATGTGTCGATGAGCTCGGCATGGGGGATGGCATCGCGTATAAATGCTGGTATTTTACAGTGCGTTATATTGCCCCTGTGGGTGTATTGATAATATTTCTGCAAGCGATAGGTATTTTTTAATTCCTGTAGTTGACAGCTTATTCTACTAACCTTGTTCGCCATTCATAAAGCTACACTTGTGCCTTACAGTGCAGACGAGATGTATGCATTGGTAAATAATATCGAGGCCTATCCGGATTTTCTGTCCTGGTGCAAGACAGCGCAGGTCACGAACAAATCTGAAACACATTTGCAGGCAACCATTGCAGTGGAAGTGGGCAAGATCAAACAGTCTTTCAGTACAGGAAACACCATGCGACCAGGGCGGAGTATAAATATGCAATTGGTAGAAGGACCATTTAGATTTCTCAGTGGTTGCTGGCGATTCGAACCGCAAGCAAATCAGTCCTGTCAGATCCGGCTTGTCATTGAATTCGAGTTTAAAAACAAACTGCTCAAGTTGGCGTTGAGTCATACCTTTAATCACATCATGGAAAGCATGGTGGATGCATTTACGCGGCGTGCTGTTGAAATCTATGGCAAACGCTGACGAAATAACCATCGAAGTTGTTTACGCCTTGCCGGAACAGGCGTATCGCATACCTCTGAAAGTAAAGACAGCTACCACCATTGGGCAGGCGATTGAATTATCCGGATTGCTGCAACGTTGCCCGGAGGTCAATCTCAATCAAAACAAGGTGGGTATATACGGCAGGTTAAAGGAACTGGATACATTGTTACACGAGGGGGACCAGGTTGAAATATACCGGCAGCTCAAAGTTGATCCGAAAGAAGCGCGAAGGATACGTGCGGAGAAAAAAAACAAAAAAGACTGATTTTTTTACAACTCGCCACCTGCTTTTTCGAAGACCTCCGCGTCACGCAGATCACGTTCTGTCTCTTCCCCTTCCTGCATGCCGCTTTCAGATTTATCTGATGTCATTCTGTCCCAGAAGCGCCGGAACAGATTTTTATCTTGTTCGGTTTCAACAACTGAGGACTGGGCGCGGCGGGTAGTGTCATCAGGTAATTTTGAGTCATAATCAGGTTTATCTTCAACATCGGGTGGTAATGCAGCGGTAGCAGTATCTGTTTGTGATTCTTCAGGTAGGGGTTCTTCACTTGCCGGTTCTTCGGCGAAGGTGGCTTCCGCATCAATGTCCGTAGCCGGTTTGTCTTTGCCAAACCAGCGGCCCAGGATACCTTCCTGGTGCTGGTCAATGGGCACCACAACGTTGCGCTCCTTGTGGGTTTCATCTTCACTTAATGGTGTAGTCCGGATCTGGATATCGCCATCGACATAAGCCAGTTTTTCGTCTTCGAAATAAAGGGTGATACGACGTTGTTTGCGCTCGCCTCTGCCAGGTTCCATGCTGTAGACATAATCCCAGCGGTTGCTGTGAAAAGAATCAGTGATCAGCGGTGTGCCCATAATGAATTTTACCTGGTTTTTATCCATGCCTGGTTTCAGTTTGTTGATCATGTCCTGTTCGATTACATTGCCCTGCTGTACATCAATACGGTGAACCAGCGGCGCTTTCCAGGTCCCGTCAACATTTTTGGCACACCCACCAGCAAGCTGGCCGGAGGCAACCAATATCGATAATAAAATCAGCTTGAAATTTGACATAATCTTGTTCATATACCAGAGAGTATGATTGTAACGCAATGTCCTGAAAAGGACATCTATGCTGAATAGCACCACGACACCGGGCATGTATTTGGATATACTTGTTCTGCATAAAAGCGGTAATTAATTTCTTATGCCAATGTTTTCATTGGTGAATTAATGAGGAATCCCGGATGGAAGCAAAAGACCTGAAAGAAGCCGGTCTCAAGGCCACTCTGCCAAGAATAAGGATTCTCCAGATACTGGAAGAATCTGATCAAAGACATCTGAGTGCAGAGGATGTGTACAAGATCCTGCTGGAAGGCAAAGAGGAAGTGGGGCTAGCTACCGTCTACCGGGTATTGACACAGTTTGAATCAGCCGGTCTGGTCATACGGCATCATTTTGATTCCGGTCATTCCGTGTTTGAACTGAACCGTGGTGGTCATCATGATCATATGGTTTGCCTGAAGACCGGCAAGGTCATCGAATTTAAAAATGAAGAGATCGAACGCCTGCAAAGGGAAATTGCGGAAAAACACGGTTATGTGCTTGAAGAGCACAGTCTGGTTTTGTATGTGAGACCCAAGGACAGTAAAAAGTCATAAGTCACAAGTCACAAGAAAAAATCCTTGTCACTTATTACTTGTCACTTGTAACTGTTTTAAGCATTTCCCGCGCATGCGCCCGGGTCTGTTCTGTTATTTTCAAGCCGCCCAGCATCCGTGCAATTTCTTCTATGCGTTCATCTTTATTGAGATTGATGACTTGTGTCAGGGTGGTTTGCGCATGTGTGGATTTATTCACCTGCAAATGATGATGGCCCTGGGACGCAACCTGGGGCAGGTGCGTCACACAAAATACCTGGTGGTTGCCGGCAAGACTATGCAAAAGTTTTCCGACGATTTCGGCAACCCCGCCACCGATACCGGAATCAACTTCATCAAATATTAATGTAGGCAGTCCTTTGTCCTTGCTGCCTATCACTTGTATCGCGAGACTGATGCGGGACAATTCACCGCCGGATGCGACCTTGTTCAGGGGTTGTAGCGGCTGACCCGGGTTGACGGAAACCAGATATTCAATGCGGTCCATGCCGTCACGGTGCGGCGTGTCTTTTTCAATTGCCTGGACATCGATCCTGAAACGCCCACCGGGCATCCCCAGTTCTTTCAGTTTTGCTTCGATTGCCTTGCCTAGTTTTGTCGCGGTCATTTCCCGGTGTTCATGTAATTCTGCGGCAGCCTTCCGGTAAACCTGCAATGCCAGATCTCTTTTCCTACCCAGATCAACCAGGTGTTGCTCGCTGTCTTCAAGATTTTTGAGTTCTGTCTTGAGTGTTTCAAGATGTGTTGCCAGTGCTTCCGGCCGGACTTTATGCTTGCGGGCGATGTCGTGCAGTGCCGAGATACGTTCTTCCACTGTCTTAAGCCGCCCGGGATCCAGCTCAAGACTGTCCAGATAATGGCGTAATTCTGTGGTGGCCTCGTTGATCTGGATACTGGCATTTTCCAGCAGTTCAGAGACAGTTGCTAATGACGGATCAAAACGTAACAGGTCCTGTAATTCATGTGCACCGTGGTTAATCTGGTTCAATACGGACTGGTCATCTTCCGAGAACTGGTTCAACAGTTGCTGACAGCTTTCCAGTATCTTGCTGACATTTGCCAGACGCGTATGTTCTTCCGCCAGTGCTTTGATCTCCGCCGCTTCCGGGTTCAGCGCTTCGCCAACGCTGGCTGCAAAGCGCAGGTTGCTGAGATCATACTTGCGGATGACCTCGGTTCCCGCCTTCATCATCATCCGGATCGCGGTCGGCGCCGT
>Ga0156159_1104_pt1 | contig 10052 bp, 7 predicted proteins | sample RifCSPlowO2_12_FD_107812 | JGI IMG/M metagenome (GOLD analysis project Ga0156159, IMG submission 107812) | Gammaproteobacteria bacterium RIFCSPLOWO2_12_47_11
AATTTGGTTATTCCAAATGAAATTTGGTTATTCCAAATGAGCGGCAAGCGACGCCGACCTGCGCCGCAAACACCCCGTCCCTGCGGGTTGCGCGCCCAAAGTCCGCAGCCTGCGTTAATCGGCTTGGCGATAGCTACGGCTATCCCCCTGCGCCTCGCGCCTTGTCTGCGGGCTTTGGGCACGGCAACGCGGCTCGCGAGGAATGTTGAGTTAGGTTCTTTTGCCTTCAACCGCCAGTCTGATTATTGTTGGAGCATTGGGCTGACACGTTTAAATCACAGTTACAGGGGCTGCTTATGTCTCGATTCGTAAAGCGGGTTATATATGCCGTTATATTCATAATTGTATTGATTACGGGGCTTTTATTTTTCGTTAAAAATAATCAGGTCATGGAATTCAACTACATTGCAGGGAGCAAGGAGTTACCTGTTTCATTCATGTTATTTGCAAGCCTGTGCTTGGGTGTGCTACTTGGCCTCGTTGCTTCTCTTCCGGTTATTGTCCGCCTCAAACAACAGATTACAAGGCTGGAAAAACAAATCAGGGTTATCGAGAAGGAAATAAATAATCTCAGAGTATTGCCGGTCAGGAACTCACATTGATGGATGCCCACTGGACGACAATTATCTGGTTATTGCCAGTTGCTGCGATTATTTCCTGGTGGCTGGGCAGGTTGAGTGTGCGGAAAAATGACACCGGCAACCTGCGACGTATACATCCTGAATATTTCAAGGGTCTGAATTATGTACTGAACGAACAGCCTGACAAGGCGATTGAGGTTTTTATCAAGATGCTGGAGGTTGACAGTGAAACTGTTGAAACACATCTGGCACTCGGCAACCTGTTCCGCCGCCGGGGTGAAGTTGACCGCGCCATACGCATACACCAGAATCTGATTGCCCGCCCAACATTAAGCCGTGATGAAAGATCGATTGCCTTACTGGAACTGGGTATGGATTACATGCGTTCGGGACTGTTTGACCGTGCTGAAAATCTGTTCAAGGAAGTGGTGGAATCAGGGTCACATACCATACAGGCCTATACGGAATTGCTCGATATTTATCAGCAGGAAAAGGACTGGGACAATGCGATTAATAGCGCGCGCCGCCTTGAAAATGTATCAGGCCAGAAGTTTAACCAGATCATTGCACATTTCTATTGTGAAAAAGCCGAAGAGATGCGCACCAGGAAAGAGGAGCGGGAGGTAAGGGATAATCTCCATAAGGCCATCAGCATAGACCCGGAGTGTGTACGGGCCAGTATACTTGAGGCTGAATTAATTTATGAAGAAGGCAAATACAAACAGGCAATAAAGGCCTATAAACGCATTGAGAAACAGAATCCGGATTATTTATCTGAAGTTATCATACCCATAGCAGTGTGTTACAGGAACCTGGGCGACCTCGATGAATTGATGAAGTATCTGCAGGAAATGGTGACACATCATGGCGATTTAACGTCGATACTTGTGCTGTCAGAACTCGTGGCGGAAAAAGAGGGTGAAGAAGCAGCTGCCCGGTTTATTACCGCTGAACTGGAAAAGCGCCCGACCATCCGGGGAGTAGATCATTTGATCCAGTTTGCGTTGGCGAAAGCACAGGGAAGTATCCGTGACAGCCTGCACTCGATAAAAGAACTTACCGGCAAATTAATCAAAAACCGCACGGTATATAAATGCTCCAAATGCGGATTTGACGCCAAGCTGTTGCATTGGCAATGTCCTAGTTGCAAACACTGGAGTACATTGAAACCTGTTTATGGTCTTGAGGATGAGTTCTAGAATCATTCTCCCGCTTGATTTTGCCGATGCAGATGAGGCGCTGAGCCTGGTCCGTAAATTGGATCCCGGCCTGTGCCGGGTCAAGGTGGGGAAAGAACTGTTTACCCGGTCAGGACCGTATATTGTGGAGCAATTAATCAAGAACGGGTTTGATGTATTTCTTGATCTCAAATTTCATGATATTCCCACGACAGTTGCCAGGGCATGTACCGCTGCTGCGGATATGGGTGTATGGATGGTCAATGTCCATGCCATGGGTGGTACACGTATGATGCATGCAGCACGCGAGGCCATAGATAAAAATTCACATAAGCCACTGTTGATTGCCGTGACTGTGCTGACCAGTATGACTGATGAAGATCTTGAACAGATCGGTGTCATGCAACCCGCCGCCGAACAGGTACTGGCATTGGCAACACTTGCAAACTCATGCGGGCTTGATGGCGTGGTCTGTTCCGCACATGAAGTGCAAGCCATAAAAAACAAAATCGGTAATGAGTTTAAACTGGTCACGCCGGGTATACGTCCGGGCGGTTCAGACAAGAATGATCAATCCCGTATCATGACCCCGTCTGAGGCCATCAAAGCCGGAAGTGATTATCTGGTCATTGGCAGACCCATTACCCATGCCCCTGATCCTCTGCAGGCATTGATAGCGATTAATGAAGAAGTTAAAAAAGTGATTCGTGATTAGTAATTGGTAATTAGTTATTAATTTTTGTAAATTTATTTGATCACCAATCACCAATCACCAATCACCAATCACCAATCACCAATCACCTTAATGCCAGATTCAGTACGTATTAGTCCATTCCGTCCGCAAATACCGGCAAAATCCGGTGAGCAGTGTCACTGGGGACGTTTGTATGGCAGCAGCAAGTCCCTGGCCATCAGCAGGATAATAGATGAAAAGGATGCGCCTGTTATCATAGTCACTACAGATTCCCTGCAGGCAGCAAGATTTACGGAAGAATTAAAATTTTATACAGGTGATCAGCCTGAAAACCGGATACTGACTTTCCCGGACTGGGAAACACTGCCTTATGATCTGTTTTCCCCCTATCAGGATATTATTTCCGGACGTCTGGCAACCCTGGCCCGGCTTGCCTCATTCAGAAAAGGTGTGCTCGTTGTTCCGGTAACAACGGTGATGCACCGCCTGTTACCAAAGGATTATCTTAACAGCCACAGTTTGTTGTTATCCACAGGTCAGCAGCTTGATATCAATGACTTCAAACGTGACCTGACCACTGCAGGTTACAGGTTTGTTGCCCAGGCCATGGAACATGGCGATAGTGCCGTACGCGGATCATTGATCGATATTTTTCCCATGGGCGCCAGAATGCCTTTCAGAATCGATATGTTCGATAATGAAATTGACAGTATCCGTATTTTTGATCCGGAAACACAACGTTCCCTTGATAAGGTTGACAGCATTAACATCCTTCCTGCAAAGGAAGTCGCACTGACAGATGAAGGTATCGCAAGATTTCGTGCCGGCTGGCGGGAAAGGTTTGCAGGCAATCCCGGTCAATGTCCGGTCTATCGTGATGTCAGCCAGGGGTTGGCACCCGCCGGAATCGAATATTATTTGCCCCTGTTTTATCAGGAAACCAATACCCTGTTTGATTACATTGCCGATGATGCGGTGGTTATCCTGGATGAAGATATCCGGCAAACAATGGAGGGATTCTGGAAAGACATTGAAGACCGGTATGAACAGTGCAGGCACGATATTGAAAGACCATTACTGCCTCCAGGTGAATTATATCTAAGCCAGCAGGATCTGTTCACCCGCATAAAACCATTTACCAGAATATATGTGACCGGAATGGCACAGGGAGAACGTGCCCATGCCATCAATTACTCAACAAGCATTCCGGTACAATTACCCATTGATGCGAGATTGCCCGAACCTCTGGGCGTGCTGAAACGTTTTATAGACGGGTTCGAGGGACGGACATTAATCGCGGCTGAATCGTCAGGCCGGAGAGAAACACTGCTGGAGATGTTCCGCCAGCATGCTTTGTTTCCCACCCAGTTTCCGGACTGGTCCGCATTTTTATCTGCTACGGACAAACTGGGGCTGGTTACGGCCGCACTGGAACAAGGTGCACAGATCAGTGATCCGGAAATAGTCATTATCAGTGAATCGCAACTGTTTGGTGATCGTGTCCAGCAACGCCGGTTGCGTAAACGCAGACAGCAGGACTCCGAAGCAATCATAAGAAATCTAACGGAGTTGACCGCAGGCGCTCCGGTCGTGCATGAAGATAACGGTGTCGGACGTTATCAGGGCCTGGTGACATTAAATATTAACGACATACCGGCAGAATTCATTTGTATCGAATATGCCCAGTCAGACAAACTCTACGTCCCGGTAGCATCATTGGATCTGATCAGCCGTTATGCCGGCGTGGATCCTGAACATGCTCCCCTGCATCGCCTGGGCAGCGGCCAGTGGGAGAAGGCGAAACAAAAGGCGGCGCAGAGGGTCTACGATGTTGCAGCAGAATTACTGGATATGCATGCACGCCGTTTGGCCCGTTCGGGCAACAGTTTTACCGTGGATGAAAATGAATATTTTGCCTTTATACAATCTTTCCCGTTTGAAGAGACACCCGGTCAGGCAGATGCCATAAAAGCCGTGATTGAAGATATGCAGCAGCCCAAACCGATGGATCGATTGATCTGTGGTGACGCCGGATTTGGCAAGACCGAGGTGGCCATGCGCGCGGCATTCATTGCCGTGCAAAATGGCAGGCAGGTTGCACTGCTGGTCCCGACAACACTGCTGGCTCAACAGCATTATCAGAATTTCAAGGACCGTTTTGCCGACTGGCCGGTGAAGATCGAATCATTGTCCCGGTTCCGCACCGGAAAGGAGCAGGAAAAAGTATTGCAGGGACTGGCTGATGGAACAGTAGATATTGTCATCGGCACGCATAAACTTATCCAGAACAATGTAAAATTTCAGCGGCTGGGACTATTGATCATTGATGAGGAACATCGTTTTGGTGTCAGGCAGAAGGAAAAATTCAAGGCGCTGCGATCAGAGATTGATGTATTGACACTCACAGCAACCCCGATCCCGCGTACACTCAATATGGCCTTGTCCAGTCTGCGCGAGCTTTCGATCATCGCTACACCTCCTGCCAGAAGATTATCCGTCAAGACGTTTGTGCGCGAGTGGAGCAATTCATTATTGCGTGAGGCATTGTTGCGTGAGATAAATCGCGGCGGCCAGGTTTATTTTTTGTACAACCAGATCGAAACTATAGAGAAAACCGCCAGGGAAATAGAAACATTGATGCCGGAAGCGCGTGTGCGCATCGCCCACGGCCAGATGCCGGAGAAGGAACTGGAACAGGTGATGCTGGATTTCTATCATCGCCGTTTTAATGTGCTGGTCTGCACCACGATTATAGAAACCGGCATTGACGTACCCAGTGCCAATACTATCATTATCAATCGTGCCGATAAATTCGGTCTGGCGCAACTATACCAGTTACGCGGCCGTGTCGGGCGCTCTCATCATCGTGCCTATGCCTACCTGATTGTGCCACCACGCAAGGCCATCACGGCTGATGCAGTCAAGCGCCTGGAAGCCATCGAATCACTGGAAGAACTCGGTGTCGGATTCACACTGGCTACACATGATCTTGAAATCCGTGGCGCCGGAGAAATACTCGGCGAAGAACAAAGCGGGCAGATCCATGAAATCGGATTTGGCCTGTACATGGATCTGCTGGAACGGGCCGTGCATGCCCTGAAGGCTGGAAAACAACCGGAACTGGACCGGCCGCTGGACCATGGCGCTGAAATCAATTTACATATACCGGCGCTTATCCCGGAAGATTATCTGCCTGATGTGCATACCCGCCTGATCATGTATAAACGTATCGCCAGCGCAAGAGATACTTCAGAACTGCAGGATTTGCAGGAAGAGATGGTCGATCGCTTCGGGTTATTACCGGATTACCTGAAAAACCTGTTCCGCATTACGGCACTCAAGCTCAAGGCCAATCCGATAGGCATACGCAAGATTGATCTGGGGCAACGGGGCGGGCGTTTGCATTTCAGCAGCCAGACCCGGGTTGACCCGGGGAAAATCGTTAATTTAATCCAGTCCCAGCCACAGACCTATAAACTGGATGGACAGGATAAAATAAGGATCAACAAGGACTTGCCGGATGTGATGGACCGATTCACAATGCTGGATAATCTGTTAAATGAAATAGCGACAAAAAACGCGGCCTAGATCCCTGAATGAAAAAAATACTGCTGATACTAGCACTGTCATTCCTGAATATTAACGTTCAGGCGGCTTACCAGGTGGAGATTATCATCTTCGAGCATCTGTTCCATGATGCCGAAGGTGAGGTGTCCCATGTCGGTTTGAAAATACCGGATTTGAGCAATACCGTACAATTATCCAGTGATACAATCGGGCATGACGCTGCATTCAGATTATTACCTTCCAGTATGTACAAGCTGGGTGGTGTATATAGTGAATTGCGATCTTCCAGGGAGTACAAGCCGATACTGCATCTCGCCTGGCAACAACCACAGTTGACCCAATCCAGATCGAAATACGTACACATACGCAAGGCTGACGGAATTGCACAACAGGACGAATCAGACGACGCACTCGTAAAACTTGATGGTGTCATCCGCATACGCAGTTCGCAATTCCTGCATGCGGATGTCGATTTGTTTTATTTTATTAATGAATTGTCTGAATCATTTATCAGTGCGAACGCCGGCACTCTGGATTCCAGCCAGATTCAGGCGGAATTTGTCGAGCTCAATGAAACCCGCAGAATGAAATTGAATGAACTGCATTATTTTGATCATCCGGTATTTGGCATGTTGGTGCGTGTCAGCCGCCTCAGCCCTGAACAATAATACTATTAATAATTCCCATGAATGATGAAATAGCCAACGGCACAGTAAGGACAATTGATGGCAAGCCTTGCGTCTACTATGACGGATACTGGGTAAGATGGTACGAGATCAAAGCGGATGATTTTGCTTCCAAGAAAAAACTGATCGATCAATTGACCAAACGTGTCTTCCATCATGCGGAACCCGGTATCAATACGCCCGGACACCGCCTCGAACAGATCCAGGGCATCTATGAAAATGAAACTGATCCTGCAAGGAAACGTGTTAAAGGGGCCATGCTGGCCGGCGCGTTGCTGAATCGTGGTGCGGATATTCTCACTGCCATTGTGGATTTGCAGGAAGCCGGAGTGAAGATTGAAATCGGCCACCCATTGTTGCGGGAATGCGGCAAGTGTTTAATGGAGGCGCTGGAATACGGCAAAAATATCAAACTCTCCAGCGGTGGCGAAGGGCTGGATGAGCTGTGGGGAGAGCCTTTCAAGGTATTTTCCATGCCCATGGAAAAATTCTACGAAAGCCGTTACATCAAGGTTGCCCAGGCCAAGACAGAGATCGACAAAATCATCGAAACCCTGACGGGAATCGTATCGAAGTATCCTGAGCTGTCAGATTTGAATCTAAAAATTATCGAATTTGGCGAAAGTTCCAAAGATGCCTGCGAGACCATTCGTACCGACCCGGTGATCTTCGATATATGGCCACGCTACGTTGCCGCCAGGGAGGCACTGGAAGAATATATTACAAACTACATGAGGGAGCATGAATCTGAAAACGGTTCCATCCAGAAGAAGATCATTAATCTGGTCAATGATGGCAGTAAGTTGCTTATCAGTATGGCGATTGTACGTGTGCCGATACCGGATAGTACTATTGAGTTTTTGAAGAAATGTGAGAAGTTTAAATCCTGATACTTTTATACCGTCATTCTGTACATGGAATGTACAGAAACCAGTGCCATGGAGGGTGAATCAATACTTTATAAATCCAGTCAATAACACAAATTCAGTTTCCGCCTGATGGCGGGATCGTGTCATTTCGAGCGTAACGAGAAATCTAAAGAGTCGTCATTCCGGGGGCCGAGCACAACGAGGCAACCCGGAATCCCCTTCCCCCTTGATGGGGGAAGGTAGGATGGGGGTGATACTTCTTTAATCCGTCATACTGGCGAATGCGACCCACAGGATGTGGGAAATGTCGCGAGAGGACAGGAAGTCCGAAGCGACCAGTGCCAGTCAGACAATTAATTCATTAAATCAGTATTATCTTTTCTTTTAGCATTTGGTTTCGCCCAATGGCGACCTCACTGCTCCTTCGCGTCCATGCGATCGCAGTATAAGTACATCCATGTACAAAACTTTTCTTTGCTTGCCTGAAGAGATGGGCATACCCACTATCATGGCCTTCGGTTCCCTTCGTCAGTTGTCAGTTATGACGGGCCGTGCTCACATGACTTCCTGTCATGGTCGCACTCAACTTTTCATCCTGAAAAGTTGTCCCTATAACCGCCAACTTCCACACAATATACATCCCTGTACATTGCCATTTCATGGCGGCCTTCGGCCGTGCAAATCGGCTATCCTGCCGATTTGTCAGCATGACAAAGGGGGATTTAGAACCGCCAACCTCGCAGCCCACAAAGTCATGTGCTAATCTTTCTGTATTCTGATATGGGAAGGGAGCTAGGGAATCAAAAAAATGAACTCAAATCCTGAAACACAAGAATTTCGTGCTATACGAACGCCGTATAGCATGCCAATAATGATGTTAAGCGGCATTCGTATAATCAACTGTTAGGCTCTTGAAAAACATGTGAATATTCATATCCAGACCAAAATGCCGGGGGAAGATGTGCCATGAAACACAAGTTAATCCTTAGTGTCTGTATTGCTATAAGCATATTCAAATCAACGGCTCATGGGCAATCATCTGAGTGGAGTGAGGCTTATTCCTGCCGCAGTTATCATTTAGGCATTACTCTCGTTGAATTCAAATCCTTAAAACATCCCGACGAAGGTGAATTATCTAGAACATTTAAAAATATGTGGTCTGGATCTTATGCAGCATGTTCAGATGATAGTCACTCCAGAAATACTCCTTCAGGGGCATCTTTGTATGGACCCTTAAAAGAAGTCGGTGTCGTCAGGTGCTTGTATTATTATGAGTTGGACATGTTACCACCCAAAAAAGTAATGCAGACATCAGAGATGCGTTTAACACTCGCCGACATACCAGTCAAAATGAAATTTTATTTCATTAAGCCAGAAAGTAAGAATGAATATTATTTATATGAAATATCTGGTACTGCTCTAAATATGTATTTTGAAAAGTTGCGTGATGCTTATACATCTAAATTTGGTTCGCCAGCAGATACTTCCACTGAAATTTTACAAAATCGTTTAGGGGCTCAATATGAGAATATTATTGTAAGCTGGGAGAACGATATAAGCTCAATCAAATTAGAAAAGTATCACGGAGAAATTGATAAAATGGGTGTATCTTATGTACTTAAACCACTTAATACAGAACTGATGAAAAGACTAAATGAATTATCAGAAGGCAATGCAGATAAATTATAAGAAATAGGGAATAGATTTATTATCGATAAAGAAATTGGGCAAAAACATATATGAAAATATATCTGTCCCGTTATCTTGAACAAATTGCGCAAGAACGGAACGGCGTAAGGCGCCGTCCCTTAGATCAACCGTTATGCTTGGCGTGAAGCCGTGTGAGCAAATTTAACCAAGGAGGTTAGATGGACGAACTTGTAAAAGCCTTCCAGAAGTTCCTCATGCGGGACTTGTCCTATATTATTGGCGGCAGCGCTGTTGTCCTGAGCTTTCTCTCTACATTCGATAAACTTCCTACAGAATCGACGCCAATCGTCTGGTACGTCATCGGTGTGCCAGTTGCGTACGTCGTGGGCTACGCAATCCAAGATTTCTTTGGCGTGTGTCACCTCTTGCGGATGAGGGCAGGCCACCCCGATCCAAATCGAATGGCGCGGATGCTTTACGAGCTTTACGACCACGAACCACCAAAGGCCTTCGAAAGATTGCAATATGACCGAGGTAAGAAGGTTCTGTATGAAAGCAATGTGCAGCGGTTTAAAGATGACCATGAAAGAATTGAAGGGCTGAAACAGGTCGGATTCACGGTCGGTTGGTGTTTCATCGTGTCGGCGATCCTGCTGATGGTGCGAGACTGCCTAGCGTATATCGGATTCGACCGTGCACTGATTGGGGCACTTTTGATCCTAGGCATCATCCTGATACTTCTCGGCTGGTTAAAGGTAACCCAGCAGGCACAGTACGTCCTTCGGTTTTCAAAGGAAAACAGGGAGGGAAACAATCGAAGTGGAACT
>Ga0156159_1048_pt1 | contig 9088 bp, 7 predicted proteins | sample RifCSPlowO2_12_FD_107812 | JGI IMG/M metagenome (GOLD analysis project Ga0156159, IMG submission 107812) | Gammaproteobacteria bacterium RIFCSPLOWO2_12_47_11
CTGTCTCCGCGGAGCTCTGGGGGGTGGTGATGGAATCTCTGCTGTCCATTCAAGCGCTGTCGCTTGCCCTGTTGCTGTCGGGAATCGGGCTGGCTTTTTCCAGTATCCGCCTCTCCGGCTGGGTTCTGGGCTGGATACTTCTCGCCGGGGCGCTGCTGCTGCAGGGGTTTCGCAGCATGCTGAGCTATTTGTTCGAGCACGGCGGCGTCGATCACGCGACCTATGCCCTCATCAACGACTGGATGGGGCTGGGGTTCTCGCTGCTCATCGTCGCCTCCATGCACATGATGCGCGAGGTGTTTGCGCGCCACAGGCTGGCCGAAGAGCGGCTGCGCGTCATCGGCGCCGCGGCCCAGGACGGCATCGTCATGATGGACCACGAAGGGCGGATCGCATTCTGGAACGGGGCGGCGCGGCGGATCTTCGGCTACAGCGAGCAGGATGCGCTGGGAAAAGGTCTGCACGAACTGATTGCCCCGGAACGGGAGCGGATCGATTTCGAAGAAAGTTTCAAATTTCATGAGCAGAGCAAGCCCGGGCATGCCGTCGGCAAGACCTTCGAACTTGCCGGGTTGCGCAAAGACGGCACGCAGATCGCCACCGAGCAGTCCGTCGCCGGGGTGAGCATATGCGGGAAATGGCACACGATCTGCATCGTCAGGGACGTCACCGAGCGCAAGCAGTTCGAGGAGCGCATCGCGCACCTGGCGACTTACGACAGCCTGACCGGCCTGCCCAACCGCAGGCTGTTCTACGACCGCCTGCACCAGGCCATCAATCTTGCAGCGCGCAATCGCCATGAGCTGTCGCTGCTCTACCTCGATCTGGACGGATTCAAGGCTGTGAACGACACGCTGGGACACGACGCGGGCGACCAGATTCTGAAAAGCGCCGCCGATCGAATCCAGCAGCAGGTGCGCGAATCCGATACCGTGGCCCGCCTCGGCGGTGATGAATTCGCCGTGATCCTGCCAAGGATCGCCAGCCAGCAGGACGCGGCGACTGTTGCCAGGAAGATCATCGATGCGCTGATCGAGGCTTTCGAGCTGGGCGGCGAGGGACACGAAAAGGCCTGGATCGGGGCAAGCATCGGCATCGCGACTTTTCCCGGGGACGGCCGGGGCATGGATGTGCTGCTCAAGGTCGCGGATGCGGCCATGTACAAGGCCAAGCAGTCGGGGAACAGTTTCAGCTTTGGCGCGGCCTAGGGAAGCTCTGAGGAACCGCAATATCGTCATTCCCGCTTGCGCGGGCATGACGTTAATCAGAGCTTGCCTAGCGCTCGACCGGATCTTTTCGGGCGGCCGGGACGCGGCCAAATGCGAAGAATTTCCTCGTGGTCTTCTTGACGTCCAGCTTGGCATCCGCGAGGGATGGACGGCCCAGGAAGTTGTACAGCCGTTTGCGCAATGCGAGTTTCGTGGCCATCGCCGACTCTAACACAGCGCGCGCGCTCGGCGCGCTCATTTAGGGCCGCGCCCCGGCGCGAGGATGCGGTGCGCGTGGTCACGAGAGAAGCGGGGAACGTTCTTTGTCCGTTCTTTGTCTTGCCCCGGCGAAAATGCGTCTAGGAAAGACCTGTCCCCGACGTACGACACACTTTCACCGCAAGACCGTCGTGCCGAAACATCCTATGTCCTGAGCCCATACTTCGCGCGGCTTCTCGGCGGCACGATCGCGCGCACCTTGTCGAGCAATGATCCGGAGGCTTGCGCGATCGCCGCATCGCCCGAATCCTGCGCGGCATACGCCCCTGCAACCAGCGCGCGCATTTCGTCCGCCGAGAGGAGCAGCGGCGGCAGCGCAGGCGGCTCGCGCAGCCGGTAGCCGACGCCGGCTGCGCCGTGCACTTGCAGCCCCGCTTGCGCCAGGCGCTGCAGGTCGCGGTAGACGGTGCGCTCCGAGGCGCCTGTCGCCTGCGCGAGTTGGACCGCGGTGACCTGTTCGCCGGGCAGCAGCAGCAGGTAGATCTGGAACAGCCGCTGGGTGTCCATGTCACCGGTCGGTTATTTTCACTACTGCCATATTAGCACTGCATGGTGCTTTTTGAAGCCATTGACGGCCTTAGTTACTGTCATGCCATCCAGCCTTGCCTACCCCGGCCCGACAGCCGCTATCATAGGCGCATGACCAAGACGGACACGGCGAAACCACGTTGCCCATGGTGCCTGGGCAGCGCGGCTTACATCCGCTACCACGATCGCGAGTGGGGTCACCCCGTACACGACGAGCGCGCGCTGCTGGAGTTCCTGATCCTGGAGGGCGCGCAGGCCGGCCTGTCCTGGTCCACCATCCTCGCCAAGCGCGGGAACTACCGCCGCGCATTCTCAGGCTACGTCCCGGCCAAGCTGGCCCGGTTCGGTGCGCGCGATGTCAAACGCCTGCTCGCCGACGCGGGGATCGTGCGCAACCGGCTCAAGATCCAGGGTGCAATAAAGAATGCGCAGTCATTTATTGGAATACGCGAAGAATTTGGCACATTCGATAAATACATCTGGTCATTCGTGGATGGTGAACCGATACGCAATCGCTGGAAAACGTTGCAACAGGTACCGGCAAATACGACTATTTCAGAAGCAATGTCGAAGGATCTCAGGAAACGGGGTTTTACTTTCGTCGGTTCAACCATTTGTTATGCTTTCATGCAGGCAGTGGGGATGGTGAATGATCATACCGTCAATTGTTTCAGGCATGGCGAAATTAATTAATCATGAGGATGCAGAAATGAAAAAACCATGGATATTTTCAGTTATATTGATGGCAGTAATCTTTAATACAGGTTGCACGCCGGAAGTGGGTAGTGAAGCCTGGTGCAAGATGATGACTGAAAAGCCCAAGGGCGGCTGGACGGCCAATGAAGCAGCTGACTATGGAAAACATTGTCTGTTCAAATAGACGACAACATACGGTTAAATGACTAAACTAGGGTTGAAATCTTCCGGGTATTTACAACACTGTGAACAGGAAAAGACCGGACACTGACAGCTTTGACAACATAATTGCAGAGTCACGCCGCAAGAGTGAAGCGCGTGGTCATGCCTACCGTGAACAGGCCCTCAAACTATATCCGTGGATTTGCGGGCGCTGTAGCCGGGAGTTCACGCGTGAAAACCTGCATGAACTGACGGTACATCATCGCGATCATAATCACGATAACAATCCACCGGATGGCAGTAACTGGGAATTGTTATGCCTGTATTGCCATGACAATGAACATGCCCGGTATCTGGAAAAAAGTTCTGGTACCGAAGCAAGGGCACAAGGCCGTCATAAACCCGTTTCTACACACAAGCCGTTTGCTGATCTGCAAACACTTCTGAAAGACAAAAAACCATAGCGTCGATCAGCATGTTAAGGGTTTCGCATCAGGTCAGTATCCCGGATAACGAAATCGAGATAAATGCCATACGCGCCCAGGGTGCGGGTGGTCAGAATGTCAACAAGGTATCTACTGCTATCCATTTGCGATTTGATTTTCAGAATTCGTCATTGCCGGATTTTTATAAGCAGCGGTTGTTGAATTGCAGTGACCGCCGCATTACCAGAGATGGAGTCATTATTATCAAGGCCCAGGAATACCGCAGCCAGGAAAAGAACCGGGAGGTGGCGCTTGCGCGATTGCAGGAATTAATCCGAAGTGTTGCAGTAACAAGGAAGAAACGCAAACCGACCAAACCCACCAAAGTATCAAAATTAAAACGGCTGGACAGTAAAACAAGACGCGGCCAGTTGAAAAATCTGCGCGCAAAGAAAATAGCAATAGACTGAGGATATATGATTGAAGCCACCTTTTGAAAAAAAGGGATATGATGTCCTGCACAATGCAAGGCTGAACAAGTCGACAGCATTCAGCAAGGAAGAGCGTGAACGCCTGGGTTTGCGCGGCCTCCTGCCTCATTCAATCGGTTCACTCGAAACCCAGCTGCAACGTGTGCTGGCCAATCTGCGCCGCAAGACCTCGGACATTGAACGTTATATTTTTCTGATCGCACTGCTGCAAAGAAACGAGACCCTGTTTTTCCGCACCATCATAGACAATATCGAGGAAATGCTGCCGCTGATTTATACCCCGACTGTAGGGCAGGCATGCAGTGAATTCGCGCAGATCTTCCGCAAGCCCAAGGGTTTTTATATTACACCGGATGATTGCGGCGATATCCGCCGGATACTTGATAACTGGCCGGAAGATGATGTGTGTGTGGTTGTCGTGACTGATGGCGAACGTATCCTCGGACTGGGCGATTTGGGCGCCAATGGCATGGGCATTCCCATCGGCAAGCTTTCACTTTATGTGGCCTGTGCCGGTATACACCCTTCCCGGTGTTTGCCGGTAATGCTGGATGTGGGCAGTAATAATACGCCGCTACGGACCCATCCACTTTATCTTGGCTATCCGCATGCACGTATTACCGGAGAGGATTATTTTGATCTGGTGGAAGAATTCATCCTGGCCGTGCAGGACAAATATCCGAAGGCACTGATCCAGTTCGAAGATTTTCTGACCCCCAATGCCTTTGCCTTGCTGGAGAGATACCGTAACCGTGTATTGTGTTTCAATGACGACATTCAGGGCACTGCCGCGGTTGCGCTGGCCGGGGTTTACGCCGCGACCCGGATTACCGGGGTTGACTTTGCAGATCAAACCATCATGTTTCTCGGTGCAGGTTCAGCCGCAACCGGTATAGGTGATCTGATGGTATCTGCTTTTGTTGAGAAAGGCCTGGGTGAAAATGCAGCCAGACAACATTTATGGTTTGTTGATGTCGATGGGCTGGTGGTTGCCGGACGGCGTAATCTCATGGCACATAACAGGCCTTATGCACATAAACACGAACAATTGGGTTTTATTGATGCAATCAACAAGGTCAGACCTCAGGTGTTGATCGGTGCGACCGGCACACCGGACACCTTTACCAGAGAAGTCATCACGGCCATGTCCTCAGTCAACGAGCGGCCGGTGATATTTGCGTTATCCAACCCGACTTCCAGGGCGGAGTGCACTGCCGGGCAGGTCTATGAGTGGAGTAAGGGCAAGGCCATTTTCGCAAGCGGCAGTCCGTTTAAGGCGGTAACTTATAACGGTAAAACATTCCATCCCGGCCAGGGCAATAATGCCTATATTTTCCCCGGTGTTGGTTTGGGTGCCGTTGCCTGCAGCGCAAGCCGCCTTACCAGCGAAATATTTCTGGTTGCGGCGCAGACCCTGGCTGACAACGTCACACAGAATGAACTGGACAGGGGAACACTCTATCCGCCGCTTGCCGGTATCCGTGACCTATCATTGCGGATTGCAACGAATGTTGTTGAGAAGGCCTATGACCTGAATCTTGCACGGGAACCAAGACCCGCAGGCGATTTGAAACTATTTATCGCCACGCAGATGTATGATCCACATTATTAAATTTCTATCTGGAACATGAATAAGCCATATGCAGAAGCCTGTGACCGGAACCGGGGACCGATTCTGTCCGTGATTGATCCTTTATTCGCAGATTGCAAAAATGTACTTGAGATCGGCAGTGGTACTGGTCAGCATGCGGTATATTTTGCAACGAAGATGCCACATCTTGTCTGGCATATCAGCGATGTAAAAGAAAACCATGCTGATATTAAAGCGTGGTTGTATAAAGCGGAATTATCCAATATACGTGCTCCAATATTACTGGATGTGAAACAAAAGGACTGGCCAGATATAACAGCCGATACGGTGTTCTCGGCCAACACAGCCCACATCATGCATCAGGATGGAGTGGAGGCCATGTTTTCCGGTGTGGGCAAACTTCTTCCTGAGCAGGGCAAGTTTGTGTTGTATGGCCCTTTCAATTACCACAATCAATATACCAGCGATAGTAATGCCAGATTTGATATGTGGCTGAAGGCGCGTGATCAGCAGAGCGGCATACGTAATTTTGAGGACCTTGATAATCTGGCAAAAGCTGCAGGCCTGATTATCAGGCAGGATTATGAAATGCCGGCAAACAACCGTATTTTGTACTGGCAGAAACTATAGAGCCTGTCTCAAAATTACTGCGCTTGCTGATACTGCGTTGAAAACGAACTCGAAATGCTCATGTACTATCGTGTACACTCCGCTTTCTCGTCCATTTTCGCCTTGTCTCATCTGCGCTCGCTACATTTTGAGACAGGCACTGAAAAGATATCAAACATTGTGAGATTCTTATCTGTTCTTTTGTCAGGATTACTTGCTATTTCAAATGTAATGGCTGACACCTGCCCATCACCCAAAGACATCCGCGACCGGGAAATCTCTACCCGTTACGACTGGGCAGTCGGTGAGAACACGTCACTCAAGGAACTATTGTCCGTCCAAACACTGTATGCAGTACGTATCATGGATTACGACGGTTATGTTTCCTGCCGCTACACTACAAAAAAATGGCCAGTCATACTCGATGGTACGCCGAAACCAGAACAATGCCGGGTCATGCCCACCGGCGGCGAATGGACCGGCACCGATTCAGGCCAACTGGTTTGCCGGGAAAAAGACGTCACGAAATGCTTGTTCAATCTGGAATGTAAAAAGAAGACAGATTGATGGTACGCATTGTCATTTCGAAGGAGCAAAGCGACTGAGAAATCTCCGCAAGCATGTCATTTCGAGCATCAGCAAGAAATCGCCGCAGGCGTCCCGAACGAATGTGAGGGACCTGTATCAGCTCAATTTGTCATTTCGAGCGTCAGCGAGAAATCTTCTTATAACACGAGCCAACTGGATATCACGGAAAATATCGTCTAAAGTTAACCCCATCATTTGATACTAAGAAGGATTCAATATGAGTTCATATCATCCCTGTTTACGTACTTATTGGATATTCGATTCTTAATGCTTCATTAGAGTTTGCAGTTAAAAATGCTTACGTTCCATTTTCGCATAAACGACTCATTCCTCAGCTATCCGAACCATCCGTTGACAGTTCCAAGAAGCGAGGTTGATTACGCGGCTGTGGAATTAGAAAGAATAAATCAAGGCACACTAACAGTTATATTTCCGTACGGAGAACGTCGTGAAGCGCACCTTTACGGAGGGGAAGCAGGATTCGGTGATTACTACCAGATCCGGTTCCATGGAGCTGACAGAAGTCTTCCCTCTTATCTCCAACTGAACGCAGACTTAATCGTAATACTCATACGGTTTCGAGAATCAAACTACGTAATCATCGAACTCCTATAGTGAGCTCAATATTTTTGCAGAGTAACAATTCCAAGATCATTTGATAGAGTAGAGATGCTGTTACAACGGGATTTACAGTCAGGCAAAAACGCAAAATGTTACTCTAACCACAATTATAATGCTTAAGTTATTGAGCATAATAAGCTCATAATGAATTTATTCTTGATAAGGTCTTATAGAAATGGATCTAAAAAATTTTGAATCTGAAATATCAAAGACAGGATTCGTTCTGGAGAACAAGATTGCAAGATTGTTGAAATCCAATGGATGGACAGTGATAAGTAATAGATATTATGTAGATGATCATCAAGAAAGCGTTAGAGAGATAGATATTGTAGGTTATAGGGTAGCCAAAGTGCAGCATTTTGATGTATGCACAACATTACTTATCAGCTGTAAAAAAAGTGAATCTAATATTTGGGCATTACTTGCAAGAACTATTGATAAAAACGATCCGAATACAGATTGGTGGCCATTGCATACTTGGACTAATGATAAGGCATTACAATATGAGATTTCTAATATAGGTTTTGCAAAACGGTATCACGAAGAAATGATATTAGATGGTTTGGTAGAGCCACTTCGGTTCCCTGAGGTTGATGTATTTGCTTTTCAAGAGATGAATAAGGTTAAAGGAACTCCTAAAAATGATAGCCCGATATTCAACTCGATTACATCTCTAATGAAAGCCCAAGCGTATGAGCAAACTGCCTTGCCTAATCGTAAAAAGACTCCAGCAATATATCAGTTTAATTTGATATCTATTATTGACTCTGGCTTAGTGCGTTTGAAATTTGAAAATGACAATATTGCTGCATCTTCAATTGAATCCGAGCACTATATTGCTAGATACATAGTACAGAAGAAGGAAACTTTTTCTAGGATTAGATTTATCCTGGCGGATAAATTTGATACATATATTAAAGAGTATGAATCACTGCATAGAAAAAATTGTGTTTATTTTAATAATTTGTGTAACGAGTTTTTTGCTAAAAGTATTAAAGAAACAAAACGAACTCAAGTTTTTATTGATATATTCAGAAAGCGTGTTTCTTGGTTCTTATCTTGGCAAATAAAGAAGAATCTTAATATTACTGTTGAATTGGATGATCTAAATATTTCTTGGCGTAATGATGAAAATATTGCTGTCATAGCAGGACCATATACGGAAGAAGGAGAAAAATTACTAAATAATGACAAATTATCGAGACAGAAGGTTTCTGATGCGCTGAAGGAGTTGTATCGCTATGAAGGTAAGTTCATTTTTAGTGAGGATGAATATATACCGTTTTGATTATTTAACCCGCCTTTCTGCGTGAAGCACTTTTGCGTTCGTGTTCAAGCAGTAATTTTTTACGCAGGCGAATGTTCTTCGGTGTGATCTCGACCAGTTCATCATCATCAATAAATTCCAGCGCCTGCTCCAGACTGAAACGTACAGGTGGAGTCAACAGGATGTTATCATCCTTGCCGGCAGCGCGGATATTGGTCAGTTGTTTGCCCTTGAGCGGATTGACGACCAGGTCATTATCGCGCGAATGTATGCCGACAATCATGCCTTCGTAAACTTCCACACCGGGATCAATCAGCAACTGGCCGCGTTCCTGCAAATTGAATAATGCGTAACCCAGTGCTTTGCCGGTTCCATTGGCAATCAATACGCCGTTCACACGTTCACTGACACTGGTTTTTTTCACCGGGCCGTAATGATCGAAGACGTGGTACATCAATCCGGTACCGGAAGTCGCGGTGAGAAACTCCGTGCGCAGTCCAATCAATCCGCGTGCAGGAATCACATAATCCAGCCGCACACGACCTTTGCCATCCGGCAACATTTCCTTGATTTCTCCGCCACGTTGCCCGAGCATTTCCATGGCTGCACCCTGATAGGTGCTT
>Ga0156159_1011_pt1 | contig 8171 bp, 8 predicted proteins | sample RifCSPlowO2_12_FD_107812 | JGI IMG/M metagenome (GOLD analysis project Ga0156159, IMG submission 107812) | Gammaproteobacteria bacterium RIFCSPLOWO2_12_47_11
AGGCCAGCGCCACCAACACACTGCCTAGAATTCCAGGAATCAGGGGAATCCACCTGACATTTGCACTAATACCTTGCCGGTGCAAAATCCTGTCACCCAGGTAAATGCTCCACAACACGGCGGGAATGAACAGGGATGCTTTTACATAAGCGATATGATGATTTTCAAGACTCAATTGTTTTAATGGTTCAAACAATTCCCCACCAAGACCAAGAATGAGGGAAACCATGGCAACCGGGGCGTATTGATAACCCATTTCAGTGAAACGTTGTTTTCTTGTCTTGTCACCACCAACGCGACCGGACAACCATGCGCTCAGTTGTGTGGTGAGATAAAGACCAACTGCCAGCAGGATAGTGCAGGCGAGTATGAAACCGGTGATCATGAAGAAATCGAGCCAGTAAAAGACTTCTCTTCGTTCGGGATGCACGCTCATTAACCACCAGGGACCGGGTTTGGCAATCCAGTACCAACCTTGATTAATGAACCATTCACCTGTTTGTTGCCGGAGTGTCTGGTAATAAGGCAACACCAACCAGAGGAAGCCACCCAATGCGGCACCGGAACCAAGAAATAAAAACCATACCTCAGCCAGGTTCGGATTATGTTCGCGGATGTTTTTAATCTCCTCTCCAGGAGTTCGTATGTTTAACTCAATGCCGCCCCTCGCTTTCGGTTTAACGCAACGGAAACATTCAATACAATGACGCGATTCTTCTTTTCTTGAGATATCGATCATGGTTGGGCAGATACCGTTTTCTGTATAGGTTTCACCGCCGGTTTTTTTTCGCTTGGACCGGAACTCAATTGCACCCATTCTGGAGTAAACACCTAGCAATAGTCCTATGGGACAGACGTGCCTGCACCAGGCGCGTTTATTGCTGCCATAAAAGAAGCCAATCAAAATAGCGAGAAGCAAAATTCCACCAAAGACTTCGGCGATAGCCTCAGGGTGGTCACGGACACCCACAGTCTGGCCCAATATAGTAATCATTAAAAAGCTAACGACAGGCGTTCCTTCCCAGCGTATCCAGGCGGGAATACGCCACTGAAAGCCATACTTGTTTGCCCATTCAGACGCGGCACCCATAGGACACAAAATTCCGCACCAGCTACGTCCGGTGAAGATCACTGAAAGGAATACCAGGGGAAACCATAACCCCCACAGTAAATAATTCGCCAAAACGGTGAAATGGCTCAGCGGTGTTGCGTTTTCTGCCGGCTCCGACAAAAACAAGGGCAGGAACAGAAGCGTGAGAAAGAAGACAAACATCAAGGCATGGATCAGGAATAGCTTGTTACGATTCCGGACAAAAAATGCCTCCAGGCTGACGAGAAAGGCGGGGCGGCCATTCCTGGACAGAATTTGATCTGAATTCCATTCAGAGTTTCTGTATGATGACACTCGGCAACTCATAACCTATTGTTTTACATTAAAAAATAAGAAAGTTGTTTTGTTTATACATCATTATATAGATTGTACTTTTATTTGTAAATGAGAGTCAATCTTATTCTTATTTAGGAATTCATCATTTTAGTCAGTAACAGAATTAACGGGTTTTTAAGTAGATCTTTAACCACACACATGGAAACCACCCGGGGTATCAAGCGGCAGGCGGGGTGCTTATTTAGAGCACTCGTCGAGTACAGCTATGCATACAGCTCGCCCCAGATACACTGAGGTTTCCCCATGCTAAAAAAAGGAGTGTCCGGTAACGACCAATTGCAGCCGTTATGTCCTTGTTATCAAATGCCACACAGAAGGTTAGTAGTTCATGATTACCAAACAAATACGGGTATGTGTTATCGTATGAAGAATTGTTGTTCTCTTTCATAATGCGGGCTTAATGAATATTTCATTCAAAGGAAAAGCAAATGATATTGTATTCTCGGTCGATTAATTCTCTAAGAATTATCATATTTACTCTTTTTAGTGTCGCCTTCACAGGTATAACTACAGCTGCATCTAAAGAGGAAATTGATATTGAAGTTGCAGACTCTTTAGAAAAATTTCAACAAGAAGTGACCGGAGGTAAAAAATTTCTTGAAAAAGCTGAAGGTATTCTTGTCTTTCCTGACGTAGTTAAAGCTGGTTTCGGCATCGGCGGTGAATATGGCGAAGGCGCACTACTTATAAAGGGGAAAACTGTTGATTACTATAATACGGCCGCTGCCTCAATTGGATTCCAGCTTGGTGCTCAGTTCAAAACGGTTATTCTTGTGTTTCTTAAGAAAGATGCACTTGATAAATTTCGTAACAGTAATGGATGGGAAGTAGGTATAGACGGCTCAGTGGCATTGATTGAGTTGGGTGTTGGAAAAGATATTAATACTATCAATATGGCAGATCCCATTGTGGGTTTTGTCTTTAGTAATAAAGGGTTGATGTATAATTTAACGTTAGAAGGTTCAAAAATTACCAAGCTTAATAAATAACCTAAATATCTAGGAAGAATAAAGTACTGATAATATTGGTGGCCATGGATGGTCTTGAACCACTGATCTCAGCATCATTATTTCCTACCCGGTATTAGGCTGAATGTCTGGTATGGGCCGGAAGCAGACGTTTCTGAATTGCCTAATTGGTTTGATAGGATAAAGTAGAAATTTGTTCTCAATTCCCCCACCAGCCCGTCATGAGCCGACGAGGCTGAAGCATCGTGCATCGCCACCATATTTGTATCAAAACATCATGTGGAATCTGGTAGGTGATGGTCGAATTGTCTGGAATTAGAGGCGATTGCATGTACCTGTGTGACTGGTTACGTCATTATATTCCGTATTATTGTAAGTCCGGGTTGACCCATTCGTTTTTCTTCGGAGCGGGAGCGGACTCAACCGGTTTAACCGTTGTGCTTTCAGCCGGCGCGACTGTCATCGTATCCATATCACCATAACAAGCGGGTTTTACTTTCAGGTCCACCAACGTTAAAGGTTTTTTTCGATCGGGTTTCGCATAAAACAGGCCGCTATTGCTTAACTTGTATATGCCAACCTTGTTTTTTGCGCCTGTACCTTTATCAGACCACAGGTAATTTGCCACATTCACATTCTCAACCAGGCATTTATGCAGGCACCGGTAATTCGGTATGGAAGGGCTTGTGTAACCGGCTTTCCCCACGCTGCCGATGCAAACGTAATTATTATTTGGTGGGACCGGATGCCACAATGAACCATCCATAACAGCCCCGCTGCCCTTGTCCGTCCACACCAGTTGCCATTTGGCCGGCGACATCAATAGTTCATTTGCTTTTTCCGTACTTGCTGCAGATGGTTTTACTGCCAGTACACAGCCACTTGGTTTGCCGTAGTCGCCCTGTGCATATCCGCCAATAAGGTAATAACCCGTCGGTGCTTCAGGCGTATATATGGAAAGGTCCTGATCACCGCCGGAACCCTTGTCTTCATAAGCCAGGGTGTAATTACAGACCCTGGTGGTGTCCAGCGACAGCGTGGCTTCTTCCGCATGTAAACCGGGCAGGAACAACAGCAATGCCGGTAGCAGAATGGATTGACGGTTGTTTGCAGAAAGCATTCTGATATATAGTTTTCTGACAATTATAGACAATAAATTTCCGGTTAATGGTTAGCCAGATAATATCAGCCGATTGCACACACAGTGTTAAACTACTGTTAGCAGGCCGTTCCCCAAAGTATACCCATTGCCCACAGAAGGTAGGTGCGCTCAGCATATCACTAACAAAATTACAAAGAACTTCTGAAAGATTTGCGCAAAATTTTAAAAGAGAAATGCCCGGATACGACCCTTACCGAACGTCCAGCTTTAAACCGACTGTGTTTTAATCCTGGTTAAAACAAATCTTCTATGGATAGATAACGTTCGCCCGTATCATAGCTGAATATCAACACTCGGCTGCCGGCTGCCATTTCACTTTCTTTTTGCTTCAAGGCTGCCAGGGTGGCACCGGAGGAAATACCAATAAAAATTCCCTCCTTTTTAGAGCAGCGGCGTGCCATATCAAAGGCATCTTCATCAGTGACCTGAATAGTACCATCGAGAATATCAGTATTAAGTATCTCTGGAATAAATCCGGCACCGATACCCTGGATTCTGTGTAGTCCTTTTTCACCCCCACTGATCACAGGTGATTTTGTGGGTTCCACGGCAAAAGTTTGCATACTGGGGAATTCCGCCTTGAGTACTTCTGCACAGCCGGTGATATGACCACCGGTACCTACACCCGTAATCAGATAATCAATACCCTCAGGAAAGTCTGCGAGAATTTCCTGCGCAGTAGTATCTTTATGGACCTGGACATTAACGGGATTCTGAAATTGCTGGGGCATCCAACTGTTCTCATGTTCTTCCAGCAATTCGTTTGCCCTGGTGATTGTACCACCCATGCCAAGTTCCTTCGGTGTAAGCACCAGTTCAGCACCCAGTGCCTGCATATATTTACGCCGCTCAACAGACATGGATTCCGGCATGGTGAGTATTAGCCGGTAACCTTTGACTGCTGCCACCAGTGCAAGACCAATACCGGTGTTGCCGGAAGTAGGTTCGATAATCACAGTGTCTTTATCTATCAACCCGTTTTGTTCGGCATCTTCAATCATGGCCAGCGCTATTCGATCTTTTATGCTGGCACCGGGGTTGGAACGCTCGGTTTTCATCCAGACTTCAATATCGTCCCGAAAAAGGTGATTGATGCGAATGTGTGGTGTGTTGCCGATGGTTTGTAGGATATTGTCGTATTTCATGGTGATTTCCTGTTTTTTCTTCTTTATCAGAGGTTCTTATATTCCATACTTGCATTGTACAGAACCAATTCATCTGGAATATTAATCATTAATGGTTCCCTCCCTGATCAAACAGCGAATCAATGTTCTGATTGGCGAGTGGAGGGGGAGTGGGGGGGGGTTATACTTGTCTGCAGTGATACCTAACGGCTCCCACAAAATATCAAATTTGTCCGTAACATCTAACCCCTATTCTATCCTTAGAAAACAATAAGTAATCTATTGTTTCAACAAGGATTGTTTAACCATTATCAGCCAGTCATTCCCCAAAGTGCGGCATGTTGTCTTTATAGGTATGTACCCTGCATGACTTTTTGGAAAGCCAATTTTTATTTTTTGTATTATTGAAAAGCAGCCTATTAAGAAACGACTTTAAGCTACAGGTGTATGAAATGGCGCCCCGGGCAGGAAACACACTCATGTAGTATCTATTTGATTTATATATGACACGATAATGGACATCCTGATTTATACCCCCAAATATACCCCCATAATGACAAGGTAACCCTTCAGTTACAGGTAACCCCCTTCAGTTACACATTTATGCGCACGCGAGAAAAAAACTAATTTATTGTCGTCTATTAAAAAGGGGTATTTTAACTTAATAATGCGGGCAAACCTTTTGATTAGGTAAGCCAAGCACTTCAGGGTCTGTATTATCTTATGAGGATTCCAGAAATCATGGTTACATCTACTAACAATATTAGAAGCGTTTTTGCACTCGTAACCTTAATAACACTAACTATTAACCCGAATAATGTTGAGTCTGCTGATTTAGATTATTTATTCTCTGCTTGTAGTGTTTCTAAAAATGCAACAATAGAAGGTAAATCAGCAATTAAAAATGATGATGATATTTATGCCCTTGGGTATTGCACTGGAGTTTTTAGAACATTTGGTTACCTGAATTTCTTATATAAAGAAGAAAAAAGCAAGGAGAAATTTTTTTCTACTGTACATGATATTTGCATCCCCCAATCAGAAACCACAGAACAAATTGTAGAAAAATTCCTTCAATATCGGACACAAGTTCCTAAAAAAAGTTATATAGGTTCGTTTGATTTAAATGGAGTGGTACTAATTATGGCAGAAGCATACCCGTGTAACTAATATTTAATATTCCTATAATTCAGGAAAACTGTACCTACAAAAGAAATAAATCTTCTCCCTCGTCCTTTGCCTCTTTTCCCTTATCCCTTATCCCCCCCTTCCCTGATTACCCGTATCCCCCCTTTCCCGCACTACCCGCTAAGTAAATGCTTTAATATTTCCTTCTCCTGCTCTTCATCAGGACTGAAATATGAATGTTGTTCAAGTTCCTCTAGGCGTTGTTGATAGCATTTTATAAGTTCACTTCGCGGTGTAATTTTTCTATATGCAGATAATTCAATTCTCATCAGTTGATTTTGTTTTCTATGGTTATCATATTGTTCTAATAAAAACCCCAAATAGCCCATTACGAAAAAACCAACTATAAACGATAGAAACCATTTTAACTGAATATATTCACCATCGCCGTCTAACCATCCCCATGACTCTGGTACAAAAAACAATAAATGTTCTAGCCCCGTTGAAATAATAATAAATCCAGTTAGAAAAGCTCCTAAATAAACGGCTTGTGCTATTGTTTCATGAGATTTAATAAAGTCATCACGTAATTGAGGGATGAAGTGCCAATATGCAAAAATCATGGGTGAGATGGTAAGCCAGCCAATGAACACGAACAACAACAAATACTTTATAATGGATTCAAACATAGTGACCCCCATGCTGGTCAGTGAGCCTCACAATTCAAATTCTAGCACCCTGTCAGACTTAGAAGATCGCTTCGCTATGGTAAATATATAAAGGGGTACATATACGGGGTAGTGTGGCCGTGAAAAATGCCCTGACTGGTACACATACGGGGTAATGGCGCTCAATTTGCAGCCCCGCCGCGGCCCACTGGTACTGTAGGAGTACCAGTCTGGTACATATACGGGGTAGGATTTTCAATTTCCTTCCAGTCTCCAGGTGCTGTTCGTGTGGATGGTATGTCCAGTTTTCCCCCACACTCATCTATTGGTTGAAATGACACCGCATAGAGTGAGCAGCGATTCAATCCGCCGTATCGTGTCGTGATAATCCAGCCGATGTCTCGTAATTCATTTAATGCCCTTTGCAGTGTTCCTTTTGATCGCCAACCCCTTTTACACATGCGAGACCAAGGGGCGGAAAAATCACCGTTATTTTTCCCACGGTATTGAGAATACAGGTCCAATAACAATTTCACGGCATTGCCACTCAACCTTGTGAAATTTGAGTGATTCAATACCTCATGGGGAAGTGAGACAAAACTGCCACGATCACGCCGGCCTTTTGCCTTCAGTCTGTTCCTTGGCATAACTAGCACCCATATCTTACAAGCCAGTTATACAGTAAGCGGGCATCCTGATAATTCATGCCGGACAGATCACCGGAAATGCCTAGGCCGGGATGACGGGCGATCAGCTCATGCAGTTGATCGGGCCAACCGGGGGTAAACAAATCAGTATTGCCGGATAACTGACAGCGTGGGCATTGGAATTGATCCGGGGCAGGGGTATGATAGGATTGCTTTGTTTTGATAGCCCGTGTCCTGGTGGTAGCCTGCACGGGTTTTTCTTTTCTGTTCATGCCTTGCCCCCTTCCTTGCGGCTTTGCTGGATGCGTTCCTTTACGAATACCGTGATTTCGCTCTCTACCCATCCCACAGATCGGACACCTATGGAAATACGTTTAGGGAATTGCCCTATACTCTCACGGCGATAAATTTCACTCCGGGAAAGACCGGTTCTTTTCCTAACATCGGGTAAGCGGATAATTGATTCTTTCGTATGGATGGAATCTGTCATGTCAGTACCTCATAGGATGTTCTGACATGAGGATAGACAATGCCCAAAGATTTACGATTTAATTACCCCGTTTTTATTTTAGGACACAGCGTGGCATAAGCATAAGCTCTTTCTCAGCCTTTGGTGCAAGTTCCCAGTCAATATATATTCCAGGAATATTTTTTTCAGGCCAGTTACCCTTATTTTTTAATAGTAATTTAATTAAATCGTTAATTGGAATCTTTAGTCTTCTACTCTGCAAACTGAATTTTTTATACCTCCACCTTTGGAATGGAATGTAATACCCTTTACTTTGAATTAACTTATTCTTGGTTTCAGCAACCCAGTTTTCATGAATTTGCTCAATACGATCACTACTTAACGACTTATTATACGAGTCAGTTCGATTTAGAATATTTGCAGCAGGAACGCACAGTTCATCATAAACTTTGCGCCGGGGAAACCCTAACATAATTAATTTTTGTGCTGTCTTTCCGATAACATCATCAGATTGATTTTTAATGCAGGGTCGTCCACGACATCTCATAAATACCCCTT
>Ga0156159_1093_pt1 | contig 7896 bp, 14 predicted proteins | sample RifCSPlowO2_12_FD_107812 | JGI IMG/M metagenome (GOLD analysis project Ga0156159, IMG submission 107812) | Gammaproteobacteria bacterium RIFCSPLOWO2_12_47_11
TATTCAATATTATGCTGGAGCTCAACCAGGATTATGGTACGAGTCTCATCATGGTGACGCATAACCTGGCCCTTGCCCGCAAGATGGACAAGATCTACGAGTTGCATGAAGGGAAGTTGAATATTTATCAGGGGTGAGTATTCAGAAGACAGGAGTCAGAAATCAGAATACAAGCAGGCGTGATTCCTTAGGTCCGTCATGCTGGCGAATGCGACCTACAGGAAGTGGGAAATGTCGCGAGACGCCTATATGGATATAGGCGGTAGAGCGACGCAGGATGCCAAAGCCGAGGACAGGAAGTCCGTAGCGACCAGTATCCAGTACATTTTCCGTCATTCCCAACTTGATTGGGAATCCAGTCATTAACCATCCTTATTTAATAGAATAGATATTGACGGGTGGTGATCCATAAGCTACTTTTTTAATAGCTACATCTCTCCTAAAAATGGATGGGGAATTATCAGGATGAATACTCAAATCAAATTCCTTAATTATGGTGTTATCGGGAACCCGCCCTATTGGGGTTATCGGGAGTCTCGGTAATCCACTGTTAACTATCAATATGGCCAAGTTGATAATAAAACGTGGTGCTGATTATTATCCATTTGGAGTGCCTGAGTGGAATGATGAAGATTTAAAAACCCCTCTAATAATTCCTGTACAGGATGCAAAAGTAGCCTTTTTTATTGATAAAAGAAATATAGGCACATTTAAACTAAAAAGAAAATTAGACCCCATACCAAGTGGAAGAATGGAGATAGAATTTGAACGAGCGCCATCTGATTTAGTAAGAGGGATTAAATCCAAGACATCAAACTCATCTGCCGCAAAGCGAATTTACTCTATTTATTCTGAAGCAATGGATATATTTGAATCAGCATTATTATCTGCTGGTGCATTAAAATATATGTACTGGATGAGGAAAATTACTGAATATGAATTTTTCGGTGGCAGTTTTGGAATGGATAAAGTCACCTGGAGTTTAGTTCCAGGTAATGAGTCAGGAACATTTCAACCGAAAATACCTTCTTCCCGAAAAATTAATCCTTTATATAAGTCAAACCAATTAATGACACTCCGTAAGTGGCAGAAATTGCAGGATGCTATTGATAACAATAATTATCCAAAAGATGAGCTTTTAGAACTATATAAAATGAGAAATAAAGCTTATTTATTTGATGCGAAAACCGCTGCAATTGAAGCTTCAATTATTTCAGAGGCATTGCTTCGAAAGTATGGATTAAGCGTTCTAAAAATACAGGGTTATAGCAGTAGTAAAATTAAGAAAATTAAAGATGAATTGACATTCAATAATTTACTAAATGTCATACTGCCTTTGTCACTTACAAAAACAGAATTTACTAAAATATCGTCTGCAGTTAACAATGTCGATACATTAAGAAGAATTAGAAATGATTTAGTACATGGAAATATAGATGGTAATAGCGTAGATCAGGAAGATGTCAAGAAAGGAACCGAATCTGCAATAAAATTAGTAGAATTTTTAAAATCTAAAATTGAGCATGATAGTTAACAAATGCCTGCAGTTGACGGCTCGCCTGCGCCTCGCCGCAACTGAGGCTAGTCGTTAGAAGTCCCTGATTTTCGCCCCTTGCTTTTTATATAATAATGGTATATTTTTTATACCATGTATCAATTTGAATTTGACCCTGAAAAAAGCACCAGAAACAAGGAAAAACATGGTATAGATTTTGTAGAGGCCCAATCGCTATGGGACGATCCAGATACCCTTGAAATTCCTGCCAAAACTGAAGATGAACCCAGGTATTTGGTTATTGGGAAAACAGGCACAAAGCATTGGTCAGCTATTGTTACATATCGAAATCACAATATTAGAATTATTTCTGTCAGAAGATCTAGAATTGAAGAGGTAGATTTATATGAAAGCTAAAAGCCTGGATAAAAAATTTGATGAAGGTAAGGATATATCCAAAGAATTGGATATTTCCAAGGCAAGAAGGCCTTTACAAGCGCAAAAAAGGGTCAATGTTGATTTTCCTAAATGGATGATCGATTCTCTCGATAAAGAAGCATCACGACTTGGTGTAACCAGACAATCTATTATTAAAGTGTGGTTGTCCGAAAGGTTACAACAAGGGACTTCTAACAAGAAACCGCAGCCGAGCGCTAAAAACACCGGCTGAGTTTAAATGTTATAGCGCTTGACGTGTGGTATAACCGTAGTTATACTCTATATCATGAAAACGGCAATATCCATCCCCGATGAGATTTTCAAAAAGGCCGAAAAAACGGCAAAAAAACTTGGCGTTTCCCGTAGTGAATTATATTCGAAAGCAGTCCATGATTTCGTCGAACACTACGGTCGAGAAAATCTCACCGAAAAGCTTGACGAGATCTACTCCAAAGATGAGTCACTCTCGGAACTTGATCCCCATTTGATGGCTCTGCAAACGCAATCTTTGAATAAAGAAAAGTGGTAATGAGGCGAGGAGAAATCTGGTGGGCCAACCTCCCCGAGCCCTCAGGTTCTGAGCCAGGATTCAGACGTCCAGTCCTGATTATTCAAGCTGATGAATTCAATCGGAGTCGTATCCGAACAGTGATCGCAGCTGTAATCACTTCAAATATAACATTGGTAAATGCTCCAGGTAATGTATCCCTTTCGAAACGCAGTGCAGGTTTAGGACGAGAATCAGTAATCAACATCTCACAAATTATTACTCTTGATAAATCATTTCTTACAAAAAGGGTTGGCAATTTACCTGGAGTAAAAATGAAAGAGGTTGAAAATGGATTACGACTTATATTCGCCCTATAACAAGTTGTTCGAGGTGCGTAAACAACACACACCTCTACTCAATCGTTAGGCACTTAGTACCGTGGAATATGACGACGTTGTTAAGGAATTTATCGACTTTGTGAACCTGCAAGTCGGAGTGTACATGAATTCAATAGCCGGATTTTCTGGCGCTAAGATACAAATGGAAAGGCAGGTTGCGCGGGTACTAAGAGCGCAGTCTCGGAAGAAGGATGCAAAAGGAGATCTGGTCATCACCCATCAGAGCTTCGAAGATCCACAAAGTCCAGATGTTGTTCATTCACGAATAATCACAGCAGAAAAATTCATAGAAGAAAATTCTCCCAGCGGTATCAATCAACGGCAGCTATCCTATTCCGTTATTGTATTCATTTACACATATTGGGAAGATGAAATACGACTAAGGCTCGCAACAGCTGCTGGAATAGATGCGAAAAATGTCACGAGTGACATCATGAGTGACCTTAGGTGCATTCGTAACTCGATACTTCATACTAAGGGAGTTTTTACACCCGAGTGGCACGTAAAGCTTGTGGTCCTCAAGGATTGTTTCGCTGTAGATGAGCAAATCGAAATTAGCTACGAGCTAATGCATCAAATATTTGTAAAGATAAAGCAGGGATGTGCCAAGCTTATTTTTGAATGGCTCGGTGTTGAACCTGAGGGCCGGTTTGATATTGATCAACTCAAAGGATTTGCCATTCAAAAGGGACGAGTAAAGGGACCGGAGTGATTTATTTTTGACCGGTTAATTTTAAATCACTCCGACCATATTAATTGATTAACCATCCTTATTTAATAGATATTGACGGGTGGTGATCCATAAGCTACTTTTTTAATATTCACATCTCTCATGTAAATGGATGGGGAATTATCAGGATGAATACTCAAATCAAATCCCTTAATTATGGTGTTATCGGGAACCCACACTTTTGGGGATATCGGAAGTCTCGGTAATCCACTGTTAGGCCATCAAAATCATATGAGCAATCAACTTATTGAATACCGCTCAGTATTACACCTTAACGGAGAGGTATTCCTGTTTAACTATAAAGATGAGTTTGCCGCTTTTGGAGTTACTGACGAATATTTTGACGCATTTGCAAAAACCGTATCAACTAAACATATGAAGAATGGGAAAACTCTTATCGGCCTTATTCCTCTGTTAATGATTATGCAAAGACTGATCCTCCCCCATAAAAGTAGACAGTCAGTTAAGCACGTTTTTGTTTATCATCAAATACCATCGGTATCTGATAGCCAATGGCGGAATGCCGCCGTTGACGATTGTAATAGACCTCAATGTACTCAAAGATCGATTGTCTGGCCCGGTACCGGGTGGTGTACGATTCACGATGAATGAGCTCGACCTTCAAACTGTGAAAGAAACTTTCCATCGCTGCATTATCATAACAACACCCCGTACGACCCATACTGCATAACAGTTTATTATGCTGCAACAATTTCTGATAACGTTTGGAACAGTACTGGCTGCCGCGGTCTGAATGCACAATGACCTCTTTCGGAAAGCCTCGCCGGAACATGGCCATGGTCAGCGCATCACAAACCAGTTGTTGCGTCATCCGTGATTGCAATGACCAGCCGATAATCGCTCGCGAGTACAGGTCCATCACTACCGCCAGATACAACCAGCCATCGCCCGTCCAGACATAGGTAATATCGCTTACCCACTTCTCGTTGGGGCCGGATGCGGTAAAATCCTGTTGCACTAAATCCGGCGCCACCGGCTTGGCATGTTCACTGTCCGTGGTGACCTTGAACTTCTTTGCCTGTATCGCTTTCAGGCCCATCACCTGCATCCGCCGGGCGACACGGTTCTCACTGCAACACATGCCCTGCGCCTGTAACTCCTCCCAGATCCGGGGTGCGCCGTACCGGCCTTTGTGCTGCCAGTAAATCCGCGCTATCGCCTCATCCAGTGCCGCATTCAATAACGCCAGTTGACTTGGCTCACGCCCCCGCCAGGCATAATAGCCTTGCGTGGATACGTCCAACACGTCACACATCCGAATGACCGGCCAGACCGACTCATGGCGTTCAATAAACGGGTACCTCATCGGCTTTCCTTGGCGAAGAACACCGTCGCTTTTTTTAAAATAGCTTTCTCCATTTCCAGACGCTGGACCTGGCGCTCCAACTCCCGGATCCGGTGCTGCTCAGGACTCAGCTTGCCATTCCCGGGGAACGCTGTATCACTATGGGTCGTCAATTCCCGATGCCAACGGCTGACCATATTCCCATTGATGCCCAGACTCCGCCCAGCTTCGGCAAAACTATACCCTTGTTCGGTGACCAGACGCACTGCGTCTTGCTTGAATTCTGCTGTATGTCGCTTGCGTTGCTTTGTCATTGAAACACCTCTCGTTGTTAAGAATATCACTCTTAACTTGGTGTCTACTATTTCGGGGGAAGATCAAACAGTATAGAAATGCTTTTCAATGTATCTCTGTATTTCAATCTTATCAGTCTTGGGTGCTACTAAGACCTGCAATCGAGTCTGCTTTAATCATGGGGAAGTGGCTAGATGATTTAAACAATTTTGATGTCTGGAAACTACATCAAGACAATTGGAAGAATTATCAAAAAATTTATCAAGGGAAAAACCTAGTCTCAACCAGTTTGCCTAGTTCGTCTGAAATACAGAATGTATTGAAGAATATTAATGATGATTTTATGCACACGAATCCATTGTATTACAAAAGGCATTCTCAGGTTGTCGATTTAGATAAAGATACTGTTGGAATGTTTGTGAACTTCATAGATGATGAGCAGGATCATCGAGCACATGTATATGCATTTCTTTATTTGACGCTATTTATACTTAAACAAGTTGGAAAAATGTTGTCTGACAAATATGAAGATAAAGAAAACTTCGCTGTTGATCTTGATAGATTACATAATCATTTTGTTAAAAAAGCGCGGCAAGTAGCGGTCAAGAATGAAGAATACAAGAAATTGCTACTTGAGATAGGGTTATGGCCTAACCAATCACTTCAACCGACCGCTGAAAGCGGCGGCTGAATTCAAACGTTATGTTTTATTAAAGTAATATCGTCATCCGAAATATGGGGAGTCTATGAACACTGGTCGCAATACACTTTTGATATTTATCGTTTCTGTACTTCTTAGCGCCTGTGTTGCGCCAACAACAATCGCTTCCAATAAGGCGGAAAATTACAATAAAGAGCCAAAACGTATTTTTGTACTGACCGATGTAGGTAGTGAATTTGGGAAAGATTTTTTCGATTCCTTCCAAGCAAAGCTGGGTGCTATTGCAAGAGATTGCGGTGCCGCTTTAGAGGTGAGCAGAATTTCTTCATTAGAGCTGGATGAGAAAATTCATCTCAATAAAATGAAAATGTTTAAAGCCGATACTATTATGAGTGTTCGCCGAAATGGTGGAACAAGAAATGAATACGGCATTTTTCATGCAATCTATAATGTCAAATTAGTTGACGTGCAAACCAATAAAGCGGTGTGGAGAGCAGATACTAATTTTTATCGCGGTGGAACTGCTATTTCAATAAAAGAGCGTGGTGAAGCTCTTGCCGTTGATATAACTAATAAATTAAAGGAAGATAAAATATTTCGTTCCTGCGAAATTATAAAATCTAAAACATAACAGGTCGCTCAACCTGACTCGCATATGCAGGCCGCTATTAATTCCAGCGCTTCGCCCTTCTCAAAGGTTTCTCCTTGGGGGTTTTGGCGCTCTGCTGGGCTTCGCCTGCGTTCGCTTCGTCGGTTTCAGGCTTTTTGGCCTCTGGCGCCTGTGCAGCAGGCGCTGCCAGCTATTAAAATGGCAGCGCCGTGCACCCTTCGGTGCCCAGCGCTTTTGCGTGGGCTGCGCCCTTCTCCAATTCAGGGTGCTCCCTTTTGGCCTTCGGGTCTCACTGTTCGTCGCAGCCGACTGCTACGCGGCGGCTGAACTCAGAGCGTTAGAGAGAATTCGATGCGCTTCGAGAGATTCATGAATTGGTTTTGCTGCTTGGCCGTCGTTGACCGCATAAAGCTGTGTGCATCGTCAGATGCGGTGTGCCAAATGCCATCGGTAGCAATGTGGAATCAGTCTATTTCAGCCTCGTCAGACCTCATCAATGAATCGCCGCATCCTCGCCGTCGCCCTCGCAATTGCCCTGTTTGCGATTATTGGGGCATCCCTTGCACCCCTATTTTTGACTCCTCCGGTTCCCCAATGTCCCTACTTGAGCACACCGGTGCGGTTTACCAAAATTGATAGTCGCCCAGTGCAAGTACGTAGATGTCACATCCCGGACGATTGCATAGACTCCAAACGCTATCCACTCTTCATGGCGCGAGCGGTTCTAAAGGAGTTGATAGAGTCCTTGCAATCCACCCAGGGAGTGAAGCCATGTTGATAGCCCTGCACAAGAACGCCCGCACCACGCCCGCCGTGCGCGCCGAGATCGCAGCCAGCAATGAACCAGCCAGCGTCCTGGCCCAGCGCTTTGGGATCACTGAGCAGACGGTCTACAAGTGGAAGAAGCGTTCCGTCTTTGCAGACCGCTCTCACACTGCCCACCACCTGCAGACCGTGCTTACGCCAGCACAAGAAACAGTGGTGGTTCACTTGCGGCGTACCTTGCTGCTGCCTTTGGATGACCTGCTGGCCGTGACACGGGAGTTCATCTGTCCCCATGTCTCGCGCTCCGGGCTGGACAGGTGCTTGCGCCGCCATGGAGCGGGCAACCTCAATGCTCTAAAGCCCCAGCAGCCTGCGCTGGCCTACAAGACCTTCAAGAGCTACGAGCCAGGCTACGTGCACATGGACGTGAAGTACCTGCCCCAGATGCAGGATGAGAGCAGCCGGCGCTACCTATTCGTGGCCATCGACAGGGCCACGCGTTGGGTGTTTGTGCAGCTCAAGTCCAACAAGACCGCCGCCAGTGCACAGGCCTTCCTCAAGGCGTTGCACAAGGCCTGTCCGATCAGGATCAACAAGCTGTTGACCGACAACGGCAAAGAGTTCACGGACCGTCTGTTTGCCAGCAAGGAACGCGAACCCAGCGGCAACCATGAATTCGATCAACTGTGCCGGGAGTTGGGCATAGAGC
>Ga0156159_1060_pt2 | contig 7528 bp, 8 predicted proteins | sample RifCSPlowO2_12_FD_107812 | JGI IMG/M metagenome (GOLD analysis project Ga0156159, IMG submission 107812) | Gammaproteobacteria bacterium RIFCSPLOWO2_12_47_11
TGCTTCAGCACGCACGTGGCGGGCATTGTGTTGCCAGGTGATGGCCTCATTCAAGGCAGCGCTGTTCAGATTAACTTGGAGGCCAACAATGTGAATTCCGGTCTTGTTCCAGAAGGTCGAGAATTCTATACCGGGTATTAATCTGACCGGTATATCTTCCTTGTTTAGCTGTTTATAGGCGTCAACAGTATCGTGATCGGTGATGGAGAGAATTTCCACACCATTAGACACAGCACGCTGTAGAAGGCTGGCCGGTGACAACTGGCCATCCGAGACATTGGTATGTGTATGCAGATCGATGTGCATAATTAAGCTTTATCATACCATCAGGGCCGAGTTAATACTTAAGGTTTTTCGTAGATTTATGGCAGCAAACTTCCTCCGTATACTTTGCCGAAGTATGAGGCAGCGGTAGCGCAAAATGACAGGACGTCATTTTTAACTCGCTTGAGCATGGATGCGAATAAGAGAGGCGCGTCACCGCAACGAATACTGAGGGAAGTCGAGGACCAAAGCATCCGGAGAAAGTTTTCTTGGTGACTTCTTTTTGAAAAGAAATCACTCGCAGGTAAGGCGAAACAAACTGTTAAAATGAACTGATTGTTGGGTATCAAAAAAATTTAAATACTAATTTAAACAATCCAGTTCTTCCCATCGGGAATACGCTTTACCTAATTCATCATTAATTTTCTGTAAACGGGTAAGGGTAGTGGTGATGGTCTGCTTGTCCTGTTTGTAGAATGTTTCGCTGGCTATCTCGTGCTCAATTGTTTTTTGCTGTTGTTCCAGTTGTTCTATCTTGCCCGGAAGTTTTTCCAGTTCGCGTTTTTCGTTATAGCTGAGTTTTATTTTCTGCGTTGGTTGATCGCGTTTCGCCGGTTTGGGTGAGCTGACCGGTTTTTCTTTTGTCAGGGTTACTGGTTTGATGGATCGTTGTCGCTCCCAGTCTTCATAACCGCCCACGTATTCTTCCACTTTTCCATCACCTTCAAAGGCCATCGTGCTGGTCACTACATCATCGATGAATGTCCGGTCGTGACTGACCAGTAATATTGTGCCTTCATAATCCGAGAGCAGGTCTTCGAGCAACTCCAGTGTGTCTACATCCAGATCATTGGTTGGTTCGTCGAGCACCAGCATATTGGCGGAACGGGTAAAAATGCGGGCGAGCAGTAATCGATTTCGTTCACCTCCGGAGAGACTTTTAACCGGTGAATTGATCCGTTCCGGAGGAAACAGGAAATCCTTCAGGTAACTGATCACATGTCTGGATTTTCCTGCGATAGAAATATAGTCACCACCCGGACTGATGTTTTCGCGTACAGTCTTGTCGAGTTGCAATTGTTAGCGTTGTTGATCGAAATAGGCAATCTCAAGTTTTGTGCCCAGCACGACCTTGCCGTTGTCTGGTTTAATCTCGCCCAGTAACAATTTCAATAATGTACTTTTCCCGGAACCATTGGGCCCGATGATCCCCACCCGGTCACCTCGCATGATGCGTGTGGAAAAATCATTAATTATTACAAGCTCGTCATAGCTGAAATTTACATGTCGCAGATCGACTACGAGTTTGCCGGAGACCTCACCGGTATCCACTTCCAGATTTACCTTGCCCTGCTGTGTCAGACGACGGCCTTTTTCCCGGCGCATGGCCATCAATCTTCTTACTCTTCCTTCGTTGCGTGTACGCCGAGCCTTGATTCCCTGGCGTATCCAGACCTCATGTTCGGCGAGTTTTTTATCAAATTTTTCATGGGCGCGTTCCTCTGCCTCCAGTAATTCCTCTTTCTTGCGCAGGAAGTGATCGTAATCTCCGGGAAATGAAGTCAGAACACCGCGGTCGAGTTCAATAATGCGTGTAGCGAGACGTTTCACCAGGGTGCGGTCGTGAGTGATAAATACCAGTGCACCCTGGAAATTCAACAGGAATTCCTCCAGCCAGTTGATGGAGGCGATGTCCATATGATTGGTCGGTTCGTCCAGCAGCAACAGATCAGGTTCGCTGACCAGTGCCTGGGCCAGCATGACGCGACGGCGGATCCCGCCCGAACAGTCCTGCATGTGTTTGTCCTCCGGCAATGACAAACGACTTAATACCGTTTCCACTTTCTGGTTGATATTCCAGCCATGCAGAGCATCAATTTTGTGATGCAGTTTTTCCATTTTCTGCAAGGTGTACTTATCTTCTGTTGTAATGTGGTGCACGATATTGTGATATTCAGATAATAAAAGGCCGATCTCACCCAGTCCGGCTGCAACGATTTCAAAAATGGTCTGGGTATTGTCTTCCGGCACTTCCTGTTCCAGATAAGAAATGCGCAGTGTGTCTTTATGCCATAACTCACCGTCATCTGGCTGGATCAGACCACTGATGACACGGAACAGGGTGGATTTGCCAGCGCCATTCCGTCCCACCAGACAGATACGCTCACCGGCAGAAACACGCAGGTTGACCTTGTCAAGTAACGGAATGTGTCCATAAGCAAGCGAGACATGGTCCAGGGTGAGTATCGTCATGTGGTTTTGGTTGCAACATATTTAACAAGGGGCGCGTAGCTTACCATTGGATATACCTGTTTGCGATCTGCATAATATGCGTTGCTTATGTCTGACATTGCTCTCATCAATAACGAACAGCAAACACTGGTGGTCTGTGAGACCGTACGTTATATCCGTCTGGCAAGTAAACTCTTGCAGCGGTCTTTTGCCGAGGTTCCTGTTTCGTTTAATCTCAAGGGCCTGGCTGCAGGCATGTACCGGGTGAACCGGCAGGGCCGGTGTATCCGGTATAATCCCTGTATCTTTGCACGGTATTTTGAGGAGAACTTTACAACGACCATCCCCCATGAAGTGGGGCATTATATTATTGATCAGGTTCATGGTTTGAGGCATGTGAGGCCGCATGGCACCGAATGGCGGGCATTGATGCAGATGTTTGGCGCAGACACCAGCCGTACAGCCTTGTTTGATCCTGAAGGACTTCCAGCCAGGGTCTACCGGCAGTATACCTATCAATGTGATTGCATTACCTGGCAACTGACCAGCCGCCGCCACAACAGGATAGTCCGTGATCAGGCGCGCTATCATTGCCGCCGTTGCGGCACAGTGATCCATAAAGCGAAGGACTGATCTTGAAAGATTTTGATGTCATTGTTATCGGCGGTGGCGCCGCCGGATTAATGTGTGCATTGACTGCCGGCCAGCGTGGCCGCCATGTGCTGGTGATTGAACGTGCCAACAAGGTAGGCAAGAAGATCCTGCTGTCAGGTGGCGGACGCTGCAACTTCACCAACCTGCATATTGAGCCGTCACGTTTCCTGTCAGCCAATCCGCATTTCTGCATATCGGCGTTAAGCCGTTATACGCAGTGGGATTTTATTGAACTTGTAAATAGGCACGGTATTGCCTGGCACGAAAAAACACAGGGGCAGTTGTTTTGTGATGAATCATCAAAACAAATACTGAAGATGTTGCTACGTGAATGTGATGATGCAGATGTAACCATAAGGACACAGTGCGAAACCAGCCGGGTTGATGCAGATGATGGTTTCATGATCATCACCAGCCAGGGCAAATTTTCAGCAGACAGCCTGGTGGTGGCATCGGGAGGCCTGTCGATCCCGAAAATGGGCAGCACCGGATTTGGATATGAACTTGCCGGACAATTTGGTTTGAATGTGCTACCAACACGGGCAGCGCTGGTGCCGCTTGTTATTACCGATACTTATAAGGAACTGACAAATCATCTGTCAGGGTTGGCTGTACGTGCCGGGGTAAAAGCACATGGACAAACCTTTGTTGATGACATGCTGTTTACCCATCGTGGATTGAGCGGACCAGCGATACTGCAGTTGTCCAGCTACTGGCATGAAGGCGATATGCTTGAGATTAATCTGTTACCGGAGATTGATGTGTGTGAAGTGCTATTATCGGTTAAACGGGCCCGGCCAAAACTGTTATTACGCACGTTGCTGGCCGAATATCTGCCGAAAAAACTGGTGCTCGCGCTTGAATCATTATGGTGGCAAGCGGCAGCTGAAAAGCCATTGGCGGACTGGCAGGATAAATCATTATCCGGTATTGCAGATAATTTTACACACTGGATAATCAAACCTGCAGGCACAGAGGGTTACCGGACTGCGGAAGTGACGCTGGGTGGTGTCGATACCAATGATTTATCATCGAAGACTATGGAGAGCAAACCATGTCCCGGGTTGTATTTCATCGGCGAGGTGGTGGACGTGACCGGCCATCTCGGCGGATTTAATTTTCAATGGGCCTGGTCGTCAGGCCATGTTGCCGGACAATATGTCTGATACCGGGTGGTTTGTTTATATACTGCGTTGTGCAGATGGCAGTTTGTATACAGGGATAACCAAAGACATCGCGCGGCGTGTTAATGAACATAATAATGGCAAACTGGCGGCGGCATATACGCGCAGCCGCCGGCCGGTAAAGCTGGTTTACCAGGAAGCTTTTAAGGATCGATCTGCTGCTTCCATGAGAGAAGCAGAGATCAAAAACATGGACAGGGAGGAAAAGGAAGAATTTCTGAAACATGGTTGAATACTGCGATTCAGTTCAGCCGGACTGATTTGAACACAGGCTTTTTAATTGATGTTTCATGGCAGTTGCGGCCATTGCATAACCACCATTCGCACCATCTATAAAATGATAGTGATCCCCGTTACGATTGTTAATCAAACAGGTGATTAACGCCGAGCCTGAAGCATGAATTCCATAAACACATTTCCTGTTTCTGAAAAGGTCTTCAAGATAATTGGTTAACTGTTCGCGTTGTCCGGGTGTGCCAGACAGTACTTCACGCAGCATGCCATCAAATTTCTTGAAGTCTGTATTATTGACCAGATCGCCCTTGTAGTTACCCCAGGGTACCCCGCCCACATTGAGCCTGAAGGTCATGAATATCCAGCCAAGTACATTCTGGATACGGATCAGCAACCAGTGATATATATATGCCTGCCGTCCTCGTCCGGAAGTTCTGACTTTTGTTTCATGACTTAATTTTTTTCCATTGAATGTCATGCTGAGCCCGCCGGCATAAACCGGCCGGCACAGATCATCATCACCATAGATTTCATGAACATTTTTGATAATGTCAGAGTAAATGAGCGCTTCTTCTTCAATGGCAGGTGCAATAGCCTTGACAATCAGGGCGATGGTTTCGCCACGCGGACTCGGCACATTGTCCCAGCGGCATTCCAATCCGGAGAAATCTGCCATTGCATCCGGTTCATTTATTTCCAGGCGGTAAGGCGAACCGTTTTTATTGTCTTTTATCAGTTTCTCGGCATATTCAACACCACCACCGGTAAAAGCCGCCTGAATAAAATACCGGGACATTCTGTGCCTGGCGACCAGAACCTTATACCCTGCCTGTTTGATGATACTGACGGGAACCATACCCACACGCAGATGCAGTTTATATTCTTTGTCAGCGAGGAGTTTTGTCGCGATCAGTGCCTGTCGCGCTTGTGACATCAGGCTGTCCGGGATACATAATGTTGCACCGTCACCACCGAATATATAGGGAATGGTAACCGGTTTGGCAGCATTTAGAATGGAAGAAATAACGGAAACCCCCAGAATATTTACCGCCTTGTACAGACCGGATTGAATCGCTCCGGTAGAATTCCGGATGTCTGCAACAATGACATGCCATTTATCCGGTAGCTCTCTGTAACAGGAGAGATCGGTAACGGCCGGGAAATCATCCAGAACCGGTAGTTCGGAGTAAAAATGTTCTGTTGGCATTGATGTATTATAGGATTAAAAATTTATGATGTAGAATTTGCTTTTATGCATACTGGAAAAAACATGCCCACGTTAATTTATAAACACAATGGTATTCGATTATGAATGATAATGAAGATATGCTGAAGAAAATATTCGAGATGCAGACGGAACTGAATGATTATGTCTTCAGCAAGAATCATCTTGTCGATAATACAGATGAGCGATTGACCATGGCGGTCATATTTGCAGCGGCGGAGGACGGCAAACTGAAAGTGAATGACCTTCCGAACCAATGGCTGTCCAATTACTCTAAAGCCATGCGGGAAGAAATCAACGAACTCGATGCTGATCTGTTATGGAAGTGGTGGAGCAAGGACGAGATTGATATGCAGAATATTCGCGTGGAGCTGATTGATATCCTGCATTTTCTGGTATCAGCCATGATCTGTGCCGGTTTGACACCGGAGAAAGTATTTGATGTCTACCGCCAGAAACATGCAGTCAACCTGAACCGGCAGGACAGTAATTATAACAAAAATCAAAAAACTGAAGATGATAATAAAAACATACAATAGCCAGAAAACAGAATATGTGATAATAAAATGAAGAATACATTCCTGCACCGGTTTTTAATTTGCATTGCCTTGTCATTTTCAACCTCCCTCTCGGCACAGACTATTGATGAATTGCTGGACAGTGCGATAGCGGGTGATCATCGCGATCCGGCGTTTGTAGCGCGTGATAAATACCGTAATCCGAAGGAAACCCTGAAATTTTTCGGCCTGCAACCGGACATGACTGTGGTTGAAATCTCGCCGGCCAGGGGTTGGTACACGGAAATACTCGCACCGGTATTGCGTGGCAGCGGCATGTTGTATGAGGCGGGATTCGCCATGACGGCCAGCCAGACACCGGACTGGCAGAAAGACATGCAGATCGAATTTGCCAACATGCTCAGCCAGCGCCCGGATGTGTATGATCACGTTGTGGTTACAGAGCTGTCAGTCCCCGAACGTATGGTCATCGCCCCGCCGGGAACTGCGGACATGATCCTGACTTTCCGTAATGTGCATAACTGGATGAAAGGTGAATATGTACAGACCATGTTCGAGATTTTTTACCGGACATTGAAATCCGGCGGTGTGCTTGGTGTCGTCGAGCACCGCGCCGCACCCAAAACACCCGTCGATCAGATGATCCAGTCAGGTTATGTTAGTGAAGATTTTGTCATACAACTGGCGAAAGCGATTGGCTTTGTGTTTGAAGAATCTTCCGGGATCAATGCCAATCCGAAAGATACGAAAGATCATCCGGAGGGTGTCTGGACCCTGCCGCCAACATTACGCCATTGCAACAAAATGGATGATGGCTCGAGTAAAAGTGCGTGTATAAAAAAATATACAGCGATAGGTGAATCAGACCGGATGACGTTGAGGTTCAGAAAACCATAATAAGGTGAATAGTGAATGGTGAATAGTGAGTAGTGAGTAGTGAATGGTAGTACTTGACATTACTGTCAGTGATCGTAATCTATTTTTAATCACCAATCTCCCGCCGCTCGAAAACGTGTTCCCGACGTTTTCTACCGCCTACTTCCATGTAAGCGTCCTGCGCAGTCGCTCCCAGCATCCTGCTTCTCGCGACACTAATATATCCCTGTATGTCGTCCTGCGTCCGCGGCTACGACCGCCATGGATGGCGGAAGTGTCGAAGTCGCTACTACGCGTCCTGCGTCCGCTACATACAGTACTTCCCTGTACATAAATGTAAG
>Ga0156159_1062_pt1 | contig 7514 bp, 8 predicted proteins | sample RifCSPlowO2_12_FD_107812 | JGI IMG/M metagenome (GOLD analysis project Ga0156159, IMG submission 107812) | Gammaproteobacteria bacterium RIFCSPLOWO2_12_47_11
TTCGAACATACAGGATCGGTGTTGGCGGCATCACCGGTCAGCAGAAATGCCTGGCAACGGCATCCGCCAAAGTCCTTGCCCCGTTCATCGCAGTTCCGGCATGGCTCTTTCATCCAGTCATCTCCGCGGAATTTATTGAATACCGGCGATTCGTGCCAGATCCACCCCAGTGGATAATCGCGAACATTAGGGAATTCCATCCCCTTTATCACGCGGGCCTCCTGGCAGGGCAAAGCGGCGCCATCCGGGGCAATGGTTATTTGAATTGCGCCCCAGCCATTCATGCACGCCTTGGGCCGATCGGCGTAATAGTCGGGGATGACGAAATAGATGGTCATCTTGTTTCCGTCTCGTGCTCTATGTTTGTTAACGATGGCTTCAGCGCATTCAAGTTGTTCCCGGGCCGGTAGAAACTCTGATCTGTTTAACAGGGCCCAGTTGTAGTATTGAAGATTGGCAAATTCGACATAATCAGCCCCTATATCTTCAGCCATGCTCAGGATATCTTCGGTCTGCCCGATGTTCTGCCGGCACACCGGTACATTCAGCACCAGCGGGAAACCCAGAGCCTTTATCTCATGGGCCAGTTCCAATTTATGATCGTAGGCCTCCGCTCCTACCAGTGCATTACATATATCCCGGTTACTTGACTGAATACTGAGCTGGATCTGCTTGAGACCAAGCTTTTTCAATTCTTTAAGCCGCTCCTTTGTCAGCCCCATACCGGAGGTAATGAGGTTGGTGTAGTAGCCTAGTCCATCCGCGTAAGCAATAAGTTCTTCGAGATCATTTCGCAGCGCCGGCTCTCCCCCGGTCAGACCCAACTGCAATGAACCCATCGCGCGCCCTTCACGCAATACCCGTTTCCAATCTTCAGTAGCAAGTTCGTTTTTATATTTATCAAAATCGAGCGGGTTGTTGCACCATGGGCAATCCAGCGGACACCGGTATGTCAGCTCGCAAGTGAGCCATAATGGAATTCCCGCGCCATCAAGACTTAGCTCTGATCCATCCTTTTGCATAGGACACCTCCAGGAATTTATTGACGCCGCCTCTAACGTCAGTGGTATATTTTTCGTTAAGTTCAGCAATAATCTCTTCTGTTGTATGTTTGCCATCGCAGAGTTGCAATATGGCGGCGCCGGTTTCATTCAGTTTTACCAGCCCTTCCGGATAGAGCAGGATGTAGGCCTGTTGTGGCTCCTCCCAACGGAACAGGTACTTTGGATCGAGTTCAAAAACATTGCCTGCTTCTGTACTGATGGCTTCTATGGCTTCAGTCATAATTGCGTTAACTCTTAAGTTGATTGTTTATCGGCCGGGATTAAAGAAGGGGATAACGGGCGGCGCCTGCTCACCCCTTCCTTAATGGTTTTAATTGTCGTTAACGGACGTATACATACATCGTAACTTCAAAACCCAAACGCAAATCGCAATATGCTGGATCAACCCATTTCATGATTTAGTCTCCTCTTCGAATAGTTAGACATACAATAAACATTTAACCAGCTGGTCATTACGCCGACTGGCGCACCTGTATAATGTGCAACGGTCATGCCATGCAGGACAAGGAAATATCATGGATTGAAAATTATTTGATCCAGATCAAATATATTTAAACAAATTAAATATTGTCAGGAGTTTTAACACGTGAAATGTAAAAAATGGCGACAGACTATTGTACTCAGTCTAATTAACGCTACGTAATTTTTTGACTCTATATAAAATCAGATTAAGTCTTGGTTAATAACAACCAGTTACAACCAGTCGTATTGGTTAATATAAACCATACAGGATAACTGTTGGATCTAAACCGGTGGTTTCAGAGTTTCCTTAATATAATTCCGCAAAACGATGGAATTATTATGTGAAACATCCCTTGCCGAAAACAACAAGGTAATCGTCTTGTGTTTCTTTTCCAGTCCTCTTATTTGCGCAACCAGCTCCGGTTTATTCCTGAGTTCCTGTTTGTACCTTTTTCTGAATTCATCGAATTTTTCAACGTCATGCGAAAACCATTTTCTCAGTTCATCGCCTTGCGCGATTTCCTTTAACCACAGATCGATATTCGCCTTGTCTCTGGATAAACCCCTTGGCCACAGGCGATCGACAAGTATCCTGCAGCCGTCATTCTCGTCCGGGGTGTCATAGATCCTCTTGATTTTGATCATGGCCTGCGGCCTATGGCTTATTATTCCATTGAAGAGTTTTTCATTCTCGAAATAATGTCTTCTCTCTCCTTGTCACTTGTTTCCCTGTCTATCCATGGATAGAGTATGCTTTCTTCCTTGGCGTTGTGATCAGCCAATAATTCCATCAGGCCGCACACCAATTCATCGATCCCATTAATCTCTTTTGCCAAAATTCTGTTCTGGATTTTTTCAAGATAGTTTTTGATGTGATTGTGTTCAATTCGCATTACCGCAACCGGCCCCGTGTCATGCATGTGCGTTTTTTGCTCAAAAAACGGAAACAGAATTTCTTCTTCCCAGACAATATGTCTGCTGAGAACTGCCATAAAATCGTGAAATAAAGCCACCGCTCTGGTTACATCTGTGTTTTTCGTGCACCTGAATTCTTCAAGGATTTTATCCAGTCTGTCATGGTCTTGGCCCATGAACTCCAACACATTATTCATTGTTTCACCTGCTGGTAATGTTTATAAATTGTTTCTGTGTTCAGAGAGTAATTCTGCTTCTGCCGTTATTTTTCGCATAAGAAAAACTACATTTAATTTAGAGATTTCAGGGCATGTGAGACTTTGCTTCTATCTTGATCGAGTTGGTTTGCTGTTTCATTTACACCAGGTGTTTCCTCTTTCAATATGGTTTAATCGATACAGGATGATAGCCTGCCTATAGAAGCTAAAGTTCCTGGCCGGTTGGTTCTACGTAATCCAAATTGTGCTCGAAGAACCATTCATGCCCTTTGAGCATATAGTCCCAATACATCATGGGTAAACCGGTGGTTTTAATCCACCAGTTAAGCCAACGCTCTTTACGGGGGTCCAGCGGGAAGGTTGGTGTCACCTTACCGCCATAAATAAATTCAGCCATCATGACCTTGCCATAGGCCGTTGTCAGGGGACATGATGCATATCCGTCGTATCCTTCATCGAGTTTACCGCCATTGATCAAAACGAATAAATTTCGAACCACGACAGGTGCTTGTTTCCTTATCGCTGCTGCGGTCTTCGAATTGGGTGTTGAACAGGCATCGCCAAGTCCGAAGATATTACTGTATTTCTTATGCTGCAAACTGTGTTGATGCACATCGACAAAACCAGCCTCATTGGCCAACGGTCCCGACTTGACAGCCTGGGGAGGTGACTGTGGTGGTGTTGCATGCAACATATCGAAATCCATGGTGATCTTAACCCCTTTCCGATCACCTCCTGCAATTTCAAACGTGGCCGACTTCTTTTCGCCGTCGACCGAAACAAGGTTATGCTGAAAATGTACTTTGATTCCATATCTCGCGACAACCTTGTCCAGTTCTTTCGAGAAAAAAGGCACTGCGAACATGGCCGGGGCATGAGTCAGAAAATGCACTTCACAGTTTTCGAGAATTCCCTTTTTACGCAGATAATCTGCCGCAAGATAGGCAATCTTCTGCGGTGCGCCGGGGCATTTAAACGGCAATGGCGGCTGGGTAAACAATGCCTTGGCGGCTGGTTTGAGTTCCTGAATACACTGCCATGTGTATTCAGTATGTTCGGGCGAATAATTACTGCAAACGGCGTTTCTCCCCAGCGTTTCGGCAATACCCTCAATTTTCTCCCAATTCAGTTCAAGACCGGGACAGACCACGAGGTAGTCGTATGAAACGCTATCACCTGAACTGAGTTCGACTTTATTATTCTCTGGATCAAACCTGGCTGCCTTGTCTTTAATCCATCGAACCTTCGGTGGAATCAGACCTTGTTCCTGCCGCCGGGTCTTCTCAAGTTTATATGTGCCTGCTCCAACAAGTGTGAAAGCCGGTTGATAATAATGAACATCCGATGGTTCAATGATCGCGATATCGAGGTCATTGCCACCGTGCTTGCGCCGCAGGCTGGCGGCAACAGTGATACCGGCTGTACCACCTCCCACAATGACGATCTGATGATGTTTAATTTCAGACACGTTACCCCCTCCTGGTCTTTCTTTTCGGGAGTTCTCAGCTATGCAATCAGCTTTACCTCTAAATTAATCATAGAATAGATTCCCATTTTTGTATTCAAAGAAATCAGAAATCTGTCAAGAAGATATACTTACAGCCTGTAATTTCCTGTCCCTGAACCAGAGATAGAGGACTAACATCATTTCCATAACTGTTCCCAAAGTTCATCTATGCGCTTGATAACTTCATTGCTCATTACAATAGGGTTCCCCCATTGCCGGCTGGTTTCGCCCGGCCATTTGTTGGTGGCATCGATTCCCATTTTCGAGCCCAGTCCTGAAATCGGGCTGGCAAAATCCAGATAATCGATAGGTGTGTTCTCAAGAATAGACGTATCGCGCGCCGGATCGACGCGCGTTGCAACAGCCCAGATCACTTCTTTCCATTCACGGACGTTAATGTCCTCATCGGTAACGATGATAAATTTTGTATATGTGAATTGCCGCAGATAGGACCAGATCCCGAACATCACCCGCCGGGCATGTCCCGGATAGTGTTTTTTAATGCTGACCACCGCGACCCGGTAGGAACAGGCTTCCGGAGGCAAATAGAAATCGATAATTTCCGGAAACTGCTTTTGTAATACCGGAATAAATATTTCATTAAGCGACATGGCCAGTATAGAGGGTTCATCATACGGGGAACGGCCCAGGTATGTACTGTGATAAATCGGATGATCACGATGAGTCATACATTCAATCGTGAACACCGGAAATTTTTCCTGGCTATTATAGTAGCCGGTGTGATCGCCAAACGGCCCTTCCAGCGCTTCTTCATCCGGATAGATATGTCCTTCCAGGACAATTTCAGCAGATGCGGGCACCTGTAATGGAATGGTTTGACTGGTAACAACCTCACTGCGCGCACCTCGCAGCAACCCGGCAAACTGGTATTCGGAAAGGGTGTCGGGGATGGGCGTAACCGCTGCCAGCAAAGTGGCCGGATCGGCGCCGATCGCCACCGCGACAGGGAAAGGCTGTCCCGGCCGGGCTTTCTTTATAAGGTCCCCGGGTGATCACCAGCCCCCAGGTAATGAGCGGGCCGGCATCGCCGGGCCAGCAGGTCTGGATCGGCAACCAGTCAAGATCGATTTCTTTGGCGGTGATAATATTTTCCTGACAGGGGGCGGTTTGTTTTACTTTCGGATTGACATATAACAGTCGCTGGAAGGCGGGCAGTTTTTCAAAAACTTCACTCAGTTCTCTTGGCCATCCCGGCTCTTTCAGGAACGCCAGCATCCTGCCGATGCCCTGCAGCTCTTCGGTTGATTTGCACCCTATGGCTGCCATCACCCGTTTTGTTGTGCCAAAGAGATTGCCAAGCACCGGGATAGTATGGTCTTTGGGTTTTTCAAACAGCAGGGCAGGTCCATTTTTACGCAGCGTACGTTGACAGATTTCAGTCACTTCGAGATGCATGTCAATTTCACGCTGAATCCGTTTAAGTTCCCTCTGACTTTCCAGAAAGGCCAGGAAATCGCGGATATTCCGGTACATCATGACAACTTGTCCTTTACTTGATCAATATCAATTCGCATCATGATGAATCTGCTAACCTGTAATTTGTTAACTTGCATAAAATCATGCTGATGCATTCCTTACTGTTCCCATTGCAATTGCCGCTGCGTATCGTGCCGGACACACTCCATGCTGCCGTTTTTGCCAGATGTTTCAACCATCTCATGCGTGGACAAACACTGGCGGTGCGCCTCAGGGAGATTGAAGGGAAATCCATCCGGATACATATCCGGGACGCCCATGCCCGGCTTGATTTCCTGATTCACAACAGGCGCCTGCAGCCTGCGTTTCATGGCCGGCCGGATGTGACCATCAGCGGCGATTTTATCGATTTCTGGCAACTGGCCACCCGTCAGGAGGACCCTGATACCCTCTTTTTCAGACGCAGTCTGAGCATAGAGGGAGAAACGGAGACCGGCGTACATATCAAAAATCTGCTGGATGCCCTGGAATATGACTGGGACGCACATTTCGATGCTGTGTTATTTCCAGGCCTGTCGGAAATCGCAAAACAACTCAGAGCGAAGGCGTGCAGGTTCATGAATAAAAAATCGCATCGGCAATTCATTGCTCCCCATCAATGATGGCGTTATTTCTTCCGGCATCTGTATAAGACTATTCAATATTCTGCAGGCTGGTTAGATTCATTAATCCATGCCATGCCTTCTTTTCCATACCAGTAGCCGTTGCAAAATCCGTATGTCTGGTAATTTTCCAGCGCCTGTAAAGCAGCTTCCGGCTGCATGGCACCGTCCAGTGTGCGGCGGAAAATGCCGGCGATGGAGAAAAAATCCCGTGACTGGGGCATGATGCGGATGACATCGATTTCAAGGTCCACAAGTTCGTCAAGCAGCATAATCAGATTTTGTGTCTCCGCTGACTGCGTCTGTATTCCATTCAGGATCAGAAACGGTTTTTTCTCCAGGGTAAAGAGGGGCAGGCCATCCGGATAATCCAGGCAGATAAAATCACAACTGTCCTTGGGCCGGTTATGGGCACGGGCAGTATAGCAACGTGCCGAGAAAGCGAGCGGCAGGCGGCCAAAGGCAATAACTTCTGTTTCCATTCCCAAAGGGCGCGCCTTTTGCATTTCACGCATGAGCTCCCTGCCCAGTTCAACCGGGACCACCCAGCGTTTTGCGCCAAGTTCATAAAAAAAATTCAGGGTTTCAGCGTTATAGGTATTGATATGGGGGCCGGCAATAAATGCATGCCGGTTGCTCAACATATGCACTGCCGACATATCATTCGCTTCCACGGCAAACCTGGCGTTTTCTGCAATCTGCCGCAGACTGGCAAGTTCTGACTCCGCCTCCAGCAACGTCAGTGTCGAGAGGACGACCTCTTTCCCCGCCGCTGACAGTTGTTCAGCGATGTCCAACCAGTCATTTAAAGCCAGCTGCCGCCGTTTGGAACAGATGGTTTCACCCAGATAAGCGATGTCCACAGGTGCATCTTCAAGTGCATCATAAAATTCAAAGACTTTGCTCCTTTCCCAAAAACAGGAAATGGATCCCACGCTGATTTTCATTGCCATGGCCTGTGGTAGGCGCCGAGCGTATGACAATTCCCTTCAGCCACCCGATTGAGTTGTGTAATCCAGTCGGGATGAGGAATGAACCCTTCGGGATCTGCCAAACATGCATCGATGGCGGCACGTAACGTCCGGGTCACCTGTGCTATATACGACTTGCTGCGTTGACGCCCTTCTACCTTGATAGCTTTTATACCGCTCTTCATAATTTCCGGCAGTATTCCCAGAACATTGAGGCTGGTGGGTTCCTCTATGGCATGGAACACATAGCGCCCCACCTGGAAACGTCCCTTGCACAG
>Ga0156159_1035_pt1 | contig 6850 bp, 10 predicted proteins | sample RifCSPlowO2_12_FD_107812 | JGI IMG/M metagenome (GOLD analysis project Ga0156159, IMG submission 107812) | Gammaproteobacteria bacterium RIFCSPLOWO2_12_47_11
TCACCAATTTTCTGCTGACCGAGGTCGTGTCTAAAGGTACCGCCCGATCGTTATCACAAAGATTACCTGATTTAATGCCGCTGGCAGGCAAAACCGGTTCCACCAATGATCTGAAAGACAGTTGGTTTGCAGGTTTTGGCGACAATGTTCTGGCGGTGATCTGGCTCGGCCGTGACGATAACACACCGGCCGGATTAACCGGTGCCAGCGGAGCATTGCAGGTGTGGATCGACATGATGCAGGAAATAAAACCCCAGTCATTATCATTAATACCACCGGAAGGGGTAAGCTGGGTTCCGGTGCTGGATGGCGGGCGTCTGATTGATGACTGTCCCGGTGCTCAAAACTATCCCTTTATTGAACCGTATCTACCACCAGCAATCAGTTGTCCCCTGACGAGACAATACCCATATAATGAGGGCATTGGAACCGGGGCCATCCCGGGGACGATACCACGTACAGCACCGGAGTCCCGGAGAACTGAACCACAACCTGAAACGAAACCAGAGAAGCCGAAGAAAAAAGAATGGTCTATTTTCGATATTTTCCGCTAACACTGTCCTCCCTCTCCATATCCCTCCGGGACAAATCTGCCGGGAGCAGATTTGGTCGAACGAAGTTCGCCCGCAGGGGGACAGACATGGAAGTTTGTCAACAAAGGGTGAGGGGCGAGGGCAATTCAATAACTCACTTCTACAGTTTTTTGAAATGGGTTTTTATCTTATTAATGTTCGTTTCCTTCATCGGCTGTGCCACCAGTACATTCTCCTCCCGCACACCGGCCAAAGTTGAAGATCGATCCTCACCGGAAACTGCCGCACCTGCGAAAGCCCCGGAACAATCAACCGCCCGGGTTTATAAACTTGAAGATCCGGAATACGTGGTTCCTCAACCCCTGCCTGAAGCGACTATAGAAGAACGCTCGGAAGAACTGCCACCGGCAGAATTATCAGTCCAGCAATCCAGAGAACAAACATCCAGCCCTGCGGTGGTCGCTTTACTGGATGATGCCGATAAATATGCAACCACCGGAAAAAAACAGGAAGCCGTGGCCAGCATTGAAAGAGCACTCAGGATCGAACCGAAAAATCCGCTGCTCTGGCACAAACTCGGACAAGTCAGACTGCAGGAAGGCAATTGGGATCAGGCCATCGCCATGGCAAAAAAATCCAGTGTCCTTGCACCGGGCAATCGTTTACTGCAATCCGAAAACTGGATGATCATCGCAAGGGCCAGTGAAGGGAAGGGGGATACCGCAGGAGCGATGCATGCTAGAGACATGGCAAAACAATTAAGAACATATTGAACCTATCTCAAAATTACTGCGCTTGGCGATACTGCGTTGAAAACGAACTCGAAATGCTCATGTACTAATCGTGTACACTCCGCTTTCAAGTCCGTTTTCGCCTTGTCTCACCTGCGCTCGCTACATTTTGATATAGGTTCTGGTCCTTCGCTTTTCCGTCATTCCCGCGAAAGCGGGAATCCAGTATATTACGTGCTTATCAGGCAAAACATTCATATGGAATAATGGAAAATGCCCGAATACAAATACACGGATTATTTTGAAAAAGAAGTACTCAGAAAGCGCCCGTATTTGAAGAAAGAATGGTTTGTTTATGTTCTGAAAAATTCCATAAGATCAGAACCACAGGAACAAAATCGATACAGATTTTGGGCTGCGATACCTGATCTCGACGGCCGTTACTTGGGGGTGGTTACTCTTGAAGATAAACTAACCATACATAATGCTTTCCCGGATCGGGAATTTACGTCATGAAGCTTAACTATCATCCAGAAACCGACTCACTATATATAGACTTGTCTGAGCGTCCCAGCGCCGAGAGCAGGGAGATTTCTGAAGGTGTTGTCCTTGATTATGATGCAGAAGGCAAACTGGTTGGTATTGATATCGACAATGCTAGCAACAAGGTTGAATTAAAGAACCTCATTCTCAGCAAGATTCCAGGCAAGGTTGAAACAACTGTTGCATAGTTAAGATAAATATCGGGTGCAAACTTCCAAACAAGAAGTGGAAAGGATACTCCACAATTTGCCGGAATCCAGTTGTAGGGATCTATCCATTTTGTAAATTTATATGCGTCGTGCCGCACTTGAAAAATATCGCACACTGCGTATCTGGCGTAATCATCTTGCCACTCATCACGGCCATATATTATGTGAATGTGAACTGCAACCAGGCAGGTTCCGCAAATCTCAACGAGCGGGTGATTGTGGACGCCCTCGTTGCTGGTTGTGCCATTACGATAAACTCTCCGGTACCCCAACTATTCAAGAGCAGCGAGCCCTGATAAAGCAGATAGAAGGGATAGTGGATTTATTCGGCAGCAGTAAAGACAGATCTTTATAATACAACCCGAATGACATTACCCATATCAGCGCCTATACTAAAACCTCAATAAATCACAGGTTTTTCTGTATTGAGGTAAGAGTAATGAACACAAAGAACTTCGTGTATTCAAGATTCCAGACCTGACCCTGAATGTACGGTTGAGAAATTGATATAGTAATATGTAAAAATGCATAGGGTTTTAACAAAGGAGAGACTGAAATCGAAGCCCTTTGTAGAACCTATGCCGCATGTTGTAATTCTTGGAGCTGGCGCAAGTAAGCAAGCGTTTTTAAAAGGTGATAGAAATGGCATGCTCGTTCCACTTATGAATGAACTCCCGATGATTTTAGGAGATAAGTGGAAGAAACTAGTTCAAGATGCCAGCCCTCCTGAAGGGGATTTTGAATCTCAGTTTTCCTGGCTCAAAAGAGATAAGGATTATGCATCTCAGCTTTTAGAGGTTGAAGAAATACTAGAGAGGTATTTTGAAGAGTTACAGCTTCCAGATCATCCGACAATATATGATTATTTGGTTTTAGGGCTTCGAGGAAAGGATATTATTGCAACATTCAACTGGGATCCGTTTTTAATACAAGCTCACAAAAGAAACAACGATGTTGCTGAATTACCTGATATTCGGTTTCTACACGGTTGTGTCGCATTCGCGACGTGTGATAAACATGACATATTAGGTATGCCATCCGAAATCTGTCCCAAATGCAACCAGCTTCTAAGTAAAGGGCGCCTCTTCTTTCCCGATGAGGATAAAGATTATGCTAGTGATGAATTGATTCAGCGCGATTGGAAAGTAGTGACAGACAGCCTAGAGAGAGCTTTTCATCTTACAATATTTGGTTACGCTGGTCCTGCGACAGATTATAAAGCGAGGAAGCTAATACTGGATGGATGGGAATGTGCGCCCATGCGACCCGGTAGGCATCTTGAAATTATTGATATAGCAAATAAAGATATATTAAGAAACAACTGGGCTGATTATATTCCTTTTCATCACGATATGATTACTCCTGATTTCTGGAGTTCTACAATAGCTAGATGGCCCAGGAGAACAGCAGAGTATAAGATTTCTGCGTCTAAATTTGGCATACCTTCTGAATGTCTTGGTCCATTTATAACTAATACTCTAAAAGAACTGCAGGATTGGTTTTCAGAATTAAACTAAACGGGCCGGAGTGATTTATTTTTAACCGTTCAAAAATAAATCGCGAAATAATTAAGAACGTACAACTATTACAAAAAGAAATCTATGCGTCAGTTCATCCGACATCCTTTGGATATACCCATTGAGGTTCGATACGACCCGGATAATGATTTTGAATTACAAACTACTCAAAATTTCAGCTATGGTGGTCTTTCGTTTCACTCAGAAAAGCCCATTGAACTGGGTAGCATCATCTCGCTAAGAATTATATATCTGGAACCTGCATTTGAAGTGACGGAAGCACAGGTAGTCTGGTGTCAGAAGTCTGGTAACAAATATATTATTGGTGTCGAGTTTCCCGATCCGGAAGATGCATTTCGCGTCCGGATAGTTGAGCAGATTTACCAGATTGAGAATTACAAAAAAGAAATTGAATTTAAGGATGGCCGGAAACTTACCACTGAAGAAGCCGCGAAGGAATGGATCGGCCGTTACGCTGCGTCATTCCCGGATCCTTAAAAGGAAAAATGTTTATTCTTCGATAGATATTGATTCATACCGCCAGACCCTTTCCGGGCACACTTCAGGCCGCATTCCTGCCTTGAGTTTCAGTTGATGGAGAAAATCTTCCGGCTGCTGTAATGCTTCCCACACCGAAGGTAGAAAAGTTGCCCGCTGGCTGCCTTTTTCAATAATCAATCCGTCGATATCCGGCCGCAGTTGTTCCAGTAAATCTTTTTCTGTTCCGAAGGTAATAGGTGTGCTGGGCGTAAGAATTGAGATACTGATATGGATTAATTCAAATTCGTCGTGTGTCAAAGGCTTGAATCTTGGATCGCGAAAGGCGGAAGACCAGGCATTATCACTGACGCTGAGAACCAGTGGAGATACGGGTTTAGTGGTGCCAATACAACCGCGTAATTGGGAATCAATTTTGAGTGTGACAAAAGTGGCACGCGTTTCACGAAGTTTTTCAGGGTATTCGTCAAGCATTAGACTCAAGCCCGATTTTTTTTCGAGGCCGTGCGCAATGCTTTGGCGGGCGATTTGAATGAGTAACTGGTTATGTTCTGTGGAAAGCATTTTTTGTTAATGAATTTTTCTTCGGAAAATAATTATATTGACTGGCACTGGATATCGGCTTTGGCTTCCTGCGTCGCTCTACCGACTCCATCCATGGAGTCGATTGCTCCTGCATTTCCAGCATACACTACGTCCATGTAGATAATACTGGCATTCGCCAGCATGACGATTGTGTAAATTCTCGTCATGACAGTCAAACAAAAGACCAGGCGCCATAGCCGACGACGCGGTCTTTCGTCCCCGCAGTGTCACCGGAGTTTCGTACATCCAGTGTGTTGATGGAAAGTTTTTTGGTGCGTGCAAGTTCTAACATGCCACACAGGGGTCTGCAGCCGCAGGCCTGTTCAGGCCCGATCTTTTCCGGTTCGAGATGTTCAATGGCGTGAGTAGTTGCAGCATCAATCTTTTTTGCTGTTTCATAATCGTGGTAATGACTGAGATCAGAACTGATGATGATCATCGTGTCCGGATCGCCCCAGAACAGTTCCAGCACTTCGGCAACTTCCTGTGGACTGGTTTCACCGACGACCAGGGGCACCAGGGTGAATTGACTTAACAGGGATTGCAGAAAGGGCAGATGAACTTCGAGACTGTGTTCCTGTTGATGGGCGGCATCGGATACGATGATCTGGGACAGTTTCTTTAATAATTTAACTGCCGCCTGATCAATTTCGATGTTGCCGAGCGGTGTAGAAAAGTGCGTGGCGCTGCTTAATGCAATACCCCTGATATAAACGCGGTGTGCAGGCCCCAGTAAAATAACGCGCGTGATCCTGTTCCTGACGGGTTGCAGGTTGGCATAGGCAATGGCTGCAGTTAATCCGGAATAAATGTACCCGGCATGCGGGGCAATCAATGCTTTCGGGATCGGACCGGTAGCTGTTGCCTGGCTCATTAACTGATTGATCATATGGCGTAATTCGGATGCGTCTGCCGGATAGAAATAGCCGGCTACGGCGGCCGGGCGGATAACATGATTATCTTGATTATTCATGTTCACTGATTAATTCAATAAACGGCTCAGGAAATTGTCTCTATACTATACAGATTATAGAAAACCCGGTTTCATAGTGCAGTTATAAAATAATGTTAGATACTTCAATCGTCCCTACCCGTTACTGGCACCTGCTGGAGGATGGCCGGGTGCAGTGTGACGTATGTCCGCGGGTCTGCAAACTCCATGAAGGCCAGCGCGGCCTGTGTTTTGTCCGTGCCCGCCAGGATGACCAGATTGTACTGACGACATATGGGCGTTCCAGCGGGTTTTGCATAGACCCGATAGAAAAGAAGCCTTTGAACCATTTTTTACCCGGCACACCCGTGCTGTCTTTTGGTACGGCGGGTTGCAACCTGGCCTGCAAGTTCTGCCAGAACTGGGACATCAGCAAGTCACGTGAGATAGATACGCTCGCTGACGCCGCTTCACCGGAACAATTGGCCCGGGTCGCGAAGGAACTGGATTGCCGCAGTATTGCCTTTACCTATAACGACCCGGTGATCTTTCATGAATATGCGATTGATGTGGCGCAGGCCTGTCATGAGGCAGGCGTCAAGGCAGTGGCAGTCACGGCCGGTTATGTTTGCCCGGAACCGCGGGCCGAGTTTTACCGTTATATGGATGCCGCCAATGTGGATCTCAAGGCGTTTACCGAACGCTTCTATAAGTATGTTACCGGTGGCCATCTGGATGCGGTGCTGGAGACCTTGACTTACCTGAAGCACGAGACGGATGTGTGGTTTGAAATCACCAACCTGATGATCCCGGGCGAAAATGACTCCGAACAGGAGATCCATGCCATGACGGAATGGGTGGTAAAGAATCTGGGTCCGGATGTGCCCATGCATTTCACGGCTTTCCACCCGGACTGGAAGATGCGGGACAAGGGCAATACACCGGCAGCGACTTTAACCCTGGCGCGTGAGATAGCTCTGGGGAAAGGCATACATTATGTATATACCGGTAATGTCCACGATAACCGGGGCGGAACGACCACGTGCTACGGCTGTGGCAAGGCGTTAATCGTCCGGGACTGGTACGTTATTAATGAGTGGAATCTGGCCCCCGGGGGTACTTGCCCGGATTGTGGAACTCAATGTCATGGCGTATTTGAGGATCAGCCGGGCAACTGGGGCGCAAAGCGCATGCCGGTCCGGTTAAGTGCTTAATTATAAATAAAAAGCAGCTCCGGAGATTACCTTGAAAATGGTTGGTTAGCACTGTAGACTGCGCCTCCTCTAGTGCGGGGTGGAGCAGT
>Ga0156159_1039_pt2 | contig 5474 bp, 7 predicted proteins | sample RifCSPlowO2_12_FD_107812 | JGI IMG/M metagenome (GOLD analysis project Ga0156159, IMG submission 107812) | Gammaproteobacteria bacterium RIFCSPLOWO2_12_47_11
TAAATACCGTGATTTTCGCTATATCATACCCTTTGTAGTTCAATTCGGGCTGTACATTTCACCCGTAGGTTTCAGCAGCAATGTTGTGCCGGAGCAATGGCGCCTTTTGTATTCCATTAACCCTATGGTTGGAGTGATTGATGGTTTTCGTTGGGCGATACTTGGCGGCACTTCCCAATTTTACTGGCCAGGTTTTTTGCTCTCCCTTTTTCTGGTTCTGGTGATACTGGTCACCGGGATAGTTTATTTCCGTAAAACGGAAAAAACCTTTGCGGATGTGATCTGATGTCGACTGTTATTTCTGTCGAGAATCTCTCGAAAAAATACATCATCAGCCATCAGAAGCAGGAGCGTTATACTGCTTTGCGCGATGTTTTGGCAAACAGTGCCAGGCGTTTCACCCATAAACTGACACATCCTTTTGCTGCTCCAGAAAATAACCCCACACATGAAGAGTTTTGGGCACTCAAGGACGTCAGCTTCGATATTCAGCAAGGTGACCGGCTAGGCATCATCGGTCGCAATGGTGCAGGCAAGTCCACCTTGCTGAAAATCCTGAGTCGCATTACAGAACCCACATCAGGTAAAGCCTCGATCAAGGGCAGGGTTGCCAGTCTGTTGGAAGTCGGCACGGGCTTTCATCCGGAACTCACCGGACGGGAAAACATATTCCTTAACGGCGCCATCCTTGGCATGAGCAAGGCTGAGATCAAGAAAAAATTCGATGAAATAGTTGCATTCGCTGAAGTTGAAAAGTTTCTGGATACACCAGTCAAGCGCTATTCCAGTGGCATGTATGTCCGTCTCGCATTTGCAGTTGCGGCGCATCTGGAGCCGGAGATACTCATTGTAGATGAGGTGCTGGCAGTAGGTGATGTAGGCTTTCAAAATAAGTGTTTTAAGAAGATGGGGGAGTTTGAGGGACGTGGTGCTACCGTGTTGATTGTTTCGCATAATATTTCGTTAATAACCAGATTGTGTAACCGGGGAATCATTCTTCAATCAGGCAGTCTGGATTTTGACGGTCCAGTATTAGACGCCGCTAACCGATACTCGGCGATTACCTCTGAAAGTTTGCGGTCGTATAAAATTTGGGCAGAGCACGTTGCACCAGGTAATGAAACTGTACGTTTACTTTCCATAAAAGCCATTTCTGAAATAAATGATCAAGGAGATTTCTTTGATATCAGGCGACCGATAACGATTGAATTTTCATATCGGGTCTATCAATCGAGCGCGGCGCTAAACTCTGCCTTTTTTTTGTACAATCAGGACAATATTATAGTTTTTATTTCCAGCGGAACGCACGATCCAGAATGGGCAGGCCGAAAACGCCAAGCGGGGTTGTACACCAGTCGATGCGTTATCCCCGGGAATTTCCTTGCCGAAGGGACGTATTCCATTCAGGCGATCATTAACACTGTGGATAATATTAAAAGTCCAACTGTACATGTTAATGAGAAAAATGCGATTGGATTTAAAATATATGACCCCCTTGAAGGTGGGTCTGCAAGAGAACAGCATAGCGGTGCCTATTATGGAGTAGTGCGCCCTATTCTGGTATGGAATACCGCATATGGTGAATAATAGTTTTGAGCGATTCATTATGCTTGAGCCACAAGTGCTGATGAAATTTATAATTTTCGGAGGTAATGAATGAAGGCCGTTATTCTCGCTGGTGGTTTAGGCACTCGCATAAGTGAAGAATCAGCCATGCGCCCAAAGCCTATGATAGAAATCGGTGGCAGGCCCATCTTGTGGCACATCATGAAAATCTATGCCGCGCACGGCATTAATGATTTTGTGGTGTGCTGTGGTTACAAGGGCTATGTCATCAAGGAATATTTCGCTAACTATTTCATGCACATGTCGGATGTGACATTCGACATGCAGAACAACAGTATGGAGGTGCATCAACGCAACGCAGAACCATGGCGTGTCACACTTGTTGATACAGGCGATAACAGCATGACCGGTGGACGTTTGAAGCGCGTGGCCGAATATGTAAAAGACGAAGAGGCATTCTTTTTTACGTACGGAGATGGGGTGGCCGATATTGATATATCAGCACAGTTGGCCTTCCATAAAAAGCACGGTAAGCGCGCGACAATCACTGCTGTTCAACCGCCCGGCCGTTATGGTGCACTGAATATGGACGGGAAATCAGTACGCGGCTTTGTTGAAAAGCCGCAAGGCGATGGTGGCTGGATTAACGGTGGATTTTTTATTTTATCACCAAGCTGCATAGACATGATCGTTGATGATAAGTCGTCGTGGGAAGGTGAACCACTTATCAAACTTGCAACTCAGGGCGAACTGATAGCTTACGAGCATAGAGGGTTCTGGCAACCGATGGACACCCTACGCGACAAAAATCATCTGGAAGAGCTTTGGCAAAGCGGCAGGGCTCCATGGAAAGTGTGGAAGTGAAACCGGATTTTTGGCAAGGCAAGCGTGTTTTTCTGACTGGGCATACCGGCTTCAAAGGGGGCTGGCTTTCGCTATGGTTGCAATCAATGGGCGCAGATGTGCATGGGTACGCGCTCAACCCACCGACAGAAACCAACTTGTTTACCATCGCAGAAGTTGGCAAAGGCATGGCGAGCAGCGTAATTGCGGACATCCGTGATGCGGGCAAACTCAGCCAGGCAATGAAAAGGGCGAAGCCGGAGATCGTTTTTCATCTGGCAGCACAATCTCTGGTGCGTTACTCCTATGCACAACCAGCAGAAACCTATGAAGTGAACGTGATGGGAACGGTGAACTTGTTTGAGGCGGTGCGCGGCACGCCCAGCGTGAAAGCAGTAGTGAACGTCACTACTGATAAGTGTTATGAAAATAAAGAATGTGCATGGAGCTACCGCGAAAACGAAGCGATGGGCGGCTTTGATCCCTATTCGAGCAGCAAGGGTTGTGCAGAGCTTGTGACAGCTGCCTATCGGCGATCTTTCCTTGAACCAGCAGGCATCGCCCTGGCAAGTGCCAGAGCAGGCAACGTGATTGGTGGAGGCGACTGGGCCCCCGATCGATTGATTCCCGATATCCTGCGTGCGATGGATGCAGGTGAAACATTGAAGATACGTTTCCCTCTATCGCTCCGACCTTGGCAGCATGTACTGGAACCGTTGTCCGGGTATTTGATGTTGGCAGAGCAGCTTGATTCGGGTGGTGCAAGCTTTGCTGAAGCCTGGAATTTCGGTCCGGCAGATGAAGATGTACAACCGGTAAGGTGGATAGTTGAACGTATGGCCGAAATGCGCAAGGACGTAATTTGGCAATGCGATGAAGAGATACACCCACATGAGGCAAATGATCTCAGGCTGGATAGTAGCTCAAAGGATTAAAGAAATCAATCCAGAGACACCCGTTATACTGATGACTGGGTGGAATATGGAAATAGATGATCAAACACTTAAAGAAAATGGAGTAGATCAGGTTATAAATAAACCCTTTAAAATTGATAGAATTTTACCCGTGATAAAAGGCATCTTAGCTAACAACCAGGGATCAATATCTTCACCCTAACGGTTCAGCCACAGAGTCATAGAGACTTGGACTATATGCTGAGATTTATAGAGACTCATTTCGACAATAATCTCTCGGTCTCAGCAAGTCTCCATTAGTCTCTCAATCTCAATAAATTTCAAGGGTCATTATGGTTGCGGTCGTTTGCGGAGTAGTTCTCTATGGGTATACTCCATAACCTTTTCCCCGCGCTGATTTTTAACCTCAAACCGCATGGCAATAATACCCCGATCCCCTTTGCTGGTCTCTCGGCATTCCACGATTTCTGCCTCGGAATAAATGGTATCACCGGGACAGACAGGCTTAAAGAAGTTGACATCATCCAGACCCAGGAAAGCTAATCCCGCCTTTTCCAGTATCCCTAACCGGAGCATCCCCATCATAGAAAGCTGCCAGACGAGCATGCCGGGGGCAACCCGCTTCTTGAATATGCTCTCTTTCTCAGCATACTCAGTATCTAAAAAGAGGCTCTCTGTCTGTCCTGAGAGGGCCACAAAACCTACGATATCGGCATCAAATATGGTTCTCGCTGGGACAGAGAATTTATACCCCCGGGGTAAATCATCAAAATATAGGTCCATATGCGCTTCTTTTGGCATTTATCTCCCTCCTCTCTTCATAAGTTCATAGTATAGGAATTTCAATTTTAATAATAAGGAGAAAAGGGGAGAAAGGGAACTGGAGAAAAATTATATCTATTGCTCTTCTTTCACCATTTTCCCTTCTTCTCCCTTTCTCCTTAATTTAATAAGTTCAATGTACAACGTTCAAGGTTCAAGGTTGGCTTTATATAGAACGTTGAACTTTGAACCTTTCTTAACCCCTTTTTGCCATTAAACCCAGGGTCTGATACGAGACAATATCTTCATCCCGCTGGTTCTTGACTATAACTTGCAGGGTAAGAATGCCCCCATCTCTTCTCTCTGATTCCTGCTTACCTATCACCTCACATTCGTTCCTGATGGTATCGCCTGGGACTAGAGGATTGATGAAATTTATCTTCCGGAAACCTGTGAGGGCCAGGCCAGTCTTGTCAAACCAGCAGGTTCGGCTAAACAAGCCGACAGAGACCGAAAGGGTCAAGGCCCCAGGTACTATCCGCTTTTTAAAGGCACTGGCCTTTTCGATATATTCCAGATTACAGAAGAGATCCTCATACATACCGGTAAGGCCCACAAAATTAACTATATCAGTATTAAAAATGCTCCTTCCTGGAGTAGAGAACTTCTCTCCTACCTCAAAATCTTCAAAATACAAATTCATGTTACCACCTCCCCTTATTATTTTTTCAAAAATTCCTCCTGCCCAGCCTGAGATTCCCTTTCTGATATAGAGGATGAGTCTAGACCCTATGCCGGCAGCAAGTAAAAAAGCCCCGGTCAATAAGCTATATTAGGATTTCCTTATGATGCAAAAATATTCCCCTCGTGTCAAGGAAAATATGGTCTGGACATTCCCCAAAATTTATCCTCTTACACGGGATAAGTGTAGGAGTAGCAATGATTTTCAAGAAATAGAAAAAGTGGAAATTAACCGCTCTAAAACCCTCTCGTTTGCAAAACAGGCTTATCTAAGATAGATTAATCTTAGGGGGCATCATCGAGTTGCTCCAGGCACGTAAGGAGGATATGGTCATGTTATATAGGAACTATATAGATGGTAAATGGGTTGAGTCCGCATCAGGGAAGGTCTTTGAGAGCCTCAATCCGGCCAATGGTGAAGTCCTGGGGACAATTTCTTATGCTGGCCCCAACGAGATAGACTCTGCCGTAGAAGCAGCTACCAGGGCCTTCTCCAGGTGGAGACAGGTACCGGCGCCCCGGCGGGCCGAGACCCTCTTCCGGGCAGGAGATATTTTACAGAGAAGGAAAGAGGAGCTGGCTATCATGCTTACCCGAGAGATGGGCAAGGTGCTGAAAGAGGCCCGGGGGGATGTGCAAGAGGCTATA
>Ga0156159_1085_pt1 | contig 4163 bp, 5 predicted proteins | sample RifCSPlowO2_12_FD_107812 | JGI IMG/M metagenome (GOLD analysis project Ga0156159, IMG submission 107812) | Gammaproteobacteria bacterium RIFCSPLOWO2_12_47_11
AAACGTCGCGCCAGCACCAGTCCCTTCTGGCAACAGCGCGGATCCCAGCGATGGCTCGCCTTGTTGCCGTAGAGGTCGGTTGCCTTGCCGTAACCGTAGGTCGGCTCGATGCGCACTACGACATTGTTCTTTGCAAACGCGTTCAGCAGGCAATTATGCGTATCGTTCGGGCAACACATGAACACGAAGGTCTTGTCGTGGCGGAAGATGTCCCGGTACAGCCGCTCCCAGTCACGATTGGGATAATCGGCGAGCGGATTGGTAACTGATACTGGACCAAGATGCTTGTATTCTGCGAAGAGCTCGTACGGGTTGAGCAGCGAACCCATGCCCACTGCACTTGCCATTGCCAGGAAATGCCGCCGCGATAATTTCATAGTTACCTCCTCAACTACAGCCTCCTGACCGTCTGATTACCGGCGGACCAAGTGCTTCTTCTTTCGTATCAAAGCTTAGAAGAAATCACGCGGTTTTTACTTGACCTAGATCAATAATCCATACAGATGGCCGCGCAACAATGTGCGTATGGGTATCAGTCTCTGGAAATTGCAGGTGATTCTGGCCTTCGTGGAACAGATCTTCGGTACCACGCGGTTACGAAATCCGGGCGCCGGACTCGTAGCGGCAATCAGGGGATTATGCAGTGCATTGCGCGATAATGTCTGAGTCTACCAAGTTCCGGTAAACGATCTAAACAGAAATGAAAACATGCACTAGGTTTTTATTCGCCATAGCAGCCAGCAGATCGTTATCACGTTCAACCGGCCATGATTTGATGACGATGGTAAGTGGATGATCATGTTCATGCAGTGTTGCAATGGTCTGACGTGTGATCTTCCAGTGACGTTTCATCGGTTGATAGAGATCGATATTAGTACCCAGTGCAATTGGTGTGCAACGGTAACCAGGCTTGCTGATTTCGGCTTTCAGTAATTTCGCCGCATCCGGTTTGGCAAAGAGTTTTGTTTCAAAATCAATCCCCAGCGAAAGATCCATGTAGGCATGGGTGGGACGAGCATAACAATAAATACATCCATGCTCGCAGCCTCGATAGGGATTAATCGAGGATTCGAAAGGAATATCCGGTGACTTGTTATGGCTGATGATGGTCATCGGTTTTTCCACTGTCACTGTGGTCTGTATGCGATGATCCTCTTCCGGCAAATCCCAACCGTCATCGATGTTGTTTCTTGTACTATCCGGATAACGCGGATCAACAGCACTGGCAGTACCCCTGCCCTTGATACTTTTATTTATCATCCTTGTCCAATACCGGAATTATTTTTTCTTCCAGCATATTATTAACAAGTTCATCGGGTAATTTTTTACTGGTTTCCAGGCCCAGTTTGCGCATATCCTCAGCCCGTTTAACAAGATTGCCTTTACCCTCTGTCAGTCGATTATGTGCTGTCTGATATGCAGATTGCGCCTTGTCCAGTTTGTCACCAACATCTTCCAGTGCTTCGACAAAACCGACAAACTTTTCATACATATCTCCGGCACTTTTGGCAATCTGCTGCGCATTGCGGTTTTGATATTCATATCGCCACATATTGTGAATAATATGCAGATTCATGGTCAGGGTTGAGGGACTGACCAGCAAAATACCTTTCCTGAACGCATCCTGATAAAGATTTTCATCATGCTCGAAGGCCAGCATCAGGGCTGGCTCTATGGGCACAAACATCAATACCATATCGAGTGAATTTACCCTGACAAGTTCTGCATAATTTTTCCCCTGCAAACCGGAAACATGATTGCGGATTGAGGCGATATGTTCACTCAAGGCCAGTATGCGTTCGTCTTCATCTTCCATGGAACAATAACGCTCATAGGCATTGAGCGAGACTTTCGAATCAATCACGACATCCTTGTTGTCAGGTAAATGCACGACCACATCAGGGTAAAACAATTTTCCACCTTCATCGCGGAAACTGCCCTGTGTTTCATATTCACGCCCGTTTTTCAAACCGGAATCTTCCAGCACCCTTTCCAGTATGACTTCGCCCCAGTTGCCGCGTGTTTTACTGTCTCCTTTCAACGCTTTGGTCAGGTTAATTGCCTCTCTGCTCATCTGTTCATTCAGAGATTTCAGGCTGGTGATTTCATGATGCAAAGACAACCTGTCTTTTGATTCCTTGTCATAGACATCCTCAATTTTCTTTTTGAAATCTCCCAGTTGTTCGCGCAGGGGATTCAATACTTCCCCGATGTTGAGCCTGTTCTGTTCGGTAAATTTTTTACTTTTCTCCTCGATAATCCTGTTGGCCAGATTTTCGAATGAGGCTGTCATATTCTTCTCGGCCTGTTCCAGCAGTGCTATCTTTTCGCTGATTGAGCGCCTTTCACTTTCGAGCAGGGTTTCTAATTGGGCAATCCTGGCCCGGTAATCGGCATCTTCATGTTGCTTCAGCCTGGATTTCAATTCGTCCAATTGTGCCGCCCTGTCTTCCAGCAGCTGAGTCACGGCAGCCAGCCTGTCTCTGGCGATAATCCATGCCAGCCCCAGCCCGAGGATAAACCCGAAAATACCGGCAATAATTGTGAATTCGTTCATGCAGTTGATATGTATGTGATTAAACCCAAGAATACTCAATAAATTCAGAAAGATCAGTAAATGTATGTTGTGTCAGGCTTACCGCAATCATCCGGCATGATGGGAAATCCATGATACGCCATGTGAATGTGGAACTCGAAAACATGCGCTCAGTCCCAATATTGGTAGACGATCAGGACGAAATGTCTTAATATTGCTATGCATCAAAAATAATATTGTTATACTTCAATTACTAGCGATGAAAACTGAAAGAGGTTTTAATAAATCATTTCTAACTTAATGCAACCCCTGAAAGCCATCATATTCGACGTTGACGGCACCCTCGCCAATACCGAAGAAACACACCGGCAGTCATTTAACAGCGCTTTTGACGAATTTGGTCTTGGTTACCACTGGTCGGAACAGGAATACACCGATCTGTTATCCATATCCGGTGGGCGGGAAAGAATTACTGCCTATCTGAAAGCCCAGGACTTTAAAGTCAAGGGTGATTTCAACCTGCGTGAATTTGCACTACGGCTGCATCAACGCAAATCGGAAATATACCGTGATAACCTGATTGCCGGTCATAAAGGACTGCGTAACGGTGTGTTGCGGCTGATCACTGAAGCAAAACAAAAAGGTATCAAGCTGGGCATTGCCACTGCAACATCAAAATCCAATGTGGAAACCCTGTTACGGCATAATCTGGGTAAAGATGCCATGTCACTATTTGATGCTGTTGTGACCTGCGATATCGTCAAGGATAAAAAACCATCACCGGTAGTCTATCAGTTTGCCATAGCGGAACTTGGACTCACGCCGGAAACTTGTATTGCAATTGAAGATTCCACCAACGGCAACAAGGCGGCCCGCGCCGCCGGATTAAAAACCGTTATTACCACTCATGCCTTCACCATAGATAACGACTTTACCGGTGCCAGCCTGGTCATCAATCAACTGGGTGAACCGGATCAGCCTTTCAATGTGATCTCTGGAAAGAGTTATGGGGCCAGCTATGTGGACGTGGGTTTGTTGAAAAATCTGCTCAATGAACAGAAAAAGGAAATTGCGGAAACCTGGCCTGATAATGTAATTGTGATTGCAAAATAGTTCTAATTACCAGTAATAATGGTGATGCAGTCCGAATCTGTACCGGGGATAGTATCCATGCCCGTATCCAAAATGAAATCCATATCGATACGGATAGTAGTAGGGATAGTAGGGATAGTAGGGATAAACATAATAACGGCGGCGAGCATAATCACTCCATAGATAATGTGACTGCGCCTTGATTAATGGATAGTTATAAGAATAATCGTCTATCTGCCCTACCACACGGCTTTCGACCGTGCCATAGACAGTAATACCCCGGTCAGCCTTATAAATGGCCGGATCCAGAAAACCATCTACCCTTACCAGAAAACGCCCACCGGATTCATCAGAGAATACCGGTTCACCCCATGAATTAAGTTCCTTACCTACAACCTCTATCCAGGTATCGTCCTTCCTGTTCTCGACAGAGGCTATAGTACCGCCCCAGCGGACCTGCTTGCCCTGGTACTGATCAATATCTTTACTCGCCGCATTGATGGAAACAGGGCTGTCAGTAATATCCTGCCTGATC
>Ga0156159_1034_pt1 | contig 3505 bp, 4 predicted proteins | sample RifCSPlowO2_12_FD_107812 | JGI IMG/M metagenome (GOLD analysis project Ga0156159, IMG submission 107812) | Gammaproteobacteria bacterium RIFCSPLOWO2_12_47_11
CAGCAGATATCCGTAATGTCGTTGCCGGAGAAGCCGCACCGGATGGCGCCGGTGAGTTACGTATTGCACGCGGTATCGAAGTTGGTCACATCTTCCAGTTGGGGACCAAATACAGCAGTGCGATGAAAGCTGTCTGTCTGGACGAAAAAGGCGCATCGCAAACATTAACCATGGGTTGTTACGGTATCGGTGTTTCACGCATCGTCGCTGCAGCTATCGAACAGAATAATGATGACCGCGGCATTATCTGGCCGGTGGCGATTGCCCCGTTTGCAGTCGCGCTCATCCCCATCAACATGCATAAATCTGAACGGCTGCGTACCGCCGTAATGAAGTTATATCAGGAATTACTGGACGCCGGCATTGAAGTCATACTGGATGACCGCAAGGAAAGACCGGGCGTAATGTTTGCCGATATGGAATTGATAGGCATACCGCATCGTTTAACGTTCAGCGAAAGCGGGCTGGATGCAGAAACAATTGAATACAAGTCACGAACAGACAGTGAAAATCAGAATGTGAAACTGAGTGAGGTGGCAAGTTTTATTAAAGAACGTTTATAGGCGATATACATTATTTTATTTCCTTTTTATCCCTTGCTCAGGCAATCCTTAATATATTGCTGGCGTTTATGTTTGGCCCTTTCGGTGTCTGCCAGGGTTGGCATTGCATCCATATAATTCTGGCCAAACCCGCCCGGATCCCTGGTCCCGGCGCCCCCATATCGCGGACTGTAATTCGGTTCAGGGTACAACTCATAAGCCCTCTTCTCGCAGGCTTTTAATTTCTCATCGTCCGTTGCCCAGCCAGAAACAGACAGTAATATGAATATCAATAACACCAATTTTCTCATACGGTAATTCTAGCTCAATTTTAAAAGGTAAAGGAACGGCCTTCTGCAGAATTGTTTCAGTGCAATAATATTCTGCTTTCTTGAATATAAAAGCGGGATTTGTTCTCAAAAACCCTCATTTAAGAAGCAATTCACACATTGGGTATTATACTTTTTTAAATACAAACAATATTCCAAAAAAATATTTCTGGAGGGATTGGTCATGAGTAGCTTTCTGGAGTTATTAAATCCCGGTTTTATGCCCCACGGTCATTGTTTCTACTGGCTGCCCACATTGCTGTGGATGTTTGTACTTTCAGATGCCGGCATCGCCCTGGCGTATTTTTCAATTCCAATCGGTATCTATAAAGTTATAAAATTGAGCAATTTAAAATCAAATAAACAGGTTGTCCGGGTATTTTATCTGTTTGCCGCTTTTATCTTTGCATGTGGCACCACACATCTGATCAAAATTATCACTTTATGGCACCCGATATACTGGATATCTGCTTACGTCAATATATTGACTGCAATTGTGTCTCTGACTGCGGCATTTTTATTATTCCGTACGATGCATGAGACTTCGCAATACATCAGGAGCAAACACGAAGCAGAAAATGAACTGGAAACGATTAATGCAAATCTGCAAAGCGCAAGAGAACTTTTTGCTTACCAGAACATGGCCATTGAGTTTCTGAACGAAACAAATGATTTGCTGGATACATGCACCAATGAAAAGGAATTTTCTGAAGTGGTGATTACTGTCGCACAAAAACTTACAAGCGCCGAGTCCGGTATTTTGTATTTAATTCATAACGACAGTTCCTATGCCGGGCTTGCTGCTTCATGGGGAGAAATTGATAGTGAATCGGTCATTCTTGATCTGGATAAATGCTGGGCATACAGACAACATGATATTTTTCCCAGTTCTTACATAGAATCCTTTTTAACCTGCGATGTTGCGCCATTGAAAAATACTGAACACACCTGCTTCCCGATGGTCGGCGGCGGCAAAATACTGGGTCTGCTCCAGTTAAGGGGAATAAAAAAACTTAAAGGCAACGCAGCCCTGGCAAATCTCGAAACCCTGGTCAAACGGGCAGGACTTGAGCTGATGAACCTGCGCCTCAAGGAAAACCTGACAACGCTCTCAATTAAAGATCCATTAACCGGGCTTTATAACCGGCGCTACCTGGAAGATGTCGCTGAAAAAGAATTGAAAAGATCAGAAAGAACAAAAAATTATTTTAGTTTAATTATGCTCGATATTGATAATTTCAAGGATGTAAATGATAAGTATGGGCACGGCATAGGCGATGAGGTGCTCGTAAAAACATCCGATATCATAAGTAATACAATCAGAAGCCAGGATGCCGCTTGCCGCTATGGGGGAGAAGAATTTGCAGTCCTGCTGCCGGAAACAGGAGAAAAAGGCGCCCTGTTATGTGCTGAAAAAATCCGGGAGAATATACAAAGAATTGATATTAATGCCAACGCAAATGAAAAACCGGGCATAAGAATTTCATGCGGGATATCCACCTATCCTGTGGATGGTGTAAAAATCGCGGACATCATTAAAAATGCTGATACTGCGCTCTATGCAGCGAAAAAATCCGGAAAGAACAAAACCGTCGTATATCAATCCGGCCTGATCTGATACTGATTTATATGTATTGACTCAGACTCGATCTGACAATAAGTGTAAGAAAATAGATTTAATCAAGAATAACCGGAATCGTCTTTGATACGTCATTCTGGCGAAAGCCAGAGGAGTGGCACATGGATGTGCCGTTAACGGAGCGAAGGATGTAATCCAGTCTGATAATCAATCTGTATAATCGACTGGATGCTGGAACATAAAAGCCTGCCCCGGACTTGATCCGGGGTCCAGCATGACGGAGATTCAGTTTCGTGACTGTACTTGATTATCTGACACAGTTTGTCAGATCAAGTCTGAACTTCTACACCTCATGCGGCATTTACCACATCCTGTGGGTCGTATTCGCCAGCATGACGGTGAAGACACTTGATCAGAGGTTACTTAAGTACTATCTCCTCGCTATTTCTTCTTACTCGTTTTATACCTCCCCTTCTTCTCCTGCATCCTGTCTTTGAATCTGGTTGTGATATGTTCACGTAACCATTGCGCAAATTCTTCAACAGGCAATTTCCCTTCAGCCAAAGCAAGGAAGCGCGGAAAAAGTTCAACATCCTCTGCCATAAGCTCACCATCATTCAATTCAATGAATGTTTCACAGGTAACAGCTGCTGTCCGTTTATTACCATCCACGAAGGGATGATTGCGAGCAAGACCAAAAGCCAGTGTTGCCGCAAGATCAGCCAGATCCGGTGGCGGATCACCATAAGAATAGAGTTGCTGCGGTCGTGCCAACGCAGACTCAAGCATATTTTCATCACGCACACCGCTACTCCCGCCATGTTCGGCAAGCTGGCGATCATGAATGGCAAACACTAGAGGCTTTTCGATCCAGATAATCATCTGGCTTTTCAGTTTTCAGACAATTTATGTAACAAGGTGCGGCGCTTATGCATCACCTTCTCCGCAATTTCCATTTGTTTTTCGAATTCCGGATCGTGCGGCATGAGTTTGATCCCGCCCGGAACCTCGGTGGCATAGAGCGTATCGCCTTTATCCACACGCAACCGGGCAAG